>APMI01010188.1_pt1 | contig 38883 bp, 34 predicted proteins | sample 667938 | NCBI WGS metagenome assembly APMI01 (sample SAMN01084076, study PRJNA167559) | wastewater metagenome | biome: Wastewater | place: Denmark: Ejby Moelle, Odense | collected 2011-11-28
AGTTTTGCTGCCTGCTGCCGCTAATACCTGTCGGAAAGAAAGCCGCCAAGGGCAGCTTTGGACTCTGGAAAATCCATCAACCAAACAAGAAATTGCCAGCCAGCCTGGTGGTCCGGAACGGTAATGCAGATGCACCCACACACTGGCTTTACCCTCATCGAGCTCCTCGTGACGGTAGCCATCGCTGCAATTCTGGCGAGTGTGGCTGTTCCTTCTTACAACGCCATGATGAACTCGACCCGGCTGTCGACTCAGGCCAATGAGATTCTCGGTGCCCTGATGGTGGCGCGCAGCGAGGCGATTCGCCTCAACCAGCGGGTTGTTTTGTGCCGTAGCGACGATGGCGCTGCTTGTTCTGGCGCCACGGGCCCGTGGCAGGGTTGGCTGGTCTTTGTGGATAGCAACCGGAATGACGCGCCTGATGCCGGCGAGGTGCTGCGCAGCGGCACAATTCCGTCAGGCGTGCTCAACGTGCGGGCCAGTTCAAAGATCCTGCTGCAGTCGAATCGCATCCGGTTTGGCTCCGACGGTTTTGCCCGCAGCGCGCCTGGTGCATCAGCCGTCTTGCTCCAGGCCTCACTGGGTGTCTGTATTCCGACCCTTTCTCCACCCCTGAACTATCGGGAAATCCGCATTGTGGCCGGCGGCCGCGCGTCGATTAGCTCCGTTGACCATGCCGGCGCTTGCCCCATGCCCCTGAACTGACCTGGTTTGTGCGGCTTACTGGACATGAAACCCGATAACCGAGCCTCTTTCCAACATCAGCGTGGCGTTGGCCTCATCGAAGTGCTCATTTCGATGATCATCCTTGCGCTGTGCATGCTCGGCATTGCTGCCCTGCAGACGACAGCCCTGCGCAACAACCAGAGCGCCCAGTCGCGCTCCATGGCCACCATCCTGAGTGCTTCGATCATCGATGCCATGCGCGCCAATGCCACGGCGGCACGTAGCGGGCAGTACAACGTGGGGGTCTGCGAGAACCCGGGTGGTGACGTTCTGGTGCAACTCGATATTGTCACCTGGATACTCTCACTGAAGAGCGCGATCGGCGTAACAGCCTGCGGTGGTATTCGCTGCGTTGGCGGCCTTTGCGACATTACCGTCCAGTGGGACGACTCCCGTGCCACCGCAGGCGATCAGGCCTACACCGTGACCACCAGGATTCAACTGTGACCACCGCCTCGCTGCGTCTGTCATCAGGGCGTCGCTCGCGGGCGATGGGCCTTTCGCTGGTCGAGCTGATGATTTCGATGGCCCTGGGGCTTGTCCTGATGGGTGGGGTGTTCATCGTGTTCATGGGTAGTCAGACGGGCTTCAAGACGTCAGACAACCTGTCGCGCATGCAGGACTCGGCCCGCATCGCGTTCGTGCTCATGAGCCGTGAGATACGGGAAGCCGGCAGTACCGGCTGCGGCAATGGCAGCCGCATCGATACGGCGCTTTACAGGCGCAATGCCAGCATCCTGAATGCCGCGCTAGCCAGCCCCCCGGCCTGGTGGAGCGTAATGGCCGACGGCATTCAGGGCTTCGATGCCGGGATGACCACGCCCGCTGTGGCCGTCGGTACTGCGAATGGCGAGCGCGTCGCCGGCACTGCTGCAATTCGCGTGGCCGGGGCCTTCGGCTCGGGCTTCACCATCGATGCCCACGACGATACGCTCAACAAGTTCACGCTCAACACGGGCGCATCGGGAATCTCGGTCAACGACGTCCTGATTGCCTGTGATTACAAGCAATCCACCATCTTTGTGGCGTCCTCGGTTGCCGCGAGCGCCATTACCTATGCCACGAGCAGCGCCGGCAATTGCGGCACGGCACTCGGCTATGAGATGACGGGCCTCTGTCCGGCGACCGACTACAACTACGATCCGCTGGTTTCGCGTCTGTCCCGTTTCGGTGCCAGTACCTGGTACATCGGCACGGGGGCCGACGGCCGCTCATCCCTTTTCCGGATGTTCATGGATGACGCGCCCGAGGAGATCGCAACCGGTGTCACCGGCATGCAGCTGGTGTATCTGCAGGAGGGCGGTTTGAGCTATGTGAATGCGGCGACCGTTGCCGACTGGAGCAAGGTTCTTGCGGTCCGGGTCACCTTGAGTTTCGAAGGCCAGAACGCCGGGGTTTCCACGGATAGCAGCGGTGACGGCCGCCTCACGACGGAGACGACCAGCACCGTCATGCTCAGGAACAGGGCGCCATGATGACTTCACGTCGCACACAACAGCGCGGGATCGTCCTCATGGTGTCGATGGTGATCCTGATCATCATTACGCTGCTGGGCTTGTCGTCGATGCGCAGCGTTGGCCTCGAGGAGCGGATGAGCGGCAACCTCTATGACCGCAGCTTCATCTTCGAGGCGGCCGAGGCGGCCCTGCGCGAAGCCGAAAAGGTGGCGGCCACCCCGATCAGCTTCACCAACGCGTGCCTCAACGGGCTGTGCCCGACCCCGGTGGCCGGTGCCACCGACCGTTGGCTGGACGGCAGTTTCGCCGGCTGGAAAGCCGCCACCAGCCCCGACGCCAACCTCGTGACAACCCAATACATCATCGAGGACATGGGAAGTCAGCCCGTCGACGGCACCTGTCACTTGCAGATTCCGGTCGAGCCGACCTGCCTGGTCCCGATGTACCGCGTCACCGCGCGCGCCCTGGCCACCAATGGACGGGGCAGCGCGGTGATTCTCCAGTCCAACATTCGCCAATAAACAGGACAGTACGGCCATGAGCAAAGCGTCCAGTTCTGCCTCGCTCACTCCGAGGCTTCGCCTTCTCGCTCCGACCGCACTGGCCCTCGCGCTGCTGAGTGCGCAGGCCGAGGCGGTCGTCGATCTTCCCAGCGCACCGCTGCAATCGGCCGCCGCCATCCCTTCGAACATCCTGTTCCTGCTCGACGACTCGGGCAGCATGCAGTTCGAAATGATGCCCGACTCACTGACGATTTTTCCGACCTACGATTTCGGCTGGACGTGGGGCTACAGGTACGGTGTTTACCTGTTCCCGCCACCAAATCAGGTTTATGGCGGAGACATCTACCCGCCGGTGATTCCCACCTTCGACGATGCGAACTACCATAATTTCTTCAAGCGCTCGGCGACCAACAACACCCTGTTTTACGACCCGACGCTCACCTACACGCCATGGGCCAAGTACGACGGTTCTTCCTACGGTAATGTCAGCGTCACCGCGGCCCCCTTCAACCCGTCCAATACCTCGATCGGGAAGCTGAACCTGACTGCCCAGCAGTTCAATGTGACGTCAGCGCCCTGGATCTCCGGTAACTCGGATACGAACTATGCTGTCTGCGGCACCAGCGCCTGCACCTCCTACTGGCCCATCACCTTCTACGTTTACAAGGGCAGCGGGGCGCTGACCTCCTCGGCCAGCTACATGAAGTACCAGATCCAGGGCAGCACCGGCTACAAGAAGGATCTGAACGGCGGCACGCAGACGGCAGTCAGCTCCTTCACATGGGGCTCGACAACCCGGACCGTCGCCGAAGAAACGCAGAACTTCGCCAACTGGTTTTCCTATTACCGCTCGCGCACACTGGCTGCCCGGGCCGGTGCCAGCCTTGCCTTTGCCCGGCTGGGAACCAACTACAGGGTCGGCTTCGCCACTATCAACAGCACCACTTTCGGGAACGCCATCCCCACCTCCGGATCGTTTGAAAACAATAACCGGCTGAACTGGTTCAACGCACTGCTGGGCAGTACGGTACCGCCCCAGGGGACGCCCCTGAAAGCCGCGCTGACCCTTGCTGGCGAGTACTTCTCGCGCACCGATGACAACGGCCCCTACGGCCCCTCGCCGCAACTCTCGTGCCGGCGGAACTTCACGATTCTCACCACTGACGGGTACTACGATGCGGCCACCGTCAGCGGCATCGGCAACGAGGACAACACCAGCGGCAGCACCATTACGGGGCCCAGTTCCCAGTCCTACCAGTACGCACCGGCTCGTCCCTACTCGGACAGCTACACCAATACGCTGGCCGACATCTCGATGTACTACTGGAAGAAGGATCTGCGCACCAACCTGTCCAACAACCTCCGCCCGACGAGTACCAACCCGTCGTTCTGGCAGAACATGAACACCTTTACCCTGTCCCTGGGCGTGAAGGGAACCCTCAACCCGGCTACCGACCTTGGCCGCCTGACCAGCGGTGCCATCAGCTGGCCCGATCCTGCCGTTGGCAGCCCCGAGAAACTTGACGATCTGTGGCACGCCGCCGTGAATGGACATGGCAACTTCGTCGCGGCCAAGGACCCGGCTGAATTCGCCGATGGTCTGGTGTCGGCCCTCACCTCCATCGGGGAGGCCGGCGGCGCCTGGAATATCGCCGTCAGCTCCAATATGCTCGAAGTGGACGGCAAGACCTTCGTTGCCCGCTACGACGGCAGCTGGGGGGGCGACCTGTGGGCGGTCGGGTTCAACGCCGCGGGGCAGATGAACACGACTTCAGACGGCACCCCGATTCCGGTCTGGAAGGCATCCCAGAAGCTGCCCGCTGCGGCATCGCGCAACATCTACACCTGGAAAGACTCCGGCGGCGGTGGAACCACCTTCACCTACAACAACCTCAGCAGCGCCAAGAAGACCGCCATCGGCAGCTCCGCCGTGGTGGATTATCTGCGCGGCGTGACCAGCGGAGAGCTGGCCAACGGTGGCACCTTCAGGAACCGGACATCCCTGCTTGGTGATATCGCCAATCCCGCCCCGGCTTATGTGAAGGCGTCGAACACGGTCTTCGCCGCCGCCAACGACGGCATGCTGCATGCCTTCAACGCAAACACCGGCGTCGAACTCTTCGCCTACATTCCGGGCAATGTCAGTTTCGCCAACCTCAACGCCCTGTCCAGCCCGACTTATTCCCACAAGTTCATCAACGACGGCGAAATCGTGGTGTCCGACCTGGCGAGCACCGGCAAGAACATCCTGGTCGGCAGTCTGGGGCGGGGCGGCAAGGCGCTTTACGCCCTTGATGTGACGACGCCGTCCAGCTTCGACGCCACCAAAGTGCTGTGGGAGTTCACCAGTGCCGATCTCGGCAATACCCTCGGCAAGCCCATCATTGCCAAAATGAATACCGGTGAATGGGCGGTCATTGTCGGCAACGGCTACAACAGCAACAATGAAAACGCTTTCCTGTTCGTCATCAACCTGAATACCGGCGCGCTGATCCAGAAAATTGCCACGGGTGTGGGCCTGAGTTCCTCGCCCAACGGGCTGTCGTCACCGGTCGGTTTCGACCAGAACGGGGACGGCAAGGCGGATTTTGTCTACGCCGGCGACCTGCTCGGCAATTTCTGGCGATTCACCGTCACCGGGTCCGCATCTTCCTGGAGCGCCGCGTCCCTGTTCGTCGCAACCGACGCCAGCGGCAACATACAGCCCATCACGGGCGGATTGTCAGTGGCCATCGATCCGAAGACCAACAAGCGCTGGGTGTTTGGCGGGTCCGGACGCTACCTTTCCAATTCGGATGTGGCCAGCTCGGCAATCCAGAGCTGGTACGGGCTCATCGATGACGGAACGGCGATCACGTCGCGCACCTCCCTGGCCACCCGCACCATCAACTCCGAAAGCACCCAGGGCAGCTACCAGACACGGACCTTCTCTACTGCCGTTGCCAACGACATGGTCGGCAAGCGGGGCTGGTATGCCGATCTGGCCGTCAGCGGAGTCAAGACCGGAGAGCGGATGGTGTCGCGCAGCCAGTACTCGACCGGCGTGCTCTACGCCAGCAGCATCATTCCGAGTACGGACGTGTGCGCCTCGGGGGGGAGCGGATATATCAATGCCGTGAGCGCCTTCACAGGTGGCAGCCTCGTCACGCCCTTCTTTGACATCAACAATGACGGCCTTTTCAACGACAGCGACAAGAAGAGCGAAGGCGGCAAGCTGGTCTCCACCGGATCGGTCAGGACCGGCGGCATGGTGGGCGAAATCACCATCAAGAAGCTTGATGACACGAAGGTCACGATTCTGGCTTGCGACACCACAGGCGCTTGCAAGGAGCAGCCCAACGTCAACCTGGGCAGTCTCAAGGGGCGGGTATCGTGGCGCGAAATCCGCATCGAATGACCCTCCATCCATTCACTTCGAGCGAAGGGACTCCAAACATGTACAAGCGGGCAATGAATCGTCAGCGCGGCCTGACACTGATCGAGCTGATGATAGTCGTCGTCATCACCGGCATCCTGACCATGATCGCCTATCCGGGCTACACGAGCTACATCGTGAAAAGCAAACGCGTCCAGGCGACAGCCTGCCTGCAGGAGGCCGCCCAGTACATGGAGCGTTTCTACACGACGAACCTCCGCTATGACCAGACTTCGGCCGGTGCCGCCGTCACGCTGCCCACCACCGCCTGCGTCGACGACATGAGGGGCAACTACGTGCTGTCGCTCCCGGCTGTCGCTGCGAACAGCTTTGTCGTGCGGGCCACTCCGCAGGGCAACCAGGCTGCGTCGGACACCGCCTGCGGTGCCTTGAGCATCAGCCAGAGCGGTGCCAAGACCATCTCGGGCACCGGCACCCTCTATACCTGCTGGCAGTAAGGGGGCGGGCCACGCCTACAGCCAGCCCCGCACTACTTCCCAGGCCAGCTTGCAGATCAGCACGGCGACCACCACCAGAAAGGCCTTGCGCACGAAGCCGGCCCCTCTGTGCAGGGCCAGCCAGGTGCCCAGGTGGGCGCCAGCCAGGTTGCAGACGGCCATCACCAGCCCGACGGTCCACAGCAGCGGGCCGTGGCTGGCGAAGAAGCCGATGGCCGAGACGTTGGTGGCCACGTTAACCAGCTTGGCGCTGGCCGAGGCCTGCAGGAAATCCATGCCGAACAGGCGGACGAAGCCGAACATCAGGAAGCTGCCGGTGCCGGGTCCGAAGAAGCCGTCGTAGAAGCCGATCACGCCACCGAAGGCGGCCGCTTTCCAGCGGTCGGCGGGCAGCAGTTCCCGCGTGATCGCGTGGCCGAAGTCCTTGCGCCGGAAAGTGTGGATGGCCACGGCCAGCATCAGCACCAGCACCAGCGGACGCATCGCCTCGCGGGGCAGCCAGGCCACCACGGCTGCACCGAGCCAGGCGCCGATGAGGGCCGCCAGCGCGGCGGGCAACACCACCTTCCAGGGAATCGACACGGCACGGGCATAGCGCCACAGCGCAGCGCCGGTGCCGGCAATGCTGGACAGCTTGTTGGTGCCGAACAGGGTCGGAATGGCCACCTGCGGAAAGTGGCTGAGCAGGGCCGGGATCTGGATCAGCCCGCCGCCGCCGACAACAGCATCGACCATGCCGGCAAAGAAGGCGATGGCGCCCAGAAAAGCGAAATCTAGTGTCATGGCGAAAAGGAAAAAAGCCCGGTCCGCGAGGACCGGGCAAGGGGAAGCCCCTTATGGGGCATCGGGAGGATAACAGTCAGGCCGCCGCTGTGGCCGGGGTTTCCGGCAGGACTTCGTCCACATCGTCGAGGGCTTCATTCACCGGATCGATGGCCTTTTCCCACTTGGCGACCGCCGTGGTGGCGATGGCGTTGCCGAGCACGTTGGTGGCGGTACGGCCCATGTCGAGGAAGTGGTCGATACCCATGATCAGCAGCAGGCCGGCTTCCGGCAGATGGAACATCGGCAGTACTGCGGCCACCACCACCAGCGAGGAGCGCGGCACGCCGGCCACACCTTTGCTGGAAACCATCAGCACCAGCAGCATGGTGATCTGCTCGCCCAGCGACATGGGAATGCCGTAGGCCTGCGCCACGAAGAGCGAAGCGAAGGCTGTGTACATCATCGAGCCATCAAGGTTGAAGGAGTAGCCGAGGGGCAGCACGAAACCGGTGACGCGGTTGTTCACCCCGAACTTCTCGAGCTGTTCCATCAGCTTGGGGTAGGCCGATTCGCTGCTGGCAGTCGAGAAGCCCAGCAGCATCGGGCTGCGCACCAGCTTGATGAGGCGGAACACATCGCGGCCAAGCACCACGTAGCCGGCACCGATCAGCACGATCCACAGTACCAGCAGGGCCAGGTAGAAGCTCGCCAGCAGCTTGCCGAAAACGGTCAGCATGCCAACACCCTGTACGGTGACCACTGCGGCGACCGCACCGAAGACGCCCAGCGGGGCAAGGCGCATCACGTAGTCGGTGACCTTGAGCATGACATGGACAACTTCTTCCATGGTCTGCACCAGGCTGCGGGCGGCCTGGTTGTGCAGGTTGCCGAGGGCCAGGCCGAAGAACACGGAGAACACCAGGATCTGCAGGACCGAATTGCCGGCCATCGCTTCGATGATGCTCTTCGGAAAGACCTGGGTGATGAAGTCCTTCAGGTTGAGTGCGCCGGTTTTCAGGTTGGTGGCGGAGCCGACTTCGGGCAAGGGCATGTTGAGCGCGCTGCCGGGCTGCAGCAGATTGGCGAACACCAGGCCGATGAGCAGGGAGGCCAGCGAGGCGGCGACGAACCAGCCCATGGCCTTCATGCCGATGCGCCCTACGGTCTTCGAGTCGCCGATGTTGGCCAGCCCGGAAACCAGGGTGGCAAAGACCAGCGGGGCGATGATCATCTTGATCAGGCGCAGGAAGATGTCGGTGATGATGCTGAAGTAACCGGCAATGTCCTTGGCTGCTTCCGGGGTCGGCGCCGCCTGGTTGCAGGCGTAGCCGGTGATGATGCCGAGGATCAGCGCGATGAGGATCAGCATCGACGACTTGTTGGCTTTCATGATCGTGTCCTGTCGGGATTGAATCGGGTTGGGGGGGCCATCAGGCGCGGGCTGCGGGCAGCGCACGCGGGCGGGTCAGCACTTCGGGGCGCAGCACGTCGTCCAGCGCTTCGCGGGTCATCAGGCCGCGGGCCAGCACGATCTCCGCCACGCCCAGGCCGGTGGCGTGGGCTTCGGCGGCCACGTCGGTGGCATTGGCGTAGCCGATGTAGGGGTTCAGTGCGGTGACGATGCCGATGGAGCGCTCGACGGTGGCGCGCAGGGCTTCGCGGTTGGCGGTGATGCCGTCCACGCACAGGTCGGCGAGGGTGGTGCACCCGCGTGACAGGTGCAGCACGCTCTTGAACAGGCTGTGGGCGATGATCGGCTCGAAGGCATTCAACTGCAGCTGACCGGCTTCGGCGGCGAAGGTCACGGTCAGGTCGTTGCCGATGACTTCGTAGGCGATCTGGTTCACCACCTCGGGGATCACCGGGTTGACCTTGCCCGGCATGATCGAGGAGCCGGCCTGGCGGGCGGGCAGGTTGATTTCGCCAAAGCCGGCGCGCGGGCCGGAGGACAGCAGGCGCAGGTCGTTGCAGACCTTGGACAGCTTGGCTGCCACGCGCTTGAGCACGCCGGAGAGCTGAATGAAGGAACCACAGTCCTGGGTGGCTTCGATGAGGTTCGGTGCGGTGACGACCGGAATGCCGCTGGTTTCGACCAGGCGGCGGCACACCAGCGCGGCGTAATCCGGATGGGCGTTGATGCCGGTGCCGATGGCGGTGGCGCCGAGGTTGATTTCGCGGATCAACATGGCTGCTTCCTTGAGGCGCTCCTCGTCTTCGCCGAGCATGGTGGCGTAGGTCGAGAATTCCTGGCCGAGGGTCATCGGCACCGCGTCCTGCAGCTGGGTGCGCCCCATTTTGAGCACGTCGGCGAACTCCACGGCCTTGCGCTCGAAGGCGAAGCGCAGATGGGCCATCGAATCCACCAGGCGGAAGATGCCGACGTAGGTGGCCAGCTTGAGGGCGCTGGGGTACACGTCGTTGGTCGACTGGCTCATGTTGACGTGTTCGTTGGGGTGCAGGAACAGGTACTGGCCGCGTTCGTGACCCATGATTTCCAGCGCAACGTTGGCAATGACCTCGTTGGCGTTCATGTTGGTGGAGGTGCCGGCGCCACCCTGAATGACGTCCACCACGAACTGCTCATGGTATTTGCCGGCGATGATCTCGCGGCAGGCCGCCACGATGGCCTCGGTGCGTTCGCTATCGAGCAGACCCAGCTCCTGGTTGGCCTGGGCGGCGGCCAGCTTGATCTGGGCGAGGGCACGCACGAGGTCCGGGTAGGCCGCGATGGTAACGCCGGTGATGTTGAAATTCTCGAGGGCGCGCAAGGTATGCACGCCGTAGTAGGCGGTGCAGGGTACTTCCTTGTCGCCGAGAAGATCGTGTTCGAGGCGGTGGGTGGCGGTGTTCATGTTTGTCTCCATTGGTTTGAATGCCGGTTACCGGGCTGCTTGCTTCCGGTCTTTGCCCGTATTCAATTGCAGGAGCCGTGCCACGCCGAATGAGTTGTCTTGTGTTTTTAACCTGTTGATTTATTGTATGAAAATATATTCTCGCGGCGCAGTCGTTCGGTTTTCCGGAGAATCGGCTTCCGGCTTGTCCGGAAAACCGAACGGCTTGGTGCCGGCTCAGTACCAGTTGTCGTCCTCGTCGCCCTTCCGGTGGGTGGCCTCGGCCTTGACGCGGACCGCTTCCTCGCGCAGGAAGGTGACGATCTGCCAGATTTCCTCCTGGCTCATGGCCAGGCCGAAGGAGGCCATCTGGGTGTTGGGGCGCCCCTTGGAAATGGTCTCGAACATGAAACTGTCCGAGTTGGCGCCGCCCGGCGCCCAGGCGCCACGGACCAGCTGCGGGCATTTTCCACCGTGTCCGCGGGTGTTATGGCATTGCTGGCAGGTCCGGCCGAACAGTTCTTCGCCCTTGCGGGCGGCTTCGCTATTGCCGAAGAAAGGGTTGGCCGAGGCGGTGGCGGGGGCCGTCGAGCCGCCCGGGGTGACGCCAAAGGCGTGGGCGAGGCCGGCCAGGGCGGTGCACAGGGCGAGGGCCGCTGTCCGGCGCAGGAGGCGTCGCGCGGTGGAGGGCGGACTGGTTCTGGGTGCAGGGTGTGTGTTCATGGGTTTGCGCGTGAAAGTGTGTTTGATGAACGGGCCATGCCGTGGCGCTCGAGGATCTGCGCCAGGGCGCCGTCGCCCTGCATGCGGGCCAGGGCCGCGTCGACGCTGCTCTTCAGGTCGGGCTGGCCCTGGCGCAGGGCGATGACGAAGCGGGTTTCGAGGCCGCTGACCGCCAGTCGCTCTTCGCGGATCGCTTCCGGCCACAGTGTGAGCCCTCCCTGCCGGGCGTTTGCCAGAGCCGGCATCCACAGCAGCCCGGCATCCACCGTGCCGTCGGCGAGGGCGGCAAGGAGGTCGCCGTTGTTGCCGTAGGGCACCCGATGCATGTGCTGCTGGTGCAGATACAAGTCGGCCGGGGTGGCGGTTACGACTCCCACCCGGGTGGCCTTGCGGGCATCGTCGAGGTTGCGAACGCTGCTTCGGCTTCCCTTGAGCAGCGCGTAGCCGGTGGTGAGGTAGGGCTCGGAGGCTTGCAGCCTGAGTTCGACAAGATCCTCGTTGCTTGCGCCGCTGACCGGAATGCCGGGGAAGATGTCGCAGGTGCCGGCGCCAATGCTCTGGCGCAGGGCCTTGCCGAGCCCGCCGCGATTGGCGATGGTGACCCACGACAGGCGCACTTCCCGCCCCAGTTGGCGGCCGATGTCGCGGGCCACTTCGGCGTTGATGCCGCCATCGCGGGAATCGGCAGCCGAGAAGGGCGGATTGGCATCGGCGAGGCAGACGACGAGATCCCGACTGTTGTGCCCACCGACCGGGTCGGCAGCGTGGGCTACTGCCATGCCCGCGGTCTGCAGCACCAGCAGTGCGCCGGCCAGGGATGTCAGGTGTTTCATGATGGCTCCCCGGGCGCGGATGCCGGTGGCGATCCGCGCCCTTTGCGACTGCTTAGTGGGACAGGGCGAAGACCATCATGCCGCCGCCCCGGTTCTGGTGCTTGAACAGCTCGCCGTACACCAGCGGCCACAGGCTTCCGCCACCCGGCCCGTAAACGATGGCCACATACTGCTTGCCGTTCACGTTGAAGGTGGTCGGGTTGCCGTGGATGCCGGTGCCGACGTTGAAGCGCCACAGGGTTTCCCCGCTGTCGTCACGCATCGCCGAGAAGTAGCCTTCGGCGTCGCCCGAGAAGACCACGCCACCGGCCGTGGCGAGAATGCCGCTGGTGGCGGGCGTGCTTTGCGGGCGCGACCACACGACCTTGCCGGAGGTGGCATCGAAGGCCTTCACGCCGCCGGTGTAGGGGTTGGCCTTGAGCACCTTGGAGGCGAGGAACCACTCACCCTGCTTCCATTCCATTTTCTTGGCCTGGATGTCCATCGAGCTGTCGATGTAGGGCACGTAGAGCAGCTTGGTCAGCGGGCTGTAGGCAGCCGGGTGCCATTCCTTGCCGCCGTCGAGGATCGGGGCGATGTCGGTCACGATCTTGTCGTAGCCGGGCACCTTGTCCGGGTTGACGATGGGGCGGCAGTTGCCCTGGAAGCCGGTCACCCAGTTGACGCGGGCGATGGGCACGACCCAGTTGCATTTGCCGCTGTCGCGATTGATGGAATAGACATGGCCGTTGCGGTCGGCGTGCAGCCACACCTTGCGGCCCTGATCGTCGTCCACCAGGATGGTTTCGTTGTTGCCGTCGTAGTCCCAGGAGCCGTTGGGGGTGTACTGGAAATGGTGCTTGATCTTGCCGGTGTCGGCATCCAGCGCCAGGGTGGAGTTGCTGTAGAGATTGTCGCCGGCGCGCACGCGGGGGTCGAAGTCGGGGGAGGGGTTGCCGACGCCCCAGAAGATGGTCTTGGTCTTCGGGTCGTAGTTGCCGGTCAGCCAGGCCGAGGCGCCGCCGGTTTTCCAGGAGTCGTTGGCCCAGGTCTTGGCGACCGGGTCGCTGGCGCTGGTCGGGCGGGTGGTGGTCTGCCAGGCGATCTTGCCGGTGTCGGGGTCGAGGGCGGTGATCTTGCCGGCGTTACCGCCCACGTCGGAGCCGGAGTTGCCGACGACGATCAGGCCGTTGGCGACGAGGGGCATGGAGGTGTAGATCTCGCCGGTGCGGTAGTCGCCCAGCTTGACGTCCCACACGACCCGCCCGGTGGTGTTGTCGAGGGCCACCACGTGGCTGTCCAGCGTGGCCATGTACACCATGTTCTTGAACACGGCGACGCCGCGGTTCACGGCTTCGCAACAGAGGCGGGCGCCAAGGTCGCCAGGCAGGGCGTGCTCGTACTTCCACAGCATGCGCCCGCTCTCGCCATCGAGGGAGAAGACCTTGTTCTGGCTGGCGGTGACATAGATGCGGCCATTCACAACGGTGGTCTGGCTGTCCTGGGCGTCATTCACGCCGAAGGACAGGTTCCACTTGGGCACCAACCTGACGACGTTGTCGCGGGTGATCTGGCGCAACTGGCTGAAACGTGTTCCCTGGTAGTCCTTGCCATAGTGAAGCCAGTTGTTGGCGTCCTTGTCGGCGTTGTTGAGCATGTCCTCGGAAACGTAGTTGGGGCGCCATTTGAAACTGGCTTCCAGCACGTTTACGCCGAGAGGGGGTTCCGGCTCGGCGGCCGGCTTTTCGTCGGCTGCCAAGACTCCGGTGGCGAACAGGGCCGCCACCGAGACCGCCACGAGCGGTCCGGCCATGTTGTGGATTTTCCTCATCATTTGTCTCCAGCTTTGAGCGTGGGTTGCTGCATTTTTTTGTCGGACGGCGTTCAGCACGCTGAGCGGGTCAGATGCTTGAAGCCGCCTTGAGAAACATGGACTGCGCAAGCGCGCCGCATCCTGCCTCTCCCGGGAACGAGCCAGCTTCGTGCCAGAGAGGAAAGATCATTTAAAACAGCGCATTGCGTTTTTTATCAGGCTGCAGAGCGAGACGCTTTTCTCATTTTTCGGCGAGACGCCGAGACGTTTGAGACAGATGTTCCATTTTTCCGGCGGGGGCCCGCTACGGGGACGCCGACGTGCCTGAAGGTGTAGGCTCGCGGCTGTCGGGCAGGCGTCGGTCTGCGTGCCCGGTGCCCGGCGCGTTTTGTGGCGGGGCTTTGGCCGGTCAGGGATGGCCGGGTTGATGGCCGGATGGTCTGGGTGACGAGTTGAGAATGGCTTTGCGGATTGCAATAAACGGGTACGGGCGGATCGGGCGGTGCTTTTTGCGGGCCTTGATGGCATCGCCGGTGCGGGAGCGGTTTTCGGTAGTCGCGATCAATGAGCCGGCGGATCTGGAGAGCATGGCCTACCTGACCCGTTTCGATTCGACCCACGGGTGTTTTCCCGGGACGGTGGAAGTGGGTGACAGGTGCCTGCGGATCGACGGAACCGACATTCCGGTCTTCCATGCGGATACGCCGGAGGGCGTGGACTGGGCGGCGATCGGCGTGGACATCCTGATCGAGGCGTCAGGGCGTTACAGCTACCGGCACGAATTGCAGCGTTTTCTGGATGCGGGGTGCCGCCGTCTGCTGCTGTCGCACCCCGGGCATAGTGCCGGAGACGTGGATCAAACGATTGTGTTTGGCATGAACCACGAATTGTTGACGGGCGACGAGCGCATCGTATCGGCGGCCTCATGCACCACCAATGCCATCGTGCCGGTGTTGTCGATGCTCGACGAGGCCTACGGGCTGGATCACGCCTTGATGACGACGCTGCACTCGGTAATGAACGATCAGCCGCTGATCGACGGTTATCACCACACGGACCTGCACCGTACCCGCTCGGCGATGCAGTCGATGATTCCGGTGTCCACCGGGCTGGCCCGGGGCGTGCAGCGCATGCTGCCGGAGCTGGCCGGGCGCATTGAATCCAAGGCCATCCGGGTGCCGGTTGTGAATGTGTCGGCGATCGACCTGGTGGTGACGCTACAGCGCGGCACCACGGCGGCAGAGGTGAACGCGCTGTTGCGCGCTGCCGTCGATGCGCAGGGCGCGGGCCGCATGGCCTACACCGACGAGCCCCACGCGTCGATCGACTTCAACCACAGTCCGCATTCGGCAATAGTCGATTGCGGCCAGACGCGGATGAGCGGCGAGCTTTTGCTCAACCTGCTGGTGTGGTTCGACAACGAATGGGGCTTTGCCAACCGGATGATCGACGTTGCGGCCTTCTGGGGCTCACGGATGAAGTGAGGGCGTCTGGCTGAAGCCGCGGGCGAAGGCCGTCGCCTGCCCGATGGCCCGCTTGGCGTCCAGTTCGGCGGCCACGTCGGCACCGCCAATCAGCGTGTGCGGGATGCCGGCCGCTTCCAGTCCGGCCACCAGATCACGCTTCGGCTCTTGCCCGGCGCAGATCACCACCGTGTCCACATCGAGCACCTGCACCTTGCCGTCGGTCTGGATGTGCAGGCCGGCGTCGTCGATGCCAAGGTATTCCACGCCACCCAGCATGCTCACGCCGCGCTTCTTCAGCAGCAGGTTGCGGGCCCAGCCGGTGGTCTTGGCGAGTCCGCCGCCGACCTTGGTGGATTTTCGCTGCAGCAGCCACAGTTGCCGCGGTGTCGCCGGCATCTGTGGCGGGGTGAGGCCGCCCCGGTTGCTGGTGTACGTGGGGTCGATGCCCCATTCCTGGCGGTAGGCGGCCACCGGATCGGCGCTGTCGCCGGCGTGGGTGAGTAGTTCGGCCACGTCGAAACCGATGCCACCCGCTCCGATGATGGCAACCTTGCGGCCCACCTGGCGGCGCCCTTCGATCACGTCGATGTAGTTCGTCACCTTGGGATGGGCGATGCCGGGGATGGCCGGCTGGCGAGGCGTGATGCCGGTGGCAAGGACGACGTGGTCGAAGCCGGCCAGATCGCTGGCCGCGACGGCCTTGCCGAGCTGCACTGCCACGGCCAGTTCGTCGAGGCGGGTGCGGTAGTAGCGCAGGGTGTCGGCGAAGTCTTCCTTGCCGGGAATCTTGCGGGCGTAGTTGAACTGGCCGCCGACTTCGGTGGCTGCATCGAACAGGCTTACCGTGTGGCCGCACTCGGCCAGCGTGGTGGCAGCCGCCAGCCCGGCCGGGCCGGCCCCGACCACCGCGATACGCCGGGGTGCGCTGCTGGCCGGTGGCGCCGTTTCGTATTCGCGGCAGGCATCCGGATTAACCAGGCAGGAGGCGACCTTGCCGGCAAAGATATGATCGAGGCAGGCTTGGTTGCAGGCGATGCAGGTGTTGATCGCATCCGCGCGGCCGGCGGCGGCTTTGTTTACAAAGTCGGCATCGGCCAGGAAGGGGCGTGCCATGGACACCATGTCGGCGTCGCCGCGGCTCAGGATGTCCTCCGCTACCTGCGGGTCGTTGATGCGGTTGCTGGTGATCAGCGGGATCTTCACGGCGCCCTTGAGGCGTGCGGTGACCCAGCTGAAGGCGCCGCGCGGCACGCTGCTCATGATGGTCGGAATGCGTGCTTCGTGCCAGCCCACGCCCGTGTTGATGATGTTGACGCCGGTGGCTTCGACAGCCTGCGCAAAGGCGACAACTTCGTCCCAGGTACTGCCGCCTTCTACGAGATCGAGCATGGACAGGCGGAAGATGATGATGAAGTCCGGCCCGCTGGCGGCCCGCACTGCGCGCAGCACTTCCAGCCCGAAGCGGCAGCGGTTCTCGAAGCTGCCGCCCCAGTTGTCATCGCGCAGGTTGGTGCCGGGGGCGAGGAACTGGTTGATCAGGTAGCCCTCGGAGCCCATGACCTCGACGCCGTCGTAACCGGCATGTCTGGCCAGTGCAGCGGTCCGGGCGTAGTCGGCGATGGTCTGGCGGATTTCTTCGTCGTTGAGCGCACGGGGCGTGGCGGCGTTGATCGGCGCCTTGAGGGCCGACGGCGCAACCGGTGTCTTGCCGTAGGCGTAGCGCCCGGTGTGCAGGAGCTGCAGGCAGATCCGCCCGCCGTGCTGATGGACGGCGCGGGTGATGACGCGGTGTTTGTCGGCTTCGGCCTCTGTGTCGAGCACCGAGCCGCCCTGGTGAATGCCGCCGTCCTTGTTGGGCGCGAAACCACCGGTGACGATGAGGCCGACGCCACCTCTGGCCCGCGCAGCATAAAAGGCAGCGAGGCGTTCGAAGGGATGATCCATCTCCTCCAGCCCGGTGTGCATCGAGCCCATCAGCACCCGGTTGGGAAGAGTGGTGAAGCCCAGCTCGAGCGGGGCAAGCAGGTGGGGGTAGGGGGAATTCATGATGCGGCTGTCTCCGTCTTTTATGGTTGTTGACATTTATTTCATGGGAGGCCGAAATAAATGTCAACCTGACCTAACGGAAGACGCGCTGCAGCGCCACCACCGGAATCAGCGCCAGCGCCAGCAGGCCGCAGGCGGTGTAGGCATCGGCGCAGGCCTGCGCGAGGGCCGCGGTGTGCAGTGCTCCGGCCGGTGCGCCATGCAGGAAGCGGGCGGCCCAGTCGAGGCTGGCGTGCTCGGCATCCAGATGCCCGGCGTAGCGTCCTTCGAGCACCAGCGTGCCGACCGCGATGGCACTGGACAGGCCTAGCTGGCGCACGATGTTCTTCACCTGGTAGGCGTGGGAAAAGACCTTTGGTGCAATCTGGGTAAAGGTGCCAAAGGCCACCGGCCCCATGTAAACAGGAATGGCCATGCCGACGAGCAGTGCGGGGAGGAGCAGTTGCTGCCAGTTGGTGACCGCGGCCGACTGGCCCAGCCACAGGGCACCGGTAGCCATCAGGACAAGGCCGGTGAGCATGAAGGGGCGCAGCCGTGGCCAACGGCGGGACAGGCTCACATGGGTGAGGGCGGCGATAACGCTGCAGCTCATCGATGCGCTGAGGACGGCGGCGGTGGTCCCCATGCTTTGGCCCAGGCCGTGCTGGAACAGGATGGGCAGGATGAAACCGATCAGCCCGATCATGAAATAACCGCAGAAATAGAAGCCGATACCGAACAGGTAGCGCAGCTGGAACAGTCCCCGATAGTCGATCAACGGGCGTTCGCGCTTCCACTGGCGCGCCGCGAAGACACTCAGGGCGACGATGGACGCGGCGCCGGTCGCCAGTACCTGGCCGGGGTTTGACAGCAGCTCGAACTGCAGGCCCTGGATGGAGTATTGCAGCGCAAAGACGGCGATCACCAGGCCGAGCAGCCAGCCCCAGTGCTCTTCGCTGCGTGCTTCGGGCGGGGTGATATCGCGGTCGAGGCGTGGGCCGGCGATCCATGCCACGGCGGCGGTAAGCGGCAACATGGCCCAGAACGGGGCCTGCCAGCCGCCGAGGGTGATCAGACCGGCGGCGGCCAGCGGTGAAATAGCGGTGGCGCCGAGCAGGGTGCCGATGAAGACCAGCAAACCGGGGAAGCGCGATTCGGCCGGCAGGCGGTTGATCTGCAGGCGCCCGGCGGTAAAGAAGGTGGCTCCGCCCATTCCCTGCAGGGCACGCCCGGCAGCGAACTGGGTGAGGCCGTCGGCGGTGGCACAGAGTACCGCTCCTGCCGCGAAGACTCCCAGCGAGGCGAGGATGAAATCGCGGTAGCCAAAGCGTTCGACAACCCACTGGTGCTTGTAGAGCATGAAGATCGCGCACACCCCATACACCGTGTACGCAAAGGCAAACTCTTCGGCGCGCAGACCTAGCCCTCCCATGATGGGCGCTGCCGAAAAGGTGACCATGCCGGTCTCGAAGAACTCCACACAGGTGACGGCGGCGATAACCCACAGCAGCCCGCGGATGGAGACGGGACGGTCATTGGGTGGGGAGGCGGGCATCGTGGCCGATTGAACGCTCAAGCTGCGCTCCTGATGATGGGGTGGTTCCAGTCTAGTTCGTGGATGAGAATGCTTCAAATCGATTGGTGTGATCAATAATATCGACATGACTGATATCGACTACGCGGCTTTTCGCCGTCTCGACCTGAATCTGCTGGTGGCTTTCGATGCCTTGATCGCCGAGGGCAGCGTCAGCCGTGCAGCGGCCCGCCTGTGCATCGGTCAGCCGGCGATGAGCCATGCGCTGGCGCGCCTGCGGGAATTGTTCGGCGATGACATCCTGTTTCGCGAAGGGGCGGCCATGCGCGCGACGCCCCGTGCGCTGGCGCTGGCCGGGCCGATCCGCCAGGTGCTCGATGACGTGCTGCAGGTGGCCCGCGATGCCCGGCCCTTCGATCCGGCCGAGGCCGAGGGGCGGGTCCGCATCGCCCTTAACGATCCGCTGGAAGCCCTGCTCCTGCCCGGGCTGGTCGCGCGTTTGCGAGCGCGGGCGCCGCGCCTGACCTTGTCGGTGCTGCCCGTGCCGGCATCGCGTCAGCTTGAGCAACTGGATGCGGGCATGGTGAGCCTGCTGGTGGGGCATTTTCCGCAGGTGCGCGAGGTGCATAGCCAGCAGCCGCTTTACGAGTCGGGCTTTTCGTGTGTCTTCAACCCGGCGCTGATCGAGGTGCCAGTGCGGCCCGACCTGACAGCGCTGGCCCGTCTGCCGCACATCCACACCACCTATGCCGGCGAGCCGCCGGGAGTGGTGGACCGCGTTTTCAAGGCCCACGGACTGACGCGTCTGGTGGTGGCCCGCAGCGCGATGCCGCTGTCGATTCCCTTTGTGCTCAAGCGCAGTCCGTTGGTGGCGATCCTGCCGGACATGCTGGCGCGGATGTTCGCGGCCCATACCGATCTGCGTTTCGAGCCGCTGCCCGTGGAGGGCCTGAGTCTGCCGATCAGTCTGGTGAGCCATCGCCGGGAGCGCAGTGATCCGCTCATCGCCTTTGTGGCGCGCCTGCTGGTGGAGAGCGTGGAGGAATGGGTGGCCGCGTCGGGCGCCGTATCAGTCCTGAACGGGCAGGGTTGCGCTTAGCGCCGGGCCGCAGCGCAACGCGGCGCCGCTGAGGTGGCGGGGCCGGTGGGCGAGGGAGATGGCGAAAGCGTCAGGACTTGGCTGTGTCCGGGGCGTCGTGGAGCGTGTCGGCCTGCATCAGTTGCGGGAACAGGCGCGTCCACAGGCCAACGACCACCAGCGTGGCGGCGCCGCCGATCAGCACCGACGGTACTGCGCCAAACCACGCGGCGGTAAGGCCGGATTCGAACTCGCCGAGTTGGTTGGAGGCGCCGATGAAAATCGAGTTCACTGCGCTGACCCGCCCGCGCATGTCGTCAGGTGTCTGCAGTTGCACGAGGGATTGGCGGATCACCATGCTGACCATGTCGGTGGCGCCGCCAAGGGCCAGGAAGAACACCGACAGCCACAGGTTGGACGACAGCCCGAAGGCGATCACCGACAGGCCGTAGGCTGCCACCGAGGCATACAGGATGCGTCCCACCGAGCGGCGCAGCGGGTGGTGGGCCAGCCACAGGGCCATGCCGAGGGCGCCGATGGCAGGCCCGGAACGGAGCAGGCCGAGGGCCCACGGGCCGGCTTGCAGGAGTTCGCTGGCGATGATCGGCAGCAGCGCCGTGGCGCCGCCAAAGAGCACGGCGAAGAGATCCAGCGAGATGGCACCGAAAATGATGCGGCGCTGGCGGATGAAGCGGATGCCTTCGACAAAGCGCTCCAGCGCCGAGCCCTCCAGCGTGCGTGGCACGTGCACATCCGGCAGGCGCATCAGGCAATAGGTGGAGCAGGCCAGCAGCGCGGTGGTCAGGCTGTATACCAGCGGTGCGCCGAAGGCGTACAGCAGGCCGCCGAGGGCCGGGGCGACGATGGTGGCCGCCTGCATCGCCGAAGCACTCAGCGCCAGCGCCCGGGGCAGGGCGACGAGCGGTACGAGGGCCGGCAGCAGCGCCGCGTTGGCGGGCATCTGGAAGGTTTGTGCGAGGCCGAGGATCAGCACGATGGCAAAAATCAGTTCGCGGCTGATGAAGCCGCCGGCGCTGGCAATGGCCAGGGTGGCAAGGCCGAGGGTTTGCAGCGCTTGTGCAGCAACAGCTAGTTTGCGCCGGTCGTGGCGGTCGGCCATGTCACCGGCCACGGCGGTGAGGAGCAGGCGCGGAAGAAACTGGATCAGCCCGACCAGGCCCAGGTCGAGGGCGCTGCCGGTGAGGGAATACACCTGCCAGCCGACCGCCACGTCCTTGATCTGGTTGCTCCCGCTGAACAGCACGCGCGCCAGCCAGTAGAGGACGAAGGGGCGGTGATGGCGCAGGAAGTCCGGCGCATGGGGATCGGTATGGGGCATCGGGGGGGCTCAGTCGCCGCGCGACAGGGCCGGTCGGCGACCGACTTCCACCTTGATGTCGAGCTTGTTCTTGCTGCGGCGCAGTTCGAAGCCGGCCTTGCGGCCCGGTGGGAGCGCGGCGATGGCTTCGAGCATGGCTTGCGGGTCGTTTACCTTGCGGCCTTCGACGGAGAGCAGTACGTCACCAGGCTTGATGCCGGCACGGTCGGCAGGGCTTCCGCGCATGACCCCCGAAATGAGCGTACCGCCGGCGGATGGCAGGCTGAAGGATTCGGCCAGTTCGGACGTGATGGCTTGCACTTCGACACCGATCCAGCCGCGCGTCACCGAGCCGTTCTGGATGATCTGTTCCATCACGTTGCGGGCGAGGGATACCGGAATGGCGAAGCCGATGCCCAGCGAGCCGCCGGTGCGGGAGTAGATGGCGGCATTGATGCCGACCAGGTTGCCGGCGACGTCGACGAGGGCACCGCCCGAATTGCCGGGGTTGATCGCGGCGTCGGTCTGAATGAAGTCTTCGAAGGTGTTGATGCCCAGGTGGGTGCGGCCGAGGGCGGAAACGATGCCCATCGTGACCGTCTGGCCGACACCGAATGGATTGCCGATGGCAAGCACCACGTCGCCGACACTGAGGTGCTCGGTATGGCCGAAGGTGATGGCGTGGAGCTTGCCTTCAGGCTTGATCTGCAGCACGGCGAGGTCGGATTCGGGGTCGCGCCCGACGATGCGGGCGGGCAGCTTGCTGCCGTCGTTGAGGGCTACTTCGATCTCGTCGGCGGCTTCAATGACGTGGTTGTTGGTGAGGATGTAGCCTTCGGGCGATACGACCACGCCGGAACCAAGGCCGGAGGTGCGCTGCTGGGGGCGGTTGTCGAGGCGGTCACCAAAAAAATGGCGGAACAGCGGGTCATCTGAAAACGGATTGCGCTGGGCCTTCACGTCTTTGCTGGTGAAGATATGCACCACCGATGGCAGGGCTGCCCTGGCGGCATTGGCATACGAGGCAGTGGCCTTGCCGGATGATGCGGCGGTGGGGGCGGCGGCTTCCTGTATGGTGACGGAGGGCAGCACCGGACGTTCCCCAAGCCATTCGGGCTTGAGGGTGCTGAGTACAAACAGGACAGCCACCGAAACGGTGACCGCCTGGGCAAAAATCATCCACAGGCGATGCATTGTAAAATTTGCCACCAAGGGCGCCTTTTGGCGCCGGCCAATTGTGTTTAAGGATCAGGAAGGTACGGCCATGGAAAGAGCCGAATTGCAGCGTTATCTCGACACGCTGCTGGAAGTCGAACGATTCAAGGATTATTGCCCAAACGGCCTGCAGGTGGAAGGACGGGGCGTCGTACGGCGCGTGGTTTGCGGTGTCACGGCCAGTCAGGCGCTGCTTGATGCGGCGGTGGCGCGGGGCGCTGACGCGGTGCTGGTGCATCACGGTTACTTCTGGCGGGGCGAGGACGGGCGTATTACCGGCCTGCGCAAGCGCCGCCTGGCGACCCTGCTGCGCAACGACATCAGTCTGTTTGCCTACCATCTCCCGCTGGATGCGCACGCCGAACTGGGCAACAACGCGCAGCTTGGCAAGTTGATGGGCTGGTTGCCCGAGGGGCGTTTTGGCGAGCAGGACCTGGGCTGGACGGGGCGGCTGTCGCAACCGATGACGCTGGCGACGCTGGCCCGTCAGGCCGGTGCCAGACTGGGGCGGGATCCGCTCCTGCTCGGCGACTCGGAGCAGCGCATCGAGCGGATTGCCTGGTGTACCGGCGGGGCTCAGAGTTACTTCGAGCAGGCCATCGCAAGCGGCGTGGATTGCTTTGTGTCCGGCGAGGCGTCAGAGCCGACGACGCATCTGGCACGCGAGTCGGGTGTGGCTTACCTGGGGGTCGGACACCATGCCAGCGAGCGCTATGGTGTGCAGGCTTTGGGCGCTCGCCTGGCCCAGGTTTTCGACATTGAGGTGGAGTTCGTCGAGGTGGAAAACCCGGTCTGACAATCCAGCCCGGCCTAGGCAGGGTCAGGCCGCGGCGGTGTCCTTGGGTGGGGGCTCCATGGTTTCCAGGCTCAATTCCACCGGGGGCTTGTAGGGCCCAAGCTGGTCGTCGAGGATGGCGAGCAGCAGCAGCAATTCTTCGACGGCGTTGAGCGGGAAGCCCTGGCGGGTGCCGTTCCGGTTGTCCCGCAGGATCTGGTGGATGTAGGCCTGTGCCTCCTGGGTGCCCCACTGTTCCTGCAGGCGCTGCATGACGTGGCCGATCTGTTCGATGGAGTCCGGGGTGCTTCGAGCTGCTTTGAAATCACCCCAGCTGATCATCTTCACGTTGAAGGTCTTGTTCAGCTGGCGGGTCAGGGCTTCGAACTCGGCGCGCATGCCGGCCACGTGATAGACGTCGAGCAGTTTCAGCCAGGGTTTGACCGCCTGGCGAGGGTTGTTGCGGATATAGTCGGCGAGGGTTTCGGCGGCACCTTGGGTACGGCCGAAGGACATCATGATCTCGGCAAGCTCGAGGGCCGAGTCCTGTTCGTCGACGGTTTCGTCGAAGGGAATCGGGTGCGCCGGTGCGAAGGTCGGCTCGGCCCATTCGGCCGTGTTGTCGGCCGCTTGAGCGGGGGCATATGCCTGCTGCGACAGGGGCGCCTGCCGCATTTCCGGCATGGACGGTGTGGGTGTCTCGGGCCCGATGACCGTTCGCACGGGGGCGCTGATGCGAAAGTCCGTCTCGGTGGATGGTTCCGTGGGCTCCAGGGCTTCCGATGCTGCACCCTTCCGGCTACGACGAATCCAGAACAGTGCGCCTGCACCGAGGGCGATGACAAGCAGTCCGGACAATGGGGCGGCAAAAGGACCGGCCCATTCCTTGATCTGTTCGAACTTGCCCTCCGGGGGCGACGGGGGCGTTATCCTCGCCGCTGTGCCGGGCCGCACGGGGCGGCCCTGCTTGTCTAGCTGGCTGACACGATCCTTGAGCAAGGCCTGGTATTCCTCAAGGCGCTTGATCTTTTCGTCCAGTTCGAGCTGGGCCGCGATCCGGTCATCGATTTCGGCGAGGGTTCGCTGCTCGGGGGGTAACGGGGGACGCGCTTTGCCGGGCTCCTCGCTCTTGGGCGGGTTGGCAAGCTGGTAAGCCATGTGAAGCGGGGCAAGGTTCGCCTCGTCACCGGCACCGATGACCAGCCGGTCCGTGCGGAGCGTCTCGGGAGCGCGCGCAGGCTGGGCGGGTGTTGCTACAGGATTGCTTGCCGGGCCTGCCGCTACCTGACGGGCGTTGGAGGACGGCGGTTTTGGACGGTGCGTTCGGGCTGGCTGGCTGGCTGGTGCCCCGGTGCCATCCGCGATGTAGGTGCGCTCCGCTGCGCGGCGCGAAGACCGGCGCCGAGTTTCAGACATTGCCGGGGCTGCGTAGTCGTCGGGCGTTTGCGCTACCACTGGTAAGGCAATCCGGTTGATCGGTGGTTGCAGCAGGATCGGGTAGTCGCGGCGGAACTCGTTGTTACAGGCGATCCGCAAGCCGAGCATGGCGATAGGGTGGTTTACCGGGTCGCGGGTAGTGATGCTCAGGTAGTCGCCGGAAAGTTTGATCCTGGCGTTGTGTAGCCAGGGAATGTCGTCCCTGCCTGCGGCGCCACCAGTGCTTTTGATACAGTTCGGGTCGATTTGCTCGCCGGCACTGCGTATCAGCCTGATTTCCGCTCGGAGTGGTTCCCCCAGGGATGAATGGGCGACAAGTTCGCCGAGGCCCACTGCACCGGCAGTGCTACCAGTAAAGGAGGCGAGCGTCGCTACGAGAAGGGGAAGGGTCTTTCGCGCGCTGTTCATCAATGGGGTGGGTCGTGATCTGGCCAGTGCAGGTTTTTTCTGATATGCCGAGCGGCAGCGGTTCCGTTTAGCGTCGCCGGCGAAGCTACAGTATTCTAAAGAAGTTTGCAGCCCGTCGCGGGTCCTTGTCTTCCTGTAATGGCTTACAAATGTGATGGAGGATTATCCGATTGCCTCCGGCGTCCGCAAGGCGGGTGATCCGGTGCACGATCTGCTTGTCCGGGTCACCATCGACGAGAAGTTCTTTGTGCTGGATGTGGAGGCCTGTTCCGACTGGGTGCCATACCCGGGTGACTGCGACACCATCGGGCCGGCGTATCGCCAGTTGATCGGGCTGAACCTGGTGCGCGGCTTTCGCAAGACAGTCGGCGAGATGTTTGCCGATGTGCGTGGTTGTTCGCACATCACCGAGCTGTTGCTGGCCTTGCCGACGGCCGCGATCCAGACCTTCGCGACCTTCCGCCGCGACAATGAGGACAGCGGCGAAAAGCCGTTTCAGCTTGATCGCTGTCATGCCCTCGAAACTACCTCTGCAGCCGTCATGCGCTATTACCCGCGCTGGTATCGGGGGGGCGATCCGGAATGATCCGGCTGGCGGCCGTTATTGCGCTGTGCGGTGCAGCGTGAAATCAGTCGCGCCCCCTGTTTCGTATATAATCGTTTGATCCGTAATCCGGTGTTCGCCAGCGCGTCTGGTGCAGTGCCGGGGCAGGACGTTTTTTCTGCATACAAGCCGAACAGGCAGGGTGCAGGAAAAGCTTAGCGGTACATACGTTGGACGAGGGAGAACGGCGTGTGTGTCGCGGGGTCCGGACCGGGCTCCGAACAGTCCCATCAACCAAGCGTGAGCGGCCTCTAAAGGCCAAGACTTCGATCGAAGGGCAACCATGAAAATTCACGAATATCAGGGCAAGGAAATCCTGAGAAAATTTGGCGTCACGACGCCGCGCGGCGTGCCGTGTTTCTCAGTCGATGAGGCAGTCGCAGCAGCGGATACGCTGGGCGGCAAGGTTTGGGTCGTCAAGGCCCAGATCCACGCCGGTGGTCGCGGCAAGGGCGGTGGCGTGAAAGTCGCCAAGTCCATTGACGAGCTTCGTCAATACGCCACCGACATCCTCGGCATGCAGCTTGTTACCCACCAGACCGGCCCCGAAGGCCAGAAGGTGCGTCGCCTGCTCATCGAAGAGGGTGCCGACATCAAGAAGGAATATTACGTTGCCGCGCTGACCGATCGCGCCACGCAGAAGGTCGCCATGATGGCCTCCAGCGAAGGCGGGATGGACATCGAGGAAGTTGCTCACAGCACCCCCGAGAAGATCCTCAAGGTCTTCGTTGATCCGGCCATCGGCCTGACCGACGAACAAGCCCTGTTCCTCTCGAACGGTATCGGCGTTCCCGAAGGCTCCACCGCCCAGGCTGTGGACACCCTGAAGAAGCTGTACACCACCTACATGGAAACGGATTGCTCCCTGGCGGAAATCAACCCGCTGATCCTGGAAGGCAACGGCACCATCAAGGCGCTGGACGCCAAGTTCAATTTCGACTCCAACGCCCTCTACCGTCACCCGGAAATCGTCGCCTACCGCGACCTGGATGAAGAAGATGCGGACGAAATCGAAGCTTCCAAGTTCGATCTGGCCTATATCTCCCTGGACGGCAACATCGGCTGTCTGGTGAACGGTGCCGGCCTGGCCATGGCCACCATGGACACGATCAAGCTGTTCGGCGCCGAGCCGGCCAACTTCCTCGACGTCGGCGGCGGTGCCACGGCCGAGAAGGTGACCGAAGCCTTCAAGATCATGCTCAAGAACCCCAAGGTGAAGGGCATTCTCGTCAACATCTTCGGCGGCATCATGCGCTGCGACACCATCGCCACCGGCGTGGTTACGGCGGCCAGGGAAGTGCATCTGTCGGTTCCGCTGGTTGTCCGCATGAAGGGCACCAACGAAGAGATCGGCAAGCAAATCCTGCGCGATTCGGGTCTCCCGATCATCGCGGCCGACACCATGGCCGATGCGGCCCAGAAGATCGTCGACGCGGTCAAGTAAGGAGTTACCTAATGTCAATCCTGATCAATAAAGACACCAAGGTCATCACCCAGGGCATCACCGGCAAGACCGGTCAATTCCACACTGAAAAGTGCCAGGAATACGCGAATGGCAAGGAATGCTTCGTTGCCGGCGTGAACCCGAAAAAGGCTGGCGAGAAGATCTTCGACATCCCAATCTACGCCTCCGTCAAGGAAGCGGCCGCCGAAACCGGCGCTACCGTGTCCGTGATCTATGTGCCGCCTGCCGGCGCTGCTGCGGCGATCTGGGAAGCTGCTGAAGCCGATCTGGATCTGGCGATCTGCATCACCGAAGGCATCCCCGTCCGGGACATGCTGGAAGTGCGCAACATGATGAAGAAGAAGGTTGCTGCCGGCGGCAAGGAAACCCTGCTGCTGGGCCCCAACTGCCCGGGTCTCATCACGCCTGACGAAATCAAGATCGGCATCATGCCGGGTCACATTCATCGCAAGGGTCGCATCGGCGTGGTTTCCCGCTCCGGCACCCTGACCTACGAAGCTGTTGCCCAGCTGACCGAAATCGGTCTGGGCCAGTCTTCCGCAGTCGGTATCGGTGGTGACCCGATCAACGGTCTGAAGCACATCGACATCATGCGCATGTTCAACGACGATCCGGATACCGATGCGGTCATCATGATCGGCGAAATCGGCGGTCCTGACGAAGCTGAGGCTGCCATGTGGTGCAAGGCCAACATGAAGAAGCCGATCGTCGGCTTCATCGCCGGTGTGACTGCCCCCGCGGGCAAGCGCATGGGCCATGCTGGTGCACTGATCTCCGGCGGTGCCGACACTGCTGATGCCAAGCTCGCCATCATGGAAGAGTGCGGTTTCACCGTGACGCGCAACCCGTCCGAAATGGCCAAGCTGCTGAAGGCCATGCTGTAATCGGGTCTCAAGCCTGATCCTCACCGCGCCCTCGGCTCACGCCCGGGCGCGGTTTTATTTTGTGTGGCAGGCATGACGCGTGCGGGGGAGATAGAATTCCCCGGCGCGGCCGTTTTATCTTGATTGAATTCTTCATGGCCGAGTTCCTGACGCCTGTATTCTGGGCCGGGCTTTTGCAGATCATTGCCATCGATCTCGTGCTGTCGGGCGACAATGCGGTGGTGATTGCCCTGGCGTGTCGCCGTCTTCGGCCGGAGCAACGCAGGGTCGGTATTGTCTGGGGTGTGCTCGGTGCGGTGAGTCTGCGTGTGCTGCTGACGGGCTTTGCTGCGAGCTTGCTGGGTTATCCCTGGCTCAAGCTTATCGGTGGCTTGCTCTTGTTGTGGATCGGTATCAAGCTGCTGCTTCCAGACGCGGATGGCGAGCATGAGATTGATCCGGCCACGAGTGTGGGGGGAGCTGTAAAGACGATTATCGTGGCGGATTTCGTCATGAGTGTCGATAACGTGATTGGCGTGGCGGGCGCTGCGGGCGACAGTCTGGTGCTGCTCGGCATCGGTCTGGCCGTGAGTATTCCGGTGATCGTGTGGTCGAGCCAGCTAATCATGAAGTGCATGGAGCGCTTCCCGGTGATTGTCATGTTGGGGGCCGGCCTGCTCGGGTGGGTGGCAGGCGGCATGATCGTCGGGGATCCGCTGTTGCGTGCCTGGCTGATGAATCAGCCAGGCTGGGTGAGACCGGTGGCCGGCCTCCTGGGTATGGGGATTGTGCTGGTGCTGGCGCGAGTGTTCGGCAGGCGGGCAAGTGCGGATGCCGGGCGACAGATTCTGTAATGCTCCTTCGAGAGGCGGTGAGCGTGGGCGACGTGCAGGCGAACTGGCGGATGGCGATGCTTTCGCATGTAGGGCGCGTCCGGGCGCGTAACGAGGATTTCCTCCTCTGTGACGAGAGCCGTCGCTTTGCTGTTCTGGCCGATGGTATGGGTGGGCACGCAGGAGGGGCAGTCGCTTCGCGTCTGGCGGTTGCTGCGTGGGTTGAGCGAATCGGCGAGTGTGAGACCGGAACAGTCGGCGAGCAGGATCTGCTGGCAGCGGTGGATGCGGCCAACCGGGCGGTCTTCCTTGCCGCTTGCGAGGATCCGGGGCTGCGCAGAATGGGAACGACGCTGGTGGGCGCGTGCTTTCGCGTCGATGGCATTCTTTTGACGTGCCATGTGGGGGATTCGCGCCTTTATCGTCTGCGCGAGGGTGTGCTGGACTGCTTGACGCGCGATCACAGCGTATTGCGGGAGCAATGCGACGCGGGCATGATTCAGTCCGAATCGAGCGGACCTCTGGCTTTGCGAGGCTTGCTGACCCGTGCGGTGGGAGTGGCCGTGGATGTCATGCCGGACGTGGCAAGTTTTGGACTCAGGCCAGACGATGTTTATCTGCTTTGTTCGGATGGGCTCACCGAGATGCTCCCGGACGCAGATATTGCCGATGTACTCGGAGCGCTGGGCGGAAGGCCACGCCTGGCTGTGGAGCACCTGATCGATCTGGCAAATGATCGGGGCGGGATGGATAATATTTCTGCACTCGTCGTGGCGGCCCGTACGGCCGGACGACTGGGGGCAGAGTTTGGTTGAGGCTGGCTTCAGATAGGAAATGCAATGCCCCGGTTGATATTGAGCATGGATGGACTGGTGCTGAAAGAGATGGCGCTCGAAAAGGAGCGAACCACCATCGGCCGAAAGCCGCACAACGATATCCAGATCGACAATCTGGCCATCAGTGGCGAGCATGCGGCTATCGTGACCATCCTGAACGATGCCTTTCTGGAGGACATGAACAGCACGAACGGCACCTATGTAAATGGTCAGCCGGTCAAGAAGCATGTCTTGCAGAATAATGACGTCGTCGAACTGGGCAAGTACCGCCTGAAGTTCATCGCCGATGGTGTAGGGTCGCCCTCCGAGCAGGACGAGGCGATGTCTTATGCCCAGGCTGCGGTGACTGGGGGTGTGCTCGCTGACGTTGCCGCCGAACCAGCCATCCCTGTGGCTCCGGCGCCGTCCGGCATGCTCGGGATGATCCAGATTCTCAGCGGTACCCACGCCGGTCGTACGCTTGAGCTCTCCAAATCGCTCACGACGCTGGGCAAGCCCGGTACGCAGGTTGCGGTGATTACGCGACGCCCACACGGGTATTTCATCACCCATGTGGAAGGCACGGTTTTTCCTGTCGTGAATGGCCGCTCCCTTGACGCGCAGGCTCATCGTCTCAATGAAAATGACATAATCGAGATTGCCGGGGTGAAAATGGAGTTTTTCTCGCAGAGTCTCCCGCAGTAGTCTGCCAAGACGCTAGCATGCGGAGAGCGTGACTTTTCTGACGCCAGGTTTTCCCGATAGAACCGTATGCTGACGGGCAGATTTTTAATACTCCCGGTGTCCGGGCTGATTTTCAGCCCTCACTCTTGCGGAATTCCATGAGAACAAGATGAAGGTGCGGGTTCTGGGGTGCAGCGGTGGCATTGGCGGGCGTAATCAGCGCACGACGGCCCTGCTTGTGGATCATGATGTCCTCATCGATGCGGGAACCGGGGTCGGGGACCTGGAGTTCGAAGAACTCCTGCTGATTGATCATGTCTTTGTGACGCATGCGCACCTTGATCACATCGCCATGATCCCGCTTCTTGTGGATACGGTTGGCGAAGCCCGCTCGATGCCCATCGTTGTTCATGGAACGCCCGAAACACTTCGCATTCTGCGGTCCCACATTTTCAACTGGCTGGTGTGGCCAGATTTTTCATCGATACCCGACCGGGGCAATCCTTTCCTGCGTTTCCAGGAGATGCGTGTCGGTGAATCGGCCAAGCTCGGTGGCGGCCGCCAGGTGACAGCCTTGCCGGCACTGCATACGGTGCCGGCCGTGGGCTACCAGGTGTCGAGCGAGGGCGGTAGTCTGGTGTTTTCCGGCGATACGGCTTACTCCGAGCCGCTGATTGCCGCAATCAACGAGATCCCGGACCTTCGTTATCTTCTCGTCGAGACGGCCTTTCCCGATGCCCTGCACGACCTTGCACTTGCGTCACGTCACTTGTGCCCGAGCCTGCTGGCGCTCTTTCTGGAGCGCATCAAGGCCAGTCCCGAGGTGTGGATTACCCATCTGAAGCCGAGCAGGGCGCAGACGACTCTGGACGAAATTGTGAGCTATTGCGGCCGTTTTGCACCGCGGGCACTCTATAACGGCCTCGAGTTCTCGCTCTAGCCTGATCGCCGCGGCCTAAAGCCCGCGGCCTTTCGTGCCGTTTTGCAATTCATACGTGCATGCAGGGCCCGTCTGCGACGGAGTCCCATTTTCCGGGTTTGACAGAATTATGAGCAGCGCAGCAAACAGGGGCGGTATCGGTGCCGGTGACGTAGCCAGCCGGCTGGCTTTTTTCAAGGGCCTCCAGGCGGTAACCAATCGTGTTCATGCCACCGAGAACATCGATGAGATCATCTTCGAGCTCTCGGCGGAAATCTGTGCACTCTTTGCCGCTGACCGGTTGACCATCTACGTCGTCGATGAAAGCAGGACGACGATCTCCTCCCGCGTGAAGACTGGGCTGCATACCATCCGCACGATTCGCTTGCCGATTGCAGAGAACAGCGTTGCCGGGTTTGTGGCCCTGACCGGGCAGATGCTCAACATTCCTGACGCTTACGACGAGCAGGCTCTGAGAGCCATTTCGTCGCGCATGGAGTTCCGCCGCGAGGTGGATGAGCGGACCGGCTACCGTTGTCACCAAATGCTCGTTGCGCCGATTGCCAATCCCGATGATGGTGAAGTGCTGGGCGTTATCCAGCTCATCAACAGCCGTAATGGCGATGTCTTTTCTTCCATCGCCGAGGAGGGTGTCCAGGGGCTTGGACAGACACTGGCCATTGCCTTTGCTCATCGGCGTCATGCACTGGTTCAGCCCAAGTCCAAATACGAAGGCCTGGTGAATGACGCCAAGCTGACCAGTACCGAACTGGAGGCGGCTACCAGCCAGGCCCGCGAGCGGGGCATTCCTCTCGAGCAACTGCTGCTCGAAGAGTACAAGCTCAAGCCCGCCGATATCGGCAGCGCGGTGGCCCGTTTCTTTTGCGTGCCCTACGAGCCTTTTCGGTCTGACCGGGTCAAGCCGCTTCACCTGCTCCGGAACCTGAAGCGCGACTATGTGCAGCAGGCCCAGTGGCTGCCCCTTGAAGAGAACACTGAAGGCTTGCTCACCCTCGTAACCGATCCTGAGCAGGCGGTCGCCTCGCGGGTGGTGCAGAACGTCTTTCCGAAGGCCACTCCGGTGTTCTGCGTGACCACTCAGCTTGAGTTCATGCAAACCGTGGCCCAGTTCTTCGGGGGCAATGCCAGCGATGACGAGTCGGTCTCCGAATTGCTCTCCGACATGCAGGATGACGAGGGAGAGGGGAATCCGACGGCCGAGGATGTTTCCGCCGCGGCCGACAATGAGCTCGTCAAGCTGGTCAACCGGATCATCATCGACGCCTACCGGCAAGGTGCCTCGGATATCCACATCGAGCCCCGCCCGGGGAAGGAGAAGACCCAGATCCGTTTCCGCAAGGACGGCTCCCTGTCGCCCTACATCGAAGTTCCGGCCAGCTACCGCAGCCCGATCCTGACACGCATCAAGATCATGTGCGACCTGGATATTTCGGAGCGGCGCAAGCCACAGGACGGAAAGATAAAGTTCCGGCGTTTTGGCCCCCTCGACATTGAACTGCGGGTCGCCACGGTGCCGACCGCGGGTGGCATGGAAGACGTGGTAATGCGTCTGCTGGCCAATAGCGAGCCGCTGCCTCTCGAGGCGCTGGGTCTGCTGGAAAACAATTACCTCCGCCTCAAGCAGACTGTCGCCAAGCCCTATGGGATCTTCTTTGTATGTGGCCCGACTGGCTCCGGTAAAACCACCACCCTGCACTCCATTCTGGGGTCGATCAACACCCCGGAAACCAAGATCTGGACTGCGGAAGACCCGGTTGAAATTACCCAGAAGGGTCTGCGCCAGGTGCAGATCAATCGCAAGGCAGGGCTGGATTTTCCGACCGTCATGCGCTCGTTCCTGCGGGCCGATCCGGATGTGATCATGGTTGGCGAGATGCGCGACAAGGAAACCGTGTCAATCGGTCTTGAGGCTTCGCTGACGGGGCACCTGGTGTTCAGCACGCTGCACACCAACAGCGCCCCCGAGTCCGTTGTCCGCCTGCTCGACATGGGGATGGATCCGTTCAATTTTGCCGATGCGCTGCTCGGTGTGCTTGCCCAGCGCCTGGCCAAGCGCCTGTGCGGCAAGTGCAAGAAGGCCTATCACCCTGACGAGAATGAAGTCCGGCACATGCTCGACGAGTACTGCGAGGATTTGCGCCAGACTTCGGCATTTCTGACCGATCCTGTCGGCGCGAAGGCACAGATCTACAAGGAATGGCTGCGCCTTTATGGCGATAACAAGGGCAAGTTCACGCTTTACGCACCGGTGGGTTGCGAGCATTGCACCGGCGGCTACAAGGGGCGTTTAGGGCTGCACGAGTTGATGGTCGGTTCCGATCGGGTCAAAGAGTTGATTCAGGAGCGTGCCCGGGTCGCTACGCTGCTGGCTGCTGCACTCGACGAGGGCATGCGCACCCTGCGCCAGGACGGCATCGAGAAAGTCATGGCAGGCCTGACCGATCTCAAGCAGGTGCGCAAGGTCTGCATTCGCTGATCCGCACTGGCCAGCCCCCGGATGGGGGCTGGTTTCAGTCCAGTCTGGCCAGCTTGGATTTGGCCATCGGCGGGTTCTTGGCGAAGTAGCGTTTCAGTCCGCGCACTATGGCTTCGGCCATGCGGTCTTGATAGGCCTCGTCGTTGAGGCGTGCCTCTTCTTCCGGATTAGAGATGAAGGCAGTTTCCACGAGGATGGATGGAATGTCGGGCGCCTTCAGGACAGCGAAGCTCGCCTGTTCCACTTCTCCCTTGTGCAGGCGGTTGATGCCGCCTAGCTCGCCAAGTACCGCCTTGCCGACTTTCAGGCTGTCATTGATGGCGGCGGTCTGGGAAAGGTCGAGCAGGGTGCGCGCCAGGTGGCTGTCCTTGACGCCAATGTTGACGCCGCCGATCAGGTCGGCCGCATTTTCCTTCTGGGCAAGCCAGCGGGCTGCTGTGCTCGACGCACCTTTGTCGGAAAGCACGAAGACGGAACTGCCACGGGCGCTGGGGCTGATGAAGGCGTCGGCGTGGATCGATACGAACAGGTCGGCCTGCACCCGGCGTGCCTTGGCGACCCGCTGCTGCAGCGGCACGAAGTAATCGGCGTCGCGCGTCAGCATGGCACGCATGTTGGGCTCGGCGTCGATTTTTGCCTTGAGGCGGCGTCCTACCGAAAGGGTCACATGCTTTTCAAAGCTGCCTGCTGCGCCGACGGCTCCGGGGTCTTCACCGCCGTGGCCAGGATCGATGGTGATCGTGATCAGGCGGCTGACGCCGGGCCCATCGTCGGTTGGCTTGGCTGGCCGTGCAGGTGCTTCGGTGGCTGCGGTCTCGCGCTGAGGCAGATCGGGCTTGCGCGGCGCCTCAACGGTTTTGCGGGGTGGCTTTTCCTCCGGGCGCTGAGGCGTCACGGCTCCGCCGACTGCCGCTTCTTCCGGAGTGATTTTTTCCAGCAGAGCCAGTAAAGGGTCTATGGGCTCGGACGGGTAAAGATCGAGCACCAGGCGATGGCCATATTCGCCGACTGGTTTGAGCGTGAAGATCTGCGGGCTGACTTCGGTCTTCAGTTCTATGACCAGTCTGACCACGCCAGGGCGGTTGCGGCCGGCACGGATCAGCTGAATATAGGGGTCCTGGCCGGTGATCTTGGTGGGTAGGGTCTGGAGGATGTCGTTCAGCTCGACGCCTTCCAGATCGACAACCAGTCGTTCGGGGTTGTGAACGGATTGGTGACTGAAGATCACCGGGTCGCGGCTTTCGAGGGTGATCCGCGTGTAATCCCTGGCTGGCCAGACACGGACTGCCAGCATAGAAGTCTGGGCTGCATGGCCCGGGCGGCTGAGCAGCAAAAGCAGGCTGGCACTGGCCGAGCCGAGGAAGCGGCGGCGCGTCAGCGCGCCGCCCGGGCCGGGTGTCAATCGGATGGTAGGGCGGTAAAACGTTCCAGGCATGTCTGACCCTCCTCGCTCAGCGCCCACAGTTCGAAATCGCGGCCGCCGGATGCGGAAACCTGCAGCCGGACCTCAAGGTCGGCTGCCGGCAGATAGGACCCGGCGTGGTCCGGCCATTCGACGAGACGGACCCCGTTACCTTCAAAGTACTCGTCCAGGCCGGCCTCAAGAAACTCTTCTGCATGAGTGAATCGATAAAAATCAAAGTGATATACGACTATTCTAGAATCTTTATAGGGTTCGACCAAGGTATAAGTTGGACTCTTCACCTTGCCGGTGTAGCCGAGGCCGCGTAGCAAGCCACGGGTCAGGGTTGTCTTGCCGGCGCCGAGGTCGCCACGCAGGAATACCGTGAGTCGGTCAGGGAGGGCGCCGGCGAGCTTTTGGCCGGCTTCCAGCGTCGCCTCTTCATCGGCGAGGTGCATACGACCCGGCGGGTCGTTATCATAGGCAGCATGAACTTGGGGCACGATAATCTTTCCGGTAATCAGGACGATCTGGCGTCGCTGTCTTCACGCATAAAAGCGTGGGGCCGGGAGCTCGGTTTTGACGAAGTGGGTGTTTCGGATACCGATCTCGCCAAGGCGGAGGCGGGGCTCGCGGCATGGCTGGAAGCCGGTTGCCACGGGCAGATGGATTATATGTACAAACACGGAAGCAAACGTTCCCGGCCGGCCGAGTTGCTGCCAGGAACGCTGCGGGTCATTTCTGTGCGGATGTCGTATCTTCCCGATGCCACCGATGCCCTCACCGTGCTCGGTGATTCGTCGAAGGCCTATGTGTCGCGCTATGCCCTTGGGCGGGATTATCACAAGGTTCTCCGTGGGCGCCTGCAGAAGCTAGCCGAGCGGATTGCCGGGGAGGTTCCCGGCGCGTATCGGGTCTTCGTCGATTCGGCGCCGGTAATGGAGGTAGCCCTGGCTGAAAAGGCTGGGCTTGGCTGGCGCGGCAAGCACAGCCTGCTACTGTCGCGTGCCGCCGGCTCGTTTTTCTTTCTCGGAGAAATCTATATCGACCTTCCGCTGCCGGTCGATGCTCCGGTGGCGGAGCATTGTGGAAACTGCTCTGCTTGCATCACGGCTTGCCCGACTGGCGCTATTGTGGCGCCATATCAGGTTGATGCGCGGCGCTGCATTTCGTATCTTACGATCGAGTTGAAGGGCGCGATTCCGGAGGAGTTCCGAACCTTGGTCGGAAACCGGATTTATGGCTGTGACGATTGCCAACTGGCCTGTCCATGGAATCGTTTTGCCCGCCTTGCCAGCGAAGCTGATTTTGAACCTCGTCATGGGCTCGATAGCAAAGAGCTGGTAGAGTTATTCCATTGGACAGAAACGGAATTCAATGAACGCATGGCGGGTAGCCCTATTTACCGGATTGGTTACGAGCGTTGGTCCCGTAATCTTGCGGTCGCGCTTGGTAATGCGCCTTGGGTACCCTTGGTGAGCCGGGTGCTGGAGTCCCGCATGCATGATCCTTCGCCCTTGGTGAGGGAGCATGTTGCGTGGGCCCGTGAACAGCACCACGCTCGGTTTTTGGAAGCCGGGTTATAGTATCGGACAATGTTTCGCAAGCCGTCCAAATCCCCCGCTGAAGAAGTTCGAGCACCGCAAACCCTGGCGGAAGTAACTGCCATGGAATCATGGCGCTTCGATCCCCTTTGTCTGCCGGAAGACGATCCGAAGGTCGATGCGCCGACTGAACGGCAAGACAAATTCCGCATAAAGATGCTCATGCGCGATGGCGAGCGCCGTCGTGAAACCGAGCTGCTGATCCAGAAGCGCTATGCCTGGCGCGGCTATGGCCAGCTTGGCTCACTCGACGAGCCCAATCAGCTCACGATGAACGCCGAACTGTTCGGTCGGGTTTATGCGACAGTTACCGTCAACGTAGATTCGCCGGCCGGCCTGGCGCTGGACACTACCTACGGCGCCGAAGCGGCCCGGTTGCGTGCTCAGGGGGCCAAGCTTTGCGAGTTCGGGCGCTTCGCCATTGATCCGTCTGCACGCTCCAAGCGGCTCATCATCTCGCTCATTCATCTTCTTTACATCTACGCTTACCGCGTCAAGGGATGCTCCGACATCCTCATCGAGATCAATCCGCGGCACCGTGCCTTCTACGAGAAGCTGCTTGAGTTCGAACAGCTTGGCGCCGAGCGGATTTGCGAGCGGGTCAAGGCGCCAGCCATTCTGATGCACATTTCCTGCGACCGGATTGAGCGCCGGCTGAAGGAGATCGGCGGAAAGTGGCGGGAATTGCCGGATGAAAAGTCGGCCTACAAGTTTGCCCTCAGCTCGGAGGAGGAATCCGAGCTGATCGCGCGCCTCGGCTACTAGGCGTCTGCCGCCGGCGCGATCCTGACTGGCGTAGAATCCGCGTTCCCTTTCTTCCGCACTCACCATGTCTGAAACTGGCAAGCTGCCTATCGGGGTCTTCGATTCCGGTGTCGGTGGTCTCACTGTCGTGCGCGCCCTCATGGAGCGCCTGCCCCTGGAGAACATCGTCTATTTCGGCGACACGGCGCGGGTCCCGTACGGGGTCAAGTCGGTGGCGACCATCGAGCACTTCACCGGGCAGATCACCGATTACCTGCTCGATCAGGGCGTCAAGATGCTCATCATCGCCTGCAACACGATGGCGGCGGTGGCTTCACAGGTGGTCAAGGAGAAGGCCGGGAGCATCCCGGTGCTGGACGTGATTGATGCCGGCGCACGGGCGGCTGTGGCGGAATCCCGGTCCCGGGCGATCGGCGTCATCGGGACCCCGACCACCGTCAATAGCAATGCCTACGCCCGCCGCATGCATGCGCTCGATGCGGGGGTGCGGGTGTATTCACAAGCCTGCCCCTTGTTCGTGCCGCTGGTCGAGGAGGGCTGGCTGGAACATGAGGTCACCCGCCTTACCGCTCAGGAATACCTCAAGCCTGTCCTTGCCGAAAACGTGGACACGCTGGTGCTCGGTTGTACCCACTATCCCCTGATCAAGTCGTTGCTGCAGGATGTGGTAGGGCCTGATGTGCGTCTGGTGGACTCTGCCATCACCGTGGCCGAGCAGGCTGCGCGCATGTTGAATGATCTGGGCATCGCCAACCCGGGTGACAGTCTGTCCACTTACCAATACACCGTCACTGATATCCCGCTGCGTTTCCAGACCATCGGTGAGCGCTTCCTCGGCCGCTCCCTCGGCCAGATCAACAAGGTCGACTGGTAAAACGGCAGGGCGGCCCGGATTGGGCGGCCCTGCAAACCATCACGCGTTCTTGCTCTTCTGCCACAGCACGTCGCCACGGCCGCCTGCGCGGTTAAGTACGCGACCAAGTACGAAGAGCAGATCCGACAGGCGATTGAGGTACTGGCGCGGCGCGTCATTGACCGACTCTTCCTGTCCCAGCGCCACAATCATCCGCTCGGCCCGTCTGCACACCGTGCGGGCCTGGTGGCACAGGGCTGCGGCTCGGGTGCCGCCAGGCAGGATGAAGTCCTTCAGGGGCTCCAGGTCGTCGTTGAAGCGGTCCAGCTCGGCTTCGAGGTGTTCGACCTGTCTGGCAGTAATCATCTCCATGCCCGGAATGCACACCTCGCCGCCCAGGTCGAAGAGGTCGTGCTGCACATTGGTCAGCAGCGTACGCACGTCCTCGGGCAATTCTTCGCACAAAAGGATGCCGATGGACGCATTGGCTTCGTCCACCTCGCCGAGAGTGTGGATGCGCAAGCTGTTCTTTGAGACCCGGTTGCCGTTGCCCAGGCCGGTGGTGCCGGCGTCACCGGTGCGCGTGTAGATCTTGGAAAGGCGGTGGCCCATGTTTGCTGTCTCCCGATGGAGTTATGTTATTGGAAGGGCGATTATAGCCAGCCGGACCGGGCCGGGAGGGATGCTACAATTTCCGGCTCTGAAACCTGATCTTTCCCCGACCGTCGCTGTTTGAGACACCCGGAGACCCCACGCCGATGAAAAGCGCCGAAATCCGCCAGAAGTTCCTTGAATTCTTCGCCTCCAAGGGCCACCAGAT
>APMI01019176.1_pt1 | contig 38789 bp, 28 predicted proteins | sample 667938 | NCBI WGS metagenome assembly APMI01 (sample SAMN01084076, study PRJNA167559) | wastewater metagenome | biome: Wastewater | place: Denmark: Ejby Moelle, Odense | collected 2011-11-28
AGGTTTTGGTACCCCGGCAATCTTTGTCGCAGTCTTTAACGGAGCAACAGGAAACAGGGCGTAAAATTCTTTGATGTCCACCACGCCACTCTTGCCAATCTTCCTGATACTGAGTGGAGATTCCAGTTTGAATTCGTTCTGTAAATAATTGATCACTTCCCAATGCCTTGGCGTAAGGTTGATCTGTGCTTCAGTGGCAAGTGTTTCGCCTATTTCTCTATCCCATTGTTTAAAATCGGTTAAGTAACCTTCTTCGTTTACGCTGATTGTTTTTCCAGCAATTGTCTTTTCCATAAAAATTGTTTTTAATTGGTTGGTTCAAAATTTTTACCAGCTTCACTCATGGTGGCTGAAACAAATGGTATATGTGTTCCTTTCAATAGCATGTTCCAGTATATCCACCGGAAAGCCAGTTTGCCCATGTGGTTCATACGGCTTTCTTTTAATAACCGCAACGGGCCAATGCCAGGGAAAGGAAAGCTGCCTTCAACAGGCTCGTGAGTGTAGTTAAAATCTATCAACAATGCTTTGCCACCGCCGGTTTCAATAAAGCAATTGGCATGTCCGTCAAACTCCTCCTTTAACGGCTCGCCACTGATGAAGCGTTTGATATTTTCCGTAAGAATCTCCGCTTCAAAATGAGCCACAGATCCTGCTTTGGAAGCCGGAATATTGCTGGCATCACCGATCACAAATACATTGCTGAATGCCTGGGATTGCAGGGTGGCTTTGTTGGTGGGCACATAATTCAGGTCGTCGCCCAAACCGGATCTTGCCATCAGTTCATCTCCTTTATTGGTGGGCACAGTTACCAGCAGGTCAAATGGAATTTCCCTGCCACCATAATCAATGATCTTTTTATTTTCATTGTCTACCTCCGCAATGGCAAAATCACTTTCTATGCTGATGTTCTTCTCCTGCAGCAGGTGATCTAATTTTTCTGTTGCTTTTGGTTTGGTAAAAGCACCGCTCAATGGCGTTACATAAGTGATCTCCACTTTATCCCTCATGTGCCTGTGCTTAAAATAAGAGTCGGCCAAAAATGAAAACTCCAACGGAGCAACCGGGCATTTGATCGGCATCTCCGTAATGTGTACCACCAGTTTGCCACCCCGCCATTCACGGAGCTTATTCCTCAGTGCCAGCGAACCTTCAAATGTGTAAAAATCAAAAACAGATTGCTGCCATTCTGATCCCCTCATGCCTTCCACTTCTTCCGGTGCAATCTTGGCACCAGTGGCAATGATGAGGATATCATAATGCAGGCGTTCACCGCTTTGCAACAACACCAGGTTATCCGGTGCTATTACCCTATCAATTTTATCGGTGAGTAATCTTACCCCCTTGGGTATAAATTCTTTGATGGACTTAATGATATCTTCCGGTTCATAAATATCAAACGGAAGAAATAAATAGCCGGGCTGGTAATGATGTTCTTCCCGTTCGTCAATGATATCGATGTCCCATTCATCTTTTTTGAGATCGTGCCGCAGGTGATTGGCCATCATGGTTCCTGCAGTGCCGGCGCCTAAGATAATGATGCGTTTCATTGTAAGTGTTTTGTTGGTTTGCTAAATCGTTATTTCATGATCCATGAAAGTGACACATGGAAAATATTATTTTCGAGACTGGAGATGCTGTTATTATATTCACTGGCAACATAGCTTTTTGCATCAGCTGCCTGGTCGTTTCTAAATGCATGTTCATAAGCAGCGTTCACTACAATTGATTTCGACATTTTATAAGATGCCCCCATGGTTACATGATGTTTTACGACTGCAGGAAACACGGGAAATACGGTGGAAGATGGAACAGGATTGCTGCCATACACATAACCACCCCGAAGTACCAGCTCCTTTACAATGTCATATTCCAGGCCGGTACGTATCACAACGGTGTTTTTCCACAACATCGGGAAAGCCATTGCAATGCTTCCGTTGGTGCCCATCATTTTACTAATGTTTGTATTGGCACCATTGGTAAGTGAAATGTCCATTTGTTTAAATGCCTTTGCCCAGTTGATCCATTCAGCATCTACAGCAAGTCTCAGCTTCTTGATTGGTTCAACAAATAAACCGGCGGCTACAGATTGTGGCAACCCAAATTTGGCAGTAGCATCATAACGGTCGGCCACACCCTTGTTAAGATCGATCCCCATTCCGCTGAACATTTCCATCGCCATTTGCTGTGCCTGCTGCTGTGTAGTGCCAGGGTATTGCTGCATAATGCCCGCCATCACCCTGCCCATGGCATTGTTCATCTGCGCACTCATGTCCATGGTAGCAGTGCCATTCTTGTAGGTAAGATTAATCGGCAAACTATAATTGATGCCAAGAGAAAACTGGTCGGTTGGTTTATAAGCGATGCCGATCTTTCCATTAAAACCCAGTGAGCTTAACTTGCGCATATCAGCAGAAGCTACCACTTCTGTATAACCCAATCCTCCGGCGGAAGGTGCTGCGGCAAACAGGGCCCCATAGGTCATTCCCTTGCCGGCAATTACACCCTGCATCATAGATGGCGGCATCGCCATCGGCATCTGGAACTCTACCTGTCCGTACACCAGGTCGGCAGTAACACCAACGGCTACACTCTTGGATATTTTGTAGCCCAAAGATCCACCACCCTGCATTACAGCAAATTTGGAGTGGTACGGTTGTTTGATATAGTTGCCATAAGCATCGGTGTAAGTGGCGTGGTTCAAACTAAAATCGGCTCCCATGCCACCCTGTGTAAAAATGCCAACACCATAAGTGATTTTATCAGAATGTTTTTTTGCAAAACTGATACAGCCCAGGGGAAACAGGTTGTCTTTGCCATTTGTATTGTTGAGGGCATTGCTAAAATGAACAGTGGGTACCATAAAAGAGAGGCTCACCTCTGCCTGGCCCGATTTAATGAACGATAAACCTGCCGGGTTATTCATCATCAGCGTGGGGTTATCAAAAAATCCGGTAGAGGTACCGCCCCTGCCGGCTGTTACAGCATCAAAGCCAATTAAACGGGTTCCGTTTTGTGCGTGGGAGGTAATCGATACCAGCATCATAAACAATGCAGGTAAAATATATTGCTTTTTCATAAAAGATCGTTTTGTTCATTAAACAGGTGTGTCCATTCATACCACTTTAATGGTTGGTTTAAAAATGATGGTTGCTTTTATTGAATGGGAGATCAGGCAGGCTGCTTCAGATTTCTGCAGTATGCGGATGGCTTTTTCCTTGTCATCTTCATGATGAATGATAAGGGTAGGCATCAGCGTTATTTCACTGATCATGTAGTTGCCTTCTACTTTTTCCAGTTTTCCATCGGCCGTGCTTTCAAAATTCACAAAGCTGAATTTGAAATTTTCTGCAATGGCCAAAAAAGTGGTCATAAGGCAACTGTTAACGGCTGCCACCAGCAAATGCTCGGGCGACCAAATACCCGGCATGCCACCGGAAAATTCAGGAGGTGTAGCTACTTCTATGTTGGATTGTAATACCGGCGAACTCATGCGGCCCTTACGGTCGTTCTCCCAGTTCACCTTTACTTCGTAATGATATGCGGTGTTCATACAACAAGTTTTAGGTGTGATTAATTTTTCACAACACTAAAGTAGTATGGCACTGTTCAGCTACGGTGTGACTTGTATCACACAATACAAAACAATGATCAAGTTCATGCGATGGGATGATTGTAATTGCAGGAAGATATAAGGAAGGTCATGCGTGCAGGCGAACGATCTCTACCTGTTGGTTTTTGATCACCTTGATCATGCCCCTCTCAGCTAATTTTTTCATCAGCCTCGAGATCACTTCCCGGGAAGAGTTTAATTCCTGCGCTATTTCGGTATTGTTGATGCTGATGATGGTTGTTTGGTGAATCTCCTGCTCCCGTTGCAGGTAATGCAGTAATTTCTCATCCATGCTCCGGAACACGGTATGGTCAAGTGTTAGCAGTATTTCTTCAAAACGCTTCCGGTAAGTTTCCAGCACAAACTGGTACCAGCTTTTATAATCATGCATCCATTTATCCATGTATTCCAGCGGCACCGCAATCACCATGGTCTCTTCCACTGCCTTACCCATTACTTCACTCCGCTCCTGCTTTGCACCGCTGATCATCGACAGGGCGCAGGCCTGCCCGGGTTGCAGGTAGTACATAAAATATTCACTACCCATTTCATCTTCCCGGTAAATTTTTATCAGGCCGCTGATCACAAGCAGGATAGATTTAAAATACTGACCGGTCTTCATCAATTCTTCTCCTGTAGCAAAAATTTTGATGTCGGCATTTTCCTCGAGGGTTTGGAGGAGGCCATTTTCAAAAGATGGAAACGCATTCCGCAGATCTTTATTCATACAGGCAAGTTAAGAAAGAGCCGGTTTGAAGCCATAAAAAAAATTGTACGGCAACCTGTTTACCGCTTTTAACAAGGGCCCCGCTTTTCGCTGCTACTCCGGCTGCTGGCCAAACCACCATGCCTCACCGGGGTATCCGCTTCAATCGGGCGTAGCAACTGAACTGTTAATTCCTGTTTGGTTGGCGATTATTTTTTCACTGATTTTTTGACCCCTTCCATGATCAGTCTCCACACGAGATTAAAGAATGATTTATGTACATCACGGATATAGGTGACCTCGTATTCCGGCGCATCGTCGCCTTCTTTGGAGGGGTTTGACTTTTTAATTACAAATGTTTTAGCGATCAAACTCAATAGGCCACGCTTTTTGGTATCTCCATCTTCATCAGCTTTTAAAATATCCACCGAGAGATCATGGTACAGGAATTTCACTTTTCCGCTGGCAGAATAGTTGGACCCTTTTAAATGGGCTTTGAGTTGATCAATTGAACAGGATTTGATCCTTAGCAATGCCAGTCCCTCAGTAGTGGTATTCATTTTTTCGCCATTCATTTTTCCCAGCGTGGCATCCAGTTCAAAAGCACCGGTATTTGCTTTATCCAGTTCAAAACGAAATGTAACATTCAGCACCCCTTCATTCATCAGCCTGGCAGCAGCCGTCACCTTCGCTACCGGGTTGGCAGCGATCTGCGACGGGATATTTGTAACATTTTCAACGATGCCGCTCACCTCGTTGAACTCCACCTTCCCTGTTTTATTGGCCTTGGGATTAAACTCTTCATAACTGATCTCAAAGCCATCCAGTTTCACTTTGGGAATGTTCAATGGCAGTTCCACCTTCATCAGCAACTGGTGGGGAAACTTCCCGACCTTGCTCTGGGTGGTTGGCAACCTCCTGTCGTCATACACATGTACATGCCCGCCGGAAAGCGTCATGGCGTCCGCAAAAAAACCTTCTCCTGCAAGCAGGTTAAACCAGTTGATATTGTTGGCTGATCCACGGTTCACATGAATGTCGAACCGGTCGGTCATAAACTGAAGCTTCGCACTAAACTGGTCCTTTGTGCCGATGGGTTTCAATGCCAGGTGAAAAAAGTTCATTGTTCCGTCCTGCGGTTTCAGGGCAACTGAATCAATGGTAAAATTGTACAGGTTATTTTTTGTAGTTGCATGATATCCTTTCATGAATAACATTGCATCTTTTGCATACAAAAAACGGCTGCTGTCACGCCCTGCTGCTGAATCAATTTTTATATCTTTAAAAGAAGCAGACAGATTTTTGAAAGAACTTACCTGGCCCTGCTTATCTAAATTCGTTACCGTAAGCCTGATATCGTTCAGCAGCAATTCGCCGATGCTGTACTGCTGCTGATCCCTTGTAATTTTTTCTGAAAAGCTGGCGCTGTCTTTATCAACCCTGTTTCTTTTTTTATGCACCAGCTTTATCTCCGGAGAATCGATCACCAGCGATCCCAGGTCAATATTCTTTTTATCAATGAGATCGGCGGGTGACAATCCTTTGAGCTCGATCTTTTTTATAAAAATGGTAAATACATTATCGCCAAGCCGTTTTGATTTTTCGAGTACAGCCATCTGCAGCGAGTCTGGCAATAAAAAAATATTATTGGCAACAACAGTTCCGTTGGTGATGTCTATGTCAATATGCTCCATGTCCAGCTTGTACAAACCATTGGAAGCTGTTGCCACCAGCCCTGCCAGCTTTTCTTTTACCTGCGGTTCAAAATCGCGGCTTTTTCGAAAATGCAGATACATCCAGGCGGCTGCCAGGATTATCACTATGCCTGTTAGAATTATCCATTTTATCTTCATCTATTTGCCAACGATGGTTCTATCACCGTCACCTTACAAGTTCAATTTTATGCCCCGATTATTTACAGCCATTTGAGTGCTGCGTTTTACGGCGATTGGGATAAGGAATGGCAGAAGCTGTATAAATTATTCCACAATATTCCCCAATCGCTACTGGCAAAACGAATCACGGGCAGAGTGATCAGGCACAAGAGGCTGGCATGAAATTTTACCCTATGTTTAAAACATTCAAGATGGACTACTCTCTTAAAATTGATATTCCCTGGACGGAATTGTTAGAACGTTTACAGGAGGCTGATCAGCGGCTTACCGATGAAGACCTGGCTTATGAACCCGGGCAGGACAAAGAGTTGCTGGAGAGGGTTGCAAAAAAAATGGGGAAAGACATTCCTTCCGTAAAGGGATGGATAGAAAGTGTTGCTTTCAATAACAGGATCGCTTATTAAATAAATCAAAATGACAAACAGGCAAAAAAAATATTTTGGAGATAAAAAAAAGAAAGTGATCACAGAGGGAGAAGTGCATGAGCATGCAGACAATAAGATAGACCAGGATTTCCCCGGCTTTCCTTTCGGGCAATCAAAAGAAAACCTGATCAGTCCTGAAAATGAAGAAGACAAAAAAGTGGCCGCTGTTGATAAAACAGACGGGGAGAAAATGACAGCAGAACAAATTGACGAAAGCGATTCCGATGCATCAGGCGGTGCTTTTGATGCTACGGAGAAAGTGAGAGAATAAGGTTGCAGCCTATCTAGACCCTGGATATTATTTCCTCAATCCATTATGAGCTTATATTGGTTTGAGTTTTTCTTTACAGCAATACCATCTGCAAAGCCAACAAATATTCAATTCATCCGTTCAGGCGTTTTATAAATTCCTGCTGTATCCGTTTCATACACTTATAATTTCCCTTGCAGTTAACCACCGTTCAATAGCTAAGCCTACCAACTATTTCAATGTAACATTTGTCACCTCCGTGATTTTATCCTTACTTCACCTTTGTCGCCAAATTACGATCAATGGAGTTTGCAGGATATTTGCTGGCCGCCCTCGTGGGCATTTCGCTGGGCCTTATCGGGGGTGGAGGTTCCATCCTCACGGTACCTATCCTGGTGTATGTAATGGGATTGAACCCGGTGCTGGCCACCTCTTATTCCCTGTTCATTGTAGGCTGTACCTCCCTTGCAGGTACCATTCAAAATTATCGCAAGGGTTTTGTGAATATTAACACCGCCCTCTTCTTTGGTGTATTTTCCATCTCTACTGTTTTCTTAACCCGCAGGTTCATTTTGCCCGTTATCCCGGCTACTTTTTTCCCGGGTCAACGCATTCATTTTTCACATGAAATGGCTACCATGGTATTGTTTGCCATACTGATGCTGGCAGCATCTTTTGCAATGATAAAAAATGGCAGATCAAACCTGCCGGAAAATGTGCTGGTAAAAAAAGACATCAATTTTTTTAAGCTGGTTTTCTTCGGTATCCTCATAGGGCTTGTAACAGGTTTACTCGGCGCCGGTGGTGGTTTTTTACTGATCCCCGTGCTGGTACTTATTTTAAAAATGCCGATGAAGCAGGCAGTTGGTACTTCCCTCTTTATTATAACACTCAATTCGCTTATTGGATTCACCGGCGATATAGGCCACTTTCCCATCCAGTGGAAATTCCTGTTAAGTATCACCGTGGTAGCAGTGGCCGGCATTTTTGCAGGCGGCGCACTGGCTAAAAGAATGGACAGCAACAAACTCAAAAAAATATTCGGCTGGTTTGTTCTGGTGATGGGCGTTTACATCATTTTTCATGAATTGTTTTTCGCTGCCGGTGCCCGGTAATTACTTTTCTCTTTAACAACAGGTGATTTTCGTCAGCCAGTCGCCTGATAAAGATCATCACTGCACGTAACATAAATAACGTTTTGCTATCGATGAGAATTCAATTTTTGCAATACGAATATCTCCTTTGTCAAACAACAAATATTTATGAAAGTAGAGCAAATTTATACCGGTTGCATTGCTCACGCCGCATACTATATTGAAAACAATGGTGAAGCTGCCATCTTTGATCCATTAAGAGAAGTACAGCCATATATTGACAGGGCAGCGAAGGATAACGCAACCATCAAATATGTTTTTGAAACACATTTCCATGCAGATTTTGTAAGCGGTCACCTCGACCTTAAAGCGAAAATCGGCGCCAGTATAGTTTTTGGACCTACTGCTACACCAGGATACGAAGCCATCGTGGCCATGGACGGGCAGGTATTTTCCATTGGCGATTACAAAGTAAAAGTGATCCACACGCCCGGCCATACCATGGAAAGTGCCACCTACCTGCTGGTAGATGAAAATGGAAATGAACACGGCCTCATCACCGGAGACACCTTATTTATTGGAGATGTTGGCAGGCCCGACCTTGCACAACATGTAGTGGCAGAATTAACAGAAGACAAACTGGCAAGAAAATTATATCATTCCCTCCGTGAAAAAATAATACCACTGGATGATGCACTCATTGTTTACCCCAATCATGGCAAAGGAAGTGCCTGCGGCAAAATGATGAGTACAGAAACAACAGATACACTCGGGCACCAAAAGCGCACCAACTATGCCCTGCAGCCAATGAGTGAAGACGAGTTTGTAAAAGCAATTCTTACCGGTTTAACACCACCGCCGGGCTATTTTCCAAAGAATGTACTTATGAACATCAACGGGTATGAAAGCCTTGATACGATCATAGAACGTGGTCACAAACCGCTCGATGCTGCAACTTTTGAACTGGTGGCCAATGAAACCCTGGCGCTGGTACTTGATACAAGAACCTCACTGGAATTTGCACACGGCTTTATACCCAACAGCATCAATATCGGCCTCGACGGAAATTTTGCACAGATGGTGGGAGAACTGGTTCCGGACATACGTCAGCAGATACTCGTGGTAGCGGAAGAAGGAAAAGAATATGATGCCATGATAAGGCTTTCAAGAGTAGGATACGATAACAGCATCGGCTATTTGAAAGGCGGCTTTGCAACCTGGAAACAGTCAGGCAAAGAAACAGACACTGTTCACCGCATCAGCGCCAAGCAACTGGAAGAAAAATTTGAAGATGAGAACATCATCCTGGTTGATGTAAGAAAGAAAAGTGAATATGATGCAGAACATTTTATCGGCGCCATCAATATTCCTTTGCATACCATTAATGAACACCTGGCCGAATTTCCAAAGGATAAACCTTTTGCGATTCATTGTGCCGGCGGATACCGCAGTATGATTGCTGCGTCAATTTTAAAACAAAGGGGTTGGAACAATTTTGTGGAAGTGGCAGGCGGCTTTAAAGCAATAGCGCTTACCGGCATCCCAAGATCTCAATACGTTTGTCCCACTACCCTGTTATGATAGTTTTGTTGTTGACTTTGAGTAAGGGTTGTCTTTTTTAAGACAGCCCTTTTTATTTGGCATTACATTCCCTGGTTTATAAATTCGTCAGCACATTGCTTTTCACCTTTTTAAAACAATACCGCAGCAGCAACAGGTTGACCGACCTGATCGTCAATGTAACAAAAGTTACTATATGGCCAATATGCGGGCATTACCTTAGCGGCATCATTAAAAAACAACATTTATGAAAAAGAACATGGGAAACACCGACCGCATTATCCGCATCCTGCTGGCCGTAGTATTTGCAGTATTGTATTTTACCAATACCGTTACTGGCACTTTCGGGATCGTATTGCTGGTATTGGGTGCTGTTTTTTTACTTACAAGCCTTATCAGTTTTTGCCCTCTGTACCCCCTCGTTGGGATCAATACCTGCCCGGCAAAAAAATAAATAATTACTCCTTTGAGATAACCCGTAATGCATAAGCCGTCCCGCTTTATTACAGGCAGCCACTGGCTGCTTTTTTTATGCACGCCGGTCAAACCTGCTGGCCTCTTGTAACCTATGTTACCGGGCAGCGCAAATGCTGGCCTTAGTTTTGTACGAGGTTCATTCAGATCTAAATATATTATTAACGTGACTTGATCGTACAAATAAAAATAACTGTTATGACATTCGATGAATTGATACAATCCAACAAACCAGTATTGGTAGATTTTTTTGCTACCTGGTGCGGTCCCTGTAAAACGATGGCGCCCATATTAAAAGATGTGAAGCTTGAGATCGGCGACAGCGCCACCATTGTAAAAGTGGACGTTGATAAAAACCCGCAGGCGGCCGGAGAATATAATGTGCAGGGCGTACCAACCTTAATATTATTTAAAGATGGGAAACCCATGTGGCGGCAAAGCGGCGTAGTGCCGAAAACTGGATTGGTGGAAGTGATCAGGAAGTTCAGCAATTAAAACTAAAGCAGTTACCATCTACCCAACAACGTATAATATCAGCAGAGTAAATGTCCTTTAAAGATCATTTCCTCTTTTTTAAAAATAAAAAACAACATCGTTTTTGCATGTGTGGCGGCGTTAGCAGTTTCGCCAAAACCATCTTAGAAAAACAGGACTTTACAAATATTATAAACGGTGGTTCTATCGACCAGGTGAGTAAATTTGTGAAATAAGCTGTACCTTGATTGCAGTTTAAACACCGATTTACATGAGTTTTATAGACTGGATCAAACATCCCTGGCCCTGGTATGTAGCAGGGCCCCTGGTAGGATTGACCGTGCCGGTATTGCTGATCATCGGCAATAAATCTTTTGGCATTAGCTCTTCGCTGCGCCATATCTGTGCAGCCTGTATTCCTGCAAACATTCCTTTTTTCAAATACGACTGGCGAAAAGAAGCCTGGAATTTATTTTTTGTAACCGGAATATTCCTGGGTGGCGTTATTGCTGCCAGTTTCCTGGCAAATCCCAATGCCATACAAATTGCTCCCGGCCTCAGCAGCGAACTAAATCGTTATGGTATCACCGATCAATCAGGCCTGGTACCTGCTCAACTATTTAACTGGCATGCGCTCCTCTCTTTAAAAGGATTTTTGATGATCGTTGCCGGCGGGTTTTTAGTAGGCTTCGGAACACGTTACGCCGGCGGCTGTACCAGTGGCCATTCTATAATGGGCTTGTCCACGCTCCAATGGCCTTCGCTGGTAGCCACCTGCTGCTTTATGGCAGGCGGATTTATCATGGCAAACCTAATTCTTCCATTCATTCTAAGTCTTTAAACGATGGATACCCTCACCAGTAATAACACAGATTTTGAAGTACGCTCGCTTGATTCGATCTGCGTAAACAGCAGCCACCTGCAAACCAAATGGTACCATAACATTAAATACCTGCTGGTAGGAATTCTTTTCGGGATCGTGTTTGTAAAAGCTGAGATCATTAGCTGGTACCGCATCCAGGAAATGTTCAGGCTGCAGTCGTTTCACATGTATGGAGTGATCGGCAGCGCCGTAGTTGTGGGGATGGTCTCTGTTCTGCTCATAAAAAAATTCAACATCAAAACCATTTCTGGAGAAGTGATCGAATTTCATCCAAGGAAATTTAACAAAGGAATGATCTTTGGCGGACTGATGTTCGGCCTGGGATGGGCCATCACCGGGGCCTGCCCGGGACCATTGTTTGCTCAAATTGGCACAGGCGCTACCGTTATATTCGTTACATTGCTCAGTGCCATTGCCGGCACCTGGGTGTACGGCTATTGCCGTGAAAAATTACCGCATTAAACCAGTAACCCATCACTTTATGACACTCGAAAACCTGAAAAATATTTTTGAACCGGCGCTGATAGATGAAATAGATCAGTACGGTGTATTGCAGCATTTTAACGAAGGCGATCTGATAATGGACTATGGAAAATACATTCGCATGATGCCCATCATTATCAAAGGCACGGTAAAAGTGTATCGACTGGATGAGAATGGCAATGAGATACTGCTCTATTACCTTTCCAGTAACGAGAGTTGCTCTATGGCATACAGTTGCTGTGTGGAGGCTAAGAAGAGTGAAGTAAAAGCCATTGCAGACGACGAGGTGGAACTGATAGCCATACCACATGAAAAGCTGGATGAATGGCTTTGTAAATATCCCGGCTGGAAGAACTATATCATGCGGAGTTTCAACGAACGGTTTATAGAACTGCTAAGGTCGATAGAGAGCATTGCGTTTCACAAACTCGACGACCGGCTCATTGCTTATCTCAAAGAGAAACAGCGCCTCACCGGCTCCAGTGTTATCAAAGCATCTCACAATATGATCGCAGATGAACTGGCAACTTCGAGAGTGGTAATATCAAGACTGTTGAAACAACTCGAAAACAGTAAACGCATCATCCTGTACAGGAATGAGATCAAGTTGATGCCCTCTTTGTAATATCACCAACTGATATGCTGATCAATAAAATGGATCAGCGAATCGGCCATCAATTTTTGTTCTGCTGTTTTTGGATGCCCCGGTGTTTTTTTATACGGCACAAAAAAAGTGAAGATGTTCTCATCATGCAATGCAGCAACTGCCTGCTTTACATAGTCAGGATACACAGAACCATCCTGGGTTACATTCATATTACCCAGCATACAAATGATCTTTGCCGCAGGATAATGATCTCTTATTGCTGCAACAAAATCCCGGTATTCTTTAATTATAAATGCAGGTGTCGGCTTCTGGGTACCAAAGCGAAATTTGAACTGGGGATGATCGGGCATTTCTGTAAGCCAGTAATCATTTTGCAATATGTTGATCACCACCACATCAGGAGTGTACTTTTTGAAATCCCATTTTACCACAGTATCTGTAGCATCAACCCGGTCATACATTTCTTTCATGATAAGCGGAAACCAACTGATGGTAATACCGATGCCGCTTTTTGCGATGCACTGGTATTGAGCGTTAAAATGCCTGGCCGTGATGGCTGCATAACTATCGTAGTTGTTTTCAAAAAAACCCACCGGCGAATCATTCACATAATCTTCGATGGCGTATCCGCAGGTAATGGAATTTCCGTAAAACTCAATCCTGCGTTTGGGCCTGGGTGATGATGGCAGCAAACTCAAATCTTTCCCGGAGAAACCATAAAAAAAAGTTTTGCCCTTGTCCCATTCCGTACGTTTGAACAGTTGCAGTGTATGGACGGTATCCTTCAGTCCTGCTGCAAGCAGGTAAGATTTTTTTTCAGTGCTCAAATGCAGGGTTGACATTATTTTTCCATCAACGATCACATTGTAATAGTTGGCCGTGTCGCTGTCCCTGAACATCCCTGTTATTTCAGCACCGCTAAAATTTACAGACACTGAACTGCCCGGCCACGAAAGCACCGCTGCATCCGGCGTAAACAATATCCGGCCTTCATACACAAGCTTCTCATCGCTGAACAATACTGAAGGCGGCTGTGCACAGGAAAAACTTACCATGGCCATCAGGAGTGGGAGCAGTATGCTTAAGCGTTTGTTCATAACGGTTCTTTGTTAAGTGAATTCTTTTTTTACAAATGTCTTCAAATATACCCATAAGTTTTTTTGTACAATTGACGATTGATCAACTGTTCCTGCAACCGACTTCATTTTTCGGCAAAGAAAATTAAGCTTATATTAGACAGTAAATAAAAAAAATGATTCAACACAATAGTGAACGGCCCGTTGCAATTGTAACCGGGGCCTCCGGCAATCTTGGACATGCAGTGGTTCAACAATTCGTTTCAGCAGGATACCGTGTTATTGGCACTGTATTGCATGACGATCCCTTTGCATTCGAACTGCCGGCGGATCTTTTTGAAAAAATACCGGTCGATCTTTCTGATGAGGAAGCTTCAGGGAAATTCGTAGCCGGCGTGATCTCAACATACGGGCAGATCAATGTTGCTGTACTTACGGTGGGCGGCTTTGCAATGGGGAAGATTGCTGATACCACTATTGCCGATATCACCGCCCAATACAAACTCAATTTTGAAACAGCTTACAATATTGCCCGCCCGGTGTTTACACAAATGCTGCAGCAAAACAGCGGCAGAATATTTTTAACCGGGAGCAAACCCGGGCTGAGTGCCGCCAACAGCAAAGGCATGATCGCTTACAGCCTTGGCAAATCACTGATCTTTCGCCTGGCAGAACTGATGAATGATGAAGCAAAAGGTCACAACGTTGTTGCCAATGTAGTTGTGCCCGGCACCATCGACACCCCACAAAACCGCCACTTCATGCCAGATGCAGATTTCAGCAAATGGGTGAAGCCGGAGCAAATTGCAGCAGCGATCTACGCTCATTGCACGCCGGAAACCTCGGTATTGAGAGAGCCTGTAATAAAAGTCTATGGGAATTCGTGAATAAAATTGCTGACCAGACTATTTTATAATCAAACAAAAACGCCCCGGTTCAACCAGGGCGTTTTAAATATTACTCATTACATCAGTTAATAAAAACTTTTATCAACACCGTTCTTCCATCCATGTCCGTTACTTCAAGATTGTAAATGCCCGGTGCAATTTGTTTTTGAATATTGATCGAATAAGTACTTACCCCACCGGCATGATTGATGGTCCTGTTTAAAATCACCTGTCCATTACTGGTTAACAACCGGGATTGATAACTACCCGCTGGTTTAGCAAACTGTAATTGAATGATATTTCCTTCAACAGGATTTGGATAAACATACAATCCTGATCCATCTTTCACCACGATCACTTTTACTGTTTCGCTATACTTTGTAACAGCATGTTTGCTCACCGCCTTGATCCGGTAGAAATAAACTCCTGCTGCAGGCGAACGGTCAAGATAGTCAAAAGCTTGCACCTGCTCACTGTATGCTACCTGGCCAATCGTGGTGAATGAATTACCATCAGTTGAACGTTCAATTTCGTAACGATCCATATTGATCTGCGTCAACAACTGCCAGTTGATATTCACATCATTTTTAACAAGCAACGCACTAACGTGGCCGAATACCACAGTTGGTTTAAACACGAGCCTGAAGCGCTCTTTGCCAGCGCTGGCTGCATCAGCAGTGATGGAAAAGTCAACTGCCGTATTCCCGTTCAAACTTACCGGGGTTGAATGTTGCAGGTAACTATCTTCCAGGAAAGCTCCCGTTCCGGGAGGCGCTGGCACATCATCCATTACCAATTCAAACCGGTAATTCCTTTGTTTCATGTTAGCGATCTTGTAAAAGATCGTATCATGCTCACTTACTGGTTTTCTTCGCTCCACTGATAATACAGCAGCTCCTGTTTTAATACCGAAATTCTCAGAAAAATTAGATGGCTTCAGGGCATCTTCACGGTCAACATCGTTACTGTACAGTTTATTGAATAAGCTAAGCGCTCCATCCGCAACAAAAGAACTACCGTCTGAATCGTACGAATACAAACCAGCCTGCAACTGGCCTACAGGCCGGAAAGCGGTCGTAGTATTGGCTGCATTCTTATCTGATTCATTGAACGTAAGCGTGCCGCCTGCACCAAAATCAACCATGATGGCTGCACCGGAAGGAATATAGCGGTCATCGATCGTACTGGTACCTGTTCCTGTCAAGGGCGCAGAACGGGTGAAGGAAACACCGTTCCAGGTGAGTGCTACAAAAGCACCGGTACCAAAACTGCCCCCCATATTCGGATCCCACATGTAATACGTAGGAGTGCCTGCAAGTCCTGCTCCTGTTTTTGTAGCCGTAAAATAATCTACCGCTGATGCATAAGGGTTACCCACGACCGTTAGTCCGGTCGAGGTCACGGATTTAGAGCCTATCAATACCTGTCCCCTTGGACGTAAAGTGGTGTTCAACGGCGTTTTTAATTGTGTAGTGATCTGGCCGTAATTCTTGCGGTCGCCTCTTGCAAAAAGCATCCAGCCTTCCTGGCTGTAAATATTGGTCGCATTTACATTCGCCGGGCCCGCCCACACACCGGCATTGTAAAATTTGATGCTGGGGTTATTGGTAGGGCTTTGGTCAAAGCCATTCGCTATCGTTCCGCCGGTTATTTGGGTAGAAAAATCTGTTCCTACGGAATCTGATCCCACTGATGCCGCAGCAGCTACGGCCGTGCTATAATCCAGCGCTGCCAAAGGAGCCCCCCGCTCCTGCCATGCTTCGCTGATGGTATGAGAACCGGCACCAACTTTTAAAGGAGCCGTCATTAAACGCCAGGATCTTTTGGCCGGCATATAACGCTGTATGATGAACTGTCCCAATTTATCAGTAGCACCATATACAAAATCAGTATTCACCGGGTCACTGGGGCCAATTCTTCCTGTTTTAAGAGCGGTTGAAACAATGGTTAAAAATTTATTATTGGTACCCAGGTCAACCGTACCTCTTGCAAAGCCAATCTCATCCGTAATATTTACATTATCCGCCAACGTTACCTTTGTGGCTTTGGCAGTTTTATTGATGTACACATAAGGAAAGGTTTGACCGTTGTTGGCAGTGATGGTAGCATCTGTAGCGCCTTCAAAGAACACGGCCCTTCCATTGCCTGCGCCAAAATTAACTGCCCCAAATGCATTGCGTATCCAGCTTCCTGTTAGGTAGATATCGCCACCGGGTACAGCGTTAGACATGATCAGGTTACTCATACCGGCGTTACCGCCGATCACCAGGTTACCGCCAATGTAAAGGTTCTTTGAACCTACCGCCGACATATCAAGTGTGCCGGTACCTGCACCAGTAGCGCTACCGATCGTCAGGTTGCCGCCACAACCCATTGCAACAGGTGTGCTTCCTGTAAAGAATACCGTGGTGCCATTTTGGATCAATACATGATGAGGATAGCTTGGTGTAAGCGGCGTATTGCTTCCCCATTCAAAATCCCTGTTGTACGAACCGGTGTTGTTGTAAATAAGTGTAGAGCCTACCGCGTAGACCGGTGAGTGATTCACAACAGCGCCCAGCAAATTCAGTTTAAAAATATTATTGATCCTGGCATTGTTCACAAAATCAACATTGCCACCTCCTGCAAAAATATTGTACAGTTCAGGTGCGCCGTTAATAACACCGTTCCCATTGAAGCGGATGATATTATCCACCGCTGTACTTACCGGGTTGAGGTATTGATTTCCGCCATTGCCATTTAAAGTGCCTGCCTGTATCACCAACTCACCTGCTGTACCTGCATTGAAACGGCCGCTGTTAAGATTCAAAGTGGTCACCGTTTTGTTGTTTGGCAACAGGGTAACAATATCAGTTGGATTGGTACCGGTATTTGCAATGGTCAAAACACCCGTACCGGTAATGGTATTGGGCAGGCGGGTTCCGGTATTTTGATTGGCTGCACCGGAGTAAATAAAATTACCGCCGTTGTAGGTGAAGTTGGTGCTGCGTATATTCCCAGCCGTTGTGTTCTCAATACCGTCCACGCTTTGTACAGACAAAGTACTGCCGCTGTTCATTGTAACGGTGCCGCCGGCAGTTACTGGTGTATTGATAAAGTTCTCACCATTGCAGATCAATGTTCCATTCAGCACCACATTCCCGGTACCATTCACGCCCATATTTTTAAACAGGGATGCTGCTGTGCCGGCATTGATATCAAATGTTGAAAGACTGTTTACGTTAAAAGTGCCGGCTCCCCAGATAGCCTGGGTAGTGCCGCTGTTCAAATTAACAGTACCTGCGGAAGCCGGTGTAAAAGAGAGTGTAGCTCCGGATGCTACATTGATATTGCCCCTGATTGAATGATCCGGTGTTGGGGTTCCCTGCAAGTTCAGGTTGAAAGTACCGGTAGTTACAGTAAGACTGTCGCAGATAAATGAATTGGCTGCGGATGCATTCACAACTTTATTAGCATTGTAAGTAAAATTTGAATAGGTGCGCCCGGACACAGATGGAAGGGAAACACCGGGATCTGAATAACGGAAAAGACTATTCGCCTGGAAGGTAGTGATCTTATCTGTCACCGCTGCTCCAAATGGATTGGACCCTTCAAAACATTCACACACCGACCCACTCTGGAATATAACTGCACCATTCGTTCCTGTGGAGCCAAATGGATTACCGCTAAACCCGTTGTTTGGAAAAATACCTCCATAAGAAAAATAACCACCGGAAGGCACAACCAACGCACCGGCTGTGGTTACAATAAATTTATGTGTGTTTTTTTGCAGGTTCAAACTTCCGGAGATAAGTCCGGATGCATTTGCAGGCAGGTTGATCGTGACGGCATTGCTGCCACCAATAGTTACTGCAGAGCCAGCGGCGATACTCAACTGCGGCGTAGCAGTACCAGGGAACAACATCGTAATTGATCCTGCACTGCCTGCCTGCAAATTGACAATATTATTATTCAGCACCAACAACTGCGTAAGGCTGATACCTGCCGGCATATTGATAACTGGATAAGTGGCGCCACCAATAATATCAAAGAATACACCATCTCCACTGGCAGGCACGCCTGTTGGCGACCAGTTGGTGGAGGTAAGCCAGGATCCGCCTGCAGCGTTCACCCAGTGATACAATGCAGGAGCCACATATACCCTTCCCACCCATTCTGCCGTGGCGGCCAGTGTACCCGTAGTTTCATTCAATGTGCCGCTGGTGATGGTAAAGTTTGTATTGTTCACCACGCTCGCCGGGTCGTTTACCCAGGCGCTGCCATTCCACCTGTTAAGCCTGATGCTGGCGGCCGCACCAACCATATCGCCAGAAATATAAGTGTAAACCGATGTGTAGCTATAAGTCCCGGTGGCCACGCTCAGGCTCGTATTCCACCAGCGGTTGTTGATATAATTGGTCGCAGAAAAATCATTGGCATTCCTGGGTGTTACCGCCCTCACATTGAGGTAACGCGGAGTAGAATTAGCAGTGAAAGTGTAACTAACCGGCGTATACTGGCCACCGTTACCCACGGGATAAAGCATGGTGGATATCGAAACAGGCTGTCCCAATGCACCCGTTCCGTTGGTCACCACCATTTTTGTAGCGGAGAAAGGTGACCCCGTGATACTTGCCGTTGTTAAATTAAAATTGTTTAATGTAAGGTTACCATTTTGCAGTTGCAATGCGGCCGTTAGATCATAAGCGGCGCTCAAGGTAACACCGGCTGCATTATTAATTACCAGGTTGGCTACTGTAGCTGCAAAAGGTGTGGTTGTGAAAGCGCTGGTTACCTGGGCCGCCGTTCCATTGAATTCATAAGTGGCACCGGAGCTTAAACTTGCATTGGCTGCTGTGGTAGTAATGCTTGCGGCAAGGGCCGTCGTGTTAAACACACCGCCTGTATGAGCCGTTCTTAATGTGGCACCTGTTTGCAAAGTAAATACTGTACGTGTGTTGGCACCCCCTATTTCGCTGCTGGCACCACAATCAAGCGTAGCACCTGTATTCACCGTAACTGTCCAGGCATTAAATACAGAAGTACTTGCAGGGATGATACTGTTGCCAAGGCTTACCGTTTTACCGGCGCTGATAATAAAATCATTTTTCACACTGGCCGGTGCTGTGACCGCCATCAGGGCAGGATTGCCGGCATATGTTACTGCTGCAGCGCCACCTGTAAAATTGATGGTGGCAGCAGAAGTCGTACTGCCACCTATGAACAGGCCGGTGCCTGTAACAGAAAAATTACCTCCAATATTTAAATTGTATATTTTTCCTGCGACGGAAGCGTTTTGAAAAGCAAAGCCGGTCACAGCAGAGGTATTGACAGAAAAGTCACCGCCGCAGTTTATAGTAACCGGACCGGCGCTGGTGGAAGTAATGAAACCGTTACCACTAACCGAAATATTGCCGGTGCTGGTAATGGTTTGACTTGAAGTATTATTTGAAGAAAGTCCGATTGACCCACTTGTTACCGATATTGAACCAACGGAATAAATGTGTACGTGGCTGGCACCCGGAGCAGTGAGTACACCGCCGCTTACTGTAAGTGCATTGGTAACATTGGTGGTTGCAGTACCGGTACTGGCCCCTGCAGTGTACACACCGCCCGAAACAGTCATCCCGCCAGCACCATTTACCGTAAGCAAATGCGTGCCGGTGCTTGCAGAGCCCTTGAATGTACCCCCTGAAATTGTAACATTGCCTGTTACTGTAATTGCACTATTTCCTGCCCCATTCGCTCCCGTTAGTATACCTCCCGACACTACCAGGTTACCGGCAATAGCAGTGTTGTTCACTGCCGCCCCTGTCAACCTGAATTCATTTGCACCTCCACCCGTTGACTGTATGATCAAATTGCCCTGTACATTGGTAAGGTTACCGGTTTGGTTCCAGCTTCCAATAAGAGAAGCCACGTTGATGGTAAGATTGCCCCAGCCCGGACTGCCACTTGCAGGCAAACCCGTGCCAGGTGCCAGCGTACCAGCCCATTTTGTTATCACTACATTACTGGTGTTTCCAAAAGTTCTTGAGCTGCTGCCAGGGAAATCGGTGAGCACACCAGCAGGCGTACTGCCCACAGCATTGTGATTATACGTACCGCCGGGATTCACATAAAAATTGGCAATGTTTACGGCTGCCGCATTGGCGCTGTTATTGGTAAATGTACCAGTACTGGTTATTACAAGTACTGGCGATATAAACCTGTTGCTGCTGGTAAGCGTGCTGCCATTGTCGATGACCAGAGTACCGCTTATGATACTATTGTTAAGATAGGTACTACCAAAAACATTACTATTACTACTGGCATGCGTAAAACTGGCCGTATTGTTCACCGTGAACTTGATCGGATCGGCTGACACATTCAGCGTTACTGCATCGCCGTTATTAATAATGGCCGGCGCATTATTTACCGGCAGCGCATTATTACGCCAGATGGTTGCCGTACTCCATGTACCCGTTCCGGTACCAGCGCCCTTGGTAATAAATCCTGCAAATACAAAATTGAATGTGTTAGAGAAAGGGCACGAGCTCGATGCTGCTACCTGTATCACAGCAACAGTATCCGTCATTGTAACCGGTATTGTCAACTGAGCTGTTACAGCAGTAGTAGTACCAATGGTAACATTGATATCATTGATGGTGGCATAAGTAATGCCGCTCAAATTTGTTCCCGTGATTGTAACGACATCACCTGCGTAGTAAGGTCCGGCGCTTAAACTTGTGATAGTTGGTGTGGCAGGACAAGGCGTACTTACAAATTCATCGGCACCGATATCTGGCGTTGGAGATCTTACTTCGTCATCATAATCATCCACAATTCCTGCTGTGGTAACACCAGCATCAGATGCGCCATTTGAGCCGCTTAAATGTAAAAACTGTAAACTGGAACCGGTGGTGCTTAAAAAACCAAGCAGAGCTGATACAGATGCGTTGTCCCTCGCTGAAACCCTGGTTTGATATGAAGCCAGCGTTTGATCACTATTGGTGCCGTCATAAAAGATCAGTCTTGCAGCACCCGGCACGCCTGCATACAACAGGTTGTTGTTGGAGGCAGACTGGTAATTTGCCAGTGAAGTAGTACTGCGCTTGTAGGCAACTGTACGGCCATTGGTACCGGGTGTTGATATGTTATACAAGATATTATTGCGAAGCTCTACTGAAGACACTGTATTGGCAAACAATGCTGTTGAACCAAAATTGACACCGCTGCTTGATGCATTGAGATAAACCGTGTTGTTATAAGTATAAACAGTGGAGCCGCCGTTGATATTCATCCCCCTGATTGCATCATCCATATTTGCTGCAGGCGCTGTTAAATTACCCACCAGGTTGTTGTTAAGATAAAGCGTAGTACCGCCGGTAACACTGATACCATATACTCCACCGGAGGTTAACACAGCCGAATTGCTTAATGAATGAATTTTATTTTTGTATACACTTGCTAACGTACCGCCACTTATACTGACTGCACTAACGGTGGCCGTTGCTGCGGCAGAACTTAACGTATGTATGGTATGGGAGTAAATGTTATGAGTAGCGCCTCCGGAAACGCTTATACCGGTAACAGAGGCAAGGCTGGAACTAAGTGTATTAATAGTGTTTGAAAAAATATTAAATGACCCTGAGTTTACGGATAAGCCTACCATGAAATTAGGAGTGCTGCAACTCGTAATGGTATTATTGGAAATATTGCCGGACCCATTTGTAATATAAACACCATACGCCGATGAAGTATTTCCAACCAGGTTATTGAAAGTGTTGTTGGTGATGTTCTTGGTTGGAACAGTGCCGCTACCATCGGTATTGAACCAACCGTTAATAGAGGTATTTCCGTTAACCGTTACGTTAGAAAAATTATTTCCATCATTCGTTACAGAAGCCCCGGCAACAGATACCCCGGCATCGTAATAAAAATACAAACTTCCGCCCGACCCCGTCTTGGTAAAAGATGTTATAATTGAATTGTCATTAATAATCTTGGAACCGGTTGCGCCAAGCGTAGTGCTGTTACGGATAAAATAGGTGTCCCCGTTACTGGTGCTGGTAAGTGCTGTAAAGGTATTGCTGCTGATGTTTTGCGAAATCGTATTGGCTATGTTGTTGATATAGGTATGTGGTCCGGACCCGATTACAGAATTAACTATACCTCTAAAATCATTGGACTGGATTGTCAACGTTGCGGCGCCGGTTCCACCTGCGTTATTGATTCCCGAAAAACTTGCACTACTGGAAACCGAAAAAGTAACCAATCCGCCACTGGCATTACCCAGTTGATTATTGTTGATATTAATGGCAGATGTAACTGCCCCCGTATTAAAAATTCCTGTAAATATTGTAGTGCCCGAAACGACCACGTGGCTTCTTATGATGTTACCGGAGATATTGAGTGTACTAACTGCAGACGAGCTGCCAATTGCAACAAAGGAGCCGGTACCTGAATGCGTGCAGGAAATAATGCTATTGTTTGTAATGGACAACACACCGGTGCTGTTTCCCACGCCAATCCCTGAAAAAGTTGAAAGACCTGTACCTGCTACAGAAATATTTTGAATGATATTTCCCGTAATGGATGCCGTACCCGTGGTCGCACATGCAATGCCTCCAAAAATTACAGCACCTGTACTGGATGCCCCCACCACAATGGAATTTGCAGTTGATGTACTTCCTGCCTGGTTATCAGCAATTGTAAAATTGGCGGTTGCTCCCGGAGGCACACATATACCATAAAACTGGAACTGTACCGTTGCGGATGCAGCCACCAGGTTAATGGAACCTACACTGTTATTTTGAATATTAACAATGTTGGGACTGGCGGCGGTAACAGTGATACCAGATACATACAATAAGGTGGCGGTTACTGAACAGGTAACAGTGATTGACCCGATACCAGTTGCAGCTCCAATGCTGTTTCCGGTTACTGTTCCAATATTGGCAGCACCTGATGAAACATAAATTCCGGTAAATACGCCGGGAAGATTTAAGTTGGTTAAATTAGAAGCACTTGTAACAGCAATACCGGCGATTACATTTCCCTGTATAGAGCTCGCTGTTGCATTACCTGCCAGTTCTATCGGCGTGATCTTGTTATCTGATTGAGTGGTAGTATAGGTTGTTGTTCCCGTGCCTGCACTGGTGGCATAACCAATGGTATTACCCGAAATAGTATGACCACCACCGGCTGACACATAGATCGCTCTTACCACTACCCCAGCTGTATTTACAGTTCTGGCTCCGGTTTGAAAAAACTTATTATTCGAAATCGTCCAGGCATTGCATAACGTATTCGCATATACGCCTGCTGAGCTTGACGCAGCACTAAAGTAATCCTGGATATTATTGTTTGATACCGTAATGCTGGTGTTGGTACCGGAGGAATACACTCCATAAATTGAAAGGTTGGCGCCAGCAGGCCTGATATTGTTATTACTGATGGAAACCGTTGTGTTAACACCTGCCCCCAATGTTACAATACCGTCTGTAGTACTCAGTGTGGAGCCTTCGATGGTACAGTTTTGCACAGTATTTATGAGCGTTCCATTGTAGAACCTGATGGTAGAAGTACCGGCAACTGCACTATTGCTCTGGTTGGTAAAGGTCAATGTATTGGTTCCATCATTTAACCCATCTATGGTTACATTGTCAGCTCCATTCAGATCAACCAGCGGACCTGCGGTGTTACCTGTTACTGTTCTCAATCCCGATGGCTTTACCGTTACAGATGTATAGGATGACGAGCCGCCGCTTGCATTCAACACTGCAGAAACAGTTTCTGTTGTATTGCCTCCAACCCACACGTTAATCGTTCCCGTATGTATACCTGAATTAATGGCGTCGAAAGCAGATTTTAAGCTGTTATAAGAAGCATCATTGGCAGAGTTGGTGGCATTAATTGTTACCGGCAAAACGGTGTAGGAATAATTGGCTCCTGCATTATTATTCAGGTTAAGGGTTGCCATATCATGCACACTTTGTCCATAAGTAGTAACGTCTGCATCTATTGCAGCCTTGGTTCTTGGACTGCTGTATACATAATACTTTACAGTTTGACCTGCTGCCTGTGCCGGAATAGTGGCTGTGCCTGTTGTGCCAACAAAACCTGCCAACACAATCGTTGAGGTTACAAAATTATCAACTGAATACCTGACGTAAATATTTGCCTGTGGAGCAACAGAGGTCGTAATAGTAATGGTTGGACTTACCACTGCACCAACAGTCACCGGACTTTGTGTTACAGTAGTAATTGTTTCAGGATTATAGTTTGTCTCCAGCACTGCCATGTTATTGTTGGATAAGGCATTGGTGGTAATGTTAAATGTGTAATAATTACCTGCAGTCACTGCTGGCAGTAAACCACCTGAACCCCCGAAACCACTATTATACCTGGCAGATGCAGCTGCAGTTGCCGGATCAATAAAAGCATTATAAGCACTTAACGTTTGACCTCCGGAGTATGGCCTCCAGTTAGTTGAATAACTGGTAGCTGCTGCAGTTCCTTCCGCAAACTCCCATTTAAGTGAGCCGGACACTGCATTGTTCAACGCCTGCACACGATATTGCTTAAAGCCACCTACAGGATAAAGATCATATGTGATATAATTTGGTGACCCCAATACTAAATCGGTACCCAATACCGTTGGTTGAGCCAATGCGGTTTTAGAAAACCCCAGTAATAAAACAGGCAGCAGCAGGGCTATCATTAATTTAGCGCTGCATTTTCCCATCCTTAAAAAAATATTGGTGGACGATAATGACCGTAGTGTAAAATTTCTTTTCATGCATCGTTAATTTAACTTCTGTTATACCCGGCAAGTAAATATGCAACTGGCAAGACCCGGTTTATAAAAAGAAAGATGGATATATTCAAAATGGCAATTATAAATTATCTGCAAGCATGCGGCGAATCAACTCCGGGATCCTCAGCAATTTGCCAAAGCAAACGGTTCACATATGCAAACAACTTCCCGGAAGCGCTACCACTTTGTAAAAATAACAAAAAAAATGATTGTGTACATTTTACACTACCAGCATATTTGTACACAATCCTGCTCCTGGCAGTCATTGCCTTCCCCCGGTTGTTATAAAACCCTTTTGGGAGCTTTCCATTGCGGTAAAACGGGTCAAAAAGCCCTTTAACCAACGGGGGTATGATCTGCCTTCAACCAGATCTCCATCAATAAATTAAAATATAATGCCACTATTTTTCCCGTTGAAATATGAATAATCCCTGTTTCTCTTTCCTTAATATGGAACTCCGGTACGTAAAATGGAGTTGGCCAGGCTGCATAAAAAAAGCCGCTCAAGAGCGGCTTAAACAAATCAATAATCTTTAAAAATACTTCCCCCTACATACCCAGGGACTTTTCTTCTTCCCATTTCGCCCTTCCCCAACCGGGTATCACGTGCTTTTCGCTGTGATAAGAAGAACGTACCAGCGGGCCGCTTTCTACATAATCATAACCCATATTATATCCAATTTCCCTCAGTTCTTTGAACTCATCCGGGTGTACAAAACGATGAACCGGCAGGTGCTTTTTGGTAGGCTGCAAGTACTGCCCGATGGTGATCACATCAACAAAACTATCACGCAGATCCTGCATGGTCTGTACCACTTCTTCTTTTGTTTCACCCAGTCCAAGCATGATACCGCTCTTGGTCCGCATACCACCTTCTTTCAATAAACGAAGCGTTTCCATGCTGCGCCAATATTTCGCCTGGATTCGTACCTGTTTGGTAAGTCTTTCTACTGTTTCAATATTGTGTGAAACCACTTCCGGTGCAGCCTCTACCACACGTTGCACACAATCTTTATCCGCCCTGAAATCGGGGATCAGTGTTTCCAGTGTAGTGGTGGGATTGAGGGCTTTTACCGCTTTAATGGTATTGTGCCAGATGATACTGCCCTGGTCTTCAATCTCATCCCGGTCAACCGAAGTGAGTACCGCATGTTTTACTTTCATGAGATGAATGGCTTCTGCCACCCTTTGTGGTTCATCCCAATCGATCGGGTCAGGTTTACCGGTAGCCACCGCACAAAACCCACAGCTACGGGTGCAGATATTGCCAAGGATCATAAAGGTGGCAGTTCCCTCTCCCCAGCATTCCCCCATATTAGGACAGTTACCACTCTCACAAATAGTATGTAGTTTATGCTTGTCTACAAGATTACGCACATGCTTATATTCTTCGCCAATGGGTAGTTTCACCCTCAGCCAGTTTGGCTTTTGGGGCTTTTTTTCAACCACGCCGTCTATAACAGGTAACTCGATCATCGGATGCTTTTTTAGGATCTCTATATTTGCCGGAAATCTTTAACAGATAAATAGTAAAGTTGTTCTGATCATTTTCTCCGGCCAAAGAGCAGGGAGAAATAAACATTGAGGAAAAGTTGTTTTTCTTTTGTGTAGATGAGCTGGGGTACTTTTTTGAAATAATATTCTGCAGAAACGCCTACTTCTATTGCGCTTACCATTTCGTTATAGCGGCCATAATCGAACCGCAAACCAGCCTTTGCATAAGCGCCCGGGGAAATGGAGATATCACTCCAGCCCTTGGTAAAACCAGCAGAGGTGACATCCAGGTTAGCGAGCGCCTGGGCAGATGCAAAAATATTGCTGTCGGCACTGTTGTATTTGATAGCCCGTCGTCCACCGCTATCGGAATTCACTTCCAGGTAATAAGGACGCAGCAAACCAAGTGATAACCCCCCGCCAAAATTTCCTGTAACCGCTACACCATTCTTATTGCTTTTATTGCCAAATAACAATTGTTGCTGCACGCCGAGTTTAACCGGATAGAAATAATTGATCTTGCCAAAAATAAAGGGAGAACTGGCTGCAAGAATATTGGCCTGCTTCTGTTCTTTGGCGTGTTTTCTTTCTGCAAAATCAAGTTGAAACAGTAGTGCTTTTTTTATGGATTGTGCCCGGCCATGTTCATACATCAGTCCCCAGCCATCATTGGTAAGTTTAAATCCAAAAACGTTGTGCTTCCTGTAAGCGATCACGCCTTCTTCTTCCTGCTTTATCAGCGCATTTACCCGTTGTTTACGCTCTTCCTTTTTTTCTTTTTTTGTTTTTTGTGCTGCAGCAGAAAAACTGATTGCAACTGCCAAACAAAAGAATAGTATTTTGTGCATGATAAATTTTTATCTGAAAGTAAATTTATACAAAAATAGTACAATGACAGCAACGATTCACTATGAAGGAAATTTAAGATGCAACGCCATTCACCTCCAGAGCGGCTCTGCTATTGAAACGGATGCTCCCACTGATAACAGGGGCAAGGGCGAAAGGTTTTCACCAACTGACCTGGTATGTACTGCATTGGCCACCTGCATGGTCACCACCATGGCAATGAAGGCAGGCGATATGGGCATTGAATTAAAAGGAACGACCGTTAGCGTAAAAAAATACATGCTGGCAGATCCACGAAGGATCGGCAAAATAGAAGTGTTGCTTACCTACCCTGCAACTTTAAACCTGGAAGAAAAAGACAGGTTGATCCTGAACAGGGTCGGCGATAATTGCCCGGTGATAAAAAGTTTGCACCCGGATATTGAAGTGAACACAGTTTACGAATAAATCTTATGCAGGCATTTTTTTAAGCAGGTGATTGCCAACCGCACATTCAAGACAGCGCTTGTTATTGCAGTAAAGATTTTTTAATTGTATCAGCGCCTGTGAATCAAAGGCCGTTTTTATTTTGATGCCCAGTGCAGCAAAAGTTTGTGTAACAGCATTCTTTTCGCCGGCTAACTCATCCAGCCAGCGCAGGGCTTTTTTTTTATAAATTTCTTCGCCCATATAATTACCATAGGCAAACAGCAATGGTACCACCGAGTTGATCACAATTCCTGCCGACATCTGGGTGCCGATATTTTTTTCTTTGAAGCCGGAAGGCTCCGCCAGCACATAATGGTAATGCCAGTAATCGCCCGCTGTTACATTCAACAGTTTCATCACTTCTGCAGCAGCTGATGCTTCCAGCATTTTTGTAAATAAATGATTGCTTTGATTTACCAGGCTCGCCAGTTGCGCCAGCCTCACCGCCGGAAAATTAGATGGGCGCATCCGCAATTGCTGCAATGCGATGCCTGCAGGCAACAGTTGATACTTTTTCTTCAGAAAAGCATATTCCCGCTGCAGCATGATACAATAACTGTCGTTAAAAGTTCCGGTTAATAAATTGGCCTGTCCCAGTAACAGCGCTTCTATTTGCTGCACCTGGTTCTTATATTTGGCAAGAATAGTTACGGGGATGGATTCTGCAATTTTTTCAAAGGCCTCACTGTTTACTTTTGCGCCGAAATTTCTTGCCAGTATACGCCAGCAGGTTGCTTCCCAATGATTGTTGCTTTCCTTAAAACACTGTAGTACGAACCTGGATTTTTCGAGTAATCTTTCAACCAGCAAGCGTTCCTTCCAGCCCGTAAATATAAACTCATTTACCTGGCCAATGGCTTTTCCACAGGGTATGGTAGCAGGCTCCTGCATGAGTGCATGGTATTTTTCCAGCAATATTTTAGGCACCCTGTCTTTTAGCTCCAGGGTAGCAAACGGAAGTTGCAGATCAACATCATCTTCCCATACCACATGAAGTATAATGTTCCTGTAGTTACTGTCCTTATCGTGCTGATGAGCCTTCCAGTCAGAAGAAAGTACGTGCAGTTCTACATTACCCGCCCACAAGGTATCACCGATCTTTATCCTGGCTCCTGAAAAATCGGGTCCCTGGTTACTGTTATAAGTGCCGGGTGCTGAAATACTGATGGGGTCGCCGTTTTGTGCGGCAAGACTTTGAATGTTAAAACACTGGAATTGCCAGATGTACTGCAGCAGCTTTTCATTCATAAAAGGTTGTTTTATAGTTGGGTTATCCGGGCTACCGGTACCTTAAATATAAAACATCTTTCATTAAATTGAAAGTCCGGGCATTGGGAAGATCAACGATGCAGGTTTTCGAGCGCCTGTACCACCCTGCTCACCGGCAGTCCCATCACATTATAAAAATCACCTGATACGCTCCTGATTCCTACCACACCGATCCATTCCTGTATGGCATAGGCGCCTGCCTTATCATAGGGTTTGTATTTATCAACATAAAACTGCAGTTGCTCATTGCTGAGTTCATGAAAGGCCACTTCAGTAATATCGGCAAAACTGATCTCCTTTTCACCGGAAAGAATTACTACGCCCGTGATCACCTGGTGTACCCGGCCATTTAATTTTTGCAGGATGGCGATGGCATCTTCCCTGTGTTGTGGCTTGCCGATCACTTCGTCATCGATCACCACAATGGTATCAGCCGCCAGGATCACAGGTTGATGCTGAAGACCCGATTGTAAAAAATCTTTTACCGCCAATGCTTTGTTCTTGGCAATGTACACTGCTACGTCTGCTGCAGGTAGTCCGGGCGGGAAAGCTTCGTCCGTTTCTTTTACTACTATTTCGAAGGGCACTTCGGCCCATTCAAGCAATTGTTTGCGGCGTGGCGATTGAGAGGCCAGTATGATCGGGGTAGTAAACATATTATAATTACAGGTAAAATTTTAACAACAGCATCGAGAGGATACCGATGAACATGATCCATTTGATCTTATTGCTGATGCGGTGATATTGTTCGGTTTGCTGTGCCCTGTAAAACTCTTTTAAGATACCCAGCAGCGGAACAATGAGCAGGAGCAGGCAGTACAATGCACTTATCCACCAGCCGGAGAGCAGCATGTACACCACCACAATTGCGATAGCCCCTGCAAGCACTACCATCCACACCCCCACGAAAACTTTGGCGGCAGGTACCCCCCATACAATGGGCATTGTTTTACAATTGTATTTCTCATCGCCTTCCATGTCTTCTATATCCTTTACCACCTCACGGATCAGTGAAATGATAAATGCAAACCCGGCATACAGTACCCCAAATTTAAAGATGCGTTTCATTGCGGCGGCGATCACTGCAGGCTGGCTGGAGGTACTAAGATATACCGTGTTGGCAGCGAGGTACAGTACTATGATCACCCATGCAGTCAGGATCGAAATAATGATATTGCCGCTTAGTAATTTTTTTTTAAAAGTGGTGGAGTAAAACCACAACAACAATACGCAACCGGTATTGGCCAGTACGATCAACTTACTTGTTCTATAAGATACATAAAAACTGATGGCAATTCCCGCCAGGCTGATAACAATGTGCAGTATGATGGCCCATCTTCGTTTAATTACTTTTTCTACGATCATCTTGCCGGGTTTATTCACCCTGTCGATATTAATGTCAAAATAATCATTGATGATATAACCGGCAGCTGCAATAAATACTGAAGCCAGCATCAGCAACAATACAATGGCCGGTGTAAGTTTTTGGCCCAGTTCGTAGTAAACAGCCGGCAGCGAAGGCTGTATAATGCAATAATAAAACAGCAGTTGAGTAAGGGCGATAAATAATAAATTAGGCCATCTTACAAGCCTCAAAAATGAACCTGTTAGTTTCATGTCGCTGTTTATGCCTGCAAAATAAGGATTGTAAAAAAGATTACCGCAATTACTGCCCGATATCAATCTGCTCAATGAAAAAAACACCGGCTTCAACCATGCCGGAAACCGGTTAAAGTCCATACAGGCGCAGTTCTAAAAAAAGAATCAAATTGCCATAGGAACAGCATTTTTTGATTAATTTTAGCGCCTTAAGAAGGCAAACTAAAACTACTGGTTCAACGGGTTGCTATTGTAAATTATAAAAGCTGCAAATGATTCAACTTTACCAAAACAAACAAGGCAGGTCATTTTTGCTTGCGGTATTTTGTTTCTTTCTTTTTTCAACCAGAGCATTTTCCCAAATCACCATCTCTACTGAATCAGGTACAAATTATAATGGTTTAAGCGGCGTTTCGGCCACTACTACACCCACTCCATGCGCTGTTACCTTTGTGATCCAGAATACCAATGCAAGCAGCTTTACGCTAAAGCAGGTAGACTCATATTGTAAAACTGCAACCTCTTCATCCCCGGGACAGAACGGCACCTTTCAAAAACTCTGGTACAGCGCTGTTTCACTTTCCGGGCCACTGGCAATTGGCTCCCCGGCCTGGACGCTGGTTGGAACAGGATCCACACTTTCAATACCTGCTGACGGCATTTATCCGGTAGTAACCGGCTTGAACTTTGTAATTCCTGCCGGCACTCAATACCGTTTTGCACTCGAATCCAGCAATGGTGTATCTTATACAAGCGCAACCAGCGCTCCCACGCCTAACACATTCACTTCAGCAGGCATCAGTTTGAAAGTACACGATGCTGCCATCAGTGGTGCAGCAGTAGGTTATGGCGGTGCATTTCCTTCCCCGGCCAATACCCCAAGAGCCTTCACCGGCCGCATTGTTCTATGTGCCTTAACTACGCCTGCTACAACGCCTGTGTTATCTGCTGACACCTTACTTTGCGGCGGCGGTAGTGCAACCTTACTTGTTAGAGGAGGCTCCCTCAACAACGCAACAGCATGGAAATGGCATAGCGGAAGCTGCGGTGGACCAGTTGTTGGAACAGGTACTTCGTTAACTGTTTCGCCATCAGTCACAACAACTTACTATGTTAGAGGAGAAGGCGGTTGCGCCTCTGCACCTGGCTCCTGCGCCAGTGTAACCGTAACAGTTAGATCTACCCCCGGTACTCCAATAGTTAATACCGTTGCCCCGGTTTGTAATGGAGCTGTTGCACACCTGGCTATTAATCCGATTGCATTTGGCAATGTACCTACACCTGATAGCATAACCATTACCTCTCCTGTACTTAACATACCCGTTCCCGACAATACTGGCGCAGGCGCTAGCACAAGTCTCACTGTACCTGCCCTGCCGCCCGGTTCAAAGGTTACCGGCATTGATGTTATCCTGAACATGGCGCATACTTACCCCGGAGATATGATCTTTAACCTGGCAGCTCCAAATGGTGTTGTGGCCAATCTCTATAAGTACAATACCGGGATATTGACAGGAAATACAGGCGGATTGCTGAATGCGGGCTGGTTTAATACTGTTACAAGTTCTGCTGCAACCAGGCAGTATAGTTCATTGGTTACAACTACTTATAATTATGGTGCCGGACCTTACGCTCCGGATCTCATCAATGGTGGTGTAGCCGGTATAGTGATTCAGGATCCCTCAGGCTATACAGCCACCGCTGCTGCGATGTCGGAATTGTATACTACAGCAAACGGTAACTGGACGCTGGCAATGGCGGATGGCGGTGTGAACGATGTGGGTACACTTACCAAATGGGCGATCAAGATCAGGTATAACAAATATCAGCAGATTGCTGCTACTCCTGCGGTGTGGAGCCCGTCGTCAAGTTTATTTACCGACGCTGCAGGTACCGTGGCGTATGATGGCACTTCAGCAAGAATGGATGTATATGCCAGGCCCGCTGTTACAACCAACTATACGCTCACTTCCAACAACAATGGTTGTTTATCAGCACCTGTCACCACTACTGTTACAGTGAACAACCCGGTAACAATAGCCATGCAGCCCGCTGCTGCAACGGTTTGTAACCTTGGGACTGCTTCATTCACTTTCACAGTAAATGGTAGCAGTCTACGGTATCAATGGCTGGAAGACAAAGGAACCGGGTTTACAAGGCTCACTAATAACAGTAATTATTCAGGCGTTGATACTAGTACTTTAACCATAAGAGGTGTTCCATTTTCATGGAATGGGTACAGGTATGCCTGTCATGTAACCAGCGCTGGAGCATGTGCGGATTCTGTTGTATCAGACACCGTTCTGCTGAATGTAAACCCAACACCCAGGGTTACGTTGTTGGCTGCTCCCTACACAAAATTAACACCCGGACTTACGACCGTTCTCTCTGTTTCTTCCATTCCTGCGGCAGGCAGTTTCAACTGGTTTAAAAATAATGCTGCCTTTGCAGATGCAATAGGAAACAGTTATACCGCCTCCATCAACAGCTTCGGCATCTACAAGGTTGCCATTGTAGATGTCAATGGCTGCTCCGATACTTCCAATGTCATCGAGATCAGTGATTCTGTATCCGGCAGACTCTTCATTTATCCCAACCCAAACAACGGACATTTTAATGTGAGTTATCACAGTGTACCAGGAAATATACTGCCGCGTATCCTGATGATCTATGATTCAAAAGCGGCATTGGTAATGAACAAAACCTTTAAGGTTGGAAAGCCTTATGATAAAATGGAGGTTGACCTGGGTATCCTGCAAAAAGGCATTTATGCCGTTGTGCTGCTTGACAATTATGGAAAAAGACTCGCCTCCGGCAAAGTGGTGATTCAATGATAAACAATATGATTTTATTGAAGGATCCCGGCTGTGACCAGGATCTTTTTGCTTGCAGAACTGCAGCCAAAGAGTTACCGGTGACGCTAAAAACAACTATCAAATACTCAATTTAACGCTCACAAATCTTTGCCGAAAATTTGCCTGCGATGCAAAAAGTCAGTTGGCGCAGAAACCCGTTTTTTTGACGCTTTCATACCTTCCCTGTTTTGCAGTTAAGCGGTACATTTGGATAACATAAAAAAAAATAAAAACTATGGCAGTTATCAACCCGCATATTAACTTCAACGGCAATGCCGAAGAAGCATTCACGTTTTACAAATCAGTATTTGGTGGAGAGTTTACAAAAATTGTTCGCTTAAAAGACATGGCTAGTTCTGACTTTCCGGTGGCAGAAAAAGATGAAAACAAGATATTGCACATTGGTTTGCGTATAGGAAAAATTAATGTTTTGATGGCAAATGATGTCCCGGAATTCCTGGGAAAAGTAAACGAGAATGAGAACAGGAGTAAAATCTCAATAAGTGCAGAAAGTAAAGAAGAAGCCGATAAATTATTTAATGGACTTTCGGCCGGTGGATCAGTAGAAATGCCCATTTCGGATAGCCCCTGGGGTTCATATTTTGGTATGTTCAGAGACAAATATGGTATCGAGTGGATGGTGGAATTTGACCCAAACAGCGGAATAGTATGATTGTAGATCAACGGGCGCCTAACGCAAATATTGAAAAAATAACAGGGCTTAATGTTAAAGCACCGGCAGTTTGCTTCGCCAGTCTTTATTTCGTGCTATGACGCATCAGGATAATTGCAAATCCCTTCATAACCTGAACGCAAATCATCTAAACAAAAACGGGTTAGCCAGGTGCTTGCGATTGCGGTATTGAATGCTTGCGACAAGAAACACTGGTCTTTATCTCCTTTGACTCATTGATTGAATTCTTCAATGCGTTCATGACATTACAACGACGTTTCACAAGTCGCTAATTGAAGCTCTAACACTAAAAGCATCACAGGAGTAACCAGGCAGGCGATATGATCACATAGATGCTAATGAAGAAACCTTAACGGTAAATGAAGACAAGCCTCACGTGCCCTGTACATAACTTAACAAATGATTGAAGCCAGCCGATACCGTTGCAAAAAAGATATTGTGAACCACCCTTATGAAACTACCAGGAACTGGTAGGAGAAGATGATTGTCACTATATAATAATAGCATTACTTCCGGTTCTCCTTTCCCTGGCAACGCAATGATTTCATAACTGCAAAAAAATCCCGGGGCTTTAAACCCCGGGAATAATTTCTATAACGTATTCGTTTTTTATCTTACCAGTAACACCGATCCTTTTCTCTCTACCACTTTTCCCCCCTGTCCTTTTCCTTTCAGTATCCATACATAGTTGCCGGCTGGCTGATCCTGTCCTTTGAACCTGCCATCCCATCCGTGCATGAACCTGCTGGTCTCAAAAACCACCTGGCCATAGCGGTTGTAAATAATGAAATAATCGGTGCTGTACATTCCTACAAGGATAGGTTTGAAGATATCATTGTATCCATCGCCGTTAGGAGAGAACGCATTCGGCACATAAAAAGTTGGGCCGATGAATACATGGATCCTCACAGAACCGGTATCTACGCAACCTGCCTGGTCTGTAGCGATCACAGAAAGAACATAATAATTGGTATCAGGGTGAGCATAAGTTCCCTGGCCTGGTACCGGTGAGAATATGGCCATGGGGTTAGCGATACCGTTCTGCGACAGGCTAACACCTGCAGGATAGGTCCAGTCATACCTTCCGCCAATGCCTGCTCCCGAAGCATTGAGTTGATGCGGTGCATTCAATACTGCATTGGTATCAGTGCCAGCGTTCACATGGATCTTCGGCAGCATATCTACCAAAACAGAATCTGTTACGGCAAAATTACAACCGTAGTTATCGGTAACCGTAACTGAATAATAGGTTTTAAACGTATCGGGCCTTGCAGTCACCACGGTAGTATCAGCTCGTCCATCCAGTAAAGAAGCCGGGCTCCACAAATAATTCACTGTACCAGAAAGGTTGCTGGCGCTGGCATGCAGCACTGCAATACTATCATAACAGATCACTACATCTGGTCCTGCATAGGGCAATGGCTTGTGTAGTACTCTTACCAAAATGCTATCGCTTAAAGTACAGATACCCCATGTGGCAGTAAGCCTGTAGCGGGTTGTATCTGCCGGAGTGGCCACAGGATTTTTAACATTGGGCTTATCAAGCGAAGTTTGTGGGGTATAGTTAAATATAGTTGTACCCGGGTTGGTATTGGGTGAAAGCACAATTTTTTGTTCTGCACAAATTGTTGTGTCGTTGCCCAAATCAAGGAACATGGTAAACACGGAGTCAACAACCGCATTCACACTGGCCTTACATCCTTTGGCATCTTCTACTGTGATGCTGTACCTGCCGGCGATTACCGGGAAGGTATCGGAAGACTGGTATCCCACCAAACCGTTCAGATCCCGTGAATATTGATACGGCAGGGTACCGCCTGAAGCACTAACAACGATTTGACCATCTGGTGTTCCGGAACAGGTAGCCTTAACAGTACTTACAAGTGAATTGCGGAGTACGGCAGGCTCTGTAACAATGATGGCAGAATCTATCTGGCAGTTGTTGGCATCCCTGATATGTAAAATATGCGGACCGGCTGCAATTCTGGTAAGTGTTTTGGAATTGCCGTAACCACCTGCATCTACTGCAAACTGGTAAGGTGCAACCCCCAGCGAAGCGTACACATTGATCACCCCATCGCTCAACCCGTTACAGGTTGGCCTGGCGATATTCAGTGAATCGATTTTCACTTTTGGATTATTACCAACCACGGCAGTGATGGTTTTTGTACAGCCTGCGCTGTCAACAATGGTCACATCGTAACTGCCAGAGAAAAGGCTGCCAAAACTATTGCCGGCCTGTGGTAGTGATCCCGGTACAGAACTCAGCGTATAAGTGATTGGTGCAATACCGGCAGTAACATTCACTGCAATACTGCCGTTGGGCACAGATGCACAGGATGCATTTTGGATGGTGGAAGGATTGGTAACCACACCTGGATTATTTCCCAGGTTTTGAACCGGTGAATTCAACACACAACCCAATGTATCCCTGATCATAACAGCATAGGTGTTTGCAGCAAGGTTACGGAATACGCTGTCGTATTGATAAGTGACTCCTGCATCCAGTGAATACCTGAACACAGCTGTTCCTGAATTAGGCTTCACGATAATGGCCCCGGTAGCCGCCCCGGCGCAGGCCGATTTCACTACAGTGAAACTGGCTGTAACACCTATATTATTACCAACAGACTGCGGCGTAGAATTGAAAGAACATCCAACAGCATCTTTTAAACTGATCGTGTAATTTCCGGAAGCAAGGTTTTTAAATATATTACTGTTCTGGGATGTCACAAATCCATCTTTCGAGTAGTTAAACGGTGCTAAACCTGCGGTAGGCGTAACCGTTATCTCCCCCGTACTCACACCAAGACAGGCGGAATTTACACTGCTGAAACTTGCATTTACACCGGCTGCTGCTGCTACAACACTGTTGAAATCGTAGGTACAGCCAATTGCGTCCTTTACCCTGATGTGATAAGTACCCGGTGCAAGATTCAGGAAAGAATCAGCGGACTGGAACGTAACTCCCGAATCCTTAGAATAACTGAAAGGCGGGTATAAAGATTTTGACCTGATAAATATTTTACCGGTAGCAACAGCTGCACAGGCAGATTTAACGGTACTGTCGGTGGCAATGAATCCTGCACCAATACCAACAGTTGAATTGAAATCGTAATAACAGCCAACGTTATCTTTTACCCTGATGTGGTAAACAGCCGGGGCAAGATTTAAGAATGAATCAGCAAGCTGGTAAGTAACCCCTGAATCTTTTGAATAACTAAAGGGTGCCGCACCTACTACTCTTTTTATAAATATTTTACCGGTACTTGCTGCAGCACAGGAAGAAACAACCGTGCTGTCTGCGGCAGTAACACCGGGCCCTGCAGTAACTGCTACATGAAAATCATAAAAACAACCCACCGCATCTTTTACACGGACAGGATATGTTGCTTTGGCAAGCGTTAAAAATGAATCGGCTGCCTGGTAGGTTAACCCAGAGTCTTTTGAGAATGTGAACGGCGCAGTTCCGAGGCCGGTTTTAATAAATATTCTACCGGTGGACACACCGTTACAGGCCGTGGCTATGGTACTATCGGTAGCGGTTACCCCGGTGCCGATGGCTACTGTTGAATTGAAGTCGTAGTAACAACCCACTGCATCTTTAACCCGGATGTGATAGATGCCCGGCAACAGGTTGAGGAATGAATCCGCAGGTTGAAAGGTGACACCGGAATCTTTGGAGTAGGTAAACGGTGCTGTGCCCAGCCCCTTCTTTATAAATATCTTACCGGTAGTTGCAGTAGCGCATTCCGACGCAACCGTGCTGTCTGCCGCAGTTACTCCTGTTCCGGTGGCCACAGTGGAGTTAAAATCGTAAAAACAGCCAACTGCATCTTTTACACGAATATGATAAACACCCGGCAAAAGATTCAGGAAAGAATCTGCCGCCTGGAACGTAACACCGGAATCTTTTGAATAAGTAAATGGTGCTGTGCCAAGCCCCTTCTTAATAAATATTTTACCGGTAGAAGCCGTAGAACATTCTGAAACAACAGTGCTATCTGTGGCGGTTACCCCGGTACCCACTCCCACTGTGGAGTTAAAGTCATAAAAACAGCCAACCGCATCTTTAACACGTATATGATAAACACCCGGCAAAAGATTCAGGAATGAATCTGTCAACTGGTAAGTAACACCAGAATCTTTGGAAAAACTAAACGGTGCTGTGCCTAAACCTCTTTTAATAAATACCTTGCCCGTGGATGCGACCGCACATTCAGAAACTACGGTACTATCAGTAGCGGTTACCCCGGTACCAACTCCCACCGTTGAATTAAAATCGTAGTAACAACCTACATTGTCCTTTACACGAATATGATAAACTCCCGGTAACAGGCTAAGGAATGAATCTGCC
>APMI01018110.1_pt1 | contig 38767 bp, 42 predicted proteins | sample 667938 | NCBI WGS metagenome assembly APMI01 (sample SAMN01084076, study PRJNA167559) | wastewater metagenome | biome: Wastewater | place: Denmark: Ejby Moelle, Odense | collected 2011-11-28
CGGGTTATTGCAAACAAAAGCCGGAAGTGTTACTAGCACTGCCGGCGGCGTTTGGGTTAACCCTATTATCAACTGAGCTATCAACTGAATTTAGAAACCCAAACAATACAAATCTATGCAATTATATATTGTTTTGCCAAGATTAAAGTACCTATTGACTATGAAACTTTTGATCTTTTTAACCGTTGTTGCCTGCATGCAGGTCTCAGCTTCAGGGTATGGCCAAATGGTTACCCTGTCTGTAAAAAACACAACCCTTGAAAAGGTATTTAAAGAAGTAAAAAAACAAACAGGATACTCCTTTGTGTACACAAGGGATCAATTAAAAAATACCCTGCCGGTAACCTGCAGTGTTGTAAAGGCAGAATTAAGAGAAGTGCTTTCTATTTGTTTTCTCAATCAACCATTATCATTTGTTATTGAAGGAAATTATGTTGTTGTACAAACAAAAAAAGCACCCTGGCAGCCTGCTCCAAAATCCGATTCATTAATAGATATCAGAGGTCGTGTTATAAATGAAAATGGCGAGCCTCTTACAGGTACTACTGTAATCGCAAAAAAATCAAACCGTGGAGTTTCTACAAATAACCAAGGTGGTTTTATTCTTACGGGTGTATATGATGATGACATACTTACCATTTCCAGAGTGGGGTTTTACAAGGAAGAGGTTGCAATAGATAAGCAGCGTTTTTTTCTGATAACATTGCGGCTTGCTGTCAATAGTCTCGAAGAAACTGTGGTAAAAGGATATTATTCAACATCTAAGAAATTAAATACAGGAAACGTTGTTAAGATTAATGGAACACAAATAACGAATCAGCCTGTATCCAATCCAATTTTAGCCCTGGAAGGACTTGTGCCTGGTTTATTGATAACACAAAAAAATGGGCTGCCGGGTTCCAGATTCACTGCCCTGATCAGGGGGCAAAATTCAATTCAAAATGGTAATAGCCCTCTATTCGTTATTGATGGAGTACCTTTTTTATCAGACAATGATGCACTAACTCAGTTAAATGGTATTCTTGCCAATAGCCCCTTTAATTCTTTAGACCCAAATGATATTGAAAGCATAGAAGTTTTGAAAGACGCCGATGCCACAGCCATTTATGGATCAAGAGGAGCAAACGGAGTTATACTTATAACAACGAAAAAAAATAAAGAGAACAGAAATTCGCTCTCAGTAAATATCGCCGGTGGTTGGGGAAAAGTAGCAAGAAGTATGGATTTTATGAATACGCAGCAATATCTTGAAATGCGAAAAGAGGCTTTTTTAAATGACAGTATAACTCCTGCAAATTACAATGCTCCGGATTTGGTTTCATGGGATCAAAACCGGTATACCGACTGGAAGAAAGCATTTATTGGAGGAACAGCACAAACTTACAATGCACAATTGCGTTATTCTGGGGGAAATCAATTCACTAAATTTTCTATTGGAACGGGTTACTATAAAGAAACAACAGTTTTTCCAGGTGACTTTGGAAATAAAAAAACTACCGCAGATATAAATATCAATCATAAAAGTTCGAACAATAAACTGAATCTTAATTTTATTACCAGCTATAGTAATGAAAACAGCCTGTTACCTGCACAAGATCTTACTACCTACATTAATCTGCCACCAAATAGCTATCCTTTAAAAGATGCCGCAGGCAAGTTTGTGTGGCGGGAAGCGGATTACTCAGTGGGTAATCCTTTGGCTTTGCTTACTCAAAAAAATGAAATAGTTGCAGACCGCTTAACTGCAAATAGTATTATCACATATAGACCAATAAGTGGATTTGAAATCAAAGCGAATATTGGTTATAACAAAGTAAGTGCAAATGAAAAAATCATATCTCCTTTATCCGCCCAGGACCCTGCATATGCTCCAACTGGCTCAGCTGCATTCGGAGACAATTTTATAAAAACATGGATAATTGAGCCGCAGGCTTCTTATAAATTTAATTTAAAAACCAAACTGCACGTTGAGGCATTGGCAGGCTCTACATGGCAAAGAACTGAATCTGAAAGAAAATTAATCGTAGGGGACGGTTATACTGATGACGCACTTTTAGGCTCAATAGCAGCAGCACCCTACCTTACTGCAACCAATTCAAAAGTCCAGTACTATTATACCGCATTTTTTGGACGGCTGGGAATTGATTGGGATAATAAGTACATTCTAAATATTACCGGACGCAGGGATGGATCTTCACGTTTTGGCCCGGAAAACAGATTTGCAACTTTTGCTGCTGTGGGCGCTGCCTGGGTATTTTCCAAAGAATTGTTTATTCAAAAACTTTTACCCTTTTTAAGCTTTGGTAAATTAAGGGGAAGCTATGGTACAACAGGTAATGACCAGATTGGCAACTATCAATATCTTGATACTTATAAGGGAACAATCTATAGCTACGATGGACAACCTGGGCTTTCACCATCAAGATTATTTAACTCTAACTATAGTTGGGAAGAGAACAAGAAACTAGAGATAGCAGCCGAATTAGGATTTTGGGAAGATAGGCTGACATTGAACCTGAACTATTATAAAAATAAAAGCGATAACCAAATAATACGATACAGCCTGCCTACACAAACTGGTTTTACAAATGTACTTTTGAATTTTCCTGGTAAGGTTCAAAATAAAGGATATGAAATTTCTGTAAATGCAGCTATTATTAAAAATAAAACCTTTCAGTGGAACACTACTTTTAATATTTCGCAGAATAAAAATTCCCTTGCTTCATTCCCTGGATTAGTAAACAGTAGCTATGCATCCACTTATGTTATTGATAAGCCATTAAATGCTTACAGGGGTTTGCATTTTACAGGTATTGATCCTCAAACAGGAATATACCAGTTTGAAGACGTTAATAAAGATGGCATAATTGATAACGGAGACTATGATTATCGTGGCACTACCGACCCTAAATATTTTGGCGGCCTTTCCAATTCTTTTAGTTACAAAGGATTTCAACTAAATATATTGTTGGAATTCAGAAAACAACTTGGCTATGATGCAGTTTATTATTCTCAAACAGCACCAGGATTACTTACAAATCAACCCATTTACGTATTGAACCGCTGGCGAAAGCCGGGTGATGCTGATGCTTACCAAAGATTTACACAGGATTTTAGCAATCCAGCTTTGTACCCTGCTACTTACAATATGGGCTCATCTGATGCTGTACTCACAGATGCATCATATATACGGCTCAGGAATGTCGCTTTCTCCTACAATTTACCGGCCGGGTGGAATAAAAAATTAAATGCCGTCAATTGGAAATTGTTTTTGCATGTTCAAAATCTTTTGACCATTACAAATTACAAAGGCCATGATCCGGAAAGCCAGTCATTATCATCATTGCCACCATTAAGAATGATTACTGCAGGAACGCAGGTTAATTTTTAAAACCAACAAAATGAAATCGAGATATATAAACATCCTTCTCTTTGCTTTACTAACAGTGATACAGTTAAGCCTATTGACTTCCTGTAAAAAATTTATAGCAGTTGATGATCCTAACGATCAATTGAATAGTGATATGGTATTTTCAGACAGCTCAACTGCTGTAAGCGCCATTACCGGCATATATAGCGAAATGCTCACCAGCAGAAATCTCTTTTCAAATTCATCAGTAACCCTTAAAGCAGGAATGTCGGCAGATGAACTGTACTATTATGCACCAGGACCTAATGATGAATTTACCAAAAACCAGATCACACAAGTTAATCATGTAAATATTGATAACTCATTTTGGAAACCCGCCTACAAATATATTTATGCATCCAATCTTGCTATAGAAAAATTAGCAATTTCACAAGGATTATCCGGTTCATTGAAAAATCAACTAACAGGTGAAGCAAAGTTTATTAGAGCATTTTGCTTTTTTCATTTGGCTAATTTGTTTGGTGATGTGCCACTTGTTCTTTCAAGCAAATATCAAGACAACGCTACTGCTGCAAGGGCTTCAATAGCCTCTGTTTATACCCAAATTATAAATGATCTGAGTGATGCTAAGAATTTACTTTCTGCCAGTTATGCAACTGCAGAAAGGGTTCGACCAAACAAATGGACCGCAGCAGCGCTATTGTCGCGATGCTTTTTATATACCAGCCAGTGGCAAAATGCCGAAGCAGAAGCCAACGCAATTATTGCGTCGGGTATTTACACATTAGAAGCTGATTTGAACAATAGCTTTTTGAATGGCAGTACAGAAGCAATCTGGCAACTAAAGCCAGTTCGGCCTGGATTTAATACCTACGAAGGTTTAGAGATTTTACCATCAAGCCCATTTTCAAATCCTACATATCTTATCGCTGCCAATCTGCTTAATTCTTTTGAAAGCGGCGATAATAGAAAAAGTTTATGGATCAACTCAAGAGTGTATAATAATGATACTTTGTATTTTCCTTTTAAATATAAAGTGTCCAATAGCCCGTCACTAACTGAATATTACATGGTATTTAGATTGGCTGAACAATACCTGATTAGTGCAGAAGCTGCGGTTAATCTAAATAATATTTCTGGTACACGGGCTGGCATTAATATAATAAGGAACCGGGCCGGGCTTGGTAATATATTTGCCAATGATATTCCCTCTTTGAAGCTTGCTATTGAGAAAGAGCGCCAAGCTGAATTATTTTGTGAATGGGGACATCGCTGGTATGATTTAAAAAGAACAGCCAGAGCCAATGATGTCTTACTACCCATTAAAGGTACTACATGGCAATCTACGGATGTTCTGTGGCCGATACCCCAACAGGAAATTAACCTGAATCCATCGTTAACTCAAAATCCGGGATACTAACCTCGCCGGGTAACTCTCACGTAGCCCTAACAATCATTTTTAAATTTAATTAAAATGGCACATAAAATAATGCGCCTGGTGGTCTTATATTTAATACCATTAGGTAGCTACGCTCAAACAAACAAAACTTTCAATATTGGTGATTCAATGCCACTGATAACTTTCAGCAACGTATATAATCAACACCATGCCCCACTTTCACCACAAGACTATAAAGGCAAACTCGTAATTATCGACTTCTGGAGCCATTGGTGTGGCTCCTGCATTGAGGCATTTCCAAAAATGGAGAAACTGCAAAAGGAATTTGGCGACAAAATAAAAGTGCTGCTGGTAACCCCTGATAAAAAAGAAGATGTTATAAAGTTATTTAAGAGATTCAAAATACCAGAACTTACCATCTTGTATGCTGACACCCTTCTCAGTAGTATGTTTCCGCATATTATAGTACCACACCATGTATGGGTTAACCCTGATGGCCGCATTCAATTTATAACAGATGGATATAATGCCACTGCCCAAAACATATCAAAAGTACTAGAGGGAAAATCGATAAAGTTGCAGTTAAAAACGGAATTAACAGATGTGGATGTTGATGCAGATTTATGGCAAGAAGGGAATGGAAGGTTTCATAAATATATAAGCAATTACTCCTTCGTTATGTCAAAAGTCAAAGAAAATTGGCACGGCGGTGGTTTTAGTTTTCTAAGGGATACTAATAACAGAACTTGTAGTTTTAGATTTGTAAATGTTCCTTTACTGGATTTTTATAGGGTTGCTTTCGGTGGGTCCATCGATTTCATGGTCAAAGATTTCGCTCGCAATAATAGGATTCAGGTAATTGGTGCAGCGGCACATGAATTTTTAGACTTTCCGGTTGAAACAGATAGCATACCGTCGTGGGAAGAAAGAAATCTAATTTCTTACGAGTCAAAATGGAAAATACAAAATGATAGTTTGGCTTACCAGTATTTACGGGATGATGCAAACAGGTTCTTTCCTTTTTCAGTGAAAGTAGAAACTAAGGAAGTTGCCTGTTATGTACTTAAAAAGGTATCCAATTTTAGTGAAACAAGATCTGCCAGTGAAGAAAAAGTGTTTGAGTATACAGATTCCTTTTACTCACAGAGAAATATGCCAATACTGTATTTTGTTGAGAGTCTCAGGAGTAGTGAACTTTTAAAAAATTTACCAGTTGTTGATGAAACTAACTATAATGCAAATGTTGATCTTCACCTGACAAATGCTTTTACAGATATCAGCACGCTTAAAAAGCAATTATTACAACAAGGCTTATTATTAGAGGAAGGGAACAGAAAAATGGGGATACTAGTGATTAGTAATAAATAAGATGAGAAGCCAGCACTTTGTTAAATACTGGCTTCTCATTGTTTTCTAATTCCTAGTCCTTATTGAATAAGACTTTGTAAAATCAGGATGGCCGGTTCCATCATCAGTTGCATTGTCAACACCACAACGGTTAGCCCCTGCTGGCGGGCAAATTAAGGGATTTACCAAAGTGTAATTGGCGGGATTACTAAGATTCGAAGCATTGTTCTGCCCGGGCTGACCATACAGGTTATAGCTATAAGCGTTACCCACAAGTTTGCTTTTGTGGTTAACAGTAAAAGCTGACGCAGTCAGCGCCAGCATAACAATAAAAATTCCCAAATACTTTTTCATAAATAAAAATTTAATTAAAAAAATTACCTACTATTTTATACAGGTTTTCGGCTGCTCCTGTTTATTGCAATAAAAAGTTTATGCTTTATATAGGACGATAAAGAGATCAGTATAAGTAGAATGATGAAGCCATTAAACAACAGGTGATTGCTCCATGATAGTTCTTTCAATATGCCTCCGCAGGAACATGGAAGGTTTGGTATAAATAGAAGCATATAGGCTATGTAAGCAGTAAACAGTATCATCAGTAGTAGTGATAGTAATAGCCCTGCATGCCTATATTTACTCGATAGAAGCATTGTAGCTATTAATAGTTCACTTATGGGAATTAGCCAGGATATAATTGTTTCCTGGTTTCTAATTACTGGAGATTGTAAAATGCTTGCTTTAAAAGTATCATGGTCTATCAATTTACTCATGCCTGTATAAGTAAATAAAAAAATCAGGAGATAAAGTGTTACAATGTTTAAATAATTTATTATTTCGGCTTTCTTCATAGCTGTTATAGTGAAGAACAAAGCTCTAACATTCTTTCTTTTATTTTTTTAGAAAGCTGTTTGCAAACAGGGTGTAAAGTTTTGCAAACGGGATTATTAACGCCTTAATGCACCTGGTGTAACCCCAAACTGCCTGCGGAAAGCGGTAATAAAATTGGTAGTACGGGGATAACCGACCATGGAGGATATTTCTTTAATGGGTTTATTGGTATTCAAAATAAGATGCCTTGCATGTTGCATTTTTTGTTCCATCAACCACTCAAATATCCCGGCATGAAAGTATTTCTTGAATCCGGATTTTAGCTTAAATTCATTAATAGCTACTTGCTTTGAAAGAGATCTAATGGAAGGAGGTTTTTTATCAATGTATTTTTCAAGTAAGTTACGGGCTTCATGAATCCTTGCTGTTTCAAATGGGGTAAAATGATATGATTTGGCATTTCTCCTAAAAGATATTTCTAATAATTGAAACAATAATTCCCGAACTTTTAAATCATAGTAAAATTGTCTCGTTTTTTCGTCATAAGTACAATCAAGAATTTGATTGGTAATTTCTTTCATTGAGGGGATAGACCATCCTCCTTTTCCGTTTAATACAGTTTGAGGTGATTCCTGAAGCAACGTTTTTAGCTCAGGGAAAAAGGGAGTTAGTTCCTCTAGCAACTTAGGAGAATAAAAAAACTCAATCAATTTAAAATCTTCTTTTTTTTCAAAAAGCACATTGCAATTAGAGGCTTGGGTAAAATAGCAGATGTATTGATCTTTTCGTAGATGGAACTTTCCTATGGTATTTATTTCCTTTCTTGCCTCATTTTTCAAAATAAAATAACTGTAAAGGCCATATTGAGCTATCCAGTTTTTTGCCGTAAGTTTTTTAAAGAGATGTCCCGTAGTTAATCTTATAAAATAATTTTCTCCCGTTAACTGTTGCAGAACTATGTCTGCCAGGCTTGTTTTTACTGAAGCTGCAGTTGCACCCCTAAGGAGTGTACCTTTGTAATCCAAGGGTAGTCCCGGCTGGAACTCAAGTATTGAATTATTCGGTAAAGTAAGTTTTATATTATTCATAGGTGCCATATTTACACTCTCATGCCGGACTTTAGAGATAATTTAGGGCGTCGAACCAATTATAAAGTTAATTTTTTAAAGTGAATAACTCAAATGTGGCTTCTGAAATATTGACAGACATACTATCTTTAGTAAAAATGAATACTGTTTACATAAAGAATATGGTTTGCAACCGCTGCATTTTGGTAGTGAAGCAGGAACTGGACAAACTAAGGCTTTTTGCCAATTCTGTTGTATTAGGTGAAGTACAATTGAAGGAAGAACCATCTGAAAAGCAGTTGGCACAATTGAAAATAAATCTTTCGGCTCTTGGATTTGAAATATTAGATGATAGTAAAAGAAAACTGATTGAGAAAATTAAAAACATTGTTATTGATCAAGTGCATCATAGTTCAATAAATGAACATCATACTTTTTCTGAAATACTGTCTAAAAAGCTGCATAAAGATTATAGCTATCTCAGCGGTTTATTCTCTGAAGTAGAAAGCATTACTATTGAAAAATATATTATCAATCAAAAAATAGAAAAAGCGAAAGAACTCATCATCTACAATGAAATGAATGTAAGTGAGATTGCAATACAATTAGGTTATAGCAGTGTTGCACATCTTTCTACTCAGTTTAAAAAGGTAACAGGACTTACGCCAAGCCATTTTAAAAAGGTTGGTGGAACAAAGAGAATACCATTAGACAAACTATAAAAAAGGGGAAATGAAAATATTTGCATACGGTTCTAATATGAATGTCAACCGCCTGAAACAAAGGGTGCCCTCTGCCGTAAAAGTTTGTAATGCTTCATTACCTGGGTACAAGTTTTCATTTAATAAAAGAAGTAACGATGGTTCAGGAAAGGGAAATATACAACAAACTAATATTGATGGTGATACCGTAGTAGGTGTGGTGTTCGAAATTAATGAAGCGGAGAAACCTGCATTGGATGCAGTTGAAGGATTGGGGAGCGGTTATAACCAGGCAGTAGTTGACTTGAGGGACGAGAATGGCGAAACTTTTCAGGCACAGGTTTATATAGCGGACGAAAGTGCTGTTGATAATACACTATTGCCTTATGACTGGTATAAGGACTTTGTAGTTACGGGTGCTGAACAGAATGATTTGCCTCCGGAGTATGTTGAAAATATCAGAAAAGCTGCTTTTACTGCCGATACTGATGTAGAAAGAAAGCAAAGCCAGTCAGCCATTTTAAAAGGAATAACCAAGCCCAAAATACTGTAAATCATTGCCATAATTATGTAAACAACCTTTGAAATAAATGAGTAGCTTTGTATTGTAGCTGACAAACATAGTTTTTGGGAAAACTTAGTTTTGTCTTCAATTCAACAAGTTTTAAAAATGAAAAAGATTGCCCTCGTATTATTGATTTGTGTTTATGCGCTCTCCAGTTTTGGAGTGGGCATAAAGCAATTCTATTGCTGTGGCAAATTGAAGTCAACCTCTGTCAGCCTGGTAGAGGATTCTAAAGAAAAATGTGCTAAGGGTGATAAAAAGAGTGGGTGCTGCAAAGCAAAGTTCAATAGTTTAAAAGTAAAAGACACCCATATTGCTGCTGACGTGAGCAATCCTGTCAAACATTTTACTGACCTGCATTTATTTCACTCTTCTTTTGTAGTAATGGCATTGATAAATGAGCCAATGGATATTGCTAATACAAGCCATGCACCTCCGGCACATCATGGCATTCCCGTTTACATTCTCAACTGCAATTTCCGTATTTGATTTCTACCTCTTCTTGTAATACCTGGCATTCTGCCGGTAGTGGGCACATTATTAATTAGCCTCTTTTCAAATTCAATTTTACTGGTTTTAAAATAAATAAAACTGCCTGTAGCAGTTAGCATTTCAATTATTCACAATAAAAATTAAACACAATGAAAACGATTAAATTATTGTTTGCAATGCTGTTTGCATTAGCAACATTTCAATCAGCCAGTGCACAAAGTGATAAGACACAAAGAGAACCTGGCATAAAAACAGAAAAAATAAAAGTATCCGGCACATGCAGTATGGATAAAAGGCGAATTGAAACCGCCGCAAATGCAATAGATGGTGTAAAGTCTGCGGTTTGGGATGAGTACACTCAGGTGCTTACCTTAAAATACAGTGTTTTTAAAAAAGGTGCAGCAGATAATGTTCAAAAGAAAATTGCATCCGTTGGTAATGACACTGAAAAGTACCGGGCAGATGATACAGCATATTTAAAACTTCCTGATTGCTGCCGTTATCAAAGAAAACAATCTTAATTATTTTGAAAACAGCGGTGATGAAAACTTACTCCTGTCTAATGCACCCGATGTAACAAACGATAAACCGGGCAAATATTCTAAACGAAATATGAACGTGATGGAAGTAAAGAAAGAATATTAAAAAAGCCTGATCAGCAGGAGCATTGGAGAAATACTTTATTTCTTCAATGCTCTTTTTAAAAAATAAAAGCAACCCGAAATTGTATAAATTCCTTCCACAATTGTATAAGCAGTAAAGCATAATGTGATGGTAACTTTGTAGTACAAAAATAAAATACTATGACACATACATATAAAGTTAGCGGAATGACATGCGGTGGTTGCCAGGCAAAAGTGCAGGGATTATTAGCAAAAGTTGCTGGCGCAAAGAATGTAGCAATTGATTTGGCAAAAGGAGAAGCAACGATTGATATGGATAAATACATTGCAACAAATGCCTTAAAAGAAGCATTGAAAGACTATCCAAAATATCAATTATCGGAAGCAATAAAGCAGCAGCAAATAGTTGCTCCTATTATTGCTGGAGAAGAAACAAAATCATGGATAGAAACTTACAAACCTATCCTGATTATATTTGGATATATTATTGGCATTACACTATTGGTTGAATATATGAACGGAGAGTTTAGCTGGATGCGTTGGATGAATCATTTTATGGCTGGGTTCTTTTTGGTCTTTTCTTTTTTCAAATTGCTAAATCTAAAAGGATTTACGGAAAGCTATGCCATGTACGATATTGTAGCAAAGAAATGGAATGGCTGGGGTTATGTATATGTATTTACAGAGCTGGCTTTGGGTATAGCGTTTCTTACGGGGTTCAATCCTATCCTCTCTAATACCGTTGCCTTTACCGTGATGACGGTGAGCATCATAGGTGTGCTGCAAAGTATATTTAATAAGCGTAAAATAAAATGTGCATGCCTTGGGGATGTTTTTAATCTGCCCATGAGTACAGTAACAATTATTGAAGACCTTTTAATGATTATAATGAGCTTAACAATGCTTGCCTCTCTTTTATAGCTATATGGGGTAAAGTCACCTTTCAATCTGACTGCAGTCATGTTTTATTCGCAGTATTTTAAGTCTTTTTGTATACTGAAAATAAGTATTGGTCAATTACTAAAAGGTCCAGCTTACAGAAAAAATGAAAAAGATCATCGTAACCATATTAGCCATCGCCTACCTCGGCACCTCCACAGGTGCAATGGTAAACATGCACTATTGCATGGGTAAACTGGCAAATTGGGGCCTTGGTAATGATGATTCCAGAATCTGCGGCAAATGCGGCATGGAAAAGCAAAATAAAGGTTGCTGTAAAGATGAACACAAGTTTTTCAAGAGTCAAACAGACCAGCAAACTACAGTGTCTGCTTTTCACCTCCTTCAGATAGTTGCTGTTGCATTACCAGTTTCCGGTTTTGAAATACCTTCTGTTGACATTTTTACAATATCCAAAGAGAATCCAATTAGCCATGCACCCCCTCAGGATAGTGATGTAGCGGTTTACATCCGCAACTGTGTTTTCTTGATATAGACTTTATATTTCTCAAATAGCCAGGCAAAATATTGCCAGGTTATTGGCATTTCTGTATGCCAAATCAAAGAGCCTGATTTATTAAAATAAAAATTACTAAAATGAAATCTTTAAAAACGCTGATGATGGCAGCTTTAACCATCCTGACAATTTCTGTTGTTGCACAAAACAGTACAACCAAACCTCCAAAGGAGCAATTGTCAATATCTAAAAAGGAACAAATGAAAATGGAGGTGATGAAAATTCAGACTGCCATTCCAAACTATATTACCACAGGTGATTATTCAAAAGGCGGATTCGTATCAAACCTGTCTCCAAAGGAGCAAATGAAAAGAAATGTGATGAAATTGAATAGCGTTAACAGTTATCAGGATGTTGCCATTAATAAATCCGGTAAGTGTCCTGCATGCCTTAACGTATTAAATCTTTCACCCAAGGAACAAATGAAAATGAAAGTAATGGATCTGTACAATTGTCCAATGAGTTCAGGTTCGGCAACTGATAAGAATGGTAAATGTTCTATATGTGGCATGGATCTGACAGCAGTAAAAAATAAATAAAAAAACAAGCGGGTAGTTTGTAAGGTGCAGTATGATTACAAAGAAGATGTAATATAAAAAATTGTGATCAATAATACATGCCGCTTTTTAAATCATTGGTAGATGCACTTTACAAATTTGTAAAGTGCATCTGCAATAATACAGATAGTGAAAGGCAGTGCTGTTCAGATAAATTTTTATCCTTATGACACAGGTCATAGCAGGGTGTGATAAATGTCATTTTTAATTGAAAAGGTTACCTATAGTTTTACGTTGTAAATTTTTTTAGTGAAAAAATTATGTGTCATATTTCTCCTGATTACTTACACCAGTGCAGCACTGGGAGCGGCCATTAATTTTCACTATTGCGGCGGTCATTTGGCTCATGTTTCTATTTTAAATTTCGGTGGTAAACCTGGTTGTTCCTGTAAGCCTGAAGCTATGCCAAAGGGTTGCTGTAAGGATAAACTACTTTACAGTAAGGTTGACAATCACAAAACACAACTGGCATTTTATGCCATCAATATTATTTCATTTACACCTTATTTGCCTACCGTAACTAACCTCTGCAACTTTAATTTACGGGCAAGCAATTCTGACCCTGATAGTTTTTATAAATACGTCAGGCGAAGTTTTCCAGAACCTATTTACCTGCGCATAAGGGTATTTCGAATTTAATACCATCCCCTCTGCATATTCTCTCTGAATATCTCTATTGTCCATTTCTTGTTTGAGTACAGAAATTGAGAATACAAATAAAACTGTAAATACAATACAACTTTTTTTAAACGGTTTCTTGCCAGCATCCAGGCTCCTATGGAGTTGAGATGTACTAATTAAAAACAATCTTTTATTTCCTAACAATTAAATTAAAAAAAAATGAAATCGTTTAAAATGCTGATGATGGCAACTTTAACCATCCTGACAACTACTGTTTTTGCCCAGGCAGACACACTAAGTAAATCCAAAGCCGCCACGGCAAAACCAGAAAAAGAAGAATATACTTGCCCTATGCATCCCGAAGTAAGGATGGATAAATTTGGCAAATGCCCCAAGTGTGACAGGGATTTGGTAAAGTCTGCAAAGGAACAAATGAAAATGGATGTAATGAAGATATACATGTGTCCGGCGCACCCTGGCGAAAAAAGTGATAAACCCGGTAAGTGCCCGATATGTGGAAGCAAACTAAACATGACTCCAAAGGAAAAAATGAAAATGCAGGAAATGGGGATGTATACATGCCCGATGCATCCTGATGTAGTCAGTGACAAGTCTGGTAAATGCCCTAAATGCGGAATGGATTTGAAAGAAGCGGATAAAACAGTTCAAGCTTATTCATGTCCTAATCATCCTGATGTAACAAGCGATAAACCTGGTAAGTGTTCGAAATGCGGGATATCATTAGCGCTTTCTCCCAAAGAAAAGATGAAGATGGAAGTAATGAAAATATATACTTGTCCAATGCACGCTGATGTAACGAGTGACAAGCCGGGCAAATGCCGCAAGTGTGGTATGGATATGAAAGAGAAGAATTAATACCAATTTTTGAAAATATTAATCCTGGACTAATAAATTAAATAAAATGAAAAAGACATATTATTTATTGATGTTGGCATGTTGCCTGGTTCTTTTATCCCAGCATTCATTTGCCCAGAAAGACAGCAGCGGCATTTATAAAACAGCGGAAGATTTTCAACAAAGAAAATTGTCTTATGCCATTAACTGTAAAACAGAAAAGCATAAGATTAACCCCAACGTTCTTTTTAAAGGTGCTGAAGTTAAAATAAAACACATGGGAACTACTTACACATTTAAGAAAAGTGAGGTTTTTGGTTACAGGGCATGCGATGGAAAGGAGTACAAGTTTGTTGATAACACAGAATACAGCATATTAAATCCCGGTGAAACATTCATTCTCTATTTTTATCAACATTCAGCACACTCACCAAAAGGTGCCAGTCAGTTTCCTCCAATGTATTTTTTTAGTAAAGACGCTACTTCCCCTTTGCAGAATTTAACGCTGGCAAATGTTAAAGCAACCTTTCCTGAAAACCACAAGTTTCATGATGCTCTTGATGCAAACTTTAAAGAAGATAAGGATCTGTACACTTATGACAGTTTTCATAAAATGTATAAGCTAAACTGGTTATTGAAAAATTATAAAAACTAAAAAGATGAACACAACTCATTTGCATATCAAAAATATGTGCTGCGAAAGGTGTGTTGAAGTAATAATGAAGCTGTTAAAAGCCACAAAATATAAAGTTATTTCAATTACGCTGGGCGAGTTGGTATTGAAGGGTAAAATAAGCAGCCAGGACAAGTATAATATTGAACAGCGGCTTAAAGACAAAGGCTTCTCCCTGACAGAAACCTATAATGAGAAACTGGTTTCACAGGTAAAGACACTCCTGCTTAAATACAGGGAAGAACTCTCTTTGAATGATAAGCCCGGCAAGCTGTCCGCATTTATATCTGGAGGTATGCAAATGAGTTTTTCACATATCAGCAGAATCTTTTCACAGTTGGAACGCATTACTATTGAAAAATATTTGTTGTTGCTTCGTATGGAAAGGGCAAAAGAGCTGCTTATTCAAACAGAGTTTTCCGCTACCGAGATTAGCGATAGATTGGGATACAGCAGCCCTCAGTCTTTCATCACACAGTTCAAAAAAGAAACAGGTAAAACACCGGGTGATTACAGGATAAATCCTGCACCGGCAAGGAAGCATTTGGATAAACTGTCACATCAATATATCAAACAACAAAAGCATTTGAGCGAACAGTCATTACAATAAATCCGGTTTAGTTTTGTGTCCCACAAATCGGAGAAAAGAGGTTGGTGATATTTAACCAATAAGTTGAATTTCTGTATGATAAATATCATAAACAGGCAGGTTAGAAATCATTTTATCTGGCAAAATGTAACAGTACATTTACTTAGTTAAATAATATAAAAATCAATTTATAACTAACAATGAAACCCCCAAGGGCTATACAATACAAGGCGTTGTTTCTGCTGGTTACCTTTTCAATGAATACGGTAATTGGTTTCGCCTGCTCTATGGGAGTTGATATGGGATTTAATGCTCACCATCACCATTCGCATGAAGCTGGTAAACACCACGAGCATTCTGATGCAGACCATCACGAGGAACATGATGGTGGAAATAGTCATAGTCATCAGCATGTGGCTATGGAGCCATTGCATTTAGATACTGGCAACAATACAGCATTCTTTACGTCTCAAGATGAAGAAAATTGTTGTAAAGACTATGTGGCTGGTTTTAACTCAGTAGATAAACAGCTTGTAAAACAAAACAGTACACAACTAAAAATAACATACCTCTCCACATTCATAGCTACATTCTCCTTTACTGAATCTACTAATGAAAAGGGCTATGTGCTGCATCTTCGAATCCCACCCAGGGAAATAGACTACTCTCCACCAGACATACGTGTCTTCATACAATCCTTTCTGATTTGATACCGCTTCAATTGTGTAAGCTGATCAGGGTAATAGTTATTGCCTGATAAGTTGCGTCCAAACAAATTGGCACTGTTAATATTCATACAACATGGATTATGAACCCAGTTGAATGACTTACTGTGCCGGTAAACTGCAATCTTATTACATGGCAATCTATCCAGCCTGGTACTTATAACAATTGAAAATGCCCCTGCATTGTTTTTTTTGAACAGATATTTTTCAAATTATAAAACAAGACCTATGGCGTGCGGTAACAACTGTACATGTAACAAGGATAACTCCAATGGCCAGGATAATTCCCGGAGAGATTTTCTTGTAAAAGGATTGATGGGTGGTATTGGTGCTGCCTTTCTTTCCGGCTGCTCTACTAATGATAAAACCAAGCCGGCAAGCGGTGAAAAAATAAATGTGTTAACACATGACGGCAAACTGGTAACTGTAGATAAATCCCATGTGGCCGACTTTAGACCTCATATTTCGGAGGAGGATGTTCGTAAAGGTATCCCCGGCAAAAAGTTTGTAATGGTCATTGACCTGGCCAAATGTGATGGCTGCGGCAAGTGTACCAAGGCCTGCAATAAAATGCACTACCTGCCTAAAAATAAGGAATGGATTGAAGTAGTGGAAATGCAGGATTCGCCGGAAATCGCCCCTTATTATTTCCCTAAGCCATGTTATCATTGCGATAACCCACCCTGCACCAAAGTTTGCCCGGTAGATGCTACGTTTAAAAGAGAAGATGGTATAGTGGCAATTGATAATGAACGCTGCATTGGTTGCCGCTTTTGTATGGCTGCCTGCCCGTATTCCGTTCGCCTTTTCAACTGGTCAGAACCTGTTAAGCCCAATTTTCTTGAAGAAACACCTGCCGCAGAAAATGTTTTTCAAAGTAAGAAAGGTTGTGTAGAAAAATGTGATTTCTGCCCTCACATGGCAAGAGAAGGAAAGCTGCCTGCCTGTGTTACCGGCTGTCCCATGAATGCCATTTGGTTTGGTGATGCGAACGAGGATGCTGTTACACGGTATGATGGAACAACTACCAAACTTTCTCAATTGCTGGAAGATGGAGGAGCTTATCGTTTCATGGAAGAATTAGGTACTGAGCCAAGGGTTTATTACCTGCCACCAACTAACCGTACCTATAATGCCAAAGAAATTAAAATAGAAAAAGAAGGTTCAGAAAAATAAAATATGCTATATGGAAAAGTTGAATCTCGAAATAAGAAATCAAATTGAAAACGAACTGCTGGGTACAGTAGGCAGGCGTTACAGGCAGGAAACATTTTGGGTAATATTTTTGGGGCTGATATGTGTGGGAGGTACTGTAGCCTGGGTTATACAACTGCGGAAAGGATTGGGTGTTACAGCCATGAGGGATTACGTTTCCTGGGGTTTGTATATTTCACTACTGTTCTTTTTTGTAGGAGTGAGTTTAATTGGGGCATTGGTATCCTGTGTGCTTCGTATGTCAGGCGCTAAATGGCGCTATCCACTTATACGCATTGCAGAAGCAGTTACACTATCTGCCATCTTCTTTGCAGGGTTTATGCCCGTATTGGATATGGGCCGCCCTGAGCGTTTATACTTTCTTATAACACATGGCCGTATTCAATCTCCCATACTATGGGATGTTGTAGCCATCGCCACTTACTTTATAGGAAGTGTAATTTATTTCTACCTGCCCCTGATACCTGATTTAGCAATCATGCGGGACAAGCTAACAGATGCACCCAAATGGAGAAAAAAATTGTGGCGGTGGATGGCAGTGGGCTGGGAAGATAATTTACTGCAACGGCGACTCTTGAAAAAAGCTATGCTCATTTTATGTATCGTGATTTTGCCGGTAGCAATATCTGTACACACCATCAGTGCATGGCTGATCGCATTTACGTTACGGCCCGGCTGGAATTCTACTATTATGGGTCCATATTTTGTGTTTGGCGCTTTGATGGCTGGTACGGCCATTATGATTCTCATTATCGCCAAACTCCGTCATGGATACAGACTGGAGCATTACCTCACAGCCAAACATTTCAATAACCTGGCAAAAATATTATTGGCATTAACTGCCTTTTATCTCTACCTCAATATTAATAAATATGGTGTGCCTGCTTTTAAAATGGCAAAGGAAGAAAAAGCAGTATTGGAAGATCTGTTTTATGGTAAGAATGCCTTTCTATTCTGGTTCACACAGGTTGTTGGCCTTGTAATTCCAATTATCATTCTGTCTTTCAAAAAAATCAGACAATCTATCAAATGGGTTGTGACAGCATCCGTAATGGTATTACTTGGAGCTTTAATCAACCGTTATCTCATAGTTGTTCCAAATATGCTGCACCCCTTTGTGCCTATTCAACATGCGCAACCTGGCTATGCCACATATTACCCCACATTAATTGAATGGACAATTACTGCTTCCTCGTTAGCTGGATTTGTATTGCTGATTATTCTTCTTTTCAAACCCTTTCCGGTCATTACTATGTGGGAAGTAATTGAAGAAGTAGAGAAACGTGGCGAAGAAGAAATTGGGGTTGAAAATATTGTAAACTTTCAAAATATTCCCGGTCATGCAAGTTAATAAACAATATATCATCATCTTATTGTCATTCCTGCTGACAATGACCGTAACTGCGCAGGATGAAAAAATAAATGGAAACATTGCGCTGCAGATGGGCTTAAACGACAGTATGCATGTTATAACAGCTACGGTTACCAATATTGCTAGTCGATTGCCTGTTAAAGACATTGAGCTGACTTTTTACATTCAACGGACTTTTGGATTAATGAAAGTAGCTGAAGGGACAACCGATAGCACCGGTATTATTTCTGCCGAATTCCCTTTAGATATTCAGGGAAGTGATTCATCAGGAAAAATGACCTTATTGGCCAAAGTGTACGATAGCGATGTGATGAATGATACTGCATTCAAGGTTGTTCTTAAATCTAAACTTTCTTTCCCGGTCGACAAACCCATACCACCTTCCATTGCCGGGTCTCATGCGCCCTGGTGGCTCGTTATCACTTTTACGGCAGCAGTAGGCGCAGTATGGTTATTATTTGTGTATATCGTGTATTTGGTGTACAGAATCAAAAAAGCTTCAATAATGAAAATCAATTCTTAATAATTAAAAAAAATAAAAATCATGAAAACATTAATTAAAAACATTTCTGAAAAAAAACTATTCGCTGTTTCCTTACTGCTGCTGATGGCAGTAATGGGAAGTGCATTCGTGTATCAGCAAAAAGAATGGAAAGCTCCTGCAACTGCTGATGCAAAGAAAAATCCTCTTACTTCTGATGCAGCAACTTTAGCGGCTGGCAAAAAGATATATGTTAGTGAATGTCTATCCTGCCACGGGAAAAAAGGTAAGGGTGATGGCGCTTCAGCAAAAGACCTGGATATACCTGCCGGAGACTTTACTAAAGCAACTACACAAGGCCAAAGCGATGGTGCCCTTTATTGGAAAGTTTCAGAAGGTAGAAAACCAATGCCATCCTTTAAAAAGAAATTAAATGAAACACAGATATGGCAATCCATCGTGTATATGAGAACATTAAAACAATAATTATATGAAAAAGAAAATCATCATTCCGATAGTCGGCCTGCTATTATTTTCGATAGCAGCCTTTAGCCAGCAATATAACCAGGAATCTATAGACAGTTTGATACAAAGCAAAGTACAGAGCCAGGTGGCACGCAACAGTAAGTTTCTTATTTCGGGCTATACAAATATTACCGCACAGTTCTCAAAAGAGCAATCATCCTTTTCCAACGTAAGCCTTGTGCCAATTTTATTGTGGAAACCACACAAAAATATCCTGGTAGAGGCAGAATTGGAAACAGCATTAGAAGGCAGTGAAACCAGCATTGAATTGGGCTATGCCGATGTATCATTTTTTGTAAATAAATACCTTACCATCCGTACCGGCAAATTCATTTCACCATTTGGTATTTTCCAGGACAGGTTACACCCGTCATGGATAAATAAGTTGCCGACATTTCCTGTTGGCACCGGAGAAGATGAACTGGGTGTAGGTCCTACATCTGAAGTAGGTGTTGACTTTCGTGGTGGTGTACCGCTTGGTTCCTCAAAAATGAATTACAGCGTGTTTTTGGCTAACGGCGCACAACTAATTACAGACCCTGCCAATCCTTCAAAGCAGGGAACGCTTACTTATGGTAATGCGGAAGCCATCAGTAAAAAGCTTACAGTAGGTGGCAGGTTGGGTTTATTACCCTTATCAAATTCATCACTGGAACTGGGTGTCTCTTACCGGAACGGAAATGTAGGTGACGCAAATTCAGATTACAAAAATGTAAATGCTCAAATCTACGCCCTTGATCTGTCTTATGTAAAACAACTTGATTTTATAAAGGGCTTGTTTGATGTAAAAGCACAGTGGAACAAAGTAAATATTGACCAGGCAGAATACATTGACCCTGCTGACCTAACCGGTAATACTAAATACACATTCGACAATAAAAGAAGTTCCTTTTTTACCCAGGGGGCTTACAGGCCAAGTATGTCGCAAAGCAAATTTCTCAAGAAAACGGAACTCGTATTTCGTTATGCAGGATTCAATCCCCCGGGTGGAGCAAAGGATCTGGAAAAAATAAAGCAATACACATACGGTATTAATTACTGGTTTAACTGGAGAACAGCACTCAAAGCGGCATACCAATCACAGAAAGATAATAACGTGTTCTTTTTACAGGTAGCTGTTGGTTTCTAATTCATTATTCTAAAAACAAAATTATATGAAACGGAATACAATTATAATATGCATTGCTACTTTAATTGGGATAACTGCTATAATAGAAAGTTGTGTATCCTCGAAAGTAACCGATAAAAGTGGTACAACCTTGTGGAGTGAAAACTGTCAGCGTTGTCATAACACACCTCCCAGTTCAGCATTTACCAATACACAATGGGAAGTGATTAATACTCACATGCGCCAACGGGCTATGCTTACTGAAGACGAGTACAAAAAAATAACCGAATTCATGCAGGCTGGTGAATAAAGTACAGTACATAAAAAGAAAACAGATTTTCGAATGAATAAGCCGAAATGGATGACGGTAAATAGAAAATAAATAAAACTATGAAAAAAACACTTTTAATAGCAATGGTACTGACAATGTTAACAGGCACTATCATGTCACAAACCGGGCAGGTTGAACAGAAAATGCAGCAGAACGTGATTGAAGACAGGGGTTATTTATTAATGGAAAATGGTAAGGTGCTGCTTATTATGGATGAGACGGGAATGGGAATTAAGATGGAGAATGATATGACTTTGAAAAACGGAACTATTATTAAACCGGATGGTTCCTACCAATTGCAGAGTGGCATACAGTTGCAACTGCAAAATGGACAGGTGATGGATGCGAATGGTGCTGCATATAAGTCTGAGCGGAAGTTTCTGAAAAAAACGCATAGGAAGAAGGTTGAAAAACCGAAAGCTCAAAATATGCATTCAAACGGACATCAGCAACATGATAATGGAAGCAGCAGTCATCATCACTAATGATTACTCATCAGGCAAATGCGGTATGCAGTTATATCGCCGTCCGTATTTGCAGCTTGGAATGGAGTAGTTCAAAAATGGATCAAATAGGAAACAATTTTTATAGAACTGAGGATTTTAATTTAAGTGAATAAGCATGCGTACAGGTTTAATAATGATATGGCTATTAAGTATGGGAATTACCTCAGCCGCACAATTATATCAAACCCAATCCGGAATAGTGCAGGTAAATGGAAGGTATAAGGGTGCAAGTGTGACAGCAGTGAGCAATCACTTGTTCATGCACTTGAATTATGACAGGGCAGAGATGCACCTGCGGCTGATGGTTCCCACTCTTCTTACAGAGAACGATTCTTTAAATGAACTACTGCAGAAACTGGCGGGGCAGGAATTAGCTTTTGATGGTAAAATGAATATTGCATTTGTTCAAACCAAAAGTCACCCCAAACAAAAGTTTACAACACAGGGCATGTTATTTTTAAACGGAACCGGCAGGCCATTTAGTTTCAGCTCTGTATTGAATCATTTACCAAGAGGAAATACAAGCTGCATTTTATCTGGAGAATTTATTATCGACCTGAAACAATTCAATATCAAAGATATTTTTCCGGAGGAAGAGAAAGTAATAGTAAAATTTAATCAGCTTGTTTTAAAGAAACCTGGAGAATAACAATGATTAATAAAACTGTAAATATATAAGTTATGAAAAAGATTCTATGGATATCAGCAAGCATTCTCATAGTGGTGCTGGCCGGTTGCAGCACCACCTATAATGCGGTATCATCAGATTATGACAGGTCTGTTGATTTTACCCAATACAAAACATTTGCATGGCTGCCGGACAAGGCAGATACCAGCAATACCCGTTATAACAATGAAATTATAAGGAATAATATCCGCAATTACTTTGGGCAGTGTATGAGTGACCGGGGGTATAATTCGGACCTTGAAAACCCTGATCTGCTGATGCAGGTAGTAATTACCAATGCTAAAAAGGAAAGGGTAATTAATTCTTATCCATCATCTTATTATTATAGCCCTTATTATTATGGAAGTCATTATTATTCGCCTTACCGCTTTGGTTATTATTATAACTATTATCCTTCTTATGGCTATGGATATTCCCGTTTTTCGGGTTATTCAACTACTCAAAAACAGGAATATGTTAATGGTTCCATCACATTAAATCTTATTGACAGAAAAGCAAATAAGCTGGTTTGGAGTGGTACTGCCGAAGGTGATATTTATGATCCTTCACAGATAAGTAGCGATTTGCACCCGGCAGTACATCGCATTCTCGATGAATATCCTGTGAAACCATTATTAAAACGTAGTCATAAAATCAGGTAGTATGATCACCGCAACTATGAAAAGAAAATTTGCAAATAAAATCGAAAAAATAATTAATAGAAAAACCGCAGAAAGGGCCTGTATTAAGAGCAGGTGTTTAAATAGCATTCATGGGATAGCAAAATACAGGTCTTTCTTTTATCAATAAGAAATAATATAAAAATGAAAGTTATTAATCAACATACGCAACATACAAAGCATTCACTCCTTTTCAGAGACCTGGGTATTGATACCAACCAGGAACATGTGGTATTTATGCCCGCAAGCTGTCATGTGTGCAAGTCAGAAGGTTTTCAGGCACTAACAAGACTTTCTGTTTCACTTAACGGCGTTACCATAATTGCCGCCTTGAATATTACCAATGATGGCTTATTGAAGGAAGGTGAAATCAGCTTATCCAAAAGTGCAATTCATAAATTAAATGTACAGGATAATGATTTACTGCATGTAGCACACATGGAACCATTACAGTCAATGAGAAATGTGAGGGCCAAACTATATGGCAATAAATTGAACCAGGATGAATATGATAATATTATACAGGATATAGCGGATGAAAAGTACTCAAATATTTTTCTTTCCACATTTATAGCGGCTTGCTCAGCTACCAATATGAAACTGGAAGAAATCTGTTATCTCACAATGGCAATGATAAAAGCGGGGAATAAATTGGAATGGGGAAATGAAATCATTGCAGACAAACATTGTGTGGGTGGTTTGCCGGGCAACCGCACTACTATGATTGTTGTGCCCATTATTGCATCTCTCGGAATAACTATACCCAAAACATCATCAAGAGCGATCACCTCCCCCGCAGGTACTGCCGACACAATGGAGGTACTTACTAATGTAAATCTCAGCCTGGCCCAGATGCGCAAAGTGGTGGAAAAAGAAAACGGTTGCATTGCATGGGGAGGAGCCATGAAGCTGAGTCCTGCAGATGATATTATCATCAAAGTGGAACGGGCATTAGATATAGACAGCGAAGGCCAGATGATTGCATCCATCTTATCAAAAAAAGCCGCTGCAGGTGCCACCCATTGTGTAATTGATATACCGGTTGGTATTACTGCAAAAGTGCGGACGGTTGATGATGCTATCTCATTGACACTACGCCTAAAGAAAGTGGCTGATTATATAGGATTGAATATACAGACAATTTGTACTAATGGAACACAGCCCGTAGGTCATGGCATTGGCCCGTCATTAGAAGCAAAAGATGTGCTGGCTGTATTACAAAATGATGCTGCAGCCTCAAATGACCTCCGGAAAAGGGCGGTCACTATTGCTACGGAAATTGTAAGGCTTGTGTGGAATATGGAAGAACAGGCAGCAGAGGATTTAGTCATAAAGAAAATTAATAGCGGAGAAGCATTTAGCAAACTTATTAGCATTTGCGAAGCGCAGGGGGGCTTTAATGAACCTACGGACGCAAAATATTGCAGAACAATTGAATCAGCATGCTCAGGAACTATCGCCGAAATTGATAATCGTTGTATTGCAAAAGTAGCTAAACTGGCCGGGGCTCCTGATGCAAAAGAGGCAGGCATTGACTTCCTAATCCAACTCAATCAAAAAATCAGGAAAGGACAGCCACTGTTTACCATTTACGCTAACTCACCAGGTGAACTGGAATATGCTCATGAGTATTACAAACAAAATGAAAAGCAAATAATAAAGTTTAATTATGAGTAACTGTGTGCTATTTACAATGCCCGGTAATGAAGTGTTAGCTAACTCTTTAATAAAACTGTTGCATGCCGAACCAGGTGAAGCAATCATCCGACATTTTCCTGATGGGGAGACCTATGTAAAAGTAAACTCAAATGTGTATGAGAAAGAAGCGATCATAGTTTGTTCGCTTCATAGGCCCGATGATAAAATCTTACCGCTTTATTTCCTGGCAAAAACTTTAAAAGAATTCAGGGCTTCTCCTGTAACACTCGTATCTCCTTACTTAGCTTATATGCGGCAGGATAAAAGATTTACTGATGGTGAATGCATCAGTTCTGAATTGTTTGCCAGGCTGCTTTCTTCGTTTGTTGATAAGCTCATCACCATTGATCCGCATTTACACCGGCGTACTTCCCTGGATGAAATTTATTCCATTCATACATCTGTGTTACATGCATCGAATCTTGTTTCAACATGGATAAAAGAAAATATTCAGGAACCGGTATTAATAGGGCCGGACAGTGAAAGTGAACAGTGGGTAAGCAAAGTAGCTACCGCTGCCAATGCACCTTACATTATACTGGAAAAAACCCGTAAAGGCGACAGAAATGTAAAAATATCCGTACCACATGTTGAAAAATATAAAGAACATATTCCTGTACTGGTTGATGATATTATTTCTACCGGGAATACTATGATAGAAACCATTGGCCATTTAAAGAAAGCGGGAATGAAACGTCCTGTATGCATAGGTATTCATGCAGTGTTTGCATCAAAGGCTTATGAAAAATTAATTAAAGCCGGGGCTGAAAAAGTTATTACCTGTAATACAATTGTTCATGCCTCCAATGCTATCTGCATTGATGAGTTACTTGCACAGGAAGTATGCAAAAACAGCTTTGTCGATTAAACTTTTTGTATGAAAACAATTAAAAAAACTGAAATATACAATGCGTCACGGGCACAGGTATTTAGGTGTATTGATAATTTGGCTATAACAGGTACGCATATGACAACATCATCTTCAATGATGATAGGGAGCAAATTAAACTTGGAATTCCTTACTAAAAATCACACAGGCTTTGGTTCAAAATATAGGTGGACAGGCACAATGATGGGGCTGTTGATAGATGTGGCAATGGAAGTGACAAAGTGGGTTCCTGGTGTTGAAAAGATTTGGGAAACAATCGGTGAACCAAAATTAATAATTTATTCATGGTATAGAATTCAACTTATAATAACGGACATCCCTGAAGGCATATCACAGGCTGAATTATCTATCACTTACAAAAAGCCAAGTAGATTTTTTTATAAGATTCTGTCATTCTTTGTTGCTGATTGGTATTGCAAATGGTGTTTGAAAAAAATGCTTGCCGATGCAAAAAACAATCTGGAATTAAACAAAATTAAAAGTATTTCTAAACACAGTTTCTATGAAATCAATTAAAGATATTGACCTGTCTCCCAAACAGGGCAAAAAATACTGGAAAAATTGCCACCGTGAATGGCGGGAAGAATTTATTTATTTTTTGCTGGTTGACAGGTTTCATGACAGCAATAAAAGACATACTACTGAATTTGATGAAAGGCATCCTGGTTTTGGCGATGATGCTCAATTAGGCAAACAGTGCGGTGGTACTTTACGGGGTATCATCAGTCACCTTACATACATAAAAAATCTTGGCTGTACAGCCATCTGGCTTAGTCCTGTTTTTAAAAACAATCCCGAGTCTTATCATGGTTACGCCATCGAAAATTACCTGGAGATAGATGAACGTTTCGGAACAAAGGGCGACCTTGAAGAACTGGTAGATCAGGCGCATCAATATGATATGCGGATATTCCTTGATGTTGTATTACATCATGCCGGGGATAACTGGAACTATCCGGAAGGGAAGCCATATTACTATCATGAAGGAACCGAATTTCCATTTGGAGAATGGCGATACCCTGACAGACCTGTTCCAATTGAATTAAGAAATCCTGCCCTGTATGGCCGCAAAGGACAGATAAGAAATTTTGATGATTACCCTGAAACAAGGGATGGAGATTTTTTTAGTTTAAAAGCTTTTAAAAATGACGAGTCAAGAGAAGCCATCTATGTACAGAAATTATTGACTGCCATTCACTGTTACTGGATAAAGGAATTAGATATTGATGGTTTTCGGTTAGATGCCGTAAAGCATATGGGAGCACTATCTATCAGCAGGTTTTGTTCTTACGTTAGAGAGTATGCGTATTCGCTCGGCAAAAAAAACTTTTTTTTGTTTGGCGAATTGGTAGGGGGTGATGCGTTATGCAGCAATTATCTTGGCCCAAAAACACTCACCACTTATAATGACCAGAATATTTATTTTGGATTAAACTCAGTATTGGATTTTCAATTGCATTTCGTTCTGGAAGGAGTAATAAAAGGAAAAAACTCCCCAGGGAAACTGATTGAGCGCTATGTTGAATTGCAAAAAAATGCGGTTGACCGGGGAGAGTATGGCGAGTTCCTGGTGACCTTTCTTGACAATCATGACCAGATTGGGGATGATTTAAAACACCGTTTTGGTTACGATGCTGAGCCGAAACAGATTATTGCCGGCGCTGCATTTCTTCTCTGTGCTTTAGGCACTCCTTGTATTTATTATGGAACTGAACAGGGCTTGGATGGCTGCGGCAAAGGCGACCGCTACATCAGGGAATGCCTGTTCAACCCAAATGATAAAACTACGAATGTACTGAATGAGCAATCAGAAATTTATAAAGCAATCGCCTCCATTGCGCAATTCAGGAATGAAAGCAATGTGTTAAAATTTGGCAGAATGTTCATGCGTGAAACCTCAAAAGATGGTAGCCGGTTTCATTTACCTGAGTGCCATAAATGTCTACTGGCTTTTTCAAGAATATTGTATGACCAGGAAGTTGTATTCGTATTTAATTCGTCAACCAGCGATGTGAAGGAAGAACATATTTTGGTGGATTGTCAGTTAAACCGAAACCACAAATGGATGAAACCTGTATACGGTCTTAAAACTAATGTAGAGATACTGCATTCAGAAAACCCAGCCAATCCTGTGTGCTATATAAAACTGTATTTAAAACCAATGCAACTTGTCATTCTTAAAAATTATTAAACAAATAAATTTTATATAAAATGAAAAAAATAAGTTTTTTATTGGGAATAGCAGCACTAATAATTGTTGCTTCCTGCAGCAATCAATCATCAGACAGTAATAAGTCTAATGAAATGAAACAAGACAAAATGAAAATGGACAAAATGAAAATGGACAATATGAAAATGGATAGCATGCAAATGGATAGTACAACCCATAATAACCATCAGATGATGGATTCTATGGATAAAAAATAAGCCTCTGCGGCTGCACCAAAAATCATCAAACCTTAATTCAGAGTTATGGCGAAATGAGGAAATGAATACAAAACATATATCTGTTTATAAACTTAAATCATGGACACAAATATTAAAAAGATTGCAGTGTTTACTTCCGGCGGCGATTCCCCTGGAATGAATGCGGCCATTGCAGCCATTGCAAAAGAAAGCATGGCTCATAATATACAGGTAGCGGGCATCCTGAACGGATATGACGGCATGATAGACGGTGCCTTCATAAACCTCAATGAAAATATAGTAAAAAATATTGTACATAAAGGCGGCACCATTTTAAAAACGGCCCGCTGCCAAAGGTTCCTGCAGCCGGAGTATAGAAAACAGGCTATGCAACAGCTTACAGCAAACAATATTGATGCAATAATAGCTGTTGGCGGAGATGGAACATTTCGTGGTTCATTGGTATTTTCTGAAATCTGCAGCCTGCCATGTATAGGCATACCGGGCACTATTGATAACGATTTGTATGGAACAGATTATACGCTTGGTTTTGATACGGCGGTGAACAATGCTGTTGAATGTATTGATAAAATAAGAGATACCGCTGCTTCGCATGAACGCATATTTATCGTGGAAGTAATGGGCCGTGATGCAGGATACATTGCGTTAAGCACGGGACTTAGTGTGGGCGCTGATGGTATCCTTATCCCGGAAACTTCTGCAGATATGGATTGGCTGATGAAAAAAATTATCTGCAGGCACCGCAAGGAAGCGATGATTATTGTAGTGGCAGAAGGCGATGAAGTGGAAACAAACTTGCTTGCAGAAAAAATTAAAAAAATGGATCCGCAATACGATATAAGGGTAACGGTGCTGGGTCATATACAGCGGGGAGGACATCCGTCTGCTATGGACAGGATGCTGGGCATACGGCTGGGTGTATTTGCCGTTAAAGCATTGCTACAGGGCGAAAACAATAAAATGGCAGGCATCATAAACAACCGCCTGCAGTTAACGCCTTTTGAAAAGGTAGTGAAGCAACATGAAGTGGACAAGGAAATGATGGGGCTTATGGAATTATTTGATAGCTGAGTAACAATGCTGCATAGCGTACAAAGCGTACAAGTGTCTGACGCAATAAAAGTTTGATAGCAGTAATTACGATGGGCACAAAATAAAAAATCAGCAGGAGTTAAAGAACATTCGTAAAATATTAGTCATCATTAAAAGCTAAAATATGTTACCAAAAAAAATGAAGGCAGCAGTCGTTCGTGAATTTGGCGGGCCATTGCATATAGAAGAAATGCCGGTAAACGAACCGGGCGAAAATCAAATTCTTGTAAAAGTAATAACCTGTGGCGTATGCCATACTGATTTGCATGCCTGCAATGGGGATTGGCCTGTAAAACCCAAACTTCCATTAATACCAGGGCATGAAGCGATAGGATATGTTGTTGCTCTCGGTCGTGAAGTTAAAAATGTAAAGGAAGGAGATATTGTGGGTGTACCCTGGTTACACAGCGCTTGCGGCTGTTGCGAATTTTGTATTACGGGTTGGGAAACACTTTGTGAAAGTCAACAAAACGGAGGCTACAGTGTAAATGGCGGCTACGCTGAATATGTAATTGCAGATGCTCGTTATGTTGCGCATTTTCCGGCAAATATCAATTTCCTCGACATCGCCCCCATCATTTGTGCAGGAGTAACCGTTTACAAAGGATTAAAAGAAACTGATACAAAACCTGGTGAGTGGGTGGCTATTTCCGGTATTGGCGGGTTAGGTCATCTTGCTGTACAATATGCCAAGGCAATGGGCCTGCATGTGGCTGCTATTGATATTGCCGAAGATAAGTTAGCCCTGGCAAGGAAACTCGGTGCGGATATTACAGTAAATGCAAAACAAACAGATCCGGGAATTTTTTTAAAAAAGGAAACCGGGGGAATGCATGGTGTTCTTGTAACTGCTGTATCACCGATCGCCTTTAAGCAAGGGATTTCAGCATTAAGACGTAAAGGAACTATCTCCCTGAATGGGTTGCCCCCCGGAAGTTTTGACCTGCCCATCTTTGAAACTGTATTGAACCGCTATACAGTCAGGGGGTCAATAGTAGGAACCCGGAAAGACATGCAGGAAGCCATTGCATTTGCAGTTGAAGGCAAGGTAAAAGCAACCGTTCATGCTGCTAAACTGGAGAATATTAACACTGTGTTTGATGAGATGAAAAAAGGAGAGATTGAAGGAAGATATGTTTTGGAAATAGCAAATAAATAATTGTGCTATAATGAATTTAATATTTAAAAAATGAACATCCGCCTGAATATCTTTTATTCTTATTGTACAGCTAACAAAGTGGTGATGCTGCATACCTTGACGGGGGTGTTCATTTTCTATTTTCTCATTCATCCTCTTACCATGGTAGTGTATTGGTTTGAATTTAATAAAAACAATGCAACAAACTTTAATCTGGTTGATATAATTATTCAACGGTCGTTACATGCCTTTTCTTTTCACATGACAGGGATGTCGTCAATTTTTCTTTTCATCGGATTAGTTATGGGGTTAGGTTCAGGGTTTTATTACAGAAGCATCCAAAAAAAGAACAAGCTTCTCGTTAAACAAGAACGATTTATCAATCGGGATATTGAACAAATAATTCAAATGGGGGAAAATGAATACACGGAATTCAAATCATCGATTCGTTACGACTATTCGAAAAAAGCAACTAATAAGGAATTGGAAATAGTAATAGCAAAAACAATAGCGGGTTTTATGAACGCTAATGGCGGAAAACTAGTTGTTGGTATTGCTGATAATGGCGAAGTCCTCGGACTGGAATATGATTATGCAACGCTTAAAAATAAAAACCGTGACGGATTTGAGCGTAGAGTTTACGAAATAATAAGTTCCTTTCTAGGAACTGAATTCGCTTCTCTTGCACACATTTACTTCCATACCAGACAAGAAAAAGATTTCTGCGTCATAGATATCGTAAAATCTGCATCCCCTGCTTATGTAAATTTAGAACAACATACAATTTTCTATTTACGAACCGGTAATGCAACAATTCCGCTATCTGTTAAAGAAACCGTGAACTATATTCAGTTACGTAAAATAAGATAAAATGAAAAATATATTTAAGCGTAATTATTCTGCTAACTATTATGTCTTGTAAGATGATAGTACTTTTCAATCACAAACCAATGCACAAAAGCATATTCAAAAGCAAGAAAATAAAATATTATGAAGGATACCTAACAGTTTGTAAGCAAGAGTCTTTTCTTATTCATTAATATAACTATGTGTATATGTGTATGACCAACATCTTCTATTGAGATAATAAGAATCATAGTTCCTATGCTGCTGACCATAGATCTTTACTGAAACGAAAACTATGGTGAAGCAGAAAGATAAAATTTTTAAAAAAGTAGATATGATAACCATGGCAGAAATATTAAAGGCGATAGCACACCCTGACAGATTATCGATATTGGAACTGTTGTGTAAAAGCAGTGAGAAAAGGCTTGCAGTGAAGGTTATTTACGAGAAACTGAGCATGCAACAACCAATTGCGTCAAGACACCTGAATATATTGAAAAATGCGGGCGTGGTCAGGAGGTTACAGGAAGGACAAAAATGTTTTTATTCCCTGTGCTATGAGAAGAAGGCGGTCGAAACAATTTCCGGCTTTTTTTGCTGAATCGGCCTCAGATCAATGATCCAGCTATTAAATCAACTGCGTAGATAAATACATTATCATTAAAACGTAAAAAGGATGAATGATTATTTAAATCCCAATCTTAATTCGCTTGTAAAACAAGTGTATGATGAAGGGATTGAAAAAGCGAATAAAGAAGCGCAGCAAATTATTGCTGAGGCAAAGCGACAGTCTGATGAATTGCTGAAGGAAACAGAACAACGGATTGCAGGAATGGAAGCCCAATCAGCAAATGAAGTAAAACGCATACGTGAAAATTTAAACAGTGAACTCAAAGCAGTTGCACAGCAAACGGTGAATACCATCAAAGATGAACTTGCTGCTGTAATCAGCAACAGGATTGTATCGCAGGGCATCAGCGAAGCATTAAACGAAACAACATTTCTGCAAAAAATAATTTTAACGGTTCTGCAAAAATGGGAACTCGCTGATAAAGATTTTCAATTTGAATTATTGTTAAATAAAGACGAAGAGCAACAATTGCAGGATTTTTTTGAGCAGCGTATAAAAAAAGAATTGGCAACTGAACTGGAAATCGTAGTTGAAAATAAAATTAAAAGCGGGTTTAAGATTGGAGTGAAAAACGAAAATTATTATGTGAATTTTTCCGGTGATGAGTTTGAAAATTTCTTTAAAGGGTATTTGCGTACAAAAACAGCCGAATGGATTTATGGAACAAAAGAAACCAGCCATGAGTAAGCAACAATATTTTTATTTAATCGCCGGTTTGCCTGGTCTTGCTGTAACGGATAGACATTTGCCGTTCTCTGCAAAGGCATTCCTATATGACATAAAAAATAAAATAAGAAATATGGATTTCGAGCTGCTATGCTGGCTGTATTATGCAAGAGATAATCACAATCTTCTTAACATCCTGTTCAATAAAAATAGTCTGCCGCATTACGAAGGCTGCTATACCATGCAAGAATTGAAAAAAGGAATTGAAGGAAATCTCCTGTTGCCCGGTTACATGAATGATTTTATATTCTTATTCAAAGAAAATAAAAACCGGTTTTCCGAAGCTGAATGGGAAGTAAAGCTCATCGAAGTTTATTTCAAAGAAGCTATGAAAACTGAAAATGACTTTTTAAATCAATGGATAGAATTTGAATTAAACCTGAAAAATATCTTGCTCATAATGAGTAACCGGAAACAGTCCCTTCCTTTTCCTGAAATTGTTATTGAAGCAAATGAATTAGCCGAAATAATGAAAGATAATCCTGCTGCCGATTTTAGTACGCAGCCATCCATTGATTTTATGAAGCCGGTGATAAAAATTATTGAAATAGGAAACGTAATTGAACGTGAAAAGAAAATTGATGCGCTGCGTTGGAAGAAGCTCGAAGAAATGACCTTCTTCAATTATTTCACAGTAGAAGCCATTTTAAGTTTCATCAGTAAGCTGATGACGATAGAAAGATGGGTTATGCTGAAACAGGAAACAGGAAAAGATTTTCTTCCATCCATGCTGCATGCATTTACAGAAAAAATAAAAATGCCTGTAGCAGAAAATTAAAAGAAATGAGAACAGGAAAAGTAAAAGCAATTGTTTCAAACCTTGTAATCGTGGCAGCAGATGGAGCTGTGGCGCAGAATGAAATTTGTCACATTCAGCTTGGTGAAATATTTCTGAAAGCCGAAGTTATAAAAACTGTTGGCGATGATGCATACGTACAGGTATTTGAAAGTACAAGGGGGATGAAAGTAGGTGATAAAGTTGTTTTCCAGGGACACCTGCTTGAAGTAAGCCTCGGGCCCGGTATACTCACAAAAAAATATGATGGCCTGCAAAATGACTTGGATAAGATTGAAAATATTTTCCTTAACCGTGGTACTTACACAGATGCATTGGATACTGATAGTGAATGGAATTTTATCCCTCTCGTAAAGAATGGTGATGTGGTTGTTGCTGCAAGCTGGCTGGGTGAAGTGAAAGAAAAAAACATCCCACATAAAATAATGGTGCCATTTATACTTGACGGAGAATTTAGTGTAAAGAAAATTGCAGCCGCAGGAAGTTATAAATTGACAGATACAATTGCCATACTCGAAGATAAACAGGGCAATGAAACATCAATAACAATGTTGCAGAAATGGCCGGTGATAAAGACGTTGAAAGGTTATAAAGAAAAGATAAGACCATATAAATTATTGGAAACAGGAATACGGATTATTGACATGATGAACCCGATGGCTGAAGGGGGAACAGGATTTATTCCCGGCCCCTTTGGCAGCGGAAAAACAGTGCTGCAACATGCCATTGCACGGCAGGCAAAAGTAGATGTGGTAGTTGTGGTTGCCTGCGGTGAACGTGCCAATGAGATTGTCGAAATCTTCACAGAATTTCCGCAACTTGACGACCCTCAGACAGGTGGCAAACTCATAGACCGGACCGTTATCATCGCCAATACTTCCAATATGCCCGTTGCATCACGTCAGGCATCAGTTTATACCGGTATGACGATAGCAGAATATTACCGTGCGATGGGATTAAAAGTTTTGGTGCTTGCTGACAGTACTTCCCGATGGGCACAGGCTTTAAGGGAAATATCAAATCGTATGGAAGAACTTCCGGGGCCTGATGCCTACCCAATGGATTTGCCTGCGGTGGTTTCAGGTTTCTATGCACGGGCTGGCCAGGTAAAATTAGTGAATGGTGCGGATGGCAGCATTACATTTATCGGCACAGTATCTCCGGCAGGTGGAAATTTGAAAGAGCCGGTAACAGAAGCCACAAAAAAAGCAGCACATAGTTTTTATGCATTGTCGCAGCGCCGTGCAGATGGTAAACGCTATCCAGCCATTGATGCAATTGAAAGTTATTCCAAATTTCTCGACTATCCGGAACTTGTCATCTACATGCAGCAGACCATTGCACAAAACTGGAAAGCCGAAGTAGTGAAAATGAAAGACCGTTTATTCAAAGGCCATGAAGCAATGGAACAGATAAGCATCCTCGGTGATGATAATGTTCCGATTGATTACCATGAAACATTCTGGAAGTCTGAGTTGATAGATTTTGTCATTCTTCAACAGGATGCTTTTGACAGCGTGGATAGTTTTACGTCACTCGAACGGTTAAAATATATGCAGGAAAAAATTGCTGAAATCTGCGAAATATCGTTTCGCTTTTCCGCCTACGAAGAAGTCGGCATTTACTTCAGGGCTATTATTAATGCATGGAAGCAAATCAACTATTCAGCATTTCAATCAGAAGAATTTAAAAACTTCAACAGCCAACTGGATGAGATTTTAAATGAAAGAAAATAAACAAATGGAAACGTTACCGTTTAAAAAAATTTATACACGGGTTATTCAAATAACCAAAGCCACCTGCACACTTGAAGCCACAGGAGTGGGTTGTGAAGAGATGGCACTGGTTGATGGCAAATCCGCACAGGTGATAAAAATAAATGGCAGACAGGTTACGCTGCAGGTATTTGAAGGCACAGAGGGGATTAAAACAGATGCTGAAGTTGTGTTCCTTGGTAAAGCGCCATCATTGAAAGTAAGCGATGAATTGGGTGGAAGGTTTTTTAATGCCTACGGTGAGCCGATTGATGGAAAATATACTCCGCATGGAAAAGAAGTAGAGATTGGCGGGCCATCAATAAATCCTGTAAGAAGAAAGCAGCCTTTTGATTTGATAGAAACAGGCATTGCAGGAATTGATTTGAACAATACGCTGCTTGCCGGGCAAAAAATTCCATTCTTCGCTGATAACGACCAGCCGTATAATGCTGTTATTGCACTTGTAGCACTCCGCTCCAACGCCGACCGCATTATTCTTGGCGGAATTGGTCTTTCCAATGATGATTACCTGTATTTCAAAACCCTTTTTGTGAATACAGATATGCCGGAAAAAATTATCGGCTTCATCAATACTACTGAAGATCCTACTGTAGAGCGTTTGCTTATTCCAGATATGGCCTTGTCTGCCGCTGAATATTTTGCTATAGATAAAAATGAAAAAGTGCTTGTATTGCTCACTGACATGACATTGTATTGCGATGCACTCAGCATTGTAGCCAATCGTATGGATCAGATACCTTCCAAAGACAGTATGCCAGGTTCGTTGTACAGCGACCTTGCGAAAATTTATGAGAAATCGGTACAACTTCATTCGGGTGGTTCAATCACCATCATTTCCGTGACTACTATTTCAGAAGGCGACATTACACATGCAATTCCTGACAACACGGGTTACATCACCGAAGGACAATTATTTTTAAGAAGAGATACCGAAATAGGAAAAGTAATCATTGACCCGTTCCGCAGTTTATCAAGATTGAAACAGCTCGTGATTGGAAAGCAAACAAGAGAAGACCATCCGCAGGTGATGAATGCGGCTATCCGTTTGTATGCCGATGCAGCCAACGCAAAAACAAAACTGGAAAACGGGTTTGATTTGAGCGACTATGATAAACGGACACTAAAATTTGCAAAAGAGTATGCACAGCAATTACTTGCCATTGACATTAATGTGGATATAACGAAGATGCTGAACATTACCTGGAATTTATTCAAAAGAAATTTTCAGCCCGAAGAACTGGGTATAAAGAAAAAATATATTGACCAATATTGGGAGAAAGCAACTGGGATGGAAGAAGGAAATTCTTCGATGGATGAAAATATGAACCCGGCAAACACTTCATTTAAACAACGCAATAAAACAGAAGTGAAATGGCAATAAAATTTCAATACAATAAAATATCGTTGCAGGAAATGCAGAAACAACTGAAAGTACGGTTGGATGCTTTACCGGTAATTAAATACAAGGAAGCTATCCTGCGAACTGAAGCGGAAAAAGCAAAAAGGAAAAGGGTTGAACTGGAACGGAGTATTGAAAGCAAAATCAAACAGTATGAATACATGAACATACTGTGGCAGGAATTTCCGCAGGAAGTAATAACGGTAAGCGAAGTAAAAACAAGTATAAAAAATATTGCCGGAGTAAAAACACCGCAGTTTGAAAATGTAGATTTTGAATTAAAACCACTTTGCCTGTTCAACCAGCCACTCTGGGTTTCAGACGGAATTGCTTTGCTGAAAGAATTGATGCGGCTTTCCATCGAAAAGGAATTATTGAGCATCAGGACAGCATTATTAGATGTGGCAAGAAAGAAAACCACACAGAAAGTTAACCTCTATGAAAAAGTGCAGGTTCCGGATTATCTCAATGCTATTTCAAAAATTAAAAAGTTTATGAATGATGAAGAAAGTTTGGGCAAAGCAGCGCAAAAAATAATGAAGAAAAGAATTTTATCCATCTAAAATTACAAGCCATGATTGTACCGATGACAGAATTTTCAATGCTTATTTTCCACGGGGATTATAATGCTTTTTTGCCTGAGCTGCGAAAGATGGGTGTTTTCCATATAGCAGAACAAAATAAGGAAGAAGATGCAGAGCAAATACAGCGCAAGCAGATGATAGCAGAGATAGATGATGCCATTACATTTCTTGCTGTATATAAAACAGAAAATAATGCTCCATCAATCGGGGAAAGCAAAACCATTCCTGAAATTGTAGAGCAGGTAAAACAGATAAAAGAAAAATCTGAAGTAGAAGTTAATGAAGAATTGAAACAAAATCTTGAGCAATATGCTGCCGATTACCTGCCTTCGTTGCAAAAAAGCAGATCAGAAATTGAAGAAGTGTATGAACTAAACCGGGTGATTAAAAATACTCTGCAGGCAGCCGATGGTAAAATAAAAATTCTTGAAGGATTTGTTCCCCGGCCACAGAAAAAAGTGTTTTCCGAATTTCTGGATTGCAAAGGAATTGTGCATATAAAAAAACGTTCCCGGTTTTCTGACAATCCTCCCATACTGCTGCACAACAACTGGTTCAGCCGCCTGTTTGAACCTATTGGAAGTTTGTTCTCATTGCCGTCTTACAAAGATTTAGATCTCACAGTTTTCTTTGCACCATTCTTTGCTATGTTCTTTGGTTTCGGGATGAACGATGCCGGTTATGGATTGATATTACTCATAGGCGCAACTGTGATGAAATTTTTGGGGAAACCGAAAATTAAAAAATCATATCTCACACTTACGCAGCTCCTCGGTGTCATGACATTTTTCTTTGGACTGCTTACAGGAAATATTTTCGGAGTTTCCATTGCTGAATTACCGGGGCTTTCTTTTTTAAAAAATGTGTTCCTGAAGGACAAACAAATCTTCACCCTTGCCATTGCTATCGGCTTCGTTCAGATTTTATTCGGCATGGTGCTGCAGGGATTGAATAAGATGATAAAATTTGGATTTAAGTACGGCCTTCCGCAAGTTGGATGGATAATGATTATCCTGCATCTTCTGAATATGTTTTATTTTAAAATTCTGCCTTTGTATTCTCATGTTGACATTTACATAGGGCTGGCTTTAATTATATTTTTTGCCGACCCAGAAGCCGGGTTTTTCAAAGGTATTGGCACGGGTATTTGGGAATTGTTTGGCATCACAGGTCTTATGGGTGATGTGCTTTCTTATATCCGCCTTTTTGCACTCGGTGTTTCAAGCGCCATCCTTGCATTGGTCATCAACAGCATCGCATTACAGATAGAAAAGGTGGCCTACATCGGCCCTGTACTTTTTCTCATCGTATTGCTTTTTGGTCACACCTTGAATCTTTTCGTGGCTTCCCTGGGTGCATTTGTGCATACCATGCGTCTCACATTTGTAGAATTTTATAAAAATGCAGGATTTACCGGTGGTGGAAATCCATACAAACCATTTGCAATTATATCAAACTAAAAAATAAAAATTATTATGACAAATTTATTGATAGCATATATAGGACTAGCGTTAATGATAATTCTTCCCGGCATTGGAAGCGCAATCGGTGTTTCCATTGGTGCTAACGCCACCATTGGTGCATTAAAGAAAAAGCCGGATGCTTTCGGAAACTACATGTTGCTTAGTGCTCTTTCCGGTACACATGGGTTATTTGGCTTTGCAGCATTCTTTATTTTTTATTCAAAAGGGATTTTTATTCCCACTATTTCCCCTCTCGCTGCTTCAGCCGTATTTGCTGCCGGGGCAATATTTGTTGTGGCAACCTATGCTGCCATCAGGCAGGGACAAATTTGCGCCAATGGTATTGCAGAAATTGCTTCGGGTAATGATGTGTTTGGCAAAACGATGATACTTGCTGTATTCCCTGAATTGTATTCCATTCTTGCATTTGCTGCGGCATTTCTTATTAGTAATAAATTATAATAAACAATTTTTATGTCAAATCGAATGTATTTAAATAACGTTAAAACTCAATCAAATTTATGGTACAGGGTCTTATAAAATT
>APMI01009396.1_pt1 | contig 38715 bp, 39 predicted proteins | sample 667938 | NCBI WGS metagenome assembly APMI01 (sample SAMN01084076, study PRJNA167559) | wastewater metagenome | biome: Wastewater | place: Denmark: Ejby Moelle, Odense | collected 2011-11-28
CAACACTCGACGCAAATCCCGGTCTTGCCTCCTCTGGCTTCCTGCTCCCCCTCGGCAGGGTCGTGGCTCTGCCGGAGTTCGTCATCGCGTCGACAACCCAGCAGGTCGAGAGGCTTTGGGACGAATGAGCCTCTTTCCCTTCATCGAGGTCAGTGTGAACGGCGCGCCGGTGGCGAGCGCCTTCTATACGCGCCTTGTCTCCGCGACGATCCACGACGCGCCTGGTCAAGAGGCCGATACGGTCGAGCTACGCTTCGACGACAGCGGCAACACCATCGCCATGCCGGCGAAGGGTGCTCTTGTGGTGGTCAATTTCGGCTTCCGCGATGCCTTCGGCGTCGGCGCTGGCCAGAAAATGGGGGCATTCACCTATGAGAAAAGCGGCATCGAGGGCGGCGAGGACGGCGAGTTCATAACCATATCCGGCCGCTCGGCCGACATGCGGTCCGATGTGAAGGAACCCTTGTCCGAACACTTCGACCAGATGACCGTCGGCGATATCGTAAAGCAGCTGGCGGGTCGCCACGGTCTCGGCTCCAAGGTGGACCCGGAGCTGGCAGGGATGAAGCTCAAATACATCGCGCGCTACGAGCAGAGCTCGACCGACTTCCTGACCCGTCTCGCTGACCGTGTCGGCGGTATGTTCGCCATCAAGGATCACAAGTTCCTGCTTCTCAAACGCGGCATCCTTCCGACGACAGTCATCGACAAGAGCGAATGCGAAAGCTGGTCCTTCGAGATCGAGCCCCGGCCGCTCTTCGGCAAGGTTCAGGCCGGCTGGTACGACCGCACCAAGAATGCGGTCACCTATGAGGAAGAGGCCACCAGCCAGGACGGCCCGGCAAAGCGCCTGCGCAAGGTCTTTGGGTCCGCCGATGAAGCCAAGGCCGCCGCGAAGGCCGAGGGGCAGCGCCTGGGGCGCGCCACGGGCTCCGGTTCGATTACGCTGGCCGGACGCCCCGACATCATGGCCGATGCACCGATCCAGACGACGGGTTTCCGGGCGGAGGCAAGCGGCCTCTGGCGGTGCGGCGGCATCGATCACGTCTACGAGGAAACGTACATGACCACGATTGACCTAGAAGCGCCTGAGGAGGGCAAGAGTTGACGCCCTAACCGGGCGGCAGAGGCGTAGTGACGCCTCAGCGACGGGAACAAGATTGGCGTCCGAACCCGTCCGACAGCCGTTCTACACAACCGTCACACCCGTACCCTGCAGGGCGGGCTCTCTGTGACTGAGTCGTGAGCTATTTGAAATGGTAAATCTACAGCCGGTCGCCCCGGTTTCTCCTGCCGCTCCCTATATCGGCGGCAAACGCGTCTTGTCGAAAACCATCATCCGCAAGATCAATGCCACGCCGCACGACGGCTACGCCGAGCCGTTCGTCGGCATGGGCGGGATATTCCTTCGACGGACTATGCAGCCCCGCATGGAGGCGATCAACGATATCAGTGGGGACGTTGCGAACCTGTTTCGTATCCTGCAGCGGCACTATCCGCAGTTCATGGAAGTCCTGCGCTTCCAGATCACCAGCCGGCGCGAATACGAGCGACTGGTGAAGGTGGACCCTTCCACGCTAACCGACCTGGAGCGCGCGGCCCGCTTCCTCTACCTGCAGCGCCTCGCTTTCGGCGGCAAAGTGAGCGGCCGGAACTTCGGCGTGGACAAGACGAGCGGCGCTCGCTTCAACCTTCTAAAGGTGGCTCCGCTCCTGGAGGACATTCACGAGCGGCTTGCCGGCGTCGTGATTGAGTGCCTGCCTTGGCGCGATTTTATCGAGCGGTACGACCGGCCGGGTATGCTCTTTTACCTCGATCCACCCTATTGGGGTTCCGAAGCTGACTACGGAAAGGACGTGTTTGGAAGAGCGGATTTTGCCGAAATCGCCGAGGTGCTGAAGGAAGTTAGAGGGACATTCATAGTGTCCTTAAACGCGGCTCAAGGCGTCAAAGAAACCTTCAAACATTTCCAGATCGAAGAGGTCGATTGCACCTATACCGTGGCCGGTCGCGGTCAGGGCAAGTCCGTTAAAGAGGTATTGATTACGCCCCACGCCCCATAGGGGATGATATTGCTCAATGTCGACGGGAGCGGTGATCGCGAGCAAAGATAGTTCCGTCGGGAAAGGTCTTTGAAGCGGGATTGCTCGATGCCGCTCCCGTATCGAGCGAATGTGTCCTGGCAACAAGGGAGCGACACATGATTGAGAAGAACGCCGCCATTACGCAGATAATCAAGGCCATGCAGAGGGACGCCGAGGATGTCATGAACCAAATTGACCTCGCAGCGGGCGATATCGGCGAGGGCCGTCGCAATGGAGCGGTCGGTGCCCTAGCACCGGTCGATGCCACATTAGAGCGCCTGGCCTCGCTTCTGGCGGCGGTGCGCGCAATCCATCGGGTGACCCCGCTCTAGCGGGGAAGCTTGCGTAGACCGATCTCCACCTTACCCCTGGTCTCACGTCTGCGCTTGCACTCCGGGCACGGCACTTTCTCGGCGACCTTTGGCAGCGGATAGAGCTGCCATTTCAGGATGCGCGGGTCGTAGCGATCGAGGAAAGCCATGTAGCCGCATTCGCATCGCCCCACGAGGCCATACCATTGCGGCAGGTCAAAGAGGCGAGCATCGCCGGCATCAATCCAACCGAATTCATCCGGCTTTCCCGTCGGCGCGACCACAGCCCGCGCCTGCCAGCGCCCGTTAGCTTGGACCAAGTATCGTCCTGGGTAATTCTCGACCGCCTCGCGAAAGGCGGCGTTGACGATCCCCTGCATGGACGTCCGAAGGGCTATCCCGAGCAGGTTGCCGCCTTTGCGGTCGAAAACGAGGATTTGGTAATTGTCTTCGGCTTCAAGTCCGAGACTGGGCGGCAGGGGGTCGGGAATATAGTCCACGCGGCATCCTCGTTGCCCCTGTAAGTTTCATCAATGCCGCCGCGAGGTGAAATAGGGCGCGGCTACCAGGGGCGTCAAGAGGTCTGAGGACGACGGATGTTTGCATAGGGGTCTACTCCGCAGCCATGAACCAAGCTACTGAGATGGAGCAGACTGCAACACTTGGGGGGCTAACGATGTTTTCACGTAGGATTTCTTCGGCAGTGGTTATCGCTGCGCTGGTCAGCAATGGCGTGCCAGTAGGCTTGCCCTCCGCAAACGCCGAGGCCTTTAATGTCGGCAGTTTTGCCTGCATGCCGATAGCCTCCCTTCAGGACCATGTTGACGGCACCGCGGAGGTGAAGATCAACAATTTCTCTATCATTGAGCAGGCGTCATTTCTCCATAAGGGGATGACTGTCTTAGAGGTCACGTACTCTGTGGCGAACCGGAGCAAGAAAAATGCTCATGTTGGCGGCCAGTTCCTGATCCTCGAAAACAAAGCTGGCGGCCCTACCGCCGCCATCACCGCTGGCCCACCTATGAACTTCATCGCTGCCGGTCGAACAGACGTGGCGAGAGGAGAAGCCTTCGTAGAGCCCGGCACACTGAAGCGTGCCGATGGAGTTTGCGTTCGACTGACCAGCAGCCTTTGAGAGGTCAGAAATCCGCCGAGCTATCCCGAGATTTTGCTGCCAACTGAAGTTGCGCGCGGTGCCAAGCGATTTTGCGCGCTACACATTCCAAGGTCGTGTCCTGCGTATCCACGCCCTTCGTTCCTTTTTCACGCCGAGAGCCAAATTTGTGCTTGCAACGAAAACATTGGGAATATAGAGGTTTGCGCGGTCCGGAATGTAGCGCAGCCCGGTAGCGCACTTGACTGGGGGTCAAGGGGTCGTGGGTTCGAATCCCGCCATTCCGACCATTTTTCCTTTGATCATCGATGATGTGCCGAAGTTCCATTCGTGGAACTTTTCGGCGCTTTCCGCGTTTCCTCGCCGCTGGCTCATCGCGCCGGTTTTGTCAGGAGCTTGAGGAGACGCTTATGGAAGACGCAGGTATCGGCTGGATCGCGGCCATCTTCATCGGCGGCATCGCCGGCTGGCTCGCGGAAAAGTTCATGAAGAGCGACATGGGCGTTCTCATGAACATCGTGCTCGGCATCGTCGGCGCTGCCGTGGCCAATATACTGCTGGGGTTGATCGGCGTCTCGCTGGGCGGCTGGCTCGGTTATCTCGTCGCCGGTTTCATTGGCGCCTGCGCTCTGATCGCCGTGGCGCGGGCGATACGGCGCTAGAGTTCCATGGTTTCTCGCAAGCCGCTCTCTGCAAGGAGGGCGGCTTTTCGCTGCTTGGCGATCGGGAGAGTAGGCCGGTTGCGGTCGGCTTCACTCCGGGGAGGGCGAAGTTGTTTGCATGCCGTGCCGCCGCTCCAGCGCGAGGCAACCCCAGATGACGCCCATGAGCAGGTAGAAGTGCCGCCAGTGATCCGTGTCGATCACGAAGCCGATGGCGGTGTGGCCGACGAGGGCGATGAAGGAGATCATGAGGAAGGGCTGCCAGGGACGCTCGCGCAGCAGCGCCTTGAAAGCGGCCGAGAGTGTCCAGACCATGAGCGTCAGATAGGTCACGAAACCGAGCCAGCCGTAGGTGGTCAGTGACTTGAGGTAGATATTGTGCTCGTCCTCGGAGAACATCTTGCCGAACAGCAGGGGGCCGATGCCGAGCGGCCGCTCCATGGCCATCAGGAAGCCGATGCGGTGGCGGTCGAAACGGCCGAGATGCCCGCCGTCATATTCCTGCACGAGCTGGGTGCGGCTGGAGAAAAGATCGGCGACCTTCTCGGACTGCAGCGCAAAGACCAGCGCCAGGATCATCAGCCCGGCGGCGGAGATGCTGAGCAGGAGGATTTTCAGCCGGAAAGCGCCCGTGCGCTCCTTCAGCAGCATGATGAAGACGAGCGCGACGACGCAGAAGAGATAAAGCCCCCAGGCCCCGCGCGAGAAGGAGAGAAATATCCCGAGCGCCAGGATCAGCACTCCTGCGATCTTCAGCGGCGCGCCGAGGATGCGGCCGGCCAGTAGTCCGTGGATCAGGTAGAGCGACGGAGCGACGAGGAAGGGGCCGAAGACGTTCGGATCCTGGAAGGTGCCCTTTGCGCGGTCGTAGAGCGTGAAGGTCTCCGCACCCGGAAAGGCATGGAAATAGCCGAGGATCCCGAGCAGCGAGGACACCACGGCGCTTGCCACCCAGGCCCTGAAAATGAGTTCCAGCCGGGCGGGTCTGGCCTCGATGATCGCGGCGAAGAACACGCTGGAAAGCGCGAGGAACAGCGAGACGGCGATATACATCGGGCCGCCGGTCAGGTCCTCCATCACCGTCAGCGAAAGCATGCCGCCGATATTGAACAGCAAATAGAGGATGAGGAGCGGCGCGACGCCGCGCGAGATGCGCAGCCCGACGATCGCCCAAAGGCCAATGAGGCCCGCCATGAAAAGCTCGTAGGGCGCCGGCTCGCTCATGACGAAGCCGGAAAGGAAGACGCCCACGGTCACCAGCAGGGACCCCAGAATGCCAAGGGCCGCAAGCTGCGGCCGGAAGGGCGGGGCGTGATGGAGCGCCGTGTCGCTCAATAGGCGTTTTCCGTATTGAGCAGGCGGATGGGGGTCAGGAACAGGATCTTCAGGTCCAGCCAGAGCGACCAGTTCTCGATATAGTGCAGGTCGAACTCGGTGCGGAAGCGGATCTTGTCGTCATGGTCGATCTCGCCGCGCCAGCCGTTGATCTGCGCCCAGCCGGTAACGCCGGGCTTCACGCGGTGGCGGGCGAAATAGCTGTCGACCACGTCGACATATTTGCGGTCGTGGGTCTGGGCCTCGACGGCGTGCGGGCGCGGGCCGACGAGGGAAAGCTCGCCCTTCAGCACGTTGAAGAGCTGCGGCAACTCGTCGATGGAGGACTTGCGCAGGAAACGGCCGACGGGGGTCACGCGCGGATCGCCCTTCGTGACGGCGACACGGGCCGTTGCGTCGGAGAGATGGGTGTACATCGAGCGGAACTTGTAGACCTCGATGATCTCGTTGTTGAAGCCATGCCGCTTCTGCTTGAAGATGATCGAGCCCGGCGACGAGACCTTCACGGCGATCGCGGCGGCGATCAGCACCGGCCAGAGCAGCACGAGCGCGACGACGCTGAAGAAGATGTCGAAGATGCGCTTTGCGACATTGTCCCAGTCGGCGATCGGCTTGTCGAAAATGTCGAGCATCGGCATGCTGCCGATCTGCGAATAGCTGCGCGGGCGGAAGCGTAAGCCCTTGGCGTGGGCGGCGAGGCGAATGTCCACCGGCAAGATCCAGAGCTTCTTGAGGAGCGCCAGAATGCGTGTCTCGGCCGAAAGCGGCAAGGAGATGATCAGCATGTCGATGCGGGCGAGGCGGGCGAACTCGACGAGTTCGGCGACATTGCCGAGCTTCGGGTAGCCGGCGATGATCGAGGGCGAGCGGCGCTCGTCGCGGTCGTCGAAGATGCCGCAGATGCGGATATCGTTCTCCGGCTGGTGCTCCAGCGTGCGGATGAGCTCCTTGGCCGGCTCGCCGCCGCCGACGATGACCGCGCGCCGCTCCATCGTGCCGTTGCGGGCCCAGCGGCGGATCGCATAGGCGATCACCTGCCGCTCGATGACGAGATAGACGGCCCCCGTCAGGAACCACGACGCGAACCAGACGCGGGAATAGTGGCCGCCGGACTTGAAGAAGAAGAGCGCGAGCGCCATGCCGGCGAAGGCTATCCCCCAGGCCGCGAGAATGCGCGGCGTCATGCGTAGCGGCGAGCGGAGCGCGGGAACCTGGTAGGCGTCGGCCAACTGAAGCAGCAGGATGCCGACCGTCGTCCCCCCGACGAGCACGGCGAGGTAGAGAGCCGTCAGGTGAATGTCGAGATAGAGCGCATGGACGAGATAGCCGAGCGCGATCAGCGCCACGAATTCGCCAAGGCGCAGAAGACCGGTGATCATGGCCGGCGAATAGGTATCCTCGCGGAACTGTTCGGCGATCTTGCGGGCAAGCGGATTGAGTTCGACGACCTTTTCGTCCGCATCGTCGGACGTACCCGGCCGGCTTTCGGAGACCCTGCGCCGAAAGGCGTCGGGATCGAAGGATTCGGGCTTTTCGGCATGGTTCATGGCGCGCACCTGCGGGGGCTTTCCTCCGGCATAACACGAAGCCCCTAAGAAACGTTTACGGGGCGAGGAGCAGGGCGGTCAGGAGGGATAGCGCTTCCCGCCATTCTGCCTTGCGAGAACCTCCTGATAAACCGTCAGGACGGCGTCGGACATGGTTGAGGCGGAGAAGGCGTCGCGGAACGTGGCGGGGTCCGGCATGACCTTGTGCTGCCAGTCCGGGTCGCTGATGGCTTGCGCCATCGCGAGGGCGAGGGATTGGGGATCGCCCGGTTCGGTCAGGGCGATGCTGTCGCGGCCCAGCACTTCCGGAATGCCGCCGACCCGGCTGGCGATGACGGGTTTGCGCGCGGCGAGCGCTTCCAGAACGATATAGGGCAGGGCCTCGGCGCGGGAGGGCACGACGACGTTGCGGGTGAGGGCGAAGGCCTCGCGCGCCTTCATCGACGGCATGAGGGCGATGCGCCTTCCGAGGCCGCGCTGCAGGATCGTCTGCTCGTATTTTTCCCTATCGGGGCCGTCGCCGACCATCAGGGCCGAGAGCGGACGGCCCACGCGGCGTTCCGCCTCGGCGAAGGCCTCGATGAAGACATCCGGTCCCTTCAGGTCGCGCAGCATGCCGATATAGAGGAAGTCGACGGAATCCTCATGCTGGTAGGCAGCCTCGAAGTCGCGGTCGTGCAGGCCGTTGTAGATGCGTTCGGCACGCACGCGCGGCCGGCCGACGCGCTCGATATAGGCATCCCGTTCGTAATCGCAGACGAAGGTGAGGGCGTCGCCGAGCGGCTGAAGGAGCCGTTCGGTCGAAAGGATCGCCCATCCCGCGGCCGTGCGACGGGTGTAGTGCAGGCTGCCGCCGTGCGGCGAATAGAGGCGGGCTACGCGATACCTGTTGACCCGCAGGGCTGAGCCGATGAGCCGGGCAATCGCGCCACCCTTGGCGCCGTGCCCATGCAATACATCCGGCCGCAAACCTTTTATTTTTCGATAGCTTTCCCGAAAGGCGATGAGGTCCTGCATGCTGACGGACCTGCTGATCGGCAGGCGCACGAGGCCGAGGGGGAGATAGGGGCGGATTTCGTCGAAGAGCGAATCCTCGAACGAACCGCCCGTAAGGCTGTCGCAGATGATGCCGACGTCATGGCCCGCCTTTGCGTGGAATTCGGCAAGATCCCGCACATGGCGGAAGATGCCGCCGACGGGGGACCGGAAACAATGAATGATGCGCAGAGGCCCATCGTCCGCCATGATGCTCAGAATAGCCGTTCGCGAACATAGATCGTGTCGCCGGCCAGGATCGGATTGGAGATGGAGACGCGGCCCGTGACGATCTTGCCGTTGATCTTGCGGGTCACGTCGACGTCGCGCTGGTTGGCGCGCGGCGAGAAGCCGCCGGCAACGGCAATGGCGTTCTGGATCGTCATGCCGGCGACATAGCTGTACTGCCCGGCCTGGCCCACTTCACCCATGATGTAGATGGAGCGGTAGCGGTCGACCTCGATGGAGACGTCGGGATCGCGCAGATATCCCTGGCGCAGTTTCGCCGCGATGGCGCCTTCGAGTTCCTGGATCGTCTGGCCGCGTGCCGGCACCGAGCCGACGAGCGGGAAGGCGACATAGCCGGCCTGGTCGATCGTGTATGTGTTGCTGAGGCCCGGCTGCTCGAAGACGGTGACGCGCAGGCGGTCGCCGCTGTCGAGGCGATAGGGCTGGATCGTCGCCTCGTGGAAGGCCTTGGGGGCTGGACGATAGCCGCTGCAGCCGGAAACGACCGGTGCGACCAGCGCAAGCGCGAGCAATATGCCCTTGTTGAAGGTTGCGAAGCTCATTCGCGTATTCCATCCCCAAATCAGAAGTCAGGCCGCTGTTATCGATCCGTTAGGGTTAACGGCTGGTAAAAACGTGGGGGGCTGACGGAAATTTTCTCGAAATAGGGGTGTTTTATTATATTTGCTACTTTTGGTGGTTAACGCTTGGGTTACCATGTTTGTTTACCTTGCGGGAAAATCGTCGTGCTTGGAGCAGCAATATGTCGGGCCTCAACAAGAGCCAGCAGGATGTCGATATCGACCTTGGCGGTCTGTTCGGCGCGATCTGGCGCAAACGCATGCGCGTGCTGCTCGCGACGGCGGCCTGCGCGGGCGTTGCCTTCGTTGGCGCCAACCTGATCACGCCCAAATACAAGAGTGAGGCTCGCCTGCTGATCGAAGCGCGCGAGCCGGCCTTCACGACAGGACAGGACCGGGCGCAGGGCGGCGAACAGCCGACCTTCGACGAACTCGGCATCGCCAGCCAGGTCCAGCTCCTGCAATCGGCCGACCTCATCAAGCAGGTCGCACGCAACATGAAACTCTACGAGCTGGACGAATTCGACACGATGGCGAAGCCTTCGGCCATTTCCGACCTGCTCGTGCTTCTCGGCTTCAAGAAGAACCCGCTCGACCTGCCGCCCGAAGAGCGCGTGCTGAAGGAATTCGTCGAGAAGCTGGCGGTCTATCAGGTGGAACGCTCGCGCGTCATCGGCATCGAGTTCTCCTCGAAGGATCCGGCTCTTGCCGCCGCGATCCCGAACGAAATGGCCAAGGTCTATCTCTCCTTGCAGAGCGGGGCCAAGCTCGACACCAATTCCGAGGCGACGCGCTGGCTTGAGCCGGAAATTGCCAACCTGCGCGAGAAGGTGCGCGAGGCCGAGCAGAAGGTTGCCGAATACCGTTCGCAGTCCGATCTGCTGCCGACGGGGGAGAATGCCACCTTCGCGGTGCGCCAGCTCAACGATATTTCGGCGGAAGTCGCCCGCGTGCGCGGCGAGCGCGCCAGCGCCGAGGCCCGGGCGGAAAGTGTGCGTGCGGTGCTGAAGAACGGCGGCGCGCCGGATACGCTCACCGATGTCGTCGGCTCCCAGATGATCCAGCGCCTCAAGGAAAGCGAGGCGCAGATCCAGGGCCAGATATCGGACCTTTCCACCTCGCTGCTCGACGGCCATCCGCGACTGAAGGGGCTGCGCTCACAGCTCGCCGGCATCCGCGGGCAGATCAAGGCGGAAACGCAGAAGATCCTGACCAGTCTCGAAAACGAGGCGAAGACGGCCGGAATACGCGAAACGCAGCTCACGCAGCAACTGAACACGCTGAAGGCCAACGCGGCCCGGGCGGGCGAGGACGAAGTCGGCCTCAAGGCGCTGGAGCGCGAAGCCGCCGCGCAGCGCCAGCTTCTGGAAACCTATCTTGCGCGCTACCGCGAGGCGACGTCGCGCACGGACAGCAGCTCGACCCCCGCAGACGCACGTGTCATATCCGCCGCCGTGGAGCCGACGGAGGTCTCCTTCCCGAAAGTGATCCCGATCACCATCGTCGGTGGCGTGGTCGGCTTTACGCTCAGCTCCATCGCTATCCTGCTGGGCGAACTCTTCAGCGGGCGCGCCCTGAAGCCGGTAGGGGCTGCGGCCGTGGCCCATCGCCGCGAGGAGGAAGGGGACGTGGAGCCCGCCACCCTGGCGGAAGAGCCGCTCTCGGCAGAGGGCGCGGAGGCCGACTCCGTTGCGCCTGCCCGGTCGCTGCTCTCGGATATCGGGCCGGAGGGTGAGGAGGAGGAAGACGAGGACGAAGTTGTCGAGGCTCCCGCAGAAGAGGTGCAGGCCGAGGAGGATGACTACTCGGTTGCCGCCGTCGCACGCCATCTGGTCGAGAACAATATCCCGATTGCCATTTCCGTTTCGCCTTCGGGGGACAGGGGGTCCACCGCCGCCGTCATGCTCGCCCGCCGGATTGCGGAAGACGACCGCAAGACGCTGATCATCGACCTGACCGGGTCTGCCTGCCCGACGCGCCTCATGGCGCAGTCGATGCATGTTCCGGGCATTACCGATCTTCTCGTCGGCGATGCCGCCTTTGGCGACATCATTCACGGCGACCGGCTGTCCAGCGCGCATATCATTCCGCGCGGCAATGCGAACATCAAGCGCGCCATGCGCGGCATCGACCGTCTGGCGATGGTCATCGATTCGCTTTCCGACGCCTATGACACGGTGATCGTGGAATGCGGCCCGGCGGAAGTGGAAGGCGTGCGCCGCCTGACGCGCGGGCAGGAGACGGATATCATCCTGTCCATTCCCGGTGCCGACGAGGACGCTGTCGTCGAGCTGATCGGTGCGTTCGGCGAGGCGGGTTACAACGAGATCATGCTGATGACGGGCGAAGGAAACGAGCCGCCGGACCATCCGGGCCGCCGGGCGGCCTAGCGTTCAGTCGCTATTGCCGCCTGAAGCAGCCCTGCCGAGGCGCAGGCGCTGCAGGAGCGCATAGAGGCGCGGATTCTGCTTGATGAAGCGCTTGGCCGCGGTTTGCATCCGCCGTAGACCCTCCGCGGCCTTGCCGGTCGCGGTCGCCGGCCAAAGGAGATCGTGCTGCGCCGTCTCGATCCGGCACCAGGATCGCTTGTAGGGCTGGTCGCCGATACCAAAGTCGAAAAGGCGCGCGCCTTCCGCACAGAGCCTTTCAATCACCAGATGGAAGAGGAAGTCGCCCGGGCTAGCATCGGCTGCAATGCTGTCGTCGATGGAGCCGAACTGGCAGATCACGTGATCGCCCTTGCGCGAAATCCCCGTGACGGCGGCGATATGACCGGCATTCTGTCCGCAAAGTCTCACGGCATGCAGCCGGAGCGGATAGTCGGGTCCGGCTGCCGGTATCGTGGCGAGCTTGCGGAAAAAGTTGCGCGTCTCCTCGCCGCAAAACACGTCCGGCAGGCCCATCGCCTTGAACCTTGCCGCCTTCTGGCTGAAGAAGGCATCGAGAAGGGCGAGCCCTTCTTCCGGCGACGTCGCCACGACATGTTCATAGCCGCCGAGTTCCGCCAGCCTCCGTTCCGAGCCCCGGAACCGCTTGCGACGGCGCTTGGCGTTGATCTGCGCCAGCGTGCGGTCGAAATCCTCGAACAGGTCGAGCTGGAAGGATGCATTCTGGTTCAGCACGGCGGGCAGGCCGGCAAGCGGACTCTGCCGGCCGCGCCATTCGAGCGGGACCTTTTCCAGGACGAGAAGATCGAAGGAACGGGCGAGTTCGCTGCGGACTGCCTCCAGCGCATCGTGCAGCCGCGCCGCGCCGGCCGCTGTGAGCAGGTCATCGGTATAGAGGCCGGTATTGATGTTGCTGTAGGCCGTCGCCAGCAGGCGGGCGATGCGCAGGGGGCCGCGGCGGACGATTTCGAGCGGCAGGATGAGCCGGGTGTGGCCGTCGCCGACGCCTTCGAGGATCAGCAGGTTGCAGGTGCGGGTTTCCGTCCATGCCCGACACCAGTCATAGCTCTGGTGAAGGGAGAGGTGATTCCCGGCCTCCATGGCCCGCCACCGCCCGGCAAGCGGCTCCATGCGGTCATGCAGGCGGAGGGAAAGCGATGGCGCGGGCATGCGCGATCCTGCTCCGGCATCCTGCGAGGCCGGATCGGCAAGCGTGCGGTTGAACGCTCCGTTCTGCTCCATCGATCCCGATTCTTGCGCTGGTCAGCGACGTGTCATTGCGGCACGACGATAGTCACCGGGCCTGCGCAAAGGGTTTAAAAGGCGGGAGAGCCGCCTTTCGGGCCGGTGGAATCGGCGGATGCGGTTAGCAATTCCATAACGGCCGGATGTCAGCCGCGCGGCTTGCCGGGCTTTTCCATCCATTTGATGATGAGCATGGCCGGCAGGATCCAGAGCAGGCCCGTGACGGCGAAATAGAGCAGGTGGATATACCAGGGCGATGCCCCGAGCGTCGCGGCGGCGACCGTCGTCGCGATAAGCGCATAGAGAAGCACGAGGATGATGATCAGCACCGTACCGATCAGTTTTCTGAGGCGAGGGGGCATTGTCGGTCTTTCGATGAGCACGTGAGGACAGGGCCGCGACGGCATGCCGCAAAGGTTCGGGCCTTGTTTTGCACGGGCCGGTCGGGCAAATCAACGCTGGAGAAATCCGGGCGAAGCCGCATGAGCGGTTTTCCGCGCGGATTTGTACGAAGGATTTGCGCAGAACGGCGGCTCGCCCGCCGCTCCGGTGACAGGAGCCAATGAAATGAACGCCACGACCGTGACTGCATATCGCAGCGACTACGATACGGACAGGACCGACCGCAACCGCCGCCAGGTGCGTCGCTGGCTCGGTTTTGTGCTGTTCACGCTGTTCGTGCTGGTGCTGGTCGGCGGCGCGACGCGGCTTACCGAATCCGGCCTCTCGATCACCGAGTGGAAGCCGGTCCACGGCGTCATCCCGCCCATCACCGCCGCGGAGTGGCAGGAGGAGTTCGACCTCTACAAGCGCATTCCGCAATACGAGCAGGTCAACAAGGGCATGACCGTCGAGGAGTTCAAGACGATCTTCTGGTGGGAATGGGCGCACCGGCTGATCGCCCGCTCCATCGGCTTCGTCTTCGCCCTGCCGCTCGCCTTCTTCTGGCTGACGGGCCGCATCGAGAAGAAGCTGCGCTGGCCGCTCGTCGGCCTGCTGGCGCTCGGCGGCTTCCAGGGGTTCATCGGCTGGTGGATGGTCTCTTCAGGCCTTGCCGAGCGCGTCTCGGTCAGCCAGTACCGGCTTGCCACCCATCTCACCATCGCCTGTCTGATCTTCGCCTGGACGATGTGGCTGATGCGCGCGCTCTCGCCGCATAGCGACGACGCCGCGCCCGCTGCCGGTTCCCGGCGCCTTGCCGGCGTCATCGCCTGCATGGCGATCTTCCAGATCTATCTCGGCGCACTCGTCGCCGGCCTCGATGCGGGCCTCACCTACAATACCTGGCCGCTGATGGACGGGGCCATCGTGCCGGGCGGTCTCTTCGTGCAGCAGCCGTGGTGGATCAATCTCTTCGAGAACCCGAAGACCGTGCAGTTCGTGCACCGCATGGGGGCTTATGTGCTCTTCACGCTCGTCACGGTCCACATGATCGCCTCGCTGCGCGCCGCCCCGGCGACGACGCATGCGCGCCGCTCCCTCGTCCTCTTCGGCCTCGTCTGTCTCCAGGCGACAATCGGCATCCTGACGTTGGTCTGGCAGGTGCCGCTTGCCTGGGCGCTCGCCCATCAGGGCGGCGCGCTGATCGTGCTGGGCTTCGCGGTCGCCCACTGGCGCGGATTCTATGGTGAATATCCGCGCGAGATTGCGGACGACTGATCCCGCTCAGGCCTGCCTGAGGACGTTTCGGATCGCGGCGGCAACGGCAAGCTCGTTGTCGCGGTCCTCCTTGTTGCCGTCCTCGTCATGCCACGCGGCCGACAGGCAGCCATAGGCGAAGGCGTAGCGCAGGATGGTGCGGACATCGCGGCCGAGCGTTTCGGCGAAGATGCCGGCCATTGTCGCGATCCGCGCCTCGTTCCGGGTAAGGTCGAAGCGGTCGAGCGGGTTGGAGAACATGTTGGCGACGTCGAGCGCCGCATCGCCGATCAGTCCCGCCGGGTCGATGATGAGCCAGCCGCGTGCGCCGTGGACGATGTTTTCATGATGCAGGTCGCCATGCAGCGGCTTGATATCCCGCTGGTCGGCGATCAGCGCATCGGCGATGGCCGCCGCCTCCACATAGGGGCTTGCCGGATTTTCCCTGCGGTCCAGCTCGGCCTTGGTGAACAGGCTTGCGAAATAGCGCGGCAGCGGCAGCAGGCTTTCGGGCGGCGGCATCTGCGAAGGGTGGTGATAGGCCCGCAGCACCTCGGCGGCGATGTGGGTCGCGTCATCGTCGCTCTGGGCCTCGATATGGTCCCGCAGCGTCGTATTGCCGGCATGCTCCATCAGCAGCATGGTGCCCGAGCGGCCAAGCAGCTTGACGCAGCCGACACCGTTCCGCCATGCCAGAAAATCCGCGCCGCGCAGGCTGTCTTCCAGAACCTTCGGTTTCAGATGCTTGACGACCGCATGCGTGCAATCTGAAAGCGCCACTTCATAGACGCTTCCGGCAACCGTATCGGCAATCGGCCGGGCGCTTTCGATCCGCCATTCGGCGGGGAAGGGTGGCGTGCCAGCCTTCATCCCCGCAGCATCAGATCCATGTTCTGGACGGCCGCCCCTGACGCGCCCTTGCCGAGATTGTCGAGCAGGGCGACGAGGTTGACATGCGGCGCGCCGGCGGTGCCGAAGACGTAGAGCTTCATGCGGTCGGTATCGGCCAGTTCCACGGCGTTGACGCGGGCAAGGCCTGTGCTTTCCTTGAGATCGACGACCTCGACGATATCCTGTCCGGCATAATGCGCGGTGAGCGCCTCATGGATCGAGCCGAGCGAGGCATGATCCTTGAGATCCGCAAGGTAGAGCGGCACCTGCACGATCATGCCCTGTGCGAACTTGCCGACGGAGGGCGAGAAGAGGGGCGCGCGCGACAGCAGGCCGTGCACCTGCATTTCCGGCACGTGCTTGTGCTTGAGCGGCAGGCCGTAGAGGAAATGCGGCGCGTCGATATGCTCGGGATGATCGGCATTTTCCATCTGTGCGATCATCTGCTTGCCGCCGCCGGTATAGCCCGAGACGGCGTTGACCGTGACCGGATAGTCCTCCGGCAGCAGACCGGCGAGGCGGAGCGGCCGGAGGAGGCCGATGGCGCCCGTCGGGTAGCAGCCGGGATTGGCGACGTAGCGGGCGCTCGCGATCTTCTTCGGCTGTTCGCGATCCATCTCGGCAAAACCATAGGCCCAGTCCGGATGGACGCGATGCGCGGTCGAGGTGTCGATGATGCGCACCTGGTTGTTGCCGGAGACCATGGCGACCGCTTCCTTCGCCGCGTCGTCGGGCAGACAGAGGATCGCGACGTCGGCGCTGTTCAGCAGGTCTTCGCGTAGCTGCGCATTGCGGCGTTCGGCTTCCGGAATGGACAGCAGCTCGACATCGTTGCGGCCCGCCATGCGCGTGCGGATCTGCAGACCCGTCGTGCCGTGTTCGCCATCGATGAAGATCTTCGGTTTCATCTGCTGTCCATCCTGTCAGAGCCGTGCGCATTCCAGCAGAAGCGTGTTGCGGAATTGCGAAATAAAGAGGTCGCGGCCGATATAACCCCTCGGCCGGTCGCATTCAATGCTGCGCCGTCAGCGGCGCTCCGCCAGCTTTTCGGCATGCAGGCCCAGCATATACATGGCGATGTTGGAGCCGGCGATGGCGGTGATGTCCGCATGGTCGTAGGCGGGGGCCACTTCCACCACGTCGGAGCCGACGATGTTGAGGGCGCCGAGCTTGCGCAGGACCGAGAGGATGCGCGCGCTTGACGGGCCGCCGGAGACCGGCGTGCCGGTGCCGGGGGCGAAGGCCGGGTCGAGGCAGTCGATATCGAAGGTGAGGTAGGTCGCCCGGTCGCCGACATGGCGGATGATCGTGTCGGCGATCTCGGCGGCGCTCATCTCTTCCACGGCGTAGCCGTAGAGGATGCGGATGCCGCAATCCTCCGGCGCATGGGTGCGGATGCCGATCTGGATCGAGCTTTCCGCGTCTATCAGCCCTTCGCGCACGGCGGTGCCGACGAAGGAGCCGTGGTCGATCCTGCCCTTCTCATCCGCCCAGGTATCCTGGTGGGCGTCGAACTGCACGAGGGAGAGGGGGCCGTATTTTTCGGCATGGGCGCGCAGCAGGGGCAGCGTGATGAAATGGTCGCCGCCCAGCGTCAGCATGTAGGCGCCGGATTTCAGGATCTTCTTCGCCTCGCGCTCGATGGTGCCGGGCGTCTTCTGGTGGTTGCCGTAGTCGAGCAGGCAGTCGCCATAGTCGATGACGGCCATGTCCTCGAAGAGATCGCGTTCGAACGGATATTGCGGATCGTTGTCCATGATCGCCGAGGCGCGGCGGATGGCCTGCGGCCCGAAGCGCGTGCCGGGACGGTTGGAGGTCGCGGCATCGAAGGGAATGCCCCAGACGACCGCGTCGACATCCTTTAGGACCTTGGTGTAGCGGCGGCGCATGAAGGAGAGGATGCCGGCATGGGTCGGATCCGAAGCCGCACTCTTCAGCGTCCTGGCGGTGATGGCGTGGTCGATCGTCTTGTTGGCCATGAAAGTCCCTCCGAAGTGTGGCGGGACGTTCGCCAATCGCGATGCTTAAGGCAAGAGGTTTGTTGATCGCAAAAAGAAAAGGCCGGGGCGAACCCCGGCCTTTCCTGAAGAACAAGTCTTCCGAGCGATTAGCGCTTGGAGAACTGGAACGAACGGCGGGCCTTGGCCTTGCCGTACTTCTTGCGTTCGACGACGCGCGAGTCGCGGGTCAGGAAGCCGCCCTTCTTCAGAACCGTGCGCAGGCCCGGTTCGAAGTAGGTCAGCGCCTTGGAGATGCCGTGACGAACGGCACCGGCCTGGCCGGAAAGGCCGCCGCCGGCAACGGTCGCGTCGATGTCGAACTGGCCGTCACGGGCAGCTGCGACGATCGGCTGCTGCAGGATCATCTGCAGGACCGGGCGTGCGAAGTAAGCTTCGAACGACTTGCCGTTGACGGTGATCTTGCCGGAGCCCGGCTTGACCCACACGCGGGCAACGGCGTCCTTGCGCTTGCCGGTTGCGTAGGAACGGCCCTGGGCGTCAACCTTCTTGACGTGAACCGGGGCGGAGGCAGCGGGAGCTGCGGCAGCGACGCCGAGGTCCTTGAGCGAGGAGAGGTCGGCCATTATCAGGCGCTCCTTGTGTTCTTGCTGTTCAGCGCGGCGACGTCGAGAGCGACGGGCTGCTGTGCTTCATGCGGGTGGTTGGAGCCGGCGTAGACGCGCAGGTTCTTCATCTGGCGACGGCCGAGCGGGCCGCGCGGAACCATGCGTTCGACAGCCTTCTCGAGGACGCGCTCCGGGAAGCGGCCTTCGATGATCTGGCGAGCCGTGCGCTCCTTGATGCCGCCCGGGTAACCGGTGTGCCAGTAGTACTTCTTGTCGGAGTACTTCTTGCCGGTGAAGACGACCTTGTCGGCGTTGATGACGATGACGTTGTCGCCGTCGTCGACGTGGGGCGTGAAGGTTGCCTTGTGCTTGCCGCGCAGGCGGTTAGCGATGAGGGTAGCGAGGCGACCGACAACGAGGCCTTCGGCGTCGATGAGGATCCACTTCTTCTCTACCTCGGCGGGCTTCTGTACGAAGGTTGCCATAGGAGTAGCTCTTTCTTTAGGGTCCCGAGGCCTTGTGGGCGACGGGCGTTTCTTGTTGCTTGGTTTGGCCCCTTGCGGATGCCAAAAATCGAACGCGGCCCGTGGGGACCGCGATCTGGGGCGGCTTATAAGCGAGAGCCGATTTGGCGTCAAGCTGCCGATTTCGGGTGGCGTCAAAGATATATAAACAAAAACAATCACTTAATATTGTGGTATTTATATACCCCAATTTACCGCGGCGGAATCGAATAGGTCGCGGTGGCATGGGCCACCAGATCGTCGTCGTTTTCGTCGAAAATCGAGGCTTCGACCACGGCCAGCCGCTTGCCGAGCTTGAGTACGCGGCAGGTGCAGGAGAGGGGGCCGGGTTCGGGCTTGCGCAGGAAGTTGATGTTGAGATTGGTGGTGACGGCAAGCGCCACGGGGCCGATATGGGCGAGCACCGCGCACCATGCGCCGACATCGGCGAGCGCGAAGAGGGTGGGGCCGGAGATCGTGCCGCCCGGCCGCAGGTGTCGCTCGTTCGGCATGAGGCGCATGACCACCGTGCCGGGACCGACCGCCATCACCTCGAAGACCTTGCCGTCCGTGTGAAGCTGCGGGAAATCGGCTTCGAGGAAGCGGTTCAGCGCTTGCGGATCCATGATGGGCGTCAGTTGCATGGTCTTCGTCTCCTGTCGCCTGCTTTACAGACCGATTTGCCGATGGCGGCAAGGCCTCCCAAAGTTCCGATGCTCCGCTTGAAACCCGTCGTTCCGGCGCGTAGACCGCTCATCGACAACGGTGAAGGAGACTGTGATGGCCGACGTGGTATCGTTCAGGAAAGAAGAGCAGGCAGGCCCGCTTCGCATCGAGCGCGCCGAGCCGATCCTGCGCATCACGCTCAATAATCCCCCGGCCAATGCCCTTTCGGTCGCTGTGCTGGAGGCTCTCGGCGCGGCGCTCGATGCTGTGGCCGCCGACGAGGCCATTCGCATCGTCGTGATCGCCTCGACGGGCAATGTCTTTTCCGCCGGCCACGACCTCAAGGAAATGACCGCGCACCGCGCGGATGCCGATGGCGGGCGCGCCTTCTTCGAAAAGACCGTACGCATGGCGGCCGATATCATGTTGAAGATCGCCGCGCTGCCGCAGCCGGTTGTGGCCGAGATCGACGGCCTTGCGACCGCTGCCGGTTGCCAGCTCGTGGCGAGCTGCGACCTTGCCATCTGCACCGACACGTCCACCTTCTGTACGCCGGGCGTCAATATCGGCCTCTTCTGCTCGACGCCGATGGTTGCCGTCACCCGCGCCGCCCACCCCAAGCAGGCGATGGAGATGCTGCTGACCGGCGAGACGATCGACGCCTCCACCGCCAAGGATTTCGGCCTCGTCAACCGCATCGTGCCGCAGCAATATCTGCGTCAGGTCGTCGACAAATACGCCGCCGTCATCGCCGCCAAGTCGCCGCAGGCCCTGCGCATCGGTAAGGCGGCCTTCCGCGCGCAGGCCGGCCTGCCGTTGGCCGATGCCTATGATCTGGCCGTGGCGACGATGGTGGATAACCTGTTCGCCGACGATGCGAAGGAGGGGATCGGCGCGTTTCTCGACAAGCGCATGCCGGAGTGGGAGCGCAAGTAACTCACGCCAGCTTCAGCACCAGCACGCCGCAGGCGATCACCGCGCCGGCGGCGTAGCGCCAGATGCTCGCCTTTTCCTTGAGGATGAAGACGGAGATGAGGAGGGCGAAGAGGATGGCGGTTTCGCGCAGCGCGGCGACGGTGGCGACGGGGGCCTTGGTCATCGCCCAGAGCGCGAGGCCGTAGGAGGCGATGGAGCCGGCGCCGCCGAAGAGGCCGCGCGCCCAGTTGCGGCGCACATGGTTCCAGACCGTGAATCGCCCGCGTCGCGCGACGGCCCAGGCGAAAAGCAGCACCGGCGGCAGCAGCGCCATCCAGAGCGTGTAGGAAATCGCATTGCCGGAGGCGCGGGCGCCCGCGCCGTCCACGAAGGTATAGGTGGCGATCACCATGGCGTTGGCGAGCGCCAGCAGGATGGCATTGCGGCTGCCGTGGCGCGCCTCGAAGGCAAGCGTCAGCACGCCGGCCGAGATGACCAGCACCCCCGCCATCGCGGCCGACGTCAGGTGTTCGCCGAGCACCACGCCGCTCGTCGTGGCCACAAGCAGCGGGGCGACGCCGCGCATCAGGGGATAGACGAGGCCGATGTCACCGGCGCGGTAGGCTGCCGCGACGAGCTGGAAATAGGCGAATTGCAGGAAGGCCGAAACGAGGATGAACGGCCATGCCTCGGGCTTCGGCAGCGGCACGAAGGGCAGGAAGAACAGGCCGACGGCACCTGCGCCGAGGGCCACCATGGCCGCGTCGAGCGATTTGTCCGTGCCGGATTTGACGATGGCGTTCCAGGTCGCATGCAGGGCCGCGCCGAACAGCACGAGAATGAGAACGTCTAGCGGCAATCTGGGACCTCGGAGGGGCGGGCATGCGGACGGGGATGTCCCTTCATCCGCCCAAAGACGGCGATTTGCAATCGGCAATTTCGCGATTGCCGGCAAGACCGTGGCCAAAACCGCCGAATCTGCCCCGGATTGGCACAGAACCGCGCCCCGGCGGCGCCAGGGGGCAGTCGCCTTCTTTAATGTTTCGGGCTAGACTTGGGCCGTGAAGAAATGTGCGCGACGGTCGCGAATGCCGGAGGAGGCAGCGATGAACCACGATCACTATTCCGACAGCTATATCCGCCACATCCTGAAGTCCGTGCACACGATCGCCGTGCTCGGTGCCTCGCCGCACGATGGGCGGCCGAGCCATGGCGTGATGGGCTTCCTGCTCGGCAAGGGCTACCGCGTTTTCCCGGTCAATCCCGGCCATGCCGGCAAGACGATCCTCGGACAAACCGTCTATGCGCATCTCGCCGATATTCCAGAGCCTATCGACATGGTCGACGTCTTCCGCGCGGCGAACCAGTTTTCTGCCGTGGTGGACGAGGTCCTGGCACTTCGCCCGCTGCCTGCCGTGATCTGGGGCCAGTTCACGGTGCGCGACGATGCCGCCGCCGCGCGGGCGGAAGCCGCCGGCATTCAGGTCGTCATGGACCGCTGCCCGGTCACGGAATATCCGGTGATGATGCTCAAGGCGTCCTGAACGCCCGATATTGACTTCACGCAGCGTTACCCCAATTCTCCGCGCAACAAACGGGGCAGCGCCATGAATCATGATTCCTATCCGGACTACTATATCGCCGACATCCTCCGCTCGACGAAGGTGATCGCGCTCGTCGGCGCTTCGCCGAACCCGGAGCGCCCGAGCTATCGGGTCATGGCCTTCCTGTTGCGCAAGGGCTACCGCGTCATTCCGGTCAATCCCGGCCAGGCCGGCAAGGAGATCCTCGGCCAGCCGGTTGTCGCCCGCCTTGCCGATATCGTCGAGCCGGTCGATATGATCGATGTCTTCCGTGCCGCCGATGCGCTGCCGGCCGTGGTGGAGGAGGTCCTGGCGCTTTCCCCGTTGCCCAAGGCTATCTGGGGCCAGCTTTCGGTGCGCCATGACGAGGCGGCAGCCGCGGCGGAAGCGGCCGGTATCAAGGTGGTGATGGACCGCTGCCCGGCCATCGAGTATCCGCGCCTCGTCGCTTGAGACTTTCCAATGCGCAAAGCGCTTCGCCGCGCCGTCGCTTTCACGGAAAATCTTTCTTTGACCGGCCTTTAACTCTCTGAAATAGTCGCCCCGAATTTCATTTTGGGAGGCTATTTATGACGAAGAACAAGCCCGGATTTTCTACGCTCGCCGTTCATGCCGGCGCGCAGCCGGACCCGACGACCGGCGCGCGTGCGACGCCGATCTACCAGACGACGAGCTTCGTTTTCAATGACACGGACCACGCCGCCTCACTCTTCGGTCTCCAGGCCTTCGGCAACATCTACACCCGCATCATGAACCCGACGCAGGCCGTGCTCGAAGAGCGCGTCGCCGCGCTCGAAGGCGGCACCGCTGCGCTTGCCGTCGCCTCCGGCCACGCTGCCCAGCTCCTCATCTTCCACACGATCATGCGCCCGGGCGACAACTTCATCGCCGCGCGCCGGCTCTACGGCGGCTCGATCAACCAGTTCGGCAATGCCTTCAAGAGCTTCGACTGGCATGTTCGCTGGGCCGACACCGCCGATCTTGCGAGCTTCGAAAGCCAGATCGACGACAAGACCAAGGCGATCTTCATCGAGAGCCTTGCCAATCCGGGCGGCACCTTCGTCGATATCGCCGGCATTGCCGAGGTCGCCCATCGCCACGGCCTGCCGCTCATCGTCGACAACACCATGGCGACGCCCTACCTGCTGCGCCCGCTGGAGCATGGCGCGGATATCGTCGTGCATTCGCTGACCAAGTTCATGGGCGGCCATGGCAATTCCATGGGCGGCGTCATCGTCGACGGCGGCACCTTCGACTGGTCCGCCTCCGGCAAGTATCCGGCGCTTTCCGAGCCGCGCCCGGAATATGCCGGCGTGGTGCTGCACGCCACCTTCGGCAATTTCGCCTTCGCCATCGCCTGCCGCGTTCTCGGCCTGCGTGACTTCGGCCCCGCCATCTCGCCCTTCAACGCCTTCCAGATCCTCAACGGCATCGAGACGCTGCCGCTGCGCATGCAGCGCCACTGCGACAACGCGCTCGCCGTCGCCACATGGCTGAAGGCCCATGAAAAGGTTTCCTGGGTCAATTATGCGGGCCTCGAAACGGACCCGAACCACGCGTTGCAGCAGCGCTATTCGCCGAAGGGCGCGGGCGCCGTCTTCACCTTCGGCCTGAAGGGCGGCTACGAATCCGGCAAGCGCTTCGTCGAGGGGCTGGAAATGCTCTCGCACCTCGCCAATATCGGCGACACGCGCTCGCTCGTCATCCACCCGGCCTCCACCACCCACCGCCAGCTCAGCGAGGAGCAGCAGACCGCCGCCGGCGCCGGCCCGGATGTGGTGCGCCTGTCCATCGGCATCGAGGACGCCGCCGATATCATCGCCGATATCGAACAGGCCCTCGCCAAGGCTTGATGCCAATCGGGCGGTCCTTTCGGGCCGCCCTTTTCTTTTCAGCGAATGGGTAAAGCATGAGCAAGGCGCAACTTTTCGACACCTCCGGCATCGAGGCGGAGGAGGGCCGTCCGGCCGCCGATCGCCTCATTTCCGGCGATCCGGTCTTCACCACCTGGAATATCGAGGAGGCCGAGGGCGGCATCTATTCCGGCATCTGGCAATCGACGCCCGGCAAGTGGCGCATCCAGTATGACGAGTGGGAATATTTCCACATCCTCGAAGGTCACTCCATCGTGACCTCCGAGGAGGGAGAGACTTTCCACCTGAAGGCAGGCGACCGCCTGATCCTGAGACCCGGCTTCAAGGGAACCTGGGAAGTCGTTGAAACGACTCGCAAGGACTACGTCATTCGCCTCTAGAGTTTGTCAGGTTCATTCTGAACCAGGAAAACTCTAGATTCCCTTGTTTTAGTTTGTCTTATCGGGAAAACCGGATCCCACTTTTCCCTGACAAACTCTAGTCACCAGGTCAGGTCCAGCGCCTCCAGCCCGTGGAAATGGTACACGTCCTTGACCACGGGGGCCTTGGCGATCTTGAGACCCGGCAGGCGCTGGAAGAGGATCGGCAGGGCGATGTTCAGCTCCAGCCGGGCGAGCGGCGCGCCGATGCAGAAGTGGATGCCGGCGCCGAAGGAGAGGTTCGCGCCCTCGTCGCGATCCGGCTTGAAGGCGAGCGGGTCGCTGAACTTCTTCGGATCGAGATTGGCGGCCGCGAGGATCATCGCCACCTTGTCGCCGCGGCGGAACTGGATGCCGTCGAGTTCCACATCCTCGAGCGCGTAGCGCTGGAAGATATGCACCGGCGCGGAGATGCGCAGGCACTCTTCCACCGTGCGTTCCGTCGCCTTCGCGTCTGCAAAGAGTGCGGCAGGGTCGGCACCGTTTTCAAGGATGGTGCGCACGGCGTTGCCGATCTGGTGCACCGTCGCTTCATGGCCGGCATTGAGCAGCACGATGGTCGTCGAGATCAGCTCGTCCTCGGTGAGAAGCTGGCCCTTATGCTCGGTATGAACCATGTGCGAGAGCAGGTCGTCGCGCGGCTCGGCCCGGCGCTCGGCGATGACGCCGCGCACATAGTCGGAAAACTCCTGCGCGGCCTTGTCGGCGGCAAGCTCGTCCTCGCGGGTGCGGCCGAACATGTACATGCGCACATAGGCATGCGACCACTTCAGCAGCTGCGGGCCCATCTCGTCGGGAATGCCGATCATGCGGGCGATCATCGTCACCGGAAGAATGTCGGCGAAGGCGGTAAGCAGCTCGACGCGCCCGTCCTTCTCGAAGCGGTCGATGGCCTGATTGCAGAGATCCGTGATCTCGGGTGTCAGGCGCTCGATCATGCGCGAGACGAAAGTGCGGTTGACGAGCGTGCGCAGCCGCGTGTGCTCCGGCGGCTCCAGTTCCAGCAGCGACCAGGCCTCGGCGGCATCGAAGTGCCGCACGTGATCCTGCGGCTCCGGCATGCCGAGTTCTTCCCGCGTCGCCACATGCAGGATCTGCCGGCCGAAGCGGCGGTCGCGTAGAAGGCCGTTCACATGGTCGTAGCCGGTGAAATACCACTGCTTCTGCTCCTCCCACCAGAAGGTGGGACAGTGCGCGTGCAGCGCCGCATAGACCGGATTGGGATCGCGGTAGAAATCGGAATTACGGCCGTCGAGCGAAACCCGGCGGCTGGCGGCATCGATGGTGAGGAAGGGGAGATGTGTCGTCGTCATGGAAGATCGGTAACGAATTCCGCTGTCCGAGAAAACCCGAAATTTGATTGCGCGATGATAATAAACTAAGTTTAATGAACTAAGTTCATGGGAGGTGAAGTGAATGCGCGTCATCAATATTCACGAAGCAAAGACCCATCTCTCGCGCCTTGTCGAAAAGGCTGCGGATGGAGAGTCTTTCGTCATCGCTAAGGCAGGGAAACCGATGGTCCGGGTGATGCCATTGGAGGAACCCATCAGGAAAACTGCTCCAAGTCGCTTCGGATTCCTCCGCGGACAACTCAAGGTTCCCGAGGATTTCGATACTATGGGACAGAAGGAGATCGAAAAGATGTTTCATGGTGATAAATGAGGCTATTGATCGACACCCATCTGCTGATTTGGGCTGCTGAAGGGCCTGAGCGCCTCAGTGCCGACGCACTCGCGCTGATGTCAGATCCAGACAATGTATTGGTCTTCAGCGTCGCGAGCATCTGGGAAATTGCAATAAAGCAAACACTGAACAGGCGAGATTTCTCGGCAGATGCGTCTCTTGTTCGAAGCGGCCTTGTCGAAAGCGGCTACGAGGAGTTGGCGATCAATGCAGCTCATGCGATGGCGACTGCGGACCTTCCACGCATTCACAATGATCCGTTCGATCGCATGCTAATTGCCCAGGCCCGGACCGATGGCATCATGTTGCTTACTTCTGATCGGCTTATGGCCTCCTATCCCGGTCCGGTCCGCCTCGTCTAATCACCTCCCAACGGCTATCCCCTCCCGCCGAGGATCGGCGGCGCCTTTGAGGCCGTCTGCCGTCAGCTCGATGGCGTGGAGGCCGGAGTTCATCTCGCTGGTTCTCACCTCGAAGCCGAGTGCTCTCAGCGGTTCGGCCAGCTTTTCGGCGCTGGTGCCGGCTTCCAGGTCATAGGGGCCGAAGCGGTTGATGAGATGGGGCATGGCGACGATCTCGCCGATATCCATGCCCCAGTCGATATAGGCGATGAGCGCCTGGGCGACATAGCCGATGATCTGGCTGCCGCCGGGCGAGCCGATGGCAAGGAGCGGTTTTCCGTCCTTCAGCACGATGGTCGGCGACATGGAGGAGCGGGGGCGTTTGCCGGGTTCGACGCGGTTGGCGACGGGCGTGCCTTCGTCATGCGTCTCGAAGGAGAAGTCGGTGAGCTCGTTGTTGAGCAGGAATCCCCCCGTCATCAGCCGCGAGCCGAAGCCGTTCTCGATGGTCGTCGTCATGGAGACGACATTGCCTTGCCTGTCGACGATGACGAAATGGCTGGTGGAGGGCAGTTCGATGGCGGCGTCGCGGCCGAAGTTGAAGGCATGGTCCCATTCCGGCCTGCCGGCCGTTACGGCATCATCGCCGAGCGCCTTGTCGCCGTCGAGCAGTCTGGCCCTCTCGCCGAGGTAGGCCTTGTCGAGGAGGCCCTTGATCGGGGCCGGCACGAAATCGGTGTCGGCGAGGTAGCGGCCGCGATCCGCGAAGGCGAGACGTTGCGCGTCGCCGATCAGCCGCCAGCTTTCGGGATTGTCCCTGCCGAGCGCCTTGAGATCGAAATTCTCCAGCATGCCAAGCATCTGGCCGATAGCGACCGCACCGGAGGAGGGCGGTCCCATGCCGCAGATGTCGAGTGCGCGGTAGCGGACGCATATGGGGCGCCGTTCTTTCACCCGATAGTTCGCAAGGTCTGCGAGCGACAACACGCCGGCATTCTTGCCGGACATGCGCACGGTATCGACGATCGCCTCCGCGATGGGGCCTTTGTAGAAGGCCTCGGCGCCGCCCTTGGCGATGGCCGCGAGCGTATCGGCATAGGCGGGATTCCTGAGCACGGTGCCGGCCTTGATCGGCGCACCGTCGGTGCCGAAGAAATAGGACGCGGTCGTCTCGAAGGTCTTCAAGCCGTCGCCTTCGGCGGCAACAAGGCTGGCGAGGCGGGGAGAGACGGAAAAGCCCTCGTGCGCCAGCGTCTCTGCGGGAGTGAAGAGGTCCTTCCAGTCCTTGCGGCCCCAGCGCTTGTGCGCCTCCTGCATCAGCATGACGGTGCCGGGCGTGCCGACCGAGCGCCCGCCGACGACGCGTGCCGACCGAGCGCCCGCCGACGACGGCGTCGAAGAATTTCATCGGCTCGCCCTTGTCGTCGAGGAAGAGCGTGGGCGTGGCCTCCAGCGGCGCCGTTTCGCGGCCGTCGAGCGTGACGACGCGTTTTGCCGCCGCGTCGTAATAGACGAGGAACGCGCCGCCGCCGAGGCCGGAGGATTGCGGCTCTACGAGGCCGAGCACGCTCTGGACGGCGATCATGGCGTCGATGGCGCTGCCGCCTTCGGCCAGCACTTTTTCGCCGGCCTGCGCCGCCAGAGGATGGGCGGCGGCCACCATGTATTCGTGCGCCGTGACGACTTTTGCCGCCGCAAGGCCGGTCGCGCGTTCGGGCGCAACGGTGTCCGAAGCCTGCTGGGCGGGCGCAGCCGTGGTGGTCAGCAAGAAAAGCCCGAGGGCGACGAGGGATCGTTTCATCGTGATAACCTCCGCTTGGCGCGGGTATAGTGCAGGCATTTACGCGGTGGAGGCAAGGCGGATGGGGAATTCACCCTTTCTTCACCCTGCCGCCACTTGGGTCGACGCCCGGCTTGTGGAAATCCTTGTCTGCCGTTGCGTGAGTTAACCGCATTCTCGCATAGAGCCTCGCAAAACGTGGGGCCGTCTTGAAGTCCGATACCCTGACACTCTATGTAGGGAAGACGAAACTTGCTGATTCCCAACGCTTGGCGAGGGTTTCAGGGCCACTTGAGATGAAGGATTGATATGAGAAATCCCGTAGATACCGCCATGGCTCTGGTGCCGATGGTCGTCGAGCAGACCAACCGCGGCGAGCGTTCCTACGACATCTATTCGCGCCTCCTGAAGGAACGCATCATCTTCCTGACGGGTCCCGTCGAGGATCATATCGCAACGCTCGTCTGCGCGCAGCTTCTCTTCCTCGAGGCTGAAAACCCGAAGAAGGAAATCGCGCTCTACATCAATTCGCCGGGCGGCGTCGTGACCTCGGGCATGGCGATCTACGATACGATGCAGTTCATCAAGCCTGCCGTATCGACGCTCTGCATCGGTCAGGCCGCCTCCATGGGCTCGCTGCTGCTGGCCGCCGGCCACAAGGACATGCGCTTTGCCACGCCGAATGCCCGCATCATGGTCCACCAGCCCTCCGGCGGCTTCCAGGGCCAGGCATCGGATATCGAGCGCCATGCCAAGGACATCCTCAAGATGAAGCGCAAGCTGAACGAGGTCTATGTCAAGCATTGCGGCCGCACCTATGAGGAAGTCGAGCAGACGCTCGACCGCGACCACTTCATGAGCGCCGACGAGGCGAAGGACTGGGGTCTGGTCGACCGGGTCATCACGAGCCGCGAAGTGATCGAGGGGCCCGACGCCACGTAATCCCGATTGCGCTGCGGGGTCCGATGACACTCGACGACTACAACGCCTTCTGCGCTTCGCTCCCCGCCACGACGCATGTCGTGCAATGGGGCGGGGCGCATGTCTGGAAGGTCGGCGACAAGGTGTTCGCCATCGCCGGATGGAGCGAGGCGGAAGGGCTTGGGGTCACGTTCAAGGTGTCCGAACTCGCCTACGACATTCTGCGCGAGCAGCCGGGGTGCCGCCCGGCGCCCTATCTTGCCTCGCGCGGCATGAAGTGGATCCAGCGGCAGACGGGCGAATCGGTTGATGATGCGGCCCTGTGCGACTATTTGTTGGAAAGTCACGGCCTGGTGGCGGCAAAGTTGACGCGCAAGGCTCGCGCCGATCTCGGCTTGTGACGGGAGTGTGAAGGGCCTTACGCGATTGTAATGATCGCGGGGCTTTATCCTCGCCACAAAGCCGGTAATATTGGCCGTTAATGCTATGTTGATTTGTAACGGCATAGCATTCGGTGTTTAGACGGGGAATGCGTTGCAATCGGTTCAAGGGCGTCGCCCGGGCCGGTCAGTACCCCTGGAGCCTTTGAAGGGCGCAAGCGCTTCCGACAAGGGCGGTTTGAGTGGTCCGGCCATCTTGCGAGGGATGGGCGGCGTGCTGGAAGGAAAGTGATATGAGCAAGGTCAGCGGCAGCAACGGCGGCGACTCCAAGAATACCCTTTACTGCTCCTTCTGCGGCAAGAGCCAGCACGAGGTCCGCAAGCTGATTGCCGGACCGACGGTGTTCATCTGCGATGAATGCGTCGAACTGTGCATGGACATCATCCGCGAGGAGAACAAGACCTCGATGGTGAAATCCCGCGACGGCGTTCCCACGCCCCAGGATATCATCAAGGTCCTCGACGAATATGTCATCGGCCAGCAGCAGGCCAAGCGCATCCTGTCGGTCGCGGTGCACAACCACTACAAGCGTCTGGCGCATGCCGCCAAGGGCTCGGACGTGGAACTGGCGAAGTCGAACATCATGCTGGTCGGCCCCACGGGCTGCGGCAAGACCTACCTCGCCCAGACGCTCGCCCGCATCATCGACGTGCCCTTCACCATGGCTGACGCCACGACGCTGACCGAAGCCGGTTACGTCGGCGAGGACGTGGAGAACATCATCCTGAAGCTCCTGCAGGCGGCCGACTACAATGTCGAGCGCGCGCAGCGCGGCATCGTCTATATCGACGAAGTCGACAAGATCTCGCGCAAGTCCGACAACCCGTCCATCACCCGTGACGTGTCGGGCGAGGGCGTGCAGCAGGCGCTTCTGAAGATCATGGAAGGCACGGTTGCTTCCGTACCGCCGCAGGGCGGCCGCAAGCATCCGCAGCAGGAATTCCTGCAGGTCGACACGACGAACATCCTGTTCATCTGCGGCGGCGCCTTCGCCGGCCTCGACAAGATCATCTCCGCCCGCGGCGAGAAGACCTCCATCGGCTTCGGCGCGACGGTCCGCTCGCCGGAAGATCGCCGCGTCGGCGAAGTCCTGCGCGATCTGGAGCCGGAAGATCTGGTAAAGTTCGGCCTCATCCCGGAATTCATCGGCCGTCTGCCGGTTCTGGCGACGCTGGAGGACCTCGACGAGGATGCGCTGATCCAGATCCTGTCCGAGCCGAAGAACGCGCTGATCAAGCAGTACCAGCGCCTGTTCGAGATGGAAGACGTCGAACTGACCTTCCACGAGGACGCGCTGCGCGAGATCGCCCGCAAGGCCATCGTCCGCAAGACCGGCGCCCGCGGCCTGCGCTCGATCATGGAGAAGATCCTGCTCGACACGATGTTCGAGCTTCCGACGCTGGAAGGTGTTCGCGAAGTCGTCATCTCCGACGAGGTGGTCAAGGGTTCGGCCCGCCCGCTCTACATCTACTCGGAGCGCTCCGAGGAAAAGGCCAACGTTTCGGCCTGATCGGTCGCAAATCGCTTGAGGAAGGACCCGCCACGGCGGGTCTTTTCGTTTGAGGTCAACTGGTGATATTTCGTGACTTTCCGCTTTTGCCCGTTGCGGGCATGATGCGCAGGTGTTTCGGCGCGTGAGGCGTTGCGAAACGGCACGTGCCGCGCGAATATGGAAGACTTCGATTCTGTTCTGCGTATGCTCCGGCAATGATTGCCGGGGGAAGGCCGCAAGTTCCGCGACAGCGCGGAAGACTAGACTTCCCATGTTGGTTCGTCCGGTTCGGTGCGGGGGTGGGGCACCCCGGCGCCGGGCTTGAAAAAGCGTTAGCCGCACGCCACTTGTGGATGGAAAAGATCGCCGGCCCGGTGTCCCCAAGCACCGACAGGACCGGTTCCCGGAAACGGGACGTTTGAAAGGAAATGACATGACGAAAAAGACGTCTGCGCCGCACGAATCCACGGCCTTCCCGGTCCTGCCCCTGCGCGACATCGTGGTGTTCCCGCACATGATCGTGCCGCTGTTCGTCGGTCGCGAAAAGTCGATCCGTGCGCTGGAAGAGGTCATGGGCACCGACAAGCAGATCATGCTTGCCACCCAGATCAACGCTTCCGACGACGATCCGGAGACCGACGCCATCTACCGCATCGGCGCCGTCGCCAATGTTCTCCAGTTGCTGAAGCTGCCCGACGGCACCGTCAAGGTGCTGGTCGAGGGCCGCGCCCGCGCGGAGATCGACGGCTATACCGATCGCGAGGAGTTCTACGAGGCGCTGGCCCATGTGCTGCCCGAGCCGGAGGAGGACCCGGTCGAGATCGAGGCGCTGTCGCGCTCGGTCGTCTCCGAGTTCGAGAACTATGTGAAGCTCAACAAGAAGATTTCGCCGGAAGTCGTCGGTGCCGCGAGCCAGATCGAGGATTACTCGAAGCTCGCCGACACGGTCGCCTCGCACCTGTCCATCAAGATCGTCGAGAAGCAGGAAATGCTCGAGACGACCAGCGTCAAGCTGCGCCTCGAAAAGGCGCTCGGCTTCATGGAAGGCGAAATCTCGGTTCTGCAGGTCGAAAAGCGCATCCGCTCGCGTGTCAAGCGCCAGATGGAGAAGACCCAGCGCGAATACTACCTCAACGAACAGATGAAGGCGATCCAGAAGGAACTCGGCGACGGCGAGGACGGCCGCGACGAGATGGCCGAACTGGAAGAGAAGATCGCCAAGGCCAAGCTCTCCAAGGAGGCCCGCGAAAAGGCGGATGCCGAGCTGAAGAAGCTGCGCCAGATGAGCCCGATGTCGGCGGAAGCCACGGTCGTGCGCAACTATCTGGACTGGCTGACGGGTATTCCGTGGGGCAAGAAGTCGAAGATCAAGACCGACCTCAACGCTGCGGAAAAGATTCTCGACGAGGATCATTTCGGTCTCGACAAGGTCAAGGAGCGCATCGTCGAATATCTCGCCGTGCAGGCCCGCTCGACCAAGATCAAGGGTCCGATCCTGTGCCTCGTCGGCCCTCCGGGCGTCGGCAAGACCTCGCTCGCGAAATCGATCGCCAAGGCGACCGGCCGCGAATATATCCGCATGGCGCTCGGCGGCGTGCGTGACGAGGCCGAAATCCGCGGTCACCGCCGCACCTATATCGGCTCGATGCCCGGCAAGGTCATCCAGTCGATGAAGAAGGCGAAGAAGTCCAACCCGCTCTTCCTGCTCGACGAGATCGACAAGATGGGCATGGACTTCCGCGGCGACCCGTCTTCGGCCCTGCTGGAGGTGCTGGACCCGGAACAGAACTCGACCTTCATGGATCACTACCTGGAAGTCGAATACGACCTGTCCAACGTCATGTTCGTGACGACGGCGAACACGCTGAACATTCCCGCGCCCCTGATGGACCGCATGGAAGTGATCCGCATCGCCGGCTACACGGAAGAAGAGAAGCTGGAAATCGCCAAGCGGCACCTGCTGCCCAAGGCGATCCGCGACCACGCGCTGCAGCCGAAGGAATTTTCGGTCACCGACGGCGCGCTGATGGCGGTCATCCAGCAGTACACCCGCGAGGCGGGCGTCCGTAACTTCGAGCGTGAACTGATGAAGCTCGCCCGCAAGGCGGTGACCGAGATCATCAAGGGCAAGGCGAAGAAGGTCGAGGTTACGGCGGAGAACATCCACGATTTCCTCGGCGTTCCGCGCTTCCGCCACGGCGAAGCCGAGCGCGAGGATCAGGTTGGCGTCGTCACGGGGCTTGCCTGGACGGAAGTCGGCGGCGAACTGCTCACCATCGAAGGCGTCAGCCTGCCGGGTGGCAAGGGCCGCATGACGGTCACGGGCAACCTGAAGGACGTGATGAAGGAATCGATCTCGGCAGCGGCCTCCTATGTCCGCTCGCGCGCCGTCGATTTCGGCATCGAGCCACCGCGCTTCGACAAGACTGACATCCACGTGCACGTGCCGGAAGGCGCGACGCCCAAGGACGGTCCGTCGGCCGGTATCGCCATGGCGACCGCCATCGTCTCCATCATGACCGGCATTCCGGTCTCGAAGGACATCGCGATGACGGGCGAAGTGACGCTGCGCGGTAGGGTCCTGCCCATCGGCGGCCTCAAGGAGAAGCTGCTCGCAGCGCTTCGCGGCGGCATCAAGAAGGTGCTGATCCCGGAAGAGAACGCCAAGGACCTGGCGGACATTCCGGACAATGTGAAGAACAGCATGGAGATCGTCCCCGTTTCCCGCATGGGCGAGGTGATCGAGCATGCGCTGCTGCGCCGGCCCGAGCCGATCGAGTGGGACGGCACGTTCGAAGCGGCCAAGGTTCCGCCGGTCGAATCGACCGATGACGGCGCCGGTGCCATCGCGCACTAGGCCGTTTTGGGCACCAAACTGTGAAAGACCGGCCTTCGTGCCGGTCTTTTTCGTTGAAAAGCGTGTGTAACCCCCGGATTCTCAGGCTTTCTGCGCGAAATATTCTTGCGAGGCGAAGGCCGATGCGTATTCTGCCCCCGACTTGTATGAGTCGTTTCAAACCGTAAGAAAGGGGTGGAAACATGAACAAGAATGAACTCGTATCCGCAGTGGCTGAGAAGTCTGGCCTCTCCAAGACGGACGCAGCATCTGCTGTCGACGCCGTTTTCGAGACGATCCAGGGCGAACTCAAGAACGGCGGCGACGTTCGTCTCGTCGGTTTCGGCAATTTCTCCGTGTCGCGTCGCGAAGCTTCGAAGGGCCGCAACCTTTCGACCGGCGCCGAGATCGAGATCCCGGCTCGCAACGTGCCGAAGTTCTCGGCCGGCAAGGGCCTGAAGGACGCCGTCAACGGCTGATCCTCAGTTCGGGCAGAGCGGTTATCCACTCCGCCGCCAATCCTGAAATTCAGGTCGGGGGTCCGGTTTTCCGGACCCCCTTTTTGTTTTCCGGGAAAGGGTGGCAGCGTGAGCCGCGTTGTCATCCAGCTGTAACATGCAAGCCTCAGAACCGCCGGGTTCCTATTGACCGGATTCCGGAGGCATTCATGAAAACCCGTTCTCTTACCGCTGCGCTGGCAGCGGTTCTCGCCGCATCGGTGGCCCCTGCCGCCAGCGCCGAGCCCGTATTCAATCGCATTGCATCCTTCGCCGTTGCCGATAACCTGCCGGAAGGTGTGGACAAGGCGACGCCGAGTTCGTCCGAAATCATTGCCGCGTCCGAAGACGGCAACACGCTCGTCTATTCCGACAGCCCCAACAAGGCGATCGGCTTCATCGACATCACCGACGCCAGGGCGCCGAAGGCCGGCGGTTCCGTCGCCTTCGACGGTGAGCCGACTTCCGTGACCTTCGCTGCCGGCAAGGCGCTCGTCGCGATCAACACGCGCGAAAGCTTCGTCAAGCCGTCCGGCATTCTCGCCCAGGTCGACGTTGCGTCGAAGGCGGTCGAGGCGACCTGCGATCTCGGCGGCCAGCCGGATTCCATCGCCCTCAACAAAGACAAGACCCTTGCCGCGATCGCCATTGAGAACGAGCGCGACGAGGAGGTCAATGACGGTGACCTGCCGCAGATGCCGGCGGGCGATCTCGTTCTGCTGTCGCTGAAGGACGGCGTCGTCGATTGCGGCTCGATCAGGCATGTCGCCCTGACGGGCCTTGCCGAGGTTGCCGGCGAAGACCCGGAACCCGAATTCGTTTCCTTCAACAGCCTCGACGAAGTCGCCGTCACGCTGCAGGAAAACAACCATATCGTCATCGTCGACGGCAAGACGGGCACGGTGAAGAGCCACTTCTCCGCCGGCACTGTCAGCCTCGAAGGCGTCGATACCAAGAAGGACGGTGCGCTGAAGTTCACCGGCAAGGTCGAGGACGTTGCCCGCGAACCCGACGCCGTGAAGTGGCTGGACGACAACCGTCTCGTTGTTGCCAATGAAGGCGACTGGAAGGGCGGGGCCCGCGGCTTCACCATTTTCGACAAGCAGGGCAAGGTTCTCTACGAGAACGGCCCGGCCTTCGAGCGCGAGATCGCGAAGATCGGTCACTACCCGGACAAGCGCAACAAGAAGGGCGTCGAGCCGGAAGGACTGGAAGCCGCGAAATTCGGCGAGGACAACCTGTTCTTCGTCCTGGCCGAGCGCGCGTCCATCGTCGGCGTCTACAAGGATACCGGCGCCGAGCCTGAGCTGCTTCAGCTCCTGCCGTCGGGCATCGCCCCGGAAGGCGCGGTCGCCATTCCGGGCCGCAACCTGCTCGTGACGGCCAATGAAGCCGACCTCGTCGAGGACGGCGGCGCGCGCTCGCATGTCATGATCTATGAGCGTGCGGAAGGGGAGGCTGCCTATCCGCAGATCGTTTCCACCGAGAAGGACGGCGAACTGATCGGCTTCGGCGCACTCTCCGGTCTTGCTCCGGTCAAGGACAAGCCGGGCATGCTCTATGCCGTCAACGATTCCTTCTACGCCTCGCAGCCGACGATCTTCACGATCGATGCAACCGCGAAGCCGGCGAAGATCGTCGATGCCCTGCGCATCACCCGCAACGGCGCTCCTGCGCAAAAACTCGACAGCGAAGGCCTGACGCCGGATGGCGAAGGCGGCTTCTGGCTCGCCAATGAAGGCGATGCCGACAAGCTCTATGCCCATGCCATCATCCATGTGAACGAGAAGGGCGAGATCGACAAGGAGATCGCCATTCCCGCCGAGCTGCGCGCCGGCGAAAAGCGCTTCGGCTTCGAAGGCATCACCAGCGTCGGCGAAGGCGACGACAAGGTGCTCTGGATGGCCGTACAGCGTGAATGGGGCGATGACGAGAAGGGTTTTGTGAAGCTCGTTTCCTACAAGCCGTCCAACAAGGAATGGGGCGCCGTCCGCTATCCGCTCGACAAGACGGAAAGCGGCTGGGTCGGCCTCTCCGAAATCACGGCGAACGGCGATCACGCCTATATCATCGAGCGTGACAACCTGATCGGCCAGGCCGGCAGGGTGAAGAAGCTCTACCGCGTCGCGCTTGCCGACCTGAAGCCGGCAAAGCTCGGCGGCGAACTGCCGGTCGTGAAGAAGGAAGAGGTGCGCGATCTCATTCCCGATCTCAAGGCCACCAATGGCTATGTCGTCGACAAGGTGGAAGGCTTCGCCATCGATGCGGCCGGCAACGGCTATGTCGTGACGGACAATGACGGCGTCGACGATTCGTCGGGTGAGACGCTGTTCTTCGGCATCGGCCCGATCAACGCCATGTGATCGCGACATGCCCGACGCTTCCCCTCGCGGGAGGAGGCGCCGGGCAGTTCAACCGCGCAAATGAAAAGGCCGGGATCCTGCGACCCCGGCCTTTCTATTTTCGTTGCCGCAGGCTGCTAGCCGACGGCCTGCAGTGAACGCGCGGGGGCCGCTACCGGCTGGTCGCTTGCGTTCTTGTCTCTTTCCCGTTGCAGCTCGTCGGTCTTCTCGCTGAGACAGCGGATGATTTCCTTCATATGCTGCTTCTGATCTTCGGTCAGGACGTTGAAGATCGCTTCGATCGTCTTGTGCTGCGGTTGCTGGGCGGCCGAAATGACGGTGCGGCCCATATCCGTAATAGAGACGATCTTGGCACGACGATCCTTCGGATCGGGCTCGCGCATGACGAGCTTGTCACGTTCCAGACCATCGATCGCTTCCGTAACCGTACGGGGGGCGAAACCAAGCGCGCAGGCGATGTCCGTCGACCGCTGGGGACCCTGACATTCCAGAAGAAGCAGGAACTTGCTGCGGGCGAGCGACACACCTTCGTCCATCATGCACTCATTCACCAAGCGGCTCACCTGATGGTAGAGTTTGAACATGCCTTGGGAGATTTCTATCGTGCTATTCATGAGGTGAAATATAGGTATTATGAGGGACCATGTCAAATGATCACGAAGTTTTTCACTGAGCTTGATCATAGATATTGAACGATGCGTGTAAATGCGCCCGGTCAGGCAAGGGACGGTTTTCCTTACCTCTTCTCCGCCTTTTTCGCGGAGGGGTGATTTCTTTCCTGCATAACCTGCCCGAGCCGTCCCGGACGTTGCTGCAAGCATTGACCCGGAGGAGGGCGGAGGCGATTGTCCGGCCATGCCTTTCCGCTTCATCCACACCGCCGACCTGCATCTCGATTCGCCGCTCGCCTCGCTCGCCCTGCGCAATGGCGATCTTGCCGATCTCGTGCGCGGCGCCACGCGCAAGGCGCTGGAGCGCATCGTCGATCTCGCTATCGCCGAAGAGGTGGATATGGTGATCGTCGCGGGCGATCTCTACGATGGCTCGCAGACGTCCATGGCGACCGCGCTCTTCCTGATGGGGGAGATGCGGCGGCTGGAGGCGGCGGGCATTCGCGTCTTCATCATCCGCGGCAATCACGATGCGCAGTCGCAGATCACGCGCGAGCTCACCTTCCCGCCGAATGTGCATGTCTTCGACGGGCGCGGGAAGCCGGTGAAGGCGGGGGCGCTCGGCGGCGGCCGGGAAATTCATGTCCACGGCATCAGCTTCGCCCAGCCGCATGCGCCAAGCTCGTTGCTGCCGGCCTATCGTGCGCCGGTGCCCGATGCCGTCAATATCGGCCTCATGCATACCAGCCTCGCCGGCGCGAGCCGTCACGACCCTTACGCGCCCGTCGGCATCCCCGATCTCGCCGCACACGGTTTCGACTATTGGGCGCTCGGCCATATCCACCAGCGCCGGGTGCATTCGCAACGTCCCTGGATCGTCATGCCCGGCAATCCGCAGGGCAGGGACATCAACGAGGGCGGCCTGAAGGGCATCACGCTCGCCACCATCGCCGAGGACGGCACGATCACCTGCGAGGAACACGCCGTCGCCATCGCGGTCTTCGAGCGGCTTTCCGTCGAACTTTCGGGCACCGCGGACTGGAGCGGCATGCTCGACCGCGTCGAGGCTGCGCTTGGTGAGGCGAAAGCCGCCGCGGCCGGTGCTCATCTCGTCGCCCGCCTGTCCTTGACCGGCACCACCCCGCTTGGCTGGCGTCTGCGTCGTGACGAGGATCTGCTGCTCGGCGAATTGCAGAATCTTGCCGCCTCACTGGGCGACTGCTGGATCGAGGCGGTGGAACTGGCCGTCGCCGCGCCGCAGGCGATCGGAGAAGCCAATGCCGGTCCGCTCACGGAATTGGGCCGCCTGATGCAGGACGACGTGGTGGCGAGCCACGCCTATCGCGAGGAACTGCGCGAGACGCTGGGCGATCTCCTGCGCCAGTTGCCGAGGGAGGCCCGCAGCCTGCTTGCGCCGGACGAGGCGGGGGAGGAAGCCTTGCTGTCGGAGCTTGCCCTTCAGGGGACTGATGCCGTGCTTGCCCGCCTCGGGGGGGAGAGCGGGGGGGCGTAGGGATGCGTCTCGACCGCCTCGATCTTGTCCGCTACGGCAAGTTCACCGACCGCAGCCTCGATTTCGGCGTGGCGGAGCCCGGCAGGCCGGATTTCCACCTCGTCTATGGCCTCAACGAGGCCGGCAAGTCGACGCTGTTTTCCGCCTATCTCGATCTGCTCTTCGGTATCGAGAAGTCGAGCGCCTACGGGTTTCTGCATGCCTATGGCCTGATGCGAGTCGGTGGCCGGCTCTCCATCGGCACGGAGCGGCACGAGGCCTATCGCCTGAAGCGCAACCAGGCCTCGCTGGTGTCCGCCGACGACCGGCCGCTGCCGGATACGCTCTTCGCTTCCGTGCTGGGCGGCATGGATCGCAACGCCTATCGCACCATGTTCTCGCTCGACGACGAGAGCATCGAGAAGGGCGGCGAGGATATTCTGAAGAGCGAAGGCGAGCTGGGCGCGATGCTCTTTTCCGCCAGCTCCGGCCTTTCCGACATGGCGACGGGCCTTGCGGCGCTGAAGCTGGAGGCCGACGAATTCTACCGCCCGTCCGGCCGCAAGCACGGCCTGTCCACCCTCAAGGCCGAGATCGAGACGCTCACCGCCGAGCGCAAGGCGCTGGATGTCGCGGCGCGCGACTATGGCGCGCTCGTGCGCGAGCGCGAT
>APMI01004003.1_pt1 | contig 38714 bp, 45 predicted proteins | sample 667938 | NCBI WGS metagenome assembly APMI01 (sample SAMN01084076, study PRJNA167559) | wastewater metagenome | biome: Wastewater | place: Denmark: Ejby Moelle, Odense | collected 2011-11-28
AGACTCTAAGTAATATCTCCGAGTAATTATCTCCAAGACTCTAAGTAATTATATTCTGATCAGAATATAATTACTTTACAATTGTTCCAGGAACCGGGAAAGAACGTCGATGGACGAACGAGCTGTCGGATTAAGAGTTAGACAAGAATATAATATATCTACTAGTTTTTGCATTGTAGGAGTGTAGTAATTGCTATGCCACAAACTCGGATTATTGTCAATCTTCCAGTATGCTATCTTTCTCTGATCAATGTTAACTGGAGATTCTCCGAACAGGATCTGGAGAAGTGTGATAGCCAGAGACCACATGTCGCATTTTTGAGCCATCTCTATACTAACTTTAGCATTGAGATCCTTAGAATATAAATCATAAAGATAGGGACATACATATTCTTTGGTTCCTCCGGGGAGACAATTCCCGGAGCAAGTAATCCCTAGATCCCCCAGTTTGAAAACCAAGTTAAATCCTTGTTTATAGAGTATGTTAGGAGGCTTAATATCTAAATGAGCATATCCAGATCTATGGATGTGTGATAATCCTGACGTCACGCTTTTCACTAAATTTATGTATTCATAACTATCTTTAGGTCTGTAATCTTTACCGTCTCTAGAAGTTTCTACTTTAGTCGATCCATCAACAAACTTACTAATAATTAAGTCGGTATCGCCATCCATTAGTTCAAAAACTAATCCGAGTTTATCGTCTATACCGGTTACAACATCATACAAACATACAATGTTAGGATGACACATATTAGAGTAAGATTCTATTAGTTTAGAATTATTTTCATACTCAACAGTTCCAGCCACATTGTCTATTATCTTGAGAGCATATCTTAACTTATTTAGTTCAGATACTACTTCGTACACTTTACCAAACCCTCCACCACCTAGATACTTGACGACTCGATAATTACCGACCTTAGTACAAACATCTAGATCCATTTCATATTACTGATAATAAGAAATCTTTAAATCACGATAACCTCGAACGGGAACACACCCTGCTTGAAGTCACCCAAGTTCCACATCTTGTTAGTGATCTGTTGTTTACTTTCTTGGACGCCGTAAACAATCACATAGACCGGGAAACCGGTAACAGTGAAAGATTCAATATAACGATTCACTGGAGAAATGAGTCTCTGGAACGGGAACTGGTCGGGATTACTCACAACCGGAATAGTTGAATTAGCATAAATACTCAGCTTCTGGATTTGACGAACTGGTAACAAATCAATGTCCAGGGTTAAGTTCGTACCTTGATGAATCAATCTTATAACTCCGATAGGGATGAATGGTTTACACCCCCTGTTAAGCTCCTTACCGCAAGTCACCATCTTATACGATCTAATCACGGGAGGGCCGACCGGTGATGGAGGAGCAACAGGAGCAGGTTTAGGAGGACAATACACTGGAGGCTTGACCGGAGGATTTTGAGGCGAAGCGACCGGAGGATTTTGAGGCGAAGCGACCGGAGGACTTTGAGGCGAAGCGACCGGAGGACTTTGAGGCGAAGCGACCGGAGGACTTTGAGGCGAAGCGACCGGAGGACTTTGAGGCGAAGCCGTGGGAGATTCAACTGGAGATTCGGCTGGGGGACTTTGAGGCGAAGCGACCGGAGGTCTGACTGGAGGTCCAATGGGAGAAGGAGTACCTGGAAGAGTGATGTTACAAATAATAGCTACAGTTGGTGGTTGTTCAAATCCGTTGAAATAATTGAGCGATATAAGTTCATTCATCAAATAGCCACGTCTCTCTATAGGATTACCAAAGGGATAAGACGCGAGTTGTGTAATACAAGCTGTAACTCTGTTACCCAAATCTACAGTACCAAGAGGACCGTACAAATTAGTGATAAATTTTTCACACCATCTTGTGTCGTTATAAGATTCAAATCCTTGTTGTGCCAGAGCTACAGCGACAACACTATAATCGGTGGTAGATCCTCCTCCAATAGTAAACCAAAAATTGTAGACAATAGTGTAATTAGCATAAGTAGGGATTTCGGGACTAGTAGGTGAAGGGTTGACATACATCATATAAACAAGAATATTTTGGGTGGTGCGAGCGCAAACTGGGGGAGTGACAGGAGGTGAAACAACAGGGGCTGGAACCACCGGGGGTCCTGCTGGAGCTGAACATATGGTGCAAAATTTAGTTGTCTGTGGGAAGGCGATGGGAAGGGATAAAATATCCACTGCCGGATTGACATAATTAACGTCGTTGTAGAAATAAGCTCTGTGTAAGATAGAATCAGCGCTTATATTCGAATCGCATCGAAAACTGGAATCTAAATTAAAAATAAAGCTGATATTACCCAATGCGCCAGCATCTTTCCACTCGGCGATGTATGGCTTACCCGAGATCGAAAAACTCAACGCTCTTAATCTATGAGGGGTTAGATAGCCAAATTGACCGTTAGTCGGGTCTAGTTCTCCCACAACACCCATAGTTATGAGGACCTTAGAAAAATTACCAGTCGTCAAATTCAATTCATAAGGAGAGATAGTTAACCGGGTTTCATAAACCCAATTTTGATACAAGAAATAGTTGAAGAATCCCGACTCAAATGTCCAAGTTAGATCTTGTCTTTCACATACACGTTGTCCAATTTGTTTTGACCTACACATCGGGATTGGAGTTAAAACTGGCTGCTTAGACAAACAAGTAAGATAAATCGGTGCCGCACTAAGAGTCCGATAATTAATCAATGTATTGACTATACTTACATTCTGTGTACAATGATAATTACAGGAACCTATATCGATGACCGGAGAATTAAAATTAAGCTCGTCTACCTTAGTTAAGATCAAGTCGGAAGATAAACAACCGGGAATTGAGATGCTCTGCTTCACTGAATCAATGACAATTTGAATTCCTATTTTAGGGAAGGAAAAGGGACTTATCGATATAAAACTAGGGAAATTAGTGTTGATCCTAATTTTCTGAACGTAGCCTTGGGAATTTGTGTTTACAGGTACAATGTTAGTAGTATAGAAGTAAGCACCAAACAACGTATCATTACAAACAGCTAGATGACTTGTACCAAAGATACCTATATCATTCTGGAATGATGTTACGGTGGGTAACGGTGTGCAACTGGTTCCGCATAAATTAAATAGTGAAGACAAAGACACGACATTACTGAAACTGGCGAAATAATCGACTTCAACTCGGATCTGAGTATTACACAAAATAAAGGTTGATAAAGTGATCTGTACATAATTAGTTTTATCGACTTCATAACCACGGATACTAGTCACAACAGTTTCAGTAGGAGTTATGACTTTAAATGTCACAGTATCATAGTTTGTAGTAGAAGATGCAAGACTGTTAAGAACGATAGTTCTGTATGCACCGATATCTGAGCGAAAATCGATGGGAACAACTACTATAGATGTGAAGTAAGGACTAGAGAAAGAGCCAGCACTTAGCGTCAAATTACGACCACATGCTTGTCCAATCAAATTAGGTCTGGGTTTACACAAAGATATTCCCGAAGCAATCAAAGAACTAGGAGGAAGACCGTTAACGGTACAACTAAATGTTCCAGAACTCGTGACGGCGCTAGCGATAAACCCGACGTTATACGAAGTATTACAAGCTTGGTTTAGAGTCAATGTTTGAGAATACTTGGTCGCCAAAAACGCATCTGAGAAAACATAACCTCGATTGATCAATGGTCCGATAGGAAACAAAGAAACACCGTCAGCTAAGACAGGATTAATAATCATCGTAGTAACAGATGATGGGTGTTGCACTGTCGCTGAAGCTGTGACAGACTGGATAACAGAACCTGACATAGTAGGATTAAGATTAAAACCTCCGACAAACGTACCGGCACCACCACAATCAAAATTGAGATCAAAAGATGTAGTTATGCCTTGCTGTGCATACACACTTAGAACTGACAGCGCAAGAGTTGTCAGCACCACGAATCCCCTCATTCGCACCATTTTTATTTAAGACACAAAATGAACCAGTGCATCATTTTGTTCAGGATCCATAAAACTCATCCGAGTTCAGTAAAATGGGTTCCCGGATAAGTAGGCAAACTAAGAACCATATTAAAAAATTTATATCCTATAATATTCTGTTCTCTTTAGAAACACTACTAGACAAGTCAAAATATACTCGCGAACAGAAAAAATACTTTGCCAGAAAGTGGGATCGTTATTCAAAAATGAAGATCATAGGTCACATTGGTGTACAAAATATATACGGTTACAGATCACCTAAATACTACACTTAATTTTCACATTTCGATTCATATGAATCGAAATTGATTAGGTTGTACATCACTCTAAGATAGAAAATGTCTACATGGTGTTGCATTTGTGACGAGCCCGAGAAGGATTGTTATTGTGAAGATCACAAGCCCAAACCGAAGTGTGATAAATGTAGTCACTACAGGGAAGATTTTGAGTTACTTGCTTCAAACGATGCTACGGACCTGGACAAATGGCCTGACCGAGTCGAACGTATAGCTATGATCTTAGCCAATATATCTAAAGAATTAGGGGTTACTAAAATCTATTTTGTTGGATGGCACGAAAATTGGCGATTGATTAAGGAATGTTTTGCTATCAGTGGGATAAAATCCAAACTTATAGGTGAACATGACTCTGATTCTGATTAAAATCTGTGTATATAGCCATCAATCTCAATAGTTTTGATATCATCTATAGATATCACATCAAGGAAATATTTGCTACAATTGTAAGGATCGTAGACATCTTCCTCAAAAACCATCAAACCGTATCCATCGGCACCATAACCATAACCAATATCAATACAACCATTGATATTGGTTATGGTTATAGTTGAACGTATAATATTAATTTTATCAAGGAAAAGGTTAAATTTTTTATCTTTTAGTATCTCTTCACTTAGATAGAATGGTAATTCATCACTATAAGTAAAATTTTTCATCTGTATGATGATTGCCTTTTTCAAGTATTCTATCATCAATTGAGTATAATTAGGATGATGGATGATGAAGTGGGAACAACTCATTATTTGTTCATAATTGACACGTTCAATTAGATCTAATTGAACTCTGAATTTTCTTTCCATAATATCACAAACATGACTAATCTCGTACAATTCAGGAACGATATTTTTTGGATTCAATAAGATATCTATCAAATCAGAATGATGTAAGAAGTCTACTATTTTGAAAATCGTCTTGACATCATTAAAAGTCGAGATAAGAGATTTCATGAAAGAGCATATATGAAACAAGTGAAACACGGTAACAAATCTAACAAGATCGTCGACATCTTTTTGAGGCACAACCATATCAATAGATACTGATGTTGATCCTGGTTCCAACTCTCTAAACACATTGATCATCTTGAACCCCTCGATTATTGTAACCGGTAGAGTACATTGAGTATCGACAAACTTAATAATAAAGGTCTCTTCTTGAAATATAGAATCCATTTCACAACATTGTGTTGTGAAATTTTTATCATTTTGTATTATGAAGGATTGGATAACTTGAGAACACTTTATTCTTTCGCTTCGAAATTTGATTTATGAGTGGTTCCGTCTTCATAATGAATAGTTACGCTCCTGAGTCTTTGATGGTTGAGAGAGAAAATAATGTCTTCTCTGAAACAAGTATAAGCATGTAGTGATTCTTCTACTGCCGGGTCCCATACACTCTCATTTTCTGTTACCATTTCGATCCTTCTCACCATTTCATTGGGAACTTTAGGAGTTGTCTCAAGGCAAGAGAATAATGTCTTGAGATCAATTATGTCCTGGCCTCTGGGACCTTTGATAATTTCCTTATACCTTTTCAGGATTTGGTAAGAAGTCGCTCTGGGCAAAGAAGTTACCCCGAAAGATGCAAGTTCAAAACAGAACTGGGTCATAGTTTCTGTTTTGAAACCAATAGTCAGATTGAGCAACATACTTTTCCTCACCGGGTCCGTAGCAGTCATATAGATATTAGCAAAGTTGTCGGGCCAGATGACAGAATCATAGTCGGGTATGGCAAAGACAAGAGCCAGTACATCTAAAGATGCTTTCTCTAGAACATACATATTCAGGATCACTTCCAACTTGAGAACCAAGTTCTTCTGGACACACTCGAGAAGTATGAACCTGGCCATGTCATCGTCAAAATCATACTCTTCGCCATTGTAAGGAGAATGTATGTAACTAATAGCTGTCAACTTATCCTTCAAGTCCGACCTAAGAATTTTATTGGTAATTTCGTAGGCCTTCTTCATATGGCAAAGCAACTGCTTCTCATCGACTTTGGACATATTTTCGACGTGTAAACTGGGAGCTGAGATTAAATACCTATAACGAGTATTTAATCAATCATTTTCTCTAGATACTTTAAGCGACCAGTTCTGAGATCTTCTTACGACAGTATCCGTGAAATCCGGGATTCCATACAACTCTGACTATATTAACATCATCTGGTATGATTGCACCGGATTCGAGATTTTCAGGACTGATCACAAAAACAATATAATCACACCACTTTCTTCCCGTGACATACATGTGTTGTTGCATTTGAAGATAATGATCTAATTTGATATGTTCTGAGTAAAATTTGTCGTAATCTGGAGAATCTAAGTGTGCTCTAGGATGCCCACCATGACTATATTCTATGAGTCCTTCGTACATCCTGAGAGGACATTTAATCTCGATACAACCTTGTTCCAATTCTCCCTCTTCGTTGATTAAATCGATAATACCGTCAGGAGAGGCTCCGAAAAAGGTATCCTCCTTCCTGACACACAATCCTGGATCTCGGAGTGAAATTACATCAGAACCGCAAGATTCCACCAATGATTTATACCAATTCCTGGCTACCGGTTCAGCATCTGTACCGTGTTGCATGATCATCTTAGAGTAATCACTAAACTCTTCCTTGCTTCTACCGGTCAATGAATCTAATCCATCGATGGGTAACTTATAATTTGATGTACCAAACAAAACCGTATTCATAGTTGAAGAACATCTACCTAGACGTTGAGCGTGCCAACCAGGAGATCTTTGTAGATGAACGGATTCAAGATATTCACCTCTATCAACCCATTCGTAACCATTATCTCGTGCATACTCAATATCTTGTCCTTCTTTAGGTGTGAATATAAGTTTGGGATCGATAGATCGTACTTTCTTAACCAACTTCTTGACTTCAGCTCCTAGAGACATTTTTTCACTCAGAGATCTAATTAGGAAATCACTTTTCCTATCTAAGCTGAATAGGAAAAGAGGTATAATTCGTTTATCTTCGCGTAGCAATTTCTTCGTATTTTTTAACTAGTTCGGCCTTAAATGGTACCGAACACAATGAGATATCCGGCACAATGTTGTGAGTTATATATGTATCAATTAAGTCTCTAGTCACCGATCGGTCACCGAGATCGTACTCCATAAGAACATTTCTCATTATCATGGTTTTGTATTTAGGAAACTTATCAATCCATAAATTAACTAATTCAAGATCTGGATAGTAAGAAGCTATAACTTCAGATAAAATATCAACAAAAGTATACTCATGACTCAAGGGAATACTTTTAGGATCTACTTCTCTAATTGGGTCAGAGCCGTGTACAGCCAAGAAATCATATAATTTGTGAGTACCTCGAAGATAGCAAGCAAATAGAGACATTCTTTATTTTTTGATTAGAATAAAGAATAGCAGGATCACTTTTCATGATGTTCCGACTCAGAACTCACTTTTCGTGTAGCTTAGAGATGTAGTTGTCACACTCCGCGAAATATCGCCTTTTAAACTTAGAATAAGATTCATCCTCGTGATTCTTAGACTCGTAATCGCTTAGAAGATTCTTATAACAGGAAGCTAAGATTGAGTGAGAATCGCCTTTCCAGTAACAAAACACGTCGTCAAAGTTGGACAAAGGAACGCTTAGATGTATGGCGAAGTCACAAAAACGAACTAGATCCAAAATATCCTTATCAATCATTAACTTGAGGAGACTATGATTTTTCAACCAAGGAAGAGTTAAATCGTGAAGATCAACATCTAAATCTTGGCACCATTCAATGAATTTGATGTCGAGGTTCCGTCTGTTCATGAGAACAGTTTGAACAATTTGATGTTTCTCATGAGGTAACTTCTCAATAACTGCGGTGACCAACTCTAGTGATTTGCAGTAAATGACAACCACTTTGATATAGTTATCGAGGCCGTGTCTGGTCAGCTTAGTAACATCAACATCTTTTACCACCTCCACCGTTTCGTCCAAGTGACTTTCCATAAAGTATCCAATGAGATGATGGTGGCCCTCGTTACACAATTCAAGTAGAGAAGTCATTTCCTGATCTCAGAAATATTCGTGTAATCAATTTTACAATTCTTTAGAATCGTGTTAAATAATAACCAGTACTGGATTCTCCATCTTTCAGAAATCTCATTAATGTAACTTTGTATTAATTCCTTTAGTGAGAAATCTTCCCGATATCTCAATTCTATGTTTGATAATAGTAAATACAATATACAAGTTATAGAATCATCCGATTGAAATAATATATTTAGATGAGTTAGAGTTTTGGGATCAGTGTTAATGAGTAAATAAAGAATAAAATCGTGGACACAACTATACCCCTTTGTCATTTGATCAATCTTTGAGTGATCAAATGATTTAACTCGATAAACATCTGATTTGAGACAGTGATATGTAACATTTAATACAGTATCTTGATAATCTGTTGTATGTAGTTTGAGTACACCATCGATAGTGATGATCACATTTTGTGATCTTATCACCAGATTAACAAGCATTTTAATGAACACCAAAATAGAAAATAAGATCAATTTCTCATCTTGTTCCTGACTTGATAAATAATATAAACATTGTAGAACTGAATCGGCATAAACAAGATGAACGAACCAAACATTAGTATATATCTAATTACGGAATTCTCAAAATCACCATTGATCACACCGGCAGCCAAGATAGCACCGTTCAAGAATTGTAACAATACCTTACAAAAAAATTCCTGGTATAGACTACCATTCATAAGTCTGTATGTTATGTTAGCTTTAGGTTCTAAGCGATACATAGAGAATGCAATCATCTTTAAGAATGTGATACAAGTTATAAACCCAATCATACCTAGCAAATTCAAGTAAGTACGGGTTCTTAATTCTTGAACATGTAGTACTAATCCTATATTAATCATTGCGGCAATATGATGAACTATCATTGGGATCCGAACTTGGAGTCGATATGTTAACTCAATCATATATTCAGCAAACATATAACAGGCGAAAACTCTTTCTCCTTGAACGCCTATCACGTCTGGATAATCACCCAATATATGTCGTTTTATCGTTAGACTACCGACAAAGAATAACATAAATAATAATAATCCAGAATCAACTAGTTGAAATGTCGTAGCTCTTTGCTTCTCTAACGATAGACTTCTGTAGCGTTCATTCTTCATTAAAATCTTATTCATGACCCCTAACAACATGAACTGGAAAACATACCAACCCAAAGTAATTAGAGTGACATTTGAAGTCCAACCAATATAACTGTCATACTTAGTTCTATAATCATCTACTTGTGACATTTTCTTGATCTCAAAAAGAAATTGTCCGGTCATTTTTGTGACTCAATAGTCAGCTTATTTATAGTACTATAAATGATACCCAGTGTATGAGACCAAAATGACAAAATGATGCGGCACATTGAATTTGTAATCTAAAAGGTATGTCTACAAATAAGAAACAGTCAGCGGTCGGTGTTAATGCTCAGGCTGCGAGCTCTAGACTCAAAGCTAGAGCTACTGGTTCCTCTAAGACACCTTCGACTGCTGTTAAGAAAACGATCAAGCCTTTAGAATATGATATTATGATTGATGCTGAACAAAATCCAGAACTCGCCAAACTTATGTCTGAGACGGAAATTGATACAGAGAAGATCAAGGCTAGACCAACATTCAAAGAGAAGAAGAAGGAAGCGGTTGATCAGGAAAGACGTCTAGATGAGATCCCTACTTGCCGGATCAAGGCGGTGACATTTTCTCTCGTCGATCCTGATAGTCCACAGTGGAAGTTCTCTCCCAGGATCAGTGTCCCTGAAGAGAAAGGTCAGTCCGGTGATCTCACAGATGAATACATGGGTCCGTCTCATGTTAAATCTTATTGTGGTCAGTGCAGTTTAATGATTGAGAGATGTCCAGGTCATGAAGGTATTATTATCTTGAGTGAGCCAGTATATCATCCCAACGATATTGCTTGTCGTACTATTGCTGCTGTACTCAATTGTGTCTGTATGAATGATCGCTATTCTCCCGATAAATCTAAGAACTATAAGTTGTGTCCCAATTATGGGGGTCTGATCTTGTCTGATATTGAGAGTGAATTGTCTCTTTACTCTGAACACATCACACAGCTTGAGAAGATTGCCGAACGAACTCACGGTGTCCCTTGTCCAGAATGTGACGTCGCTAAGAATGTTGTATACAAGCGAATGAATGAGACTCGCATCATTCACGTTGGTTATGCCAGTAGCACCGAATCCAAGGTCCCTTTGAGTCCAAATGATGCACGTACTAAACTTGAAGCTATCACTCCAGAGACAATCAAGAGACTCGGATTTAATGAAGATGTTCATCCTAAGTTATTAATCTTGAAAATCATTCCTGTCATGCCTCCGGCTAAGCGCTGGCCCAACATGCAACAAGGTGGTTACAGACCTCATCAAATCACTGAGATGTATCAAGATATAATCAAGGCTAATAATATCTTGGCTGGTGTTAAACGGGGTGATCGACTCCCAATGTCCAAGAAACGTATGGCAACTAAGAAAGATGATAAGTCTATTGGTGATTATACCGAGGATTTAGTTCATCACGTTCAGCATTTTATCCAGAATTCCGATGGCAGCTTTAAACCGTGCATGGCAAAGAGAGAACCTTATAAGGGTATCGCCGAAGTATTGACTGGTAAGAAAGGTATGATTCGCGGCACTCAGCGTAAACGAACTGATTTCACTGGTCGTACTGTTGCCGGACCTTCTCCCTTCACTCCATTTGACTGTGTTGATCTACCCATGGAAGCTCGTAAGAAGCAAACCTTCCCCGAAACTGTCACTCCCGCTAACATCGAGATCCTGAGGAAGATGCACGCTGATGGCGAGACTACTCGGATTGAGCATAACTCCGGAAGTCAACAAGGTGTAGTTATCGACATCACTGATCGTAATAGAGATAGTATCAAGATCAACTATGGTGATCGTGTCCATCGTTACCAGATTGAAGGGGATTGGGTTAAAGTCAATCGTCAACCCACATTGCACCGTTTCTCTATCATCGGTTTCAAAGTTCGCCATCCAGTCGATGAATGGGGCGTGAGTCCAAGTACTAACCGTCTCAACACTAACGTAACTACTCCCTTTAACGCTGATTTTGACGGTGACGAGATTAACGTGCATGCGCCCCAGTCGTACAAAACTCGAACCGAAATCATGTTATTGATGAGTGCTGCTAAATACTTGATGAATGGTCAGACTAACATTAACACTATGGGTGTGATTTATGACGGTGTTGTAGGTGCTTATTTGATGACTCGCCCCGGAGCCGTGATTAAGCCTCGATTGTTCCACGCTCTAGCTGATTGGATTGATGGTCCTGAAAAACTAAGTTTGCATCGCCGACTCCAAAAACACGGAGTACCCTTGTACAGCGGTCGATCCGCGTTCTCATTGTGTTTACCCGAGGACTTTAACTATACTAAGGGTGATGTTGTGATCAGAGACGGCGTGTTGATTAAAGGCCAGATTAAGAAATCTACTATCGGTATAACTGAGAAATCTATAGTGAGTATGATCTTGAGACAGTACGGAGAAGATCGCGCCGTCCGATTCATGACTGAGTGTCCTAGATTAATGTATATCTTCATCACCGAGTACGGTTATTCTATTGATTTGAGTGATTGTCTTCCCATGTTACTTCCCAAAGAGACCCGAGCTAAGATCGAGAAGCTAGAGACTCGTTTGAATCAACTCAAGAACATGACTCCGGATGAGTATGTTTCCGAGATGAGATCTCAAGTCGAAGAACAAATCGCCGGTGAAGAGAAAGTCTTAAACTTGCCAGCTCCCGAGATCAATCCGCTAACTTTCCACCCAGCGACTTACCAGATCAAGTTAAAGAATCATCGCCAGGCTCTTGAAGCAGCTAAATCTAAACTCGCCGAACTCAGAGCATCCCTCAGTCAGATCCAAGATAACCGTGATACTGAGATCCAAGCACTCACCACTGAACTCGCATCAATTGAGAGAGATCCCATCAAGGCTCAAACTATTCTCCTAGAGAAACAAGCCATCGAGGCGAAACTTAAAGTCTACGCTCTGGAACAATCTAAAGCTAATGCTGTCACACAGATCGAGAGAGATCGTATCGAACAACTCATTAAGGTCGCTTTGAGTAACCAAAAGACTGTTGCTGACACTATCATGGCTAACACAATTAAGGATGACAACCGGATCGTTATCGCTATTCGCTCTGGAGGTAAGGGTTCCGATGCCAACTTAACTCAAATCATTGGTAATGTAGGACAACAGTTCTATCGCAGTGAAAGATTAACCCCTAGTCCTTATTTCACCCGGAATGATCCAGACCCCGAATCCCGTGGTTATTGTAGTAACTCCTGGATCTCTGGTCTCACTGTAGCCGAGTATTACTCGGTTCACGTTGCCGGTCGTGAAGGTCTTACTGATACCAGTATTAAGACTTCAGAAACCGGTTACATGTCTCGTCGTTTGGCCACCGTTCAGGAAGATTTTGAGTACAAGAATGACGGTATGGTTCGGATCCCCAACGGTCGGATCATCTCCTTCAATTACGGTGGAGACGGTCATGCCGGAAATAAGAGACTTCGATGCCGTGGTGAATACGGAGAATCAGCTTGCTTTACTGACATCGGTCACCTCGTCGATAATTTGGTTTCCCAGGCCGGTTATTAATTATATTCTTACGAGAATATAATGCCATCTCTCGGAGTCTCTATTTTCCATGGGAGCATGAGTATCTTAATTATATTCTCATTAGAATATAATGTTATCTCTCCGAGACTCTGAGTAAATCTCTTAACTCTCCGAGACTCTGAGTAAATCTCTTAACTCTCCGAGACTCTGAGTAAATCTCTCTTAACTCTCCGAGACTCTGAGTAAATCTCTTAACTCTCCGAGACTCTGAGTAAATCTCCTCAATTATATTCTTACGAGAATATAATCTTATCTCTGAATTTCTAAGTAATTATCTCTAACTCTCCGACAATTATATTTTTACGAGAATATAATCTAATCTCTTAACTCTCCGACAATTATATTCTTGCCTCTGAGTCTCCGACAATTATTAATACAACTCCGCGACAATTATTAATGTATGAGTCTCCGGTGATCTCCGAAAATGATAAGCCCGATCCAAAAACCAGACACTAAAATGGCAGATCTGTTTTCTAACCTGCCTAAGGAGCTCGTTATTGAGCAAGCTCTGCGTCTGTCGAATAAGGATGTGTTGGCGTTGGCCAACACAAGTGTTCGTCTCAACGCGATCGTGGCATTAGATGATTTTTGGCGTCAAAAGTTTATCCATGATAATGGTCCGGTAGCTTGGAGAGATTCGTGTCTTTCTATTGATATTGATTCTAAGCTCGAAGCTATTGTGGAAACCAATGACGATGCTAGAGCTCCCGATATTGAATTAGCATTTCAGCTTGGTAAACTAAACAGAGTGTTCACCAGTCTCAAGATCTTGGATCATCCGATAGAACAAACTGCTATCCTTACCGGCTACGCTAACTCGAAATACAAAACAAAAGATGGACTCATTAAGATTCTTAAATACATGCAGATGATAGAAGATTTAAGAGATGCTTCCGATGAAGATGCACCTATATTTTATCAGAATAGAGGAGATCATAGTTGTGAACGATACTGGTTAACCAATATTGAATCCGATGATGACATAGTTACTATAATTCAATACTTTATAGACAATGGTAATCGAGATGTAGTCTTCGACAAAGCTGATATTCCGGCTAATCGTTATGAGCTCATAACAGATTTATTAAATCAATAACTCGGTAGATCGGTAACTCGGTAAATCGATAAATTGATCCGACAACGTTCGTTTGCTCCATCGAAATGACGACTGTGGATCCGTACGCTAATCTCCCCAAAGAGCTCATCATCGAGCAAGCACTTCAACTCCCAACTAAAGATGTGTTAGCATTGGCTGAGACGAGTTCACGACTCAATACAGTGATTGCATCGGACGAGTTTTGGCGCCAAAAATTTATTCATGATTATGGACCAATTTCGTGGAAAGATTCATGTCTTCAACAAGAGATTGATGCTAAACTTGATGCTATTATTAAGGGTCGAATCATAGATCCACAGATTGAGTTGGCTCGTCGACTTGGTGAACTCGGACGAGTCTTCATCGGTCTTAAGGTGATGAAACATCCTATTGAGCATGCCGCCATTCTGACTGCGTATGTTAATTCGCCTTTGAAGACTCACGACCAACTAGTGGATATTCTTGATTACATGATTCAAGTTGGAATCGAGCATAATGAAGAGGACGGAGAAGCAGTCATCTTAGATGATGAAGATGGAGAACTTAGTTACTGGATAACCAATATCGAATCCGATGATGATGTGGTCATGATACTCAAACATTTCTTCAAAGGACGCTATTTTCACGCATTTGGGCTACAAGATATTTCAGAGTCACGTCGCCTCAAAATCGAACCATATATCGAAGACCTTACCGATCGCGGTGATCACGGAGATGATGACGAATAAATACCGTTCCCGACAAAGATTAATATTTCGAATCGATCAAGCGATTCGAAATTAAAAGTATGGATCCGTTCGCAAACTTTCCTCCTGAACTTATTGTTAAGCAAGCTCTTGATTTGAGGGGTACTGAAATCACTAGTTGGTGTCAGACGAGCAAACAATTCAATCGAGTCATTTGTAACAATGATGAGTTCTGGCGTCAGAAGTATGTTGCTGAGTTTGGCCCGGCTCGACTGACATGGAAAGATAAATACATGAAGGACACTCAAACCAAGATTGTTAATGATACTCTATTTCATCGAGGTGCCGCACCAACAGAGATTTTCTACGAACTCGGAGCTCAAGGCAATATCGCACTGGCTCTCTCTGGACTTCAAATGACCGATGATTATGCTAATTTGGTCCTAGGATATTTAGATTATCCGCAAAGAGATGTTAATGGACTAGATCACTTAATCTGGTTGTTGTTGAAAGATAGTGTAGGTGATAATGGTCTTCTCGAATACGAATCATTTGGTTATTTGCTCTCAAACATCAAAGAAGATAAAGACGTGATCGCCGTGATCGATTATTGTGGACAATACGCGAAAGATTGGGTTCCTACTGAATATGAAGAGTACGATGAAGACAAAGATTACTACTTTAAATTCACACCCAAGAGACTGACTCTCGTTAACAAGTTACTTGATGATGTACTCGGTTAAATATCTCTCGAATTGGCTATTCGATGGTATTTCTCTATCAAGATAGAGAAATGTTTTACTTAGTAATCACGTCAGCGTATTTGGCCTTAATATTATCATTGTGTAAGTATCGTTCAACTATGTTAGTGAACCCTCGAAATGTGTATCTCTTAGTAGTTGTTATGAGATGATTCATAGTGCATACATTTTTCCATCTCGTGATCAAATCAACGTAGTATTCAAGCAATCCGGATGCGGAAACGTGAGCACGTTCAAATGCATCGAAGATTTTGTCTATCGGATACTCTTCAAATACAGAGTCTAATTTACTCTTGAGTCCGATTGCTCTAGATGTTGGCACGACGAAATGATCAGTGGTGATTATATTGTCGATGTGCTGATCGATAATTTCCCACTTTCGTGAAATGGCAGCGTCAATAATATAGGAATACCAATCATCTAAATCACTAATATTAGTAGGAGTGACACTACACGTAGCAGCCATTTGTGAGAGTGTGATTTGAGGTGATGGTGACACTCGAGCATGACCAACACCCACTCGAGCTTTCACAAAATTCATCGATACATGCTTAAGAAATGAACCACATAACCCCGGACTCAACCTGTTCTTAGTTAGTGATGCGAGACTCAGAATATCTTTAAAGTCCATATGAGCTGCTATCATGGTCACAATATCCGATGGGAACCAATCATCTGTGCGATTAACGCTTGCTAAGGTTACTGTCAATTGTGCAACTAAATAGCTCCGAATCGACATAACCACATTTTTGAGATTAGCATCGACTTCAGTGTGCGACCGAATTCCTGTTCCGGAAGCAGTTATAATATACGACATTTAAGACATGTGAATGTGTGTCAAGAAATCATTTTGTCACTCTGATATAATCAGTTCTACCAGAGTGACAAAATGATTCTTCGAGACTTCGTCACTGCTTAAAATCTCATGGATCCATACCACAATTTGCCTGATGAACTCATTATCGAACAAGCTCTTGTTCTCGGATTGTCAGATATTGCGGAGCTATCTCAAACAAGTATTAGATTTAATCGGATATGTAAGAGCAACGAATTTTGGCGTCGAAAATACGCTCAAGATTTTGGGACGAGTGAATGGAAATCAATGTACGAGGCACGACATCAAACTGTGAAAGCTAACAATATCTTATTTAACGATGAAATTGCCACTACATCGTTCGGATACGATCTCGGGAAATCGGGTAATGTTAGTCCTCTTGGCTTATTACATGGATGTAATATAAACTATGTCTATTTGATTATTGGCTATACCGAGTGTGAAACCAAGACCGCGGATAAATTGAAAGCACTCGTTAATTTCGTCATATGGAATTACGATCCATTTGATGATTCAGCATTTGATCGTTTTTCGAAAGTGAAGAGTGACGCCGATCTAGCGATCGTTCTCAATGAAATCGTAAATATGAATGGTAAATTTAGTCTGGACTCGGTCGACCCAGCCACACTGTCACCCAGTAGATGGAATGCTATTAAGCATTGTTTCGAATAGCACTAGTTCGTGCTTCAAATCATTGAGATGGATCCGTCAAAAGCTTGTTCACTATCTGCTCTCAACACAACGGACCTCTTGGAACTTTTTCCGCGACCTGACCCAGAGGAGATGGATGTGTCGAAATCGAAATTTTTTACAATTTCTTTCACGATTTCTTTCGGAACAGATGGATTTAGAAGAGAAGGATCATCGAGCAAGCGATAAAACTTACACTCGTAGAAATAGCAACTAAATATGTAATAGTGATAGCTTTGGTGTCGAAAATATGCTTACGATTTTGGAACGGGTGGATGGAAACAATCACAAATGATGACGAAGATAAAGTTTCGTTGTTGTCTTTAGCCTATCAAATGGGAAAATCAGGTAATGTTTCAGGATTAGGAGGATTAACCCGAGGAAAGGAATTGGTGAATGTAATACTTGGTTATCTCGAATGTCCACAACGAAACGAACATGGATTAGAGAATCTGATATATCGAATTGTCAACATTTAAGTACCTCCTAGAGAAAGTTCCAAAGGATGATGATCTCATTGAAATACGACGACCAACGCACATTATATCTTCCTTCTGCTGCTCGAATAACGACTGAGCGTTGGTCGTTGCTCTGTAATGAAGTTGTTAATTTTCTCACTATGAGTGAGAAAATATTGAGTGATTATAGTAATTTTCTTGTTGGTTTGATTAATCCTTGTTGAAAGCCTCTATTAATCATCTTGATAAGATTGGTAAATTTCAAGTCCATCGCTAATTGAATAACATCATCTTGAATATCGAGCGAACACACAAAATCGTTCTCGCACCAATAATCATGGAAACGAATTTCTTCAATCAGATACGAGACGATGACACCGAACACACGTTTATCGGCGTTAATACAGGCAAGGTTATTCTCAAACTTAAGCGTCAACGGCTTCGTTAATAATCGCGGTAGGGTAATTGTACCATGATTTAATTCAACGGTCACGACGTCACTCGACAATAACACTTCTCCGATCTCCATCTTTTGAGAGATAACAGCAAATTAGTTAATCATTTTACAGGGACTCCCCGGATCTGATTTCGAGCGGCTCTGTCGACAAGACTAAAAATGAGTTCAATTTCAGATGCAGTAGTTGAACCGTGATGACGACCAGGTGCATGACCCTTCACTTTAACGATGGTTTTGCCAACAAGTAGATCGAGAAGCGGCTTGTACAAACTGTCATAATTTCTGTGTTTAGACAAATTAGGTTTATAACGACGAACTGTATGGAGATTTTCGAGTGTTTGACAATCAGTGTAAATGATCGCTTCCCTATCACCGATAGTAGAAAGAAGCTTAAGTGCTAATTCAAGCTCAGCTAACGTTGACGATTTAGATGTGAGTTCAACAGTGTGCACCGTTACCTGTGTATGATCGAGCTTTTCAGTGATAACATAAGCACCCGCTTGTGTCTCTTTACCAACGCTAGCGTCAATGAATATACGAAGCATGTTCTTTTTCTCGTGGATTCAAGAAAAATGATCCATCATTTTGTATCAGGAAAGTGAAACGATATAGAGATAGCTTCTAAGCCGTGTCGAAGATGGCAGATCATCAAATTACATCGCGACGTCTCGAACTGAACGAAATGACAAGATCCGAGCTTCAATCTTTAGCGATGTCGTACACTCTCCGTGGTAATTTATCGAACGCCCAAATAATTGATGCTGTAATAATGCTTGAAAACGGTGAACGACCACCCGATCACCTATTCAAAGGAGGAGTCACTAAACAGGCCATGACTTTCATAGTTGATAACAAGAATAAGATAACCAACGGAATGCTAATCATAGCATGTGGTATTACATTCTTCATCGGACGGGCAACAAATCCATGCTCAGAAGTTTTGGTAGGACCGCCGATGACTAATCATACTCTGTGATGCAATGTGAAAAATGATTAATCGAATATCTTCAATATCGTCAAAACGATGCAATCAGTAAATAAGTTTTGTGCGGCGGTGACGGCATCGACGTTTCCCAACGCTACCAAAGATGAACTAATTAAGTTAGTCACCGGTGACACTTCAACAATTCGAGTTCCCGATCTACTTATTGACGGGGTGCTACCATTCGTGCTCGAGCACCGGTATTCAGATAGTGTTATTGAATTTATTGTTAATTCGGTTATTATGCCGTATGGCTCACCGGCTGTACTCGCTCAGTACATTCAATTCGTCGATGGTCGTAAATTGATTAAATACTTGACTCTCGAAGATAATCCCGAACGACTCTCGATCTTGCTCGATCTATTAAAGATGTATATCGAGCAGGCTAATGAAATGGAACTTTGCGAGATATATCTCCGACTCCTCATTCACAACATCGATCCGAATGGTTTTAGTGACTGGTCCAAGATCCCGATCTTCATACAATCATTAGAGCTCACTAGAGCCAGACTCTTGGCCCGGGAGCTCCGAGCTCGAGGATCGTTGACCGATCACGACATCGAATTATTTGTTGATGGTGACTATGCCAAATTAGGACTCGAATTTTGATCGTTTCACGTAATTTCATACTTTAAGTATGAAATGTTATCTCTTCTTAAGACGCTTCCGTCATATTTCACGAGTGATTGATCGGTTTAAGTTTCGGAGTATATTATCTGAAGTAATTTGTCAGAGAAACTTAGAACGATCAGAGATCTATCCGAGAGAAACTTAGAACGATCAGAGATCTATCCGAGAGAAACTTAGAACGATCAGAGATCTATCCGAGAGAAACTTAGAGTAATCTCATGAAATATGACACATTATATTTCATGGTGTGTTTTCTAATATATTATCATAAAAATTATACTATCAATGATAGTATAATTACAAGCTTTGATCAACCTCATTGTATAGATCTTCTTTAACTCGACGACTCCGCCACCAAATCACACCGCCAATGATGATAATGACATGACACACTCCTAGATAAACACATAATCCAATAATCTCCAATGTACCAATTTTTCTAATCTCACCCTTTAATGTTTCAGGGGATTCGAACATAGATTTTGATGGAGTCGTTGTTTGAGCATTGGGTGGAGATTGCGGAGGGTCTATCGGAGGAGAAATCATCGTAGTAATGTCTTTAATGTAATCACGTTGACATGTCCCAGGTGAACACCAATTCCATCTGTATTCAAAAACGTGACCATAAAGGCATTCTTTCTTATATTCGTAATCAGGAGCTTCGATGTGTTCATAAACAATCGCACCAGAACAATCTTCATTAATCAAACGAGAATATGCAATTCCCTCAACTTTAATCTCGGTACAACTTATTATTTGTGCTTGTTCTAAACGAACAGAGAAATAATAAGTGTGATTACCACTGTAACCGGGAACTCGTAAATATATTATTGTGTTTTGATGTTTGTAATAACCAGCCATCCGACACACATTGCCCGATAACACCATAATTTTGTCTATCACGTTCCGTGATTTGAGTAAGTCCATATGACTCTGTTGACTGTCTATCAATATATTGTTTTCTAGAGGTTGACCATGCTCGAGTGCGTGTAAAGATGAAGATTGAGGCACTGTACCGTCGCCAGGAACATAGCTAAAGTAATCTGTGATGTGATCATAATCATACGGTGTTCTTGTTTGATTAGTGGTTAAATAGTACATTTGGGTAATGATGTTAACTGGTGGACGAACTCTGTAGCGTTGAGGATAAAAATTCATATGAGGTAGTAAGTATTGAACAGCTGGTTCTGACACGATCTTGGGTGTTGGGAGTAAATTAGGTTGAGGAAGTAGCCAATATGATGAATAAAATTCTTTAGCAAGCCGTTTCATTAAATCAGTGTTAGTCAGATATGTATTACCGAGATTGTAACCAGACAAAAACGCTTTCAATGCATTACCGGCTGCACCTTTAAAAGGAACGGAAACATTAATGACGCGTCTAATCTTGTTGTGTGGATTGACTCGATGATATGATTCCACCAGCAATCCGCCCATCGAATGAGCTATTACTACCGGGTTAATTCGATCGACTAGTTGATGAAATTTCATCAATATAGCAGGATCATCGGGAGACTGACGCCAATCATACGGAAACCCGAATAAATCAACTCCTTCCGTATAACCAATAGATTTGAATCGATTGATGATTTCGGTGAAATAGGGAACACCTGAAAACAAACCATTAGTACCGATTTCATCTATGGCTTCTAATCCAAATCTGTAGTTGGTGGTGGTTATCGATGAATCATTAAGATCGAGGAGATATCTACAATCAGTGTTTGGTGATGTAGTAGCCCAGATCATATTTCGGTTCCGAAAAAGAATACTTCCACCAAATCCAGGCACAAGAACAACCGGATGCTTAGGTGGCTCATACGTTAATGATTTCACTGTTTGAAACCCAAGTATCGCAAAAACGATCACAATGAGTTTTCGCATTTTTGATTCGTAGATTTTAGAATTACCAGATCATTTCCTCATCCCGTGATGCCATTTCGTATTGAACATTTCTTTGCTTGAGCAAAGAAATAGTGAGATTAACGAGTTTATATTTCTTAATCGGAGTGACAACTCTTAGCGTTCAAGAAATAATCGAGATGATGCTACCACAGGATGAAAAATCGATGGCCGCATACAGCTCTTTAATGGTATAATTCACGGGACGTACAAACAAAGTTCGTCCTACACTTGTACTTGTTGCCAATATAAGCTTATTATCTAGAGTCAAACACATAACACCTGTATGATTAGTGACTTCAAAGCCGTCCAATACGTAGCCGTAATAATCTTCAAAACCCTTAATTCGAGGTATCATTAAACTATTATGAACAAGAAGTTTGTCACCCGTTAAAATTATCGGTAATCTTCGACAAGCATTATAATCATCAAGAAGTCTGATTTTAAGGTCGGAATCGTAATCAAAAATCCAAGATACACCATCGGCGTCGATACACACGCGCGACATGATCGACTCAAACTTACGATCCTGCCAAACTAATTCATCAGAGTTGAAAAGCCACAGATATCTTTGATCATCGAGCAAACATCGATCACCAAGTAGCACATCAGAACATTTCATGAGTAGCTTCTTGGTACCGATGTCATACACACCCTCTGAAGTAGCCGCAAACCACCTATTAATATCGTAAACATCTTTCATCCACAAACTCAGAGTTTGAAGTGACACTGGGTACCCAGTCTCATCATCATAATTGACAACGGCTCGATACAAATCACCTTTGTAACCCAGTAGGTATATGTAATTTTCAGTTGCCGCAGTTTTCATGTACTTGCCGTCAATGGTGATTTCCCAATCAATATTATTTCCCGACAAACAAATAACTTTAGCCATGATCAAAGTATCGTGTGAAGTCGGGTAACAGAGATTACTGTATTAATCTGATGATTAAATGATCATTTTGTCTAATTAATCTCCATGACAATTCTTCTCTGATTCCCCGAAGATATCCATTATATTCTCAATAGAATATAATTTAATTTATCCGTAACACCAAACTCCTATCCTGGGTTTGTATTCTTTCACAGTACAGTGATCTGCTGCACATCCATCAACATCATTACATTTCATAGGATTGAAATATGATACCTTTGTGTATTCACCGTCAAACAGTTCATTATCTTGTATGTACATCTTGTCACCTATATATTTATTCTCACCCATCGTGATGAAACTACTCTGCCGTTGCCAATGTCTAGGCTTAAGATTTCTCAAAATTTCTAAGATTTCATCTTTGGTCATTAACTCTTCTCCGTAACAAAGAACACCCGGAGTTAATTTAACTTTATCAGATCCTTGGAAAGTGTCAAGATGTTCGAGTATATGTCTAAACTTAGATGGATAGAGACTTATTTCATTAAACACTTCTAATGATTTATTGATGTTTAACATATTAATAGCTTTAATCAAGTTTGCCGCGTTATCGGCATAGAGATTACAATAACAAAATATGTAATACTTATTTCTATCCGCAGGACCATCGGAATCACAATCGTAAGAATTATAACTCTTGGCTATATCAATATTCTTGAACTCAGATGTTGGCTGTGTCATAAACGAAGGAACTATGAACCGGATAAATTTATCATTAAATGAGGCGCCTGTTAAGAACCATCTAAGTGTTTCGTGAACACTTTTCTGGTGAGTAATACGTTCGTTTGTTTCTCTTTCTCTCATGAAGGGTCCGGACTTCGGGGGCCACAGAAATCCGTCATGAATTATTGACATTAAGCAGTGGCGTATATCATTAATTATGTATGGTTTAACACCTTCTATATCGAGTTCCTTATTATATTTCGAGCAATTATACTTTCGACAATTATAAACTTTATAATCGTAGTGATCGATGTAAGGGAAACAGATATCGTAATCCCAGTCGATGTATTTGTAACGATAACCTATTACCACTCTATTATTAACTTGAGCTACTACTAATCCATTATGATTACAGCCAATCTGGTGATGTAATTTGTGTAGATATTCATCGCTAATATCCTCGTCTACTAAATCTTCATAATACTCAATCTCTTCGTCTCCGGGTTCGGGTTCGTTGAGAGGGACTTCATAATATGAATAAGTGTGTTCAAAAATAAACCCGTCTTGTTTGATAGGTTTCAAGACTCCGGGAAACTCCAAAGAGTATTTCTTTATCGGAGGCAATTTGACCAACGGTAATATTTCACTCACAAGAAGATTCAATTCCGTAGTACACCAATTATTTGAAGTGATCTCGTTGACGAATTTAGTCTTTAGATGATTGAATACTTCTAGTGAATTAGTACATTCGATGAACATCTTGAAAAACGGGTGGTTTAATTTTTCTGAGTATCCATCCAATTCCTCTGTAGAAGATTTGTCTGTGACGCCCAAGATATACTCAAAATTGTCTCGATCTGGAGTAGTTAATATATAGAAAGACATTTTAGTTAAGATATCTCGACCATGTGCATCATTTTCCGCTACGCTTTGGTTGTGATAACGACTCCGAAATGATTTATGAATACATTGTTCCTGAGTAAAATGTTCACTATAAGCCAGATTACTGTGTTGGCATCTCAAGGCACGTCGGTCATGATCACGTATGACGACGGAGAGGCTATTAAAGGTACTATACCCATGTATCTACTTAAATCGACGGCTTATCCTAATAGACATGAGATAACCTTCGTTCCTAATATGAAGTTGGATGAAAATGTCATCACGGAATATGTACGTTCTAAACTTCGATCTCTCGCGGTTGAAATGATAGATAATTATTGTTCTGCGAGCTCAGATTTGAAATTGTACAAATCTCTCATCATCCTGAGTCAATTCCTCAAAGACGAAACCATGATCAATGACTTGATCCCACTGATGTTCAAGATAGGTCCAATAGATGAATTCCGAAACATACTTTCGATGTTCTCGACTAAAGAGTTGTGGAAGCAGTGCATCCTTCAAGGAGATGTTATGATCAATTTCAAGGATGAGAAATCAACGGATTATGTCAACAAGTTATGCAGTGACAATAAGTATTATAATAAATACATGGATGATCTATTTGAACAGGTTGAGCTCGAGAGTCTTGAGGAGTTCTTAGATAAAGAACTTCCCAAAGAAGTTAATGATAAGTTTTGGAAAGATTACACGGATTATCAAGATTTTCATTAATTTACTTATCACATGAAATTGATTTCATTATACACTAAGGTATAATGAAATGGAAACAAAGATAATCATTAAGATTTGTGAGCTACTCTCGATTGAATCTATCATCAGATCCTTTGAGATAGTGAATAATAACTTAGTGATGTCTTCGGAGGAACCAATTAAGTCAAACAGTAAGTTTAGTGTGATGACTAGTGAACAATATGCTCAAATATATTATCACACTATCGTGCCGAGTGGTGATAATTTCTACTCTGAAATGTACTACTATCTAAACAAGAAATTCGCTCAACAATTGTGCGAGATTTGGAACGGGATTAAGAGTCCTGGCTACAATAAGATCATAACTATGTATGACTATTGTTCTGGACAAGTGAACAAACAATCCTAGGATTTTTGCTCTCGAATGAGTTGTTTAATGTATCTTATTGATTCTTTGGTTTCTGATTCTGTTGCGCCAATGTCTATATGTTTGGACATCGTTAGACTGATTATCTCGTATTCTTGAGCGTAATAATAAGTTTGTACGATAGATTCACACAATCGGTTCAAGATGTGTCTGTTGTAACCTCGTCTCTTAAATTCTTTAAGTATAGCTTTCCAATGACAAGTTTTGAATATTTTACCTTTATCATCTAATGTATCCAAAATATATTCAACTCCGCATGCAGTTGTCGGTGTCGCCATATTATCAATCAAATCGAGTCTTTCTTTTGAATAATAAGACCGTAGTACGGATTGATATATTGTGTATAGTTCTTTGTTATTCAATTTGATTAACAAAAGTGGTAAATCTGTGAAAGTGTATCTCTTGGGTGTGGTGATGAGAAATCGAGCATACCTAACGTTTATGGAGTGATCATCTAATTTCTTAATCAGAGGGTCGATATAAGAATTAGTCTCTTCATATATATCAAGAAGAGTTTCGATCTTCACTTCCTTGGTAAGTTTAGAAAAAATACCACTACTCTCGAAATAATAACTGTGAGAAATAATAAATTTAACCGCTTTCGGGTAATCATTTAGATTTATTGATCTGATGTTCCAGAAAAAAGAACCTTTGAAGATAGAAAATAAGTCGTGCATCATTTCTAGATATTCAGTTATGACGCTCTTATTCAACTTAATATCATGAATCGGATATTTCTTGACGATTAATCCATCTAATGCGATCATATTACACTTTGATATATTTCTATAATAATCACGAGTTAACACGTAGAGAAGTGCACCACATAAAGAATCAGGACAACGTTGTTTATTCAGAATAGTTAAGTTTATTATTGTTCTATCGTTTAGATATCGAGATATGTTAATCAAAACATCATCTATTAAGGACAAGATGTCGGATTTATTAGTCGAAGATAAACTGAAACCCGTTTTGTAGTAGAATAAGTCAGCGATGTAGTGTCTAAGATCACGCCATTCAATCGTTTCTGGATTGCTATGTTTCTTAGTTATGACACACAAAGACATTTTCGTATTCAAGGATGCGAAAATATTATCATTTCCCATATTAACAAATATGGGAAACATAGATGATCACCATTCTCTATCTTCATTAGTTTGATCAATATATTTCATATACTCCTTAATATAGTTATCGATGTATCGTTTATCTCTGAAGCATTGTCTAAGAAGCATGAATTTAAACCTAAAGGCGTGACAAATATCCAAACGAGATACATGATGTAAATCATCTAATATCTTCTTAGAGATCATGTCTAGATAGTCTTCAATCTCACTTAACCGATCGCCCCAAACTTCATCAAAATATGAACACAATGGATAAATGTCTTGTTCATTTCTACATTCATCGATGTAATTTTCTTCTGATCCATACAACATAATAGTATCTTTGATCCCAAAAATCTTAACTAATTCTTCCGGAGAATAACCTCTAAGTGCTTGACTATTTACAGGTTGTCTGACAATACCATCTTTGTATTTCTCTATAAGTTTGCAATCACCGACCACAAATATTAAATCAGCGAAGTATTTGAATGTGTACTTCTTCTCAGTCTTCTTCAGATAAGATTTGTAATCCTGAACTACTTTAAAGAACAAACGTATAGGACGGATCATAAGGTTAAAATCTCCCGTGTCCAAGTCTTGATACATATCAAGGAATTTCTCTGGCTCTTGAAACATTGCGAGACTGTCGCCAATTATTGTTATATCTCCCTTGTTTACTAAATAGCCTATTGAATGAAAGAACTTACCATTCGACAATAGAAATTGTTTATCGGCCGCCGTGTTGTCTCTGAAGATTAACCAACGACATCTTTCCAGGAAATAGTCGTACGAAACAACCCTACTCCTAGCTAAGTTTCCATAATAATTCTCGATGTTCAATGGAGAATCTTTAGATATCACGCTACTTAACTCCTCGTGATCATCCTCAGCTATCATGTGGATAAATTTGTCTACAATAAGTCCCGATAATGGAGTTGAGCAACGTGTACTATCTAAGACTGTAAGTTTGAGTAACGTGTCGAGATCAAGATACAAACAAACACTGATCAAGAGATCTTCATTATAATTAGTCTTCGTAGATGTTAATATTTTAAACGATCTCTTCAGTTTGATGTAATTCTTAGTCACTAGATAGAGCATCCAAGTGTTCCATCCAATGTCGTTGTAGTGCTCGTTGCTATTTATGATGTAACCCATTTTCGTGTATACATGCAAAATCAGGGGATCATTTTGAGAAATTGATCATTTGATCGATCTCTACATTAATGAAAGATGAATTTAGCTCTAACGTGGTTGAAGGAGTTTAGACTCAAAGTGCTAAAAGAATATCGTGTTAAGGGTAAAGCTTTTGATTTCTACGTTCCAGACAGGAACCTCTTGATCGAATACGACAGTAAATCTTTATGTAGATACATGGAGGAACATGAGAATTTCAAACGTAAGATCGATAATATGAACAAGTTAGTTATAAAGATGGGTTACAAACTCTTAAGATTCAACTACACAACAGATATTGATCATATATTCTTCTCACTAACAGTAATGACAGATCGAAAATATTGTATTGAGAGAAATTTCGGTAAATTTAAGTTACGTAGAAGAATGAAGTCTTCTTGTAATCTCCTGATTTTTCGATAAAATGATAATTAATTCTATTACACATAATCAGTAATAGAATGGAAGTATTTAATTCAACTTTCGTTGATGCGCTGATTGCCACGCACAAAGATACCTCGGTTGTGATTGCATTCCATCTCCTCTTTTTCACAGTAGGACTTCTCATCCCTACTTGTTATATTGCTATGACTCCTAAGACCAAAATCGTATCATCTCGTTCAGAGACGGTGGTGAAACCCGACACTGATTTCGAACCTCAAATCGAAGTCTTACTTAAAGATATGAACATAACTTTTCTCAGGAATCATGTCGTTGATGAATCCCCAGCTTTTGAATTCTTCTTAGTGGATTTCAATTGTATGATCTCACTTGATGATCAGAAAGATAAAGATAGGTTTGTTGTCACGAGCGATAAATTTCACATGATCAGATTAAATCATACTCTGAGAAATAACATCCAACTGGTGCCATTGTTGATTGTGGATCACATCGGTGATGCTCCGGGTTCTATCTACGTTTGTAAGAAGCTTGGAGATTATTTTGCATCTAGAACTGTCATCGTAGCCGTAAAAACTTACGATGATGAAAGTGAGCTAGATTACGAAGATAGTTTCGACGATGATGAAAATGACCTAGATTACGAATATAGTTCCAATGAAGACCAAAAGATTCATGAAGACTAAACATTCCAAGACCCACAATTCATTACTCCGGGGATAATGAATTTAGCCTAACAATTGAGTCGAGATTAAAATGTCGCCCGGTTACAAAAATGATTCGATAATTTGTCAAACGGAATATGTGCTCCCGTAGCTCAATGAGTCAGAGCAAACGTCTTATACATGTAGTACCTGGGTGCAATTCCCAGCGGGAGTACTCTTCTTAAATTCGAAATTATTCGTCATCTATAGATGACGAATTACGATCATTCATTCATTCATTCATTTTGACACAGCAAATCAATGATGTGTTGATATTTGATAGGATCTTCTGCCATCTTGTACAAACAATAAACTTGGATCAAAAATCCAACGTTGGGTAAACAGATAGAACGACATCTTGTCAAATATTCATATGCTTCTCTTAAGCTATCAAAAGATCCTATCTGCAATAGTAAATAAAGCACACAAGAAACGCTCCTAGACATACCCATGCGACAATGTATTAAAACGTTTCCGAGAACGAGACCATTTAAAATTTGGTTGTTAATCAAATCTAATATGTGGTATATTTGAGCCGTATCCTCATCTTCGATAACATGATGAAAGTGTTTAATGTTCAACTGAAAATATTGAGACTGTAAATATAAATCTCTGGGTTCGCTAGACAAACTAATAATCGTTTTGATGTTATTTTCATCTAACTTGTTGAACCTGTTAGCTATTTCTACACCGCCGAGAAATAGTTTGTATCTATGGCTGGAGTTAAGTTTGACTTCTGAACCGCAATCATGAGTGTCTAAATCCGTTAAAACTTTCTTCAAAGCTATATTTTCATATTCATTCCTAAAATTTATGGTTTCTTGTAAATCTCGATCTAAGATTAGATCCTCCATAATAACTTTGTGATCACTTCACTTCAGATCAGACAATCATTTTTTTGTGCCTCGACGACTCCAAAAATCAAACATCAAATTTCATCTAATTATGTTTGTAAGTTCTACGCTGAAAACAAATATAGATTAACTCCTCCCAAAGAATTAAATTGATTTCATTATACACTAAGGTATAATGAAATGGCTGAACAAAAGAAGACACACTTCTACGTTGTTACTATCCCAGATCTTCAGAAAGTACACCGATACAAGATTGGTGTAACCGGGAAGTCTGTCACCCAGTTAACAAAACAGTTCAAACGATTCTACCCTGATTATATACTTAAACTCTATATTAGATCTCAAGATCCCAAAGGACTCAAAGAGCGAGTTAAGACTCATTTCTTGAATCGATGTATTAAGCACAAAGACTCTGATGAATACTCCGATTGTTTATCAATTAAGTATAGAAAACTGGGTAAATTCATCTTACAACAATACGAGAACGACTACAAATTTTGTTCATCAGTAGTTAGGAAATTTTACAATCTTATTGGACTAGGTTCTATCAAATTCTCTGACATTTATTCAGATTACAAGATTCACTGTACCACCCATACTAGACGAGTTTATTCCACTTCTTTCGTCCAACTGGTGATGGAGGTAGATTACGATATCAAGTTTAAGTGATCATAAAATGATTTTCCGATCTGCGTTTGAGATTGGAAAATGGATACACTTAAGATGGACAGAAACAACGTTCCTTTATCTTGCTTCTACATAGCTACGGGTGAGGCTTTCAAAGGTAGAGGGAATAGATATCAACTCGGTGTGGGTCAAAGGTATTCATCAACTGAACGTATGAAAAGTATTATATACAACTTGGAGGTCAAACTTTTCATCGATCTAGGCGGCAATCGCGGAAGAGAGATCAAAAAGGCTTTCCAGGAAAGGTTGATGTATGAACGAAAGCTGGGAACCATCCCGCTCAACGGTTTCATCGATTACAAAACTTTCTTCGGTGTGTTAACACACCTCTTGGAACCTGAATACGATGATATGGTAAAACTAATCGACAAGAATACTACTGACGATCTAGGATCCAATTACTTCAGACTCAAAGAAATACACGAAGAAGAAACATTTAATCGTCATACGGGAGAAGAGTCTAAATCATTCAGTGTGCACGACATCCCGTTTGAAGTTTCATTCATGTACAATGTTGCACTCTTTATGAATAAGTTGCCTACGAAATAAATATCATTTCATATTAGTAATATGAAATATTATATGGTCGGTCAAGATGGATACGAGATTTCTCATCTAGTTCATCTTTGATCGTATCAGTATATTGTTAATTAGATATAAGTATCGATTATTCTTTTTAAAACACATGGAAAAAAATGATCCTCTAATTCAATGTCTGTTAGTTAAACACAGGAAGAAAATGAACAAGACGATCACGTCCAAACAAAAAGTCAAGAAGGATAAACCGAAACCTCAGCCTTGCTTCTACATAGGCACAGCTAAATGTTTTGAGGGTAAAGATAGATATAACGTTGGGGCCTGTCAATCATATAAAGACGCCGAGATTTACATGAAAAGACTCCTTCCCGATTATCAGATCAAAGTTATAGTTCGGATGAGAGGTAACGAAGGGGCGATACTCAAACAAAAGTTTAAGGATAGATTTCGGGGACATTTCTTGAAACACGAGAACGACGACGATTCCGATATCATCACGGGAGTGAAATATATAACTCTACTTAACTACCTATCCGTATTACGTAAATCTTTTTTACATCATATTTCCACAATTAAACAATTAAGGTCCAAAAACAATCGGAAAGAGGTCTTCTTAAAATTAGAAGAACAACATCATAAATGGATTCAAAACTTAAGGAGAAAATATCCAACAATTTCCGGGAATTTATTAGAGATACCCTTTAAATCATCTCTTCTGTATAATATTTTTTATTACTCCGTATATTTCACGAAGAAGTACTCACTCTAATTTGATATTATAAATATGAAATCTCACACAGTATGTTCTATCTCACCGATTCCTTCATAGATTTGTATTTACCCAAATCTATGAAGGAATCGGTTGATTTGTACTCGATTTTGTTGGAGATCAGTCTTATAGTTCTACCTTTAATCATCAGGGTATCAAAATTCCTACCACTCATAAATAGCTCGCCGTCGGTTGTGACTCTCTAGATACAATCATCTTTGAATTCACCTGCTTCATCAGTAATCACCACATTCCTCGAGTAACTTCGTCTTAAGACTCATCGAACGATGTAAACAAAAATGATCACTTACTTCACGGACAGTATTAGAAAATGGCTGATGAAGCAGGTGAATTGATGGTTTTGTTCGGAGGGATTGCTTTAGCTTGTATGACCGTCGTAATGATTTCTGAGTGTATATGTGGTACCAAACGGGTGAATACTCGTGATAAATAATTTCTTATTGCTCGTAATAAGAAATTGATCAACTAATTAGTTGATCGATGTGTGAAAAATGAACTGGATTGTGGGTAAGATTTTGATAGGTGCTGTTATCAGTGGTGTTCTTATTGTTATGTTTGATAGAAGGACTAGGAACCAAAATAATAAGAACACCGCCGATAACGATCTCACCGGGAAGTCTGAAGGAGAGATTGGTTATCTCAGATCCGTACTCAAACGGGGATCAAATTAAGGAATAATTTCATATCGGTGATATGAAATGTCGGTGAAAACCTAAAGAGTGTCTTCTACAGTGACTACTTTGTATGGATTTCTATTTGTTAACTTATTCCGGATGAATACACCACCAATGCTCAACAGTACAGTCAACAGTATAGTTGTGATAAAGATTAATATTATTGTAGCAGTTTTCCAATTATCAATACTCTTGAGAGATTGTAATACTTGATCATAATCTCCTTCCGAAGTAACATTGACGTATCTCACGATCTCGGAGGTAACATTGATGTATAGTATTTTCATAGGTAATTCTGGATCAACGTAGGTTCTAGCAAACTCGGCTAGATCTTCTGATGAGATATCTAAGCCTACCGGATTGACCCCGATAGTGGTACTGTTACCACATTTCTCAAGGATAGGATCGTAGTGTGTTTCGTTATTATAACACACTCTATAAACACGCTCGGCAAATTTACCATAATGACAATATGTGTAATAGTAATAACCTCTAGAATATCTACTGTTGTAAATATGATGTCCGCTGCATTCATTACTTATGATTCTTAGGTACTCAATATTATTGACAACGATTTTTCTACAACTGCGCCACGCCACGTCTTGAGCAACTGTATAACCGTTACAATTAGTAATGTTGTAGCGATCTCTACTTAATGTAGGATTAATACAAATACAATTAGGTTTAGATTGTTCACAAAACTTACCAGTGAAATCACAGTTCCCGACAAAATCCATTACTTTCTTTACTAAATTAGGAGTCTCTAATACAGTGACATGATCAGCAGTCCCCGATAATAAAGTTATTCTATCTTCTGGAGTGAACAAAGGAGTCTGACTAAATAATGGCACGCTACCATCTCCAGGTAATGTTTTTGGACTCGCACCGCCATAATCCCAATATGTTGTTTGTTGAGTACTTGACATTGTAATATAATAAGAAGGAGTAGTTAAACTGTGATCACGACGAATATTTCTTACTTGATCGTAATAACTCCGATTAAATCCGGAAACACTAGATAATACATTGTAGTAATCAGCGTTGTTAATCTTGGGTGCGTCTAAACCTACATAAGTGTAAGTATGACCTTTGGGGAGAAGATGATAAGCGCTAGTGAATTTCAAAGCAACATTACGTAATTCGGTTTTGTAAGTACTAACTAATGAATTTCCTAGATCATAACCATCGACAAAAGCTTTCAAGACATTCCCGCCGGTACCCTGGAACGGTACACAAACGTTAATTATCTTTCTGATGTTATTATTAGGGAAATTATCAATGTATTCCTGGAGGAGTAACCCACCCATACTATGAGCGATAACTACCGGTTTAATATAAGATATCAAATAATGTAAGTCTGTCAAGACTTTAGGATTCGTGAGACCAGTCCTCCACTCATAAGGAAAAGCGAATAAATTTTTTCCTGGGACGTAGCCATATCCTTTCAAATTATCAATGAGACCTTTGTAATAATTTGTCTGATCTGATCCAATTATCAACTCTGGATTAAGTTGATCTACTTCTGACAATCCATAATTAGTCCATTTAGTATAAATATCGCATTCCGGGTTCGAAATACATCTCACGCCGTACCCGGCATTGTTATAAATGACCCATAACTTATTATTATCTCGGTCGTAGAGTTTAGATCCACCCAAACCAGGAACTAGCAAGATGGGTGGCAATGGAGCCTCAAATGCACTAATAGTTTGAATAAAGATTAGTATAACTAAAGCATACTTCATCATTGAATTGTTGTGATAGTCTATGAACAAATAATCGAATCATTTTTGCCCCTTGTCAAATGTACACAATAGGTAGCATAAATCCTAATGCTCAAAAATGATCGAGTGATGCGAAATCCCGTGGAAATAAATGGAACCTGGAAGTATCGCATTCTTAATTGGCGGAGCAGTTATCGCGGTGATTGCCGGATCTTCTGACGAACCTAAAGATAAATATGAGGAAGATGTGAGTCAAAATGTAGCGGAAAGTAGATGGAAGGGAGAACTCATCATTGGTAAAATTTTGACCGATCTGGGAGTTAAATACGAGAGACAATATCATATCAGAGAAGATACTCATCGTTTTGATTTCTTCTTGCCCAATCATAATTGCTTGATAGAATATGACGGAGAACAACATTTTGACATCAATTCGCATTATCATAGAACCGACGAAAAAGGAACGAGTGAGCAAAAATTTAAGAAACAACGAGAGAAGGATGTAAAGAAAAATAATCTAGCATGGAGAAATGATATGAAACTCATAAGGATCGATCATGAGAAAGACGTTGAGACTATTGAGCACATTATAAGAAAAGTCCTAAAATTGAAGTATGATCGATCTAAACTACCATCAGATTTATTGACTTGCTGGAATATAACTTATTCATCTTTAAATAAATATGATTATTATATACCTTGGTTCGATAGATTATTTGGTTAAGATAATTATCATTTAGAATAAACTGATTTCATATTATTGCTTAGTAATATGAAATGACTGAATCAATCATGGGAAGTTTCTACATACTAACAACTCCGGAGTATGATCTAGAAGGGAGATACAAGATTGGTATAACTACACAAACGGCTTCTAAGTTGTTGAAACAATATACTAGATTTTTACCCCAGCGCTACTTTAGATTATTCATTGAGACACCTAGCTACAAGTTGATAGAAAAAGGGATGAAGCACAGATTTAATCAATATTCAGTTCAAGGGTACGATGAAGCAAAATCGGAATGGTTTATTGTCCCGTTCATGGATCTCTACAATTATTTCAATGAACTCCTACAAAAAATTACACCGAAATATCCTAAGGTAGAGACTCCTAAGGTAGAGACTCCTGGTAGAGACTCCTAAGGTAGAGACTCCTAAGGTAGAGACTCCTAAGGTAGAGACTCCTAAGGCAGAGACTCCTGACAAATATTCATTACCGATCACAGATAAGATATCAGTCATAACTAAATTACACGCCAAACCTGATTCTTTCGACACGACAAACGTGGATGAAGATTTGTCACTGGATCCTCTAAAAAGAGATAATTATTTAGCCGATGTGTACAGGAAAATACTTTCCATTAATCCTCAATTAATATTAATATATTCAAAGACTAGATGTAGTATTGGTATTAACGCCGCTTATAACGGAAAAATCTTCCCCGAGTTTGATGTTGGACATGATTACAAAAAATCTTTACCTCCGGGTTATCAACAATTTTATCATGTATATTACAATAAAGAGAGAACTTTCGAATCTAATTCATGGTTCAATGAGAATAAACTCAAACCTTACTTAGAGAGAATAATACAAACAATAGCTATACTGTCATACACATCTAAAATCTTGCTTAATGTGTCTACAGAACGTGCATTCCTTGATGAATATAATTCTTATGCATCATTGGATGCCATGATTGAAAGAGAAGCAAATTTCGATTTCAAAAATATAAACATTGCTCGAGAATATAATTCATATGATTGTGACATGGACACATACGCAGATCCAAACAAAATCTATAGATTTGTTCATAACAACTTATATTCTAATAATGGTCTAATTTTTTGTATGGCTAAGAGAAAATTACAAGATTTCAAATCTAACATGAAATTAATCAGATTCGTAATAGATGATAATTTTGACTGTCTCAAAACCAAAACTAACAACAGTCTAGGTTTAGTTGAACTCGTTCCGAAACTTGGATATAAACTTCAAGCGTCAAAGAAAGACTTAGATGATTGTATGTCCATTATTCCTAAGGTCAAAGTATTGCATTGGCAAAAAGATGGTATAATTTTTCGTAGGTTTTTTAATTACTATTCTAGTGATTTGTGTCACGATGCAGATATAAAGATGAATCATCAAGAAACTGGCTGGTATTCATTTGTAACATCTATAGGCGACATAGTATCTGTTAAGAACATTGATGATAAAACTTGTATAGTTTTGTATAAACATTGTTTTGACGTGCCTTCAAACTTAAAAGGGTTTGAATTTGTGTGTAGAGAATTTATAGATGAGAAATTACTAGCATCCGCTAATATAACTGAACAAAAAGTAGAACCCGGTAAATTATCTCATAGTGATCTTATTGATTTGAGATATCATTTGAAAGCCGTTAATCCTTTCCTCCGACTCTACGTAAATTACGAATTAGATAAAATTACTATAGGTATTTCTCTAGCTAAATCTACATATTTTCCAGAGTTTGACACGACGGATCAACCTCAAGATTACATTCTATACAATAGCGATCCATATATAAGTAAAGAACATATTATTAAATACGGGTGGTTCGGTCTTTGTGAATTGGACGAAGGGGTTAAGAATTTAATTAAACCAACCATAATTAAATTCCGTTATGATCATAATTGGTTTAATTATATAGCTACTTTCTTCCCAGATTTGAGGTTTGAGAACCGAGAATACGCTGTTCTAGGAACAGAATTACAAAGAAGATTATTAGAGTCGGCAAAATAATAATACAATTTCATATTAGTAATATGAAATTAATCGATCTGTTCAGAAATAAATTCCGATAGTGTCACTGGTAAGAAATTTTTCTTCTGTTTTCTGTAGCTTTGATATTTCAATCTGGTTAATGTATTGAGCTTATCCTCGAGTTCAATGATGTCAGGAAATTTACCTTGACGACTAAGTCTCTTGGTTGATTCCGTAAATGCTTCTGTCTGGGAACATATATTTTCTCCTAGAAGCATATAAGTAGTCCAGTGTTCACAGTTATTTGAAAACAGATCATACTCTTGTTTTTGATAGTTGTTTAATCTATTCCTGATTTGTTTAATTTGATCATGATTTATATCAATGGGAATACAATAACAATCGTTCGATTCGCCGTAGAAATCAGATATACTTTGAGTTATCATTTTAGAAGTTTTCACTGGTGGTTCTCCTGTTATATGATAAACTGTATCATTTATACAAAGACCTACATGAAAAATCATGCTATTCTTCATTGCTTCTAGATTCCTGAATACCATAGCCACTTTCAAAGGTTGTTCATTGTATTGAATGAAACCTTTCGTCCTTAATCCTAATTCTTTGAATTTGTTCTGATAGAACTCGTTGATGTGTAACGGCATGTAAAAATTTATATCAGTTAGAGTCATACCGACAATAAATGTTCCCGCCACCGTTACTCCGATAGCCGCCTTAACAGCTCCCTTTGCCACTTCAAAAACAAATTTCATAAAGTCTCCCATTTTCATCATCCGCGTGACTCAATGAGAAATCACTTTTGATCAAAAGATGGTATCACAGAAGGAAAATGATGAAAAATTCCGGAGCCCGTTTAATATAATAACGATATGTCTTTCCCAAAAACTCAAGAACTCCTGGAGAAGTACGAGCTCACGGGAGAGCGGGACGAGAGATTCCCGAATTTTCATGACGATACCAAAGACGATTATCTCGAATATGGAACGGAGGAATACTTTGATGGTGTTAAGTTTTGTGTTGATAATAAGTTATGGCCCGTCGGGAGTTTGGCATATATGACTCTAGATGATGAACCTAACTACTCACAATTCGCCGTTTTACTCACTTATAATGGCGGTCCTGCTAAAGAGAACTATTATTATGTCTACGATATCTTAAAATGTCATCCTCTATTTTGGAGCGCTAAAGACGAAAATGTTAAAGGAGATAAGACTTATGCTAAGTTTAAGTTTTTATCTCGTTATTAGTGTTTGATTCATTCATGAACATATCACAAACTGATTTCATATTATACATTGATAATATGAAATGGAGTCAGTAAACTTTGAGGAACCGACAACTGAGGAACTCCTGAAGAAGTACGGTTTGTCCGGCGAGGATGATCCCCGGTTCCCTAATTTCACCAACGCGACGAGAGATGATTATCTCGAATACGGCACGAATGAATACTTTGACGCCATTGAATTTTGTGTCGAAAATAAGTTGTGGCCCATCGGGAGACTTGTCGATATGACTCTAGATAATCCCGACAATCCTATATATGCTATTTTGCTCACTCGCAACGGCGGTCCTGTTAAAGATGACTATTATTATGTTTATGATATTCTGAGTCGCCATCCCGATTATGGTTTTGTTATTGATGGAGACATCGAAGGAGATGACACTTATGCCGAATTTACGTTCAAATCTTATTAATGAGGAGATTGTTAATTCATGAACAAAGTGATTTCATATTATACATTGATAATATGAAATGGATTATAGTATCATCTATCCATCATTCGATCCAGACAATCAATATATTCAAGTTGACGGATTGTATTGGTGTCAAGTGTTTCTAGATGATGGACGGGATGTCGTCATGTTGTTGCCGGAAGTGTATGAAGAAGTCAATAAGTGTACAAAATTTAGTAAATGTACTAACTGGAATTGTTCAAAATGTTATGATTCTAGTTTCATGAGTTATAAGATAGAAAAAGTTAGGAGATGGATGAATAAAGAAAGTCCGAGATCGATTTCAAGATCAAACGGAAATAAATTTATGTTTGAATGTAATATTTGTAATCATCTCTTCAAATCAACCCTTGCTACTGTAACAATAGGAAAATGGTGTCGATATTGCTCAAATCAAGAATTATGTTTAGATAAAAATTGTCAATCGTGTCACGATAAAAGTTTTGCTTCTAGTGATAAAGCTAAATTTTGGAGTTATGATCTAAATAA
>APMI01000412.1_pt1 | contig 38711 bp, 38 predicted proteins | sample 667938 | NCBI WGS metagenome assembly APMI01 (sample SAMN01084076, study PRJNA167559) | wastewater metagenome | biome: Wastewater | place: Denmark: Ejby Moelle, Odense | collected 2011-11-28
TCCCGGTAATGCGCAGAACCATTCCACCACAGCGCCGTCCACAGAGAACATTCGTCCCTTCAAATTCCACGCCTCCGATGCAGAACTTAAGAATCTTCGCCAACGCATACTGGCAACAAAATGGCCGGGTAAGGAGACCGTTGCGGATGAGTCGCAGGGCGTACAGCTGGTCACTATGCAGAAGCTGGCACACTATTGGGCAACAGGTTATGATTGGCGTAAAGTAGAAGCAAGACTGAATGCGCTGCCGCAATTCGTCACCAACATCGATGGGGTCGATATTCACTTCATCCATGTTCGATCCAAACATCCCCATGCACTTCCCGTAATTGTTACACATGGTTGGCCGGGCTCTGTCATCGAGCAGTTGAAGATCATCGATCCACTCACTAATCCAACCGCTTATGGTGGCAAGGCCGAAGATGCTTTCGACATTGTTATTCCATCGCTGCCCGGCCATGGCTTTTCAGGCAAACCTACTACTACAGGCTGGGATCCGGTCCGCATAGCGCATGCCTGGATCACGCTGATGAAGCGACTCGGCTACTCACGGTTTGTAGCGCAGGGTGGCGACTGGGGCGATGCAGTTACCGAGCAGATGGCCTTGCTGGGAGCGCCTGAATTAATAGGCATACATACCAACATGCCCGCGACGGTACCAACGGATATTGACCAGGCACTGCAGGCAGGCAGGTCTGCACCATCGGGCCTCTCGGCCGATGAGCAGCGCGCTTACGACCAGCTCGACTTTTTCTACAAGCATGGCCTTGGCTATGCACAGGAGATGACCAACCGCCCGCAAACATTATACGGCCTCGAGGATTCACCCATCGGCCTCGCTGCATGGATGCTTGATCATGATGCGCGCAGCTATGAATTGATAGTGCGCGTATTTGACGGGCAGGCAGAGGGCCTGACACGCGACGATATCCTCGACAACATTACGCTCTATTGGCTTACCAATACTGCGGTCTCTTCGGCCCGTTTGTATTGGGAAAATAAACTCGCATTCTTCGCACCTAAACATGTTGCTATCCCTGTTGCAGTAAGTGCCTTCCCCGATGAGATCTACCAGGCCCCGCGTAGCTGGGCGGAGCAAGCCTTTCCTAAGCTCATTTATTACAACCGCCTTGCTAAAGGTGGCCACTTCGCAGCATGGGAGCAGCCAACGGTCTTTACACAGGAACTCAGGGCATCCTTTCATTCATTACGTTAGTGTTCGTTGTGAGGACGGCGCTTCCTTATGCGCCGTTCCCTTTAGCCATTTTGAAACCTTCTAAAAGATCAAAAATGCCAGCGCAATTCAAATACGGCCGCCGCCACTTTTTGGGTGCTGCGGCTATGGCCATCGCGGCTACCGAACTGGGTATGTTCGGCTTTGCAAATGCACAATCGCATAAGACAAAACCTGTTAACAGGTCAACAGCTACCCATGGCACGAGCAACTCATTCGCGCCACTGAAGCAGGTAGACGCAGGCCTGCTGAATGTTGGCTATGCCGAGGCGGGGCCTGTAGATGGTCTGCCTGTTATCCTGCTCCACGGTTGGCCTTATGATATTTACAGCTTTGTCGATGTGGCTCCATTGCTCGCCGCAAAAGGCTACCGGGTGATCGTTCCCTACCTGCGGGGCTTTGGAACAACGAGCTTTCTCTCCGCCGAAACATTACGAAACGGTCAGCCGGCCGCGCTGGCGCTCGATGTCATAGCCTTGATGGATGCACTGAAGATCGGGAAGGCTATCCTTGCCGGTTTCGACTGGGGTGCACGCACAGCTGCTATTATTGCTGCCCTCTGGCCGGAGCGTTGCAAGGCCCTTGTTTCTGTAAGCGGTTACCTCATTGGCAGCCAGGCAGCTGGTAAGCAGCCCTTGCCGCCAAAGGCCGAGCTGCAATGGTGGTATCAATATTATTTTGCCACGGAGCGTGGGCGGGCAGGCTACGACAAATACCGGCGCGATTTTGCGAAGCTCATCTGGCAACTCGCATCACCTAAATGGAATTTCGACGATGCGACGTTCAATCGCTCTGCAGCATCTTTTGATCACCCGGACCATGTGGCTATCGTCATTCACAACTACCGTTGGCGGCTGGGCCTGGCTGGAGGAGAGACAAAGTACGACGACTACGAAAAGCTGCTCGCGGCAGCGCCCGCTATCATTGTGCCCTGCATTACACTTGAAGGAGATGCCAATGGCGCACCACATCCTGAAGCCGGCGCTTATGCAGGGAAGTTTAAGGGTAAATACTCGCACAAACTTATAGAAGGCGGTATCGGGCACAATTTACCGCAGGAAGCACCGCAGGCCTTTGCGGATGCTATCGTGGAAGTGGATAGTTATACCGGGTGAATAAGTGGAATTGAAAGATCCTCTTAGGCTTGTAGCTCAACCGTGTTTAGTTCATGTGGTCTGCCTCATCGTAATCTGCTTCCTGCATATTTTTTTCCACGGTGATGACACAATCACCTAATAAGGCCGCTGCTGCACCTACTGCTGCCAGTACCGGCGCTATTAAAGCACCAAGTACGCCTATGCTCGCAGGAAATGACATGATCTCTTTGCCGTGGCTGTCAGTAATGGTGATCTTGGTGGCATTGCCTTCTTCTATCAGTTCGCTTACTTTGTTTAACAGGTTGCGCCCATGGATGGAAAATGATTCGCTGGCTTTCATCATCAATGTTATTTTGGGGTTTGAAAAATATGAGACCGGATACTATTGCGATCTATGCAGCAAACTTAGGCGCATTACTTCCCTCCTACGATGATCTCAATCAGTGTGATAGTTGATCAAGTTCATTAACCTTCATGCCTGCTTTTATTACAGTTAGCTTAGCTTAAAACGTCCGTTATGGTCCGCATAGTTTAGTAAAACTGAAAGATAGTCACGTGTAACGTGCAATGTCTCCTTTTGCACGCGTAGACATTTGTTCATATGAGGTCGCCCCAACGCTTTTATGCTAACATGCTGTCTTTCACTGTGTAAAAGCGGCCGGGCTTGTTCGCCCGGCACACTAAATACTCTTCATGATAAAAATATCCCCTCGCAGGACCATGGTTCTGGCATCGCTTCTTTGTATATCCCTTAGCTGCAATGCGTTTGCACAGGTTGTTGGCGCGCTCGATAGTACGTTTAATAATACAGGTTTTGTCACCAACGTCATTACGCCCACCGCTTCATTTGGGTCTAACGGCACTTCTGTAGCCATTCAAAGCGACGGAAAGATCATTGTTACCGGCGTTTCAACGAACGAAAATTTGCTGCTCGTCCGCTATAACAGTGATGGTACCATTGACAATAGTTTTGGGCTTAATGGCATCGTGGAAACTGATTTTGGCTCTATAGAGGAGGCGAACGATATTGTGCTGCAGCCCGATGGCAAGATCGTCGTGGGCGGCCGTGAAGGTCCTATTACCGACCCAGATATGCTGGTGGTGCGTTATAATATCAATGGCACTCTTGATTCATCATTCGGTACGAACGGCCGGACTGTCCTGAATTATTTTAACCGGAGGGAAGTTGTTCGTGCTATTACAGTTGCACCCGATGGCAGTATCCTGGGCATTGGCGAAACATCGCCGGCAACGGGCACAGACAGCGTAGTGATAATGGCCATTAAGCTACGCCCCAACGGGCTCTTTGATTCAACTTTTAGCGGCGACGGTATCGCATTGCTGCCATATGCTGCAGGCGATACATATGGCACCAATTTGGTAGCGCAGCCCGATGGAAAGATCGTTATAACAGGGTATTCCATAAATGCGGCCGACTCTTTTTTGATGCAAATGGTAGTAGCGCGTTTCAATACCAATGGTACGCTGGACGCCTTATTTGGCACAGGCGGGATAGCTAAAATACATTTCGGCGCCCTCGACGACCAGTCGCTTGGCTATACCCTTGCCTTGCAGGGCGATGGAAAGATCATCATTGCAGGCGATGATCGGTTCGCCGCGCAGTCGATGGGGCCTTACCTTGCATTAACACGATTAAATACAAATGGCACGCCCGACATAAGTTTTGGCACCGGCGGCAAAACCCTTACGCCCTGGGGGAATGATAAGCTCGTTCATTGCGGCAGCATTGCATTGCAGTCCGATGGCAAGATCATTGCTTCCGGTTACACCTACGACTCGCTTAACAACCTCAACTATATCATGCTTGCACGCTATAATTCCAACGGCGCCATCGATAATTCTTTCAATGGTAACGGTAAGGTCAATAGCCTGCTCAGCCAGTCAGACCGCTCGCGTAAAGCGGCGATACAAAATGATGGCAAGGTGGTTATTGGCGGTCACTCATACGATGGCACTAAATACTATACTACAATAGCACGCTACATTACCGGGGCGCCGACAGCTATACCGCAGCATGCCAGCCCATTGAAAGACCTCTCGGTATATCCTAACCGTATTGAGCGGTCATCGGTGTTGAGGTACTGGCTTACCTCGGCCGGGTGCGTGGATATATACCTTGTTGATATGAACGGCAAAATGGTCCGTTGCCTTGCACATAGAGATGAAGGCATAGGTACGCATTCCATTTCCCTTGCAGAGTTGAGCACTTTGCCTGCAGGCGTATATTCGATACGTGTGACAAGCGGCACGGAAGCGGGTGTAGTAAAGGTCGTTATTGAGTAGAGCTACCTTAACTTTGGTTTGCCGGAAATTTTAAAACCGGATTGGGATATCCACAAAATTTTAGCTTGTTGGTTGGCTGTCAATATATTGTGGCGATCACCTGATGTGGATAGTGCTTCCGATTATTGCCAATTCATTGCTGGTTTACTTCCGATTGATGAAATGAGAAAAAATAATTATTTCTCCTTTTCCGGTAGGAAATTATTATTTCCTCTTTTTTTCTGACAATCGCCGGAAAGGCTTGTTGGTATTGCCATATGTGTAGGAATAATTATTTCTCGTTATTTCCTGTTATTTCCCTTTTGAGGAAAAAGGGAAATAACTCCTTTTCATAATGTCATCTGCCAAGCAAAATGGTTAGGCATTTCTTTTACTTTATCCCGCTCCCGCAGAAAAGCGGGATCCTATTCCAAAGCGTAACTCCTTGCAGTCGTCCCGATGAAAAATCGGGATTCCGCTGCGCTACATTTCAAAGAACTTATGCTAATAATCTTGAAATTATTGGCAACTATGCAAGATACGAAATGGGGGAGGGGGTATCCAAATAATGTGGATAAGAAGTCATAAAATTATAATTGTTTATGTGTTATCCAATTGGAGGTCGAATTCCGGTACCAAATGTAGGCAGAAACATGCGCCGGGGCTATCAAATAACTACTACTGCGAGGTGGGCGTTACAAGTGTAAGCGACTGAAAAGTGTTAAGATCACTTCCCGAAACTCTCAGACCAGTAAAACTTTCTGGCGTATTCTTTTCGCTCTTTTGATCCTAAGAAATTATCAGTTACATGCTTAAATACCAGGTGGGACAATTTTAATGATGCCTGTTTTAAAGCCGTTCTATTTTGCTCAATTGTTTTGTTACCCGAAGCCTGGTCTTTTTCATACTTTTCCAACAAGTTCCCGAAAACAACCATTTGGGTTTCGACGTCGTTGTTTTCGACAATTGATAATTTTCCCCAATACAATCTATAGAATTCTTTTCTTGCAGCGCTATAGTCCGCAGAGTAAATTTCTTCTGTCGCTAAGGTAGCAGTAGCGGTTACAGCCTCGGAATAATAGTCAAGTTGCTTAATATAAAAAGGCTTTTTGAATTCTCTCTTGGTTTCCATTCCCCATTTCAAAACACCAAAAATGAAAGTACCAAGTCCGCCGACCAGGCCCAATATTTTAAACCACTTTTCGAAATCCGCAGACTCCACCTGCGGTTTCAGGTCAACTAATAGTACTTGTAGGATAGTCATCAATAGTATTTGTCTATTTCAAGGGATACTGCGGGTTGGAAATTACAATAATATCTTCAAATTTTCGCCCGACCTAGTTTGAGGTTTGTAACAAGGGGATAAAACATATCATGAGAGCTGCCTTCGTAACGGTGTTAGCCAATCGGAGATTGGGCCTGAATGACTTAGGCGAAGGCATACGCCGAATGATTAAATAGACTGCTCAGCGTGGAAATTAAATACCGCAGTTGCAAACTGTGATTATTTACAACCACAAGTCACAGACCTGTGGGAGCGGGGGTTCTTACACACAGACGTTAATAGAAAATTTTTACATTTTGAATCCCTTCCTAAGTGCGGAAGGATAATAAGTTGATATATACATACTAATTTTTTTTCAAATAAAAAACCGTGTTTTTCACATTTTTTAAATCAAAACCGTATGATATTTTTGGCATAGAGTTCAAAAGTATGAATTAATAATATAAAGATTATTTTAAAATGAGCCCAATGACATTATTGCGTGATGAAGATTATATTATAGATGTTGGTCCTCAAGGCACTTTCAATAGATCTGGAAGTTATCAAACGTTACCAGCAGATATTGATGCTATGTTTGTGCGTTATGAAGTAAGAAAAGAAAAAAGAATAGCTATTTTTTTTCACGGCGGCTTAGTGAGCGAAACTGCGGGGATAACAGCCGCAAGAAATATCGCTCCTCATATAGAAAATAGTGGCTGTGCTCCAATATGCATGGTTTGGGAGACGGGGCTTGTGGAAACAATCACCACTAATTTATCGAAAATCAACCAAACCAAACTATTTAATAGACTTCTAAAAATTTTGCTAAAGAAAATATCTGAAAAAGTGACCGTCTCTGATCCTCTTGGAAGAGGTGTAGGAGCCGCAGGATTGACTGATGAGGAAATAATCACGGAACTTTCACAGCCTATACCATTTCAAGAATTTAGTAGAGTTAATACAGCTGCCGGAGGAAGAGGGCCTGGAAGTATTGAGGATTTGACTGGAATAAGCCTTGTATTAGAAGCTGAACTACGGGATGAGTTGCGACCATTAGTCGAAAATGACGCCGGCTTTGTTGACGCAATAAAGAACACTAAATTGTCTGTAGATGGCGATGGAAATGAAGCAGGCTCACGCGGAATCGTAAGTGTTGCGGTATTTGTGGAGCACGCGGCTAAAATTGCATATCGTGTCATAAAAAGATTAGTCGAAAAGACAGATCATGGGTTTTATTCAACAGTTGTAGAGGAAATATTGCGCGAGTTTTATGTTGCGGAATTAGGGGCTTGGGTTTGGAAAGCGATGAAGGATAAGGCAAGCGAGATGTGGAAGAGTAATGCTGGCAAGCAAGGATTGAATCAACATGTTGGCAGGTATCTCTTGGAGAAGCTAATTTCTTATAAGGTAAAATATCCCGATACTCAAATTTCACTTATCGGCCATAGTGCTGGTGCGATAGCGATATGTTACTTTTTGAACAATGTGGCGGCATCGTCTAGTCCGTTCGAATTGGAGCATGTCATTTTAATGGCTCCAGCCTGTAGGACTGACTTATTTGAAAAGGAGGTTATTAATACGCAAAGCCGATTTAAAGACATCCGAATCTTTACAATGAATGATGAATACGAATGCAAAGATGTTTTGATCCCGTTTGTGTATACTCGTTCACTTTTATATTTAATATCCGGCATTCTTGAAGATGAGGGCGCGTCGTCTGATGCATATATTTTAGGCCTTGAAAGACATATTCGATATTTCTCTCCGTACAATATTGACGGCTTAAAGAAATGCCATGAATACCTCTATTCAGCAGGAGTACAACGTGTTTCATTTTCCGTTGCTGTGCGAGGGGTTGCCGGAATGGAGACGGAAGCTCAAAAACATGGTGACTTTGACAACGATGCTGCCACCCTTCGCAGTATTGAAAATATCTTGAAACAGTAAAATACTAAGAATCATGGCCAATTATGGAATTGCAATTGGAATAAATCATTACACCCCTCCCGACAGAATGGGTCTAAAAGAACTGAGTGGGGCGATAAAAGATGCCACAGATATTTATAACTGGATGCTTGCATTAGGGAATGTGCCGAGAGATAATGCACGATTAATAACTTCCACGGGAAATCCTTTGAATCCAATTAAAAATGATGTAGATACTGCGATAACAGACCTTCTAAAAAAAATACTACAGGAGGGCGCTAATGGGGATCGCTTTTATTTCTATTTCGCTGGTCACGGCTTAGCAGTAGAAAAGGATGCTGAGAATAATGGGATGTGTATGGCAAATTGGACAGAGTTGATGAGGGATGCCGCTTCGCTTTCTTCAAAGAGCTATAAACAAAAATTCATAAACGAAGGACTATTCAAAGAGGTTGTCATGTGGCTGGATTGCTGTCGCAATACAAAAGTGAATATGAACCCAGAAAATAGTCCCGGGCTTATGGTATTAGGCAAAAATGCCAATCCAAAATGGTTTGTTGGTTACGCCACCCAATACCAGAGTCAAGCTTTTGAGGCTTCTGTTGTTACAGCCTTGGGTAACGAAACTAGAGGTATTTTCACAAGAGTATTGCTAGAGGGGTTAAACGGAGCTGCGGCGCGTAATGGCAAACCTATTAATGCAGACGACCTACGAGATCATTTGCGGTTTCATGTGCCGATTGAGGCTCAGAAAGCCGGCTATTCGCAAAAGCCAGATGTATATCATAACACTGACTCTTTCGACCCTATGATATTTCCATAACACGATAACACAACGCTATGTCCATTCAAGAACAAAAAGTAGAAAATCCAGGGTATGAAGTTCCTAATACTGATATCCAATTGCAAGAGAAAGGCCAAGACACGGAAAAAAATCTCACTCTTACAATTAAACTTAATGGTGGCTATGAATACATAACCCAAATTTGGCTATTTGATTATAATAAGAGTGTGGAAGTAGAACCATCAACCGACACTGAGGCCTCTAGACTAAGGCATTACAAACTGGCCGCAGGCACATATATTATCAGGACAGAGATTAACGGAATAGTTGAAGATAACGAAATAAAACTCGACACCGACAAGACATATTATGCAGGTAATTATGATTCACATGCAATACCTTTGAATGTTCCTAAATTGTACTCGTCGGCCTTGCTGGGCGGTAATATGAATTATGAAACTTCTCACGAATATTATACTGATCCGGCCATATCTATAAGTAAAAAGGATACATTGGGCGTCTATCGTGATTCTGGTTTGCGCTCTGGTTTGTTTATATTCATGCGTTACCCATCCGCTGATATTTATGAGAAGCAGTTTAAGGGAAAAGAGTATTGGCAAAAGTTTTCGCTCTTCAATGCAAAAAGAAAAATAATTTGTAAGTTTCCAGACCACACTGAAACATTGTCGAAGTCAGGGCATATAGGATTTAGTAGTAGCTTGCCTCCAGGACTATATTTTCTTAAATACGGAGGGGAAAATGCCAGAGAGATACCAATTTATGTCTACGAAGGGTGGTATACGCAGTTTTTTATGACGGTTGCCAGCGAGCCTTTGTTTGGTACTATCCGAATTTTTTTATCCCCAATTAGAGATTTTAATCCCAACGATCAATATCATCTCTTCATTGATATTTGCCTGAATAAGATACAAAATGAAGATTATCATATTGACGCAGATCTTTTGCAAAACATCGCTTATGGTAAATATGATTCCCCTATGTTGGGATTGTTGGGAGCTTACCTGTATCTTAAGAGTAAAGAGACAAAAAATGATGAATTATTTAAACGGATTGTTCACAATCTGCGAAATAAAATTTTAGCCAATAATGAAGACGCTCCGGATCTATGGGCACTAAATCTCCTTAGCTACGAACATTTTAACCAAACCTTTACCAAAAATGCGCAGACCTCGGTGGAGGGCACGCCCATGTTACGGATAGCTTATGACACTATTAAGAGAGCCGCGGCGAGACATGAATGGCTTGTTACAGAAGGTAGTTTGAATGATTTGATTGCTGAAAATCAGGTGTTTGATTCCCCTTATAATACGTACACTCCAATACGTACTAAGCAACTAAAAAAAATTACGATAGGATATCCAAATGATAAGGGTGAAGGTAAATATGGCGACCTGTCTATTAATATTAACGATGAGTTTCTCTCTATAAATCCAACAACAGAAATGAAGCCGTATGGAGGTGAAAGCGATATTTACAATCTACAAGATGCACTTGATAAAGGGGGATTGACAAGTAATCTTTCTCCATTCGAATTTGCGAAACCAAGACGGATTGTTACTGCTCAGAGTAAAACATCCAAGAGAGAACAACTTTTATCTTTTCTAAGGGAACCGTCAAAAACAGGCTGGATCGGGTGCTCGATAGTGAATGAACTGTTGAAAAATGAGAATGTTACTTCTCAGGCAATTGCGGAACGTATAAATGTCCCTATTAGCACTATACAACGATTAAGAAATAATTTTAATATTTAATATTGATTGCCTAAGTCCTATTGCGGTAAATAATTGGGTTATTCATCTACCTTAAGTATGGATAACAAGACCTTTGTTCTCACGCTTTTAGGGGGAATGGCCTGCTTTTATTACATTTGCGGCTATCTTTTTAATCTAAATATTTAATGAAGAAATTACTGTTGTCATTATGCGCTTTGGTGGTACTGCTATCGGCGCGGGCGGATGAAGGAATGTGGATACCCTCGCTGATAGGCAAGAACTACGAGGATATGCAGCGCATGGGCCTTAAGCTCACTAAAAAAGACCTGTACGATATAAACCACAGCAGCCTGAAGGATGCCATTATGCAGTTTGGCGGCGGCTGTACTGCGGAGATGATATCGCCCAATGGCCTGCTGCTTACCAACCACCACTGCGGCTACGATGCCATAGCTACCCTGAGCACGGTAAAGGACAACCACCTGGACAATGGCTTCTGGGCACACAGCATGGCCGAGGAGCTGCCTTGCGAGGGCCTCACAGTGATCTTCCTGCAGAAGATAGTGGATGTGACCGACCAGGTAAAGGAAGCTACTGCAAACACAGCAGGGGAGCGCTATAACAAGGCCTTCCAGGCTGCCGCGCGCAAGATAGAGAAAGAAGCCAGCAATGAGGGCCAGTACGTAGCCAATGTAAAGGAGTTCTTTGGTGGCAACCAATACCTGTTGCTGATCTATAAAAGGTATAAAGACGTGCGCTTTGTGGCTGCACCCCCGCGCTCGCTGGGCAAGTTTGGCGGCGATACCGACAACTGGATGTGGCCCCGCCATACTGCGGACTTCTCTATGTTCCGCGTATATGCCGGCAAGGACAACCAGCCTGCGGCCTACTCGAAGGACAATGTGCCTTACAAGCCTAAGAAATTCCTGCCCGTATCTATAAAAGGCGAGCATGAAGAGGACTATGCCATGATATTCGGCTATCCCGGCCGCACCAACCGCTACGAGGTATCGTACGGTATAAAGCTGGCCCTGAGCGATATAAACCCAAGTATAGTGAGCATTCGCGAAAAGCGCCTGGCTATCATGCATGCGCATATGGCTAAAGACAAGAAGGTATACCTGAAGCTTACATCGTCCTACTCAGGCGTATCGAACTACTGGAAATACTATATAGGCCAGAGCGAGCAACTGAAAAGGCTGAACATAGTAGCACAGAAGGAAGCAGAGGAAAGAAAATTTGATGACTGGGCCAATGAGAATGAGAACTACTACATGGGCCTGATGGATGATTACAAAACTGCCTTCGATAAATATGCGCCTTATGCCAAGCACTCCGTTTATTACAGTGAAGCATTCCGCGCATCGGGCCTGGCCAAGATGGGTGCCGCGCTGGACCCGTTGTACAAGGCCATGCAGGATAAGAACAACAATAAAGATTCGCTGGCTAAGTACATAACTGCACTAAAGGAAACGCGCAAAGGAGTGATGAAGAGCTTCGACGGGCCTACGGAAGTAGATGTGCTGGCCGAGATGACGAAGATGTACTACGACAATGTACCTAAAGAGCAAATGCCGGACATCTACGAGAAGACCATCTTCAGGAAATTTGGTAAGACGCCAAGCGCATACCATGCCTATGCACAGTATATGTATGATAATACCTTCCTTACAGACAGCGCTAAGTTCGAGGCCTTCTGCAAGAAGCCAGGCATTAAAATGATGGACGATGATATGGCTGTTCAGTATGCATTCAGCTTTGTGCACAACTACGCCAACTACCAGCCGAAGGTTGAAAAATTCATGAACCGCCGCCACGACTTGGCTAAGGTGTATATACACGGCCTGATGCGCATGAACCCCAATAGGCTGTACTACCCCGATGCTAACTCGACCATGCGTATAACCTATGGCAAGGTGGAGAGCTACAATAATATAGAAGGTAAACACTTTGAGTACTTCACCACCCTGGATGGCCTGATGAAAAAATACAAGCCAAAGAGCGAAGAGTTTGATGTGCCTAAGGACCTGGTAAGCCTGTACAAGAAAAAAGATTACGGCCAGTATGCCGATGCTGATGGTACACTGCATACCTGCTTCCTGACCACGGATGATATTACAGGTGGTAACTCAGGCAGCCCGGTAATAAATGCCAATGGTGAGCTGATAGGCGCCGCCTTTGACGGTAACTGGGAAGCCATGAGCGGCGATATAGCCTTCGACAAAAAATACAAACGCACCATAGTAGCCGATATCCGCTATATCCTTTTCCTGGTAGATAAGATGGGTCATGCCCGGAACCTGATAGATGAGATGGATGTGCGGAAGTAGGTTGATAGGTTGATTGGTTGATAAGTTTTTCTCCCGTCATTGCGAGGAAGGTTTAGCTTGTGGGTGGCCAGTGACGAAGCAATCTGCAGTTGAGGCCATGGATGTAGCTGCAGAATAATTCTCAGCTGAAGATTGCTTCGTCGTAGCTTTGCGCAAGGCCTTGCACTCCTCGCAATGACGGCATAAAATAAGAGATGACGCTACTCCGTTTATTCATATTGCTCTTGCTAAGCACTGCCTCACAGGCGGCTGACTCGCTGCATATGATAAAGTCGATACCCATGCAAGCACGCATCATGACGGTGGATGAGCTGGGTAACGTATATGTGGTGCGTAATGATAACTCGCTGATACGCTATAGCGAAAGTGGCGACAGTAGTGCCTTTTACCGCAGCATACAAAATGGGGATATAGGGCAGGTCGATGCGACAAATCCATTGCGGGTTGTGTTGTATTATCCCTCGTACTCTAAGGTAGAGTTGCTGGATAAGATGCTGAGCCCCAAGAATGAGCTGGACCTGAAGAAGCTGAATATCTATACCACTGCATTTGTAGCCTCGAGTGCGGATGGGAACCTCTGGGTGTATGACCAGTTCAATGCAAGGTTGATAAAGATAAATGAGCAACTGAATATAGTAGCACAAAGTAATGACCTGCGCCAGCAGGTGGACAAGGTGCCTGCGCCATCGTATATAACTGAACGCTCGCGCAAGGTGTATATATGTGATACGGCTGAGGGGATCTATACCTTCGACCAGTATGGATCGTACATCAATACGCTATCGATATACAAGGTAAAGTACCTGCAAGTGATAGGCAGCCAGCTGGTGTACAGGGATGGCGACAAGCTTATCTCCTACGATTTGCAAAGCACCAAGGAAAATAAGATGCTGCTACCCATGACAGATAGCAGGATCATCAATGCTGCCATAAGCAGGGATGTGCTGTATGTGCTGTATAACAACGGGCTGGTGCTGTACAAGCTGCCGAAGTAAGTCGAAGCTGAAAAGTGAAAACCTAAAAGTAATTTTACGAGAGTTTCTTTTCCAGTTCCGCGAACATATCGGCGGGATTTTGGTTTTCCCAGAGCACTTTATAGATGGCGCTGGCTATTGGTATATCGATAGAGAATGACTTTGATATAGCCTGCATGCCACGTGCTGCGTAGTAGCCTTCGGCCACCATGCTCATCTCCAGTATGGCTGCTTTTACGGAATAGCCTTTGCCCAGCATGGTACCCAAGGTGCGGTTGCGGCTGTGCAGGGAGTAGCAAGTAACCAAGAGATCACCAAGGTAGGCGCTGGTATGGAAGTCGGGGTGTTCGTTAGCAGGGTGTACCTTCTCGAAATGCGCCTCGAGGTATTGGTACATCTCGCGGTAGCAATTGGTGATGAATACACTCAGGAAGTTGTCGCCATAATCTAATGCATGTGCCATACCTGCGCCAATGGCATAGATGTTCTTAAGCACAGCGGCGAACTGCGCGCCCCAGATATCGTGGTTATGCGTAGTGTATATGTAGTCGTTCTGAAAAGCTTTTGCAATGCCAGATGTAAGCCCGTCGTTAAGGCCGGAGAAGGTGAGGTAGGAGAGACGCTCCTGCGCTACTTCCTCGGCATGGCATGGGCCCGTTATGGCTACGTACTGCTGTATATCGTAGTTGATGTAACCGGCAAGATAGTCGTTCAGCAAGAGGTTGCTATCGGGCAGGATACCTTTGATAGCGGAGATGATGTTCTTGCCCTTCCAGAGATCCTTGTCTATACTTTCTATTACACCTTGTACATACGCTGATGGTACGCAGACTATAATGTCGTCACAGTTCTCCACTACTTCCTGCAGGTTGTCTGTAAGGCGTATCATCTCGGGCAGGAAGCGAACAGAGGTAAGGTAATTGGGGTTGTGGTGCCTGTTCTGTATGTGCGACATACTGGTGGTATTCCTTACCCACCAGTTGACGGTATGGCCGTTATCGGTCAGTATTTTGGCAATAGCAGTAGCCCAGCTTCCGTTGCCTGTTAATCCAAATGTACGGGGTGCGTTATCGTTCAAGTCTTAAGAATTGGTCTGTGGTTACTTTTCGTCTTTGGCAGTGAAGAGCTTATCCTTCGCCACTATTTTTACCTGCATCTTGTCTTTCAGTGTGCGGGCTATTGCGCCGTATGGTGCTATCACTACCTGCTCGGCCTCTTTGAGGCCATCGGTCACCTGCAGGTATTCATTGTCCTGCAGGCCGGTTTTTACATCGCGCAGGCGTACCTGTTTTGTCTTTTCATCGTAAACAAATACTACCTGGCGTATATCGTTCATGCCGGCGTCCGACTCGTTCCTCATTTTAGCCTTGAGGCTATCGGGCCAGTCGCGGGTGGTAACTGCGTTAACGGGAACGGAGAGGATATTGAATGCTTTATTGGTCTGAATCTCGACTGATGCCGACATGCCGGGCTTGAAGGGGAATTTGCCTTTGGTCATGCCTGCAGTAAGATCCGCATAGCTGGAAGGAAGTATCAATATGTGTACGGTATAGTTTGTAACCTGGTCGGTGCTGGTTTGTACCAGGCCGGTGGACTTGCTGGATACAGCTACTTTCGATACGATACCCGTGAACTTCCTGTTTCGGTATGCATCGGCTTCTATCGCGGTGGTATCGCCCAGCTTTACTTTGGCTATGTCGGTTTCGCTAACATCTACCCGAACTTCGATACGGCTCATATCTGCAATGGTGAGCATTTCAGTACCTGCCATCTGCGCAGTACCTACTACACGCTCGCCCTTCTTTACGTTGAGCTGTGATATGATGCCTGAACGTGGTGCGGTGATGGTCGTCTTGCGCAGGGTTTCCCTTGATTGTGACAGACTGGCCTGTGCAGCTGCTACACCGTAGTTGCCACCACTCAGACTGGCTTTAGATGCCTCGTAAGTAGCCTTGGCACTTTTGAACGATGCCTCGGCCTGCTCAAACTCAAGGGCAGATATAACTTTGTCCTGGTATAATTTCTGGTTGCGGTCGAAAGTTGATTTAGCCAGCTCATACTGCGATTGCGACTGCGCCATCATCTCTTTTGTATTCAGGGCGCCGGCGCGTGATTGCTGCATGGAAGCCTCGGCCTGGTTGACCATAGAGTTGTAAATGGCCGGGTTTATTTTCACCAGCAGTTGGCCAGCCTTCACGCTATCGCCTTCCTCAATAGTAAGTTCGGTTATTTCACCGCTTACTTCGGGCGCTATCTTTACTTCTGTTTCGGGGTATATCTTGCCGCTTGCCGTTACGGTTTCGGTAATAGTATGCGGTGCGGCTTTTTCAACGGCCACCTGCAGGCTATCATCGCCACTGCGTTTGGCAATAACAATAATTACGATCAACAGCACAATTCCACCACCTACAAGCCACCATATAGTTTTCTTCTTCATAATTCTTTATTTAGTCTAAAGTAGATAGTAGAAAGTATAAAGCTGTTATTTGAATAAAGAATAGACAACTTGTCTTTCTACTTTATACTCATTACTTTCTACTATTTCACTTCTGCACCATTATCCGATGTTTCCAACGGGGACACAAAAATAAGCCTTCCATCGGCATTTTGTGCCATTAGTATCATGCCTTTGCTTTCTATGCCGCGCATTTTGCGTGGGGCAAGGTTGGCAACCACTGTTACTTGCTTGCCCACAATATCCTCGGGCTTAAAGTGCAGGGCTATGCCCGAAACCACCGTGCGCTTCTCGTAGCCAAGATCTATCTCCAGTTTTAGCAGTTTGTCGGCCTTTTCTACCTTTTCAGCGCTTAGTATGGTGCCTGCACGCAGGTCCATCTTCATGAAGTCGTCGATGATGATCTCGGGCTTCTGTGGAGTAGGGAATGCGGCGGCATCTGCCGGCTTTTCTTCGGATTTCTTTTCTGTGTGGCTCGCAGCGGCAGTTGCAGCTGCACTCTGTACGAGATTAGCATGGAGTTTTTCTACCTGAGCTGCTATCTCGGTATCTTCTATTTTACGGAAGAGCAGTTCCGGCGCGCGCAGGGGGTAATTCTCTTTTAGCAGGTCAATACGCCCTGCATTCTCCCAGTCCAGCATCTTGTCCACCACCTTCATCATATGGCACATCTTCTTAGCCGCGAAGGGCAGGAAGGGGTTGACCAGTATGGCGAGATTGGCAGTAAGCTGCAGGCAAAGGTGCAGGCAGTTGTCTATCTTCTGTTGGTTCCCGGCTTGCAGTTCAGGGGTTTTAGCCAGTTTCCATGGCTCCTTGTCCTGCATGTATTTATTGGCCTTGCGGGCAAGGTCTATCACTTCGTAGAGCCCGTCGCGGAACTTATAGTTCTCGATATTGGACTCGACGTTGGTCTTAGCATTCTGTATGGCCAGTATCAGTGCATGATCGGCCTCGTCCATTATGTCCTTATGCAATACAGGCATACGGCCGTTGCATAGTTTATGCATCAGCACAAAGGCGCGGTTCACGAAGTTGCCGAAGATGCTTACCAGCTCACTATTTGTCCTGTCCTGGAAATCCTTCCAGGTGAAGTCATTGTCTTTGGTCTCAGGTGCATTGGCGCAGAGCACATAGCGCAATACATCCTGCTGATCGGGGAAGTCCTTTAAATATTCATCCACCCATACCGCCCAGTTGCGCGAGGTGGATACTTTCTCACCTTCTATATTCAGGAATTCGTTTGCAGGTACATTCTCGGGCAGCACAAACTTGCCATGCGCCTTCAGCATAGCCGGGAAGATGATGCAGTGGAACACGATATTATCCTTGCCTATGAAGTGCACCAGCTTGGTATCTTCCTGCTGCCAGTAGTCGGCCCACTGGTTGGTGAGCTCTTTGGTGGCGCTTATATAGCCTATCGGCGCATCGAACCATACATAGAGTACCTTGCCCTTTGCATCGGGCAGGGGCACGGGTACGCCCCAGTTGCTGTCGCGGGTCATGGCGCGGGGCTGCAGGCCGTTATCCAGCCAGCTTTTACATTGGCCGTACACGTTGGGCTTCCATTCGTCCTTTTTGCCTTTTACTATCCAGTCGTTCAGGAAGTCCTCGTATTTATTAAGGGGGAAGTACCAGTGTTTGGTATTGCGCTTTACCAGTTTTGCATTGCTCAGGGCACTATGCGGGTCGATGAGCATTTCCGGGCTCAGGGTACTGCCGCAACGCTCGCATTGGTCGCCATAGGCATTAGGGTTGGCGCATACGGGGCAGGTGCCCACTATGTAACGGTCGGCAAGGAACATGTCCTTTTCCTCGTCGTAGTACTGCTCACTTTCGCGCTCCTCGAAGAGGCCATCATTGTATAGCTTGGTAAAGAATGCCTGGCTGGTCTCTTTATGCGTTTCATTGCTGGTGCGGCTATAGATATCAAAGCCTATGCCCATTTGCTCAAAACTATCCTTTATGATAGCATGGTATTTATCCACCACCTGCTGGGGGGTAATGCCTTCCTTCATGGCGCGGATGGTGATAGGCACACCGTGCTCATCACTGCCACATACAAATTTCACATCCCTCTTTTGCGCACGCAGGTAGCGCACATATATATCGGCCGGCAGGTAGCAGCCTGCCAGGTGGCCTATATGCACTGGCCCATTGGCATAGGGCAGGGCAGCAGTTATTAAATATCGCTTAAAGTCCATTCTTAATCTGTCGGTATTATTCAGGCTGCAAGATAAAGAATAATGTTTGGCATGAGGTTAGGATTTCAGTACCAGCGAACATGGATACCGACAGTGTTACTGAAGGTGTCAGAATTAAATATGTAGTCTACTCAATATAAACAAATATAATTTTACACATTTATGTACGCCTTGTGGATAAATTAAATAAACGTTTTATGTCCTGACAGTCATATTTTCGTATATTTGCAATAAGTTCTTTGAAAATGTTTTGGTTCTGATTAACTAAATGAAGTTCACTTGAAAGTCCAATTGGACAACCTGAAAGGGTTTATTAGCGTCACAGTTATGTTCGTCTATCTCGTTGTAAAATGATATTTAATAGTCGACATTGATAATACTGTTTCGTATGCTACTGCAAGCTATTGATTGATTTGAAAGAGTTAGTTATAAGATTGAATGGAGCAGGAAGATTAAGTGAGTGTATGGGAACATCGTCTACGCATTTAGTAACAGATAATCTTGGTTTAGAGCAGGACAATATTGTCCAGTTACTAAAAAACATAATATTATGGCCAGAAAAAAACAAAGCCAAAACATTGACGGATTGATGCTAAATATCAATACCGTCATTAAGAACCGGTGTTCTCTTTCGGACGAGGATTTGAAAAACCTCTATGAAGCACTAAATCTTCTTCAGATTTTGAAAAAGAAAAAAGGGAAAACCAACAAGGAGATACTATCTGTAGTAGTCAAAGTTGTTGCATTGCTCTCCAATTTTTTTAAATGAGTCTGTTAGTTGTAAGATTAAAAGCGTCTAAAAATCCGAACACTCCTTAATTTACTTCGTTAAATGAATTTAGGTACAACTATAAAAAATATTAGAAAGCAAAAAGGGCAAACTCAACTTGAGTTTGCTGCTTCGTGTGATATTAGCCAAACATATCTTTCAAAGATTGAGGGTAATCTCAAGGAGCCTAATCTTTCAACACTAAAAGTAATTAGTGAGCACTTGAATGTTCCTCTGCCAATATTATTTTTCCTTTCTATGAACGAAGACGATGTGCCACCAAATAAAAGGGACGCCTTTGCAATCATCGGGCCTTCTGTAAAATCGCTAGTGAATGAATTCTTCGCTATTTAAAAAAAGTCAATTAAAAAAACTTTGCGCAATTGTCGGTTGTAAACCATATGAAATTGAATACATTACTGACCATATCGATGAATATTATGCGGAATGGTTTGAAAAGAAAACCAATAAGCTGACAGGCGAATTAAAGAGATATAAAGATGGCACTATTAAAGAGAGGGCTATTAGACCATCATTAAAACAATTGAAGGTTATTCAATCTGCAATCAAAAATAAAATTCTAGCCCCTATTCCGTTACCCCACAATATCCATGGTGGCGTTAAGGGAAGAAATAATATTACAAATGCAAAACCGCATCAAGGAAATAAATATCAGTTCACGACGGATTTGCAGGACTTTTACCCCAGTATAAGTTCGACCCATGTTTATACCACTTTTTTATTATTAGGATTTTCGGATCATTTTTCTCACTGGTTAACTAAATTAACAACATGGAAATATGAGCTCCCACAAGGAACTCCTACCAGTACCCATATTGCAAATCTTGTTTTTTTAGAAACAGACAAAAAACTGATTACGCTTTGTGAGCTGCATAAACTTACATACACCAGATATGTTGATGATTTAACTTTTTCGTCCCCGCAGGATTTCAGGCCATTCCTCAATGATATTCTATCGATTATTAATGATGGCGGTTTCAATATTAGTTATCGCAAGACTAAATACAAAGGGAATCAAAGTGTTACTGGCATAGAAATCTTTAATAATTTTATTGATGCTCCTAATAAAATAAAAGTAAAAGCAGCGGTTGAACATTTACTTAACGACAAAGTAAAACCGTACTCGAGTTATTTAGAAAGGATTAGGAAAACAAATAAAAACGTAAAGAAGTAACAATTGTCCCGATTGCCGCAAACGTTTTCCAATTGTGTCTCCAAATGCTCAAGTCTTTTAGTTGCGCCGTTATATGCCTAATACTCAACCTTCTCCCTCAACACCAGCTTAATACTCGCACCGTCTCTAAGCAGATCTAAACTTAAAGGCCCATCGCCTTGCAATGCTTCATTGATCAGTTTAAGGCTTAGCTGGTCATCTCCGGGAACGGGCGTTTTATCATTGATGCTTACCAGTTTGTCGCCTATGTGTATGCCTTTGTTTTCTGCTTCGCTGTCTTTGAGCAGAGTGGTCACGATCCAGTCGCCGTTCTGCTTATTAATATTCAGGCCCCAGGTCTTTAGGTGCTTGTTTGCGTGTGGGTCCTGCTGCAATGGTGCGAGGTATAGAGTATTGTGCGAGAGGTCGATAGTGAAACAGTATTGCGTAACGAAGCCCACACCCAGCAGTGGCAGCGGACTATTGGAGAAGCAGATCATTTTGCTCTCAAGGTCCAGGCCTGATTGTGCCAACTCAATCTTGGCTCCCCGGGAATAATGCAGCGTATCATAGTTTACCCCGGCCAGTGTGTAGTTGGTAAGACCGTAATAGGTAAGCATGCTCTTTGGTTTTATTTTGTCCATCATTTTCTTAGGTAGCATCAGGCTGCCATTGTAGCCAAAGTCGAGGATGGCTTTGGTCTTTATACCATTCACTCTAAGGGCGACGAACCAACGGCCATAGTGTTTCTTTAAGGGTATGCGGTATGCCTTTCTTTCAGCCGGTATCTCATTAATGTTGTTGGCTATTATTAGTTGTCCCGTGAGGTTGTTAAAGCTCCATACGCCCTGCTCCAGTATATTGAGGCCTACAAAGCCATTTACGCCGTTTATGCCTTTATTGGGTACTGCCTTCAGATCATCGCCGCCACTGAAGCCGTAATTGTAAAAGGTTTGTGCGCCGATCTTAAATGAGTCGAGCTTGTAAACAGAAAATGCCTGTATGTTCTTATGGGCATCATAGCCGGTCATAGTGGTTAGCGGCCGCAGGTTTAGATTTTTTGCATCGTCATTGCTTAATATCGAGTTGAGTCCGTTGTCTACTATATACTTATGCGTGGTAGTATCGTTGTTCAGTTTCACTCCCACAATGATATGCCCGTCGTAAGTATAGTTGATGGTATCCTTGCTGATGTTTGTTGTTCCCTCTTCGTAGTAGTGCCGCCTTTCGTTATAGGCCATTTTTTGCAGTACCGGCCTTATAAGGATACAGCCCTGCATGCAGAACAGGACGAGCAGTAATAGCAAGCGATGAAGAGGCCTTAAGAACATGATACAAATTTAAGGCTTTCAATTCCTATCAGGAACTAAACGGCGAATACCAGATAAGCAGCCATGCAATGCCTGATAACAAGCAGATCAAATAGCTTTTCGTTGTCAGCCGGCGAATGAGCAGGCGGATGATCGATATAAGGAAACCGATGGCAGCGGCAAGGTAGAGGAAGAACACTATGGAGAGTGTGGTCATGGATGGTATATGGCCGCCCTCGGCGCGTACTTTGATGCCCGGTAATATTCTCCTTACAGCAAGATGGTCTGTGAGCTCGGTGAAGAGGTCCAATGGCATGAGCTTTAGATTACTCCAGTGATGGGTCCAGCGTATGCGGCTCACCAGGCGGGTGTGATCATTGTCGATGGGGTAAAGGGCCCATGTAAAACCGCCTTTTGCGGCATCGTTCGCGTCTCCGGACCAGATGAGGTATTGGTTTGGCTCAATGGCATACATCTTCGTCGCAGCCACGAGGCTGATGGGGACTTTATCGCCCACCGATATATGCTGCAGCTCCGGTATAATGCTATCGGCACTATGCATACCCGTTTTGCTGCCAATATTTTCAATAATATCATAACCATAAAAGCCGGCACGGTCAAAGCCCATTTGAACCAGCCATGGCCAAATGACTGATGCGGGTGCATTGACGGTAATAGCACGGGTGGCCAGGAAACCGGGATGAGGGTCCAGTTCGTCTCCCGGCATGGGCTGCATTATCTCTGCTTTCGTAGCGCCCCAGCGCAGCTGGTACGGACGTGCTATATAGTAATAGCCGGCCGCAACTATTAGTATTATGGAGCAAGCAGCGAAGATCTTCTTCAGGCTGTTCTTCACCACTATAGCTTAAGGAACTCGAACAATTTGTAAGCCATCATTGCCGGCCATACAATAGCCTTCAGTACGCCCAAGACACCCATGCCGAAGCTGGCAGCATGCTGTATGAAATAGATGAGGGAGCCGATAAAGCCCATGCCGTAAACGGCTGAGGAGGGTCCCGCATTTTTCCTGATCTGGTCTTTCATGAGTTATGATTTTAATAGTAATTATTGAGTCGCAGTAAAATTATCCTGCTACCCATATTAAAAATATGATCGGGGTCAGCTTATGTGCTGACAATCGTCAGTTACTAATGGCAAGTTGAAAACACTTTACCATTGCATTGAAAGGCGAAAAGACTGATGCCATTTTAGGAAATTACCGGCGATCCGTATAAATTCACGAAATGAAATACAGGGACAATCTCCAATCCGCCCGTCTCGTCACGCGCTTCCTCACAGCGGCAGATGCGGAGCTATGGATGGAATATTGCGAGGACCCTGTAGCGACGGAATTCACCAGGATGGAAGGTAAAACGCCGAGGGAACTTGCGCATGTTTTCATAGACTTTACGCTGAAACGATATGAAGATGGCCGGGGCGGGTTGCAGATGCTCATCCATAAAAAGAGCGGTGAGATGGTGGGTATGTGTGGCTTATTCACACAAGAGGTAAATGGTAAAACCATGGTAGAGATAGGATACCACCTGCTGCGCAGGTACTGGGGCATGGGCTATGCTACAGAGGCTGCACAGTTATTCCGGGACTATGGTTTTGAGAATGAACCGGATGATACCCTGGTGTCCATTATAGACCCAAAGAATGAACGCTCAAAACAAGTGGCCATGCGCAACGGTATGCAACTGATAGCAACAGGTGCACAATTCCGGGGCGGGGAGTATGACCTGTTTGGGATCACGCGGGCCGAGTGGCTTGCCTTAAGCCCAGGTTAGCCTTTTTTAGATACCTATCAGTGTCTTCACAATAGGATAGTGCCCGGCAATATGCAGGAAGAAGAGGATGATCATGAGCAAACCGAGGCCCCATTCTATAAGCACAAAGGCAAACATGATGCCTTTTATCTTAAAATACTTCTTGGGGAAGTGTGGGCTGATGAGCACAATGGTGCTGAGCCAAAGGCCTTTGAAATAGGTTTTGAAACTAATATTGTTCACCCTGGCGCGCATGGTATTCGCAGGGTCACGCGGGTCATCTGTATTCAGGCTGTCATCGCCTTCGTTGAAGTATTTGACCATTTCCCTCTTGCAGAAAAAGAAGTAGAGAAATGCAAAGAACAATACACTTAGTATAGTAAGGAGAAAGAAACGCCCTTCGCCATCGAAGCCATTGCGGACAAATAGCTCAGGGATAGCAGCAGCCAGGTAGGACCCCAGGTGGCCGTTATGTAAGTCATGCGCCATCTCATACTGCAGCTTTTGATGTTCATATTTCTGCTGCAGCCTTTCGTATACTTCGTCCTGTTTATTATAGTAGCCCTTGGCCTGCTCCTTTAGCGAGCCATAGTACTTCTCTATATTTTCTATGGTTTCCTGGTTGTGTACAAGCGAGTCGTGTACGCCGATAATGCCACCGGTGTCGTTAACAAACGGAAAATTGAGCCTGTCAACAGTAACCCAGTTGAACTTAAGATTGAAGAAGCTAAAATTGTCCGGCCTCAGTATGCAAACTGCATTTTCTGCAAAACGCGCCTGCGACAAGGCTTTGCTATTGCTGTCGGTAAAGGTGGTTTCGAACAGGTTCAGTACACCCTTAAAATATGCCGATTTGAAATTCACATTCAAAACCGGCTCACGATAGAAAGAAGCCATGGCGTTAAACGTAGTATTGCTGAGGTCTATACCGCATAAACCAAACTGGTCGTTTTTAATGTCATCATTATCCTCTATGCGTTTTTTTTTGCCGTATGATCTTAAGAAGGAGACATCCTTAAAGAAATGGCTGCTACTAAAAGATAGCTTGTGATACTTTAGCACATTAAATATCCTGGTGCTACCTCTAAAAGAACAATTCTTAAAGTTCAGGGGCTGTATATCGTACCCGTTCATAAAGAATAGCTCCGCCAGCGAGTCTTGCCCTTTTTTCGTTAGTTGATTACTGAACCAATCTTTGAAACTAACGCGAAGTATGAATGTTGAATCGAATTCCGATCCCTCGAAGGAAATGCTGTTGTATACCACCGGCCTTTCCATTTCAAAGCTCTTCCTGAAGATGCAGGTTGGCAATATGATGTCGCCGATGGTGCAGGAAGAGAATGAAACATCTGCGTTGAAGTATATAGTGTCTATCGTGGTGTCGCAGATGAGCTTGCCTATATAGCAACTTTCAAAGTTCAGCGGGAAATTGACATGCAATTTGTTTTTGTCCCGCCTGGCAATTTTGCTTAGGTCTATGGTTTTCAGGTAGGTGTTTTTCAGCGTACTATGGAAGATGAGCGAATCAGGTGCTTTAGCATAGTATTTTATAGTGAAAGGCGCAATGCTGTCGACCTTTACAAAAGCTTTGGCAGTCGTATCCCAAACACAAGTGAACATCCTCATGGAATCCTTTGTAGTAGTATCCAGCTCTGTGGAAAACATTCTTAGCAGGGTAGTAGGCTTCCGGCCTGTATCAACCATTGGGGCAAAGAGAATCTGCGTTTTCACTTTTTTCCCTTTTGCAAAGGAAACGACAGTGCTCAGCATGAATAGTACAGACAATAATCGAAACAGGATCTTCATATCGTGGCATTTGTTGCTGACAATCAATTATGTGTATGTTCTGTATTTCTATTGACCGTCATGCACTTATTTTTTATTAATATACTATCATTATGTCAGATCTTCAAATCGCCCGATGGCATTTACCTGTATGCCACCGTTGCAAAATGAAAACATCCTTACTTTTGTCCGTTATTATGCAGCTATTAGAAGCCAAATCTCATCTTACCGATTTTTCTGTAACAGGTAGGCCACTAGGACTATTCCATCTTAAGACCCAATATGGTTACGATCTGCAGGTGTTAGATAGCGGACATTACCTGTTTTCCTGCGTATCGGCCTCTGACATCGTTTTCTTTAACGATGCTGAAATAAAGTTCGCCTGCGATGTGGCGTTTATGCTTGGCAGTGCTGAAAAACCTACAGTTGATGAGCTGTTGGAATTGGCGCAGGGTGCAAGAGACGAGATGAACCGCGTGTTCGATACGAAGCTCGAGGAGCGCGAACTCGGCATTATGCAAATAGCCAGGCTGGATATTGCAGAGACAGAGGCTATGTTGCGAAAGGCATTGGAAATGCCTGATGAAGGTCATCTAAAGCCCTGACAGGCATCATTGAGCGGCAGTTTGCGGCGTGTTAATATTGTATTCACATAAAAACCGTTTGACATGACAGGATTTAAAACTGCTATCGAAAAAGCAACACTTGAGAATGCTAACTTCCGTAAGGTATTATATACCTCAAAACATAGCCAACTTGTCTTAATGAGCCTGAAGCCTAATGAAGATATCGGTATGGAAACCCATCCCGATAACGACCAGTTCTTCCGTTTCGAAAGCGGCAAAGGCAAGTGTATTATTGACGGTAATGTATACGAAGTGCAGGACGGTGATGCAGTGATCATCCCGGCAGGTGCTATGCACAATGTCATCAATACGGATAGTGAGAAAGAGCTAAAAATGTACACGATATATTCCCCCGCACATCACAAAGACGGTATCGTGCGCAGCACTAAGAAAGAAGCAGCGGAAAATGAGGAAGAGTTCGATGGCAAAACAACGGAGTAAAAGGAAAGATATTCCTGCGGTTACGTAAAACTTAGCCTGTCACCTTGCAGTTGGGCAGATGGTGCACCGGGAAGTTGACGGAGTTGGCAATAAAGCACTTTTCACTTGCTTTTACGTGCAGTTCGTTGGCCTTGTCTATCATTGAGGCATCAGTGATCGTAACCATGGGATTAAGCGTGACCTCTGTAAAATGACCACCGCCCTTTGGCGATTCATCCATCTTTCCTGTAGCTGCGTCGCTATAATCAGTTACTACAATTCCTGCATCAGCACAGAGGTGCAGGTACCACAACATATGGCAACTGGAAAGGGCCATCAATAAAAACTCCTCGGGGTTATACTTCGTATCCTCGCCACGAAATGCAGGATCAGCAGAGCCAGATATCGGCTCTTTACCCGCGGTCTGCACGGTATAGTTGCGGTCGTAGGCGCGATAGTCGTTCGTCCCCGTTCCCTTATTGCCTGTCCAGGTAACCTGTAATGAGTACTGGTGCTGTTTGTTCATACCTTGTATATTGGCTGTTCAAATATCGATATCTTATTGTGCAAAGTAAAGACACAGTTTCGTGCATTATGTGCGTAACAGTTTTATAACACGATCATGAAATAATAAATTAATTAACATGAAGGCTAAATTAAGGTAATACTAATGTGGTGATTTTACGGCAAAATCAATTCTATGGGAAAGAGCCACATTATTATCACAACATTATCTGTTGCCACCTTATTTATCGCCTGCAAAAAAGCTACGCAAACGCCCGTAACAACTGCTGCATCTCCCGCCACTGCTGACAATACCAAAGTGCACACTGCAGCAAAGATCAGCGGAGCAACAGTATTGGGAGCGCCTGTGGCAGAAGCTAAAATTTACAAACTGCTGCAGGGCTACGATCATACCGATGATTTCGAAGCCAGCGGCGTTTATTATCTTGATGGTTATTTTTATGTAGCATTTGATAACAGGTACAAGATCGCGAAGATAAAAAGCACCTTGCCTGAGAATAGCGCTCAAAATAGCCTGCTTAGTTCAGGTTCAGGTACCTCCGGCTTTGAGGGTATTACTTATGATAGCCAAAATACACCGCACTTTTTTGTTGTGGAAGAATCAGTATCACACAACGGCGTTTACCAGCCCCGCATCCGCCAGTACGATGCAAGCATGAATTACCAGGAAAACCTTTGGGCTGATTATTACTTTAATTCGTCTAATAATAACAAAGCCTTTGAAGGTATCGCATGGGTTTTCAGGGGCGGGGAAGACTATATATTAGGTCTTGTGGAAGGTACTGGAAAAGTGCCCGTATTACATAAAACCGGCAGCAACTGGGAGTTTGTCACAGAGATCACTTTGCCTGCTTCTGTTACTTTCAACGATTACTCCGATATCTGCGTGTATGGCAATAAAGTGGCTATCACATCGCAGGAGGACTCACAAATATGGATTGGTACTTTGAGCAGCACGTCATGGACCATAACCGGCGGCACCGCCTACGAATTTCCTAAAGGCAGCAGCAGCGGGGTAGTAGGTGCTGGTACTAATGTACTGTACGGCAATATCGAGGGTATTTCCTTTATCAACAACAACCAAATAGTAGTGGTCTCGGATAAAGTAAAATCTGACCAGCCTGCTTACCAGGAGTACAAAGACCAATCGATACATATCTTCAACATACCTTAATAATTGCAGGTTTACCCAATAAAAAAGCCGGTACTATACCGGCTTTTTTTAATCATTTATATATGGAACTATATTTTTTTCACTTTGATCGCGCTCAATCCTTTCGGTCCCATTTCCACTTCAAAAGATACTTTGTCTTTCTCCGTTATAGGCGATGATACCTGGTTGATGTGCACAAATACACTCTGCTTGCTCTTCGCATCAGCTATAAAACCATAACCTTTTTCGGTATTGAAAAAAGTAACTACACCAGTCCTTTCCACTTCACCCGGCTCTTCAATGCGCTTGCCCGGCGTCAGGTCAATATCTTCGTGATTGATTTCCTTCTTCTTTCTTGGATCCGGCGGGGTAGCAGAAATGTTGCCATTTTCATCTATGTAGGCCATCATATCATCAAGGGTCTTACCCTTGCTGTTGTTCGCCTGCCTTTCCTGCTTCCTTTCAGCCTTGTCCTGCCTGTTTTTGGCTTTCTTCTTTTCTTTCTCTTTTTTACCTATTGTTTCCTGAGATCTTCCCATACTTTTTAAATAAACGCTTTTAGTTACTGCAAAGGTCGTCTATTTATGTCATATTACCCAATGCGTAAAATTGAAGAATTTTTGCCTCACCAGGCACGAATTGGAGCCCGTACTCCTGTAGTGGATCGGTTACTCCCGGCTGCCTTTACCGGAAGTTCCGGGCATTTTTTGTGCCGGATTGGGCTGGAAATGGGATTCCTGTGGCGAGTTATGTATATTTATTGCCAAGTGAAAATCTAAACTCAGCTGACCGTATGAAATTTAAAGCACTCCGGCCATATTGTGGACCTACAAGCTGCAGGAGAGCATCACCTTATGCAAACATCTTGGGTTTTGAACTAGCCGAAAGGAATGGCGATTGGGGATGGGCATCTTTGCATAGAGACGAAGTAGAGATAGTTGATTCCACGGGTACGATGACCGGTAGCTTGCAATTTCTCGACTCTTTTTATGCTACCGATGTCACGGCTACCTTGACGGGTACTATGCTTGTTATAGATGGTACAATGTGGAACCCACTAAGGACAATGGACATCACTGTGAGAAATTTCAGCACAGCGGGCATGCCCCATACATACAACTTCACCAATATCAGCGAGGGCTCTGTTAACTATATAGGAAATGGTATAAAAAATTCAGCGCACGGCAGTATTACGATACAGGGTATTACAAGCGGTGTAATGTCGGGCTCCTATTCGGCGACTATGACAGATTCATCAACCATGTCCGGAACCTTTAAAGTTAAATACAACTAGGCCTTTCTCGCGATCTCTGTTAATGCATCCACGAATGTATCAAGTTCCTCAGTAGTAGTAAAAATATTAGGTGTAATGCGACAACCATGCACCCCTGCGCCATCTATAGCTACGGTATAGATGGCGTATTTTTTCATCAGCACATCTGCAAGCCCGGCAGGCGTCATTCCTTCTACGCCTACGTTTGCTATAGCGCATGAACGGACAGGGTCGGTGGGAGTATTTAATACTATATGCGGCAGCCCGCGTACTTTGCCTGTCCAGTAATTTTGCAGGTACCTCAGTCGGGCTTCCTTCCTTTCGGGCCCTACGGCAAGATAATAATCAATTGCATCGCCAATAGTAAGACCAATTGCCACCGGATCAGTACCGGTATGGTTCAGTCTCAGGATATCATCCTCTTTTTTACTGCTGTCGGCAAATAGCGGCCATATTTTAGGGATGTGCTCTTTTTTCACATACAGCATTCCGGCCCCTAGCGGCGTGCTCAGCCATTTATGCAGGCTGCTGCCATAGTAATCGCAGTGGAGGTCGGGTATTTTAAATTTCAGGTGGGCGAAAGCATGGGCGCCATCCACCATTACCTGCACACCTTTAGCATGTGCCATATCGCATATCTTGCGCACGGGCAGTATATGCCCCGTAATATTGATCATATGGCATACCATCAGCAACTTAGTCCTGGGAGTAATTGCCTTAGCATATAGTTCAACTATTTCTTCATCGCTCTTCGGGTCCTGCGGAATGGAGACAATTTTGTTTACGGTGCCGTGGCGCTTTGCGACCTGTTTGAACATGTCCAGCATAGCGCCATAGTCTTGTTCGGCCATTATCGCTTCGTCCCCATGCTTCCAGTGCATGCCGCTTATGATCATGTCCAGCGATTCTGTGGTGTTGCGGGTAATGATAAGTTCTTCAGGGGAACATCCTGCCAGTTCCGCCAGCTTGTTAGCAGTTGCTTTTTTGTTATCGAACTGCACTGTGCGCATATAATGCGCGCCTTCGAGGTTCGTCATGCGCAAATGCTCCATGTATTTTCTCATCACCTCTTTCGGGGCTATACAGTAGTAACCGTTTTCCAGGTTAATGAAATCGGGGTTTATCTTATAGCCGCGGCGCACACTTGCCCAAAGATCTTCATCATCTCCATCGTTGTCTGGCGAAAGGTCCTCTGCCTTATCGAACATTTTACCCATTGCAGAAAAGCTGACCAGGCTGCTTATGCCAAGCAGTGAAGCGTTTTTGAGAAAGCTGCGTTTATCCATTTTGGTATGTGTTATGCTTTGTGCTTTGCTTTAAATGCTGTTATATCCCAGCCTGCAAGCTTTGCGCCTGCCATGTAGGAGCTTTGCATGAATTGGAGCAGCGCTTGTTTGGGATCATCTTCTTTCCTCATCTCTTCGTATGTGTACAGTGCCATGGGGCTGCCGTTTGACTCTATCCATTTAGCCTTCCCCGCCGGTAGCAATTGCTCCCCGGTGATACCTGCGGGAGAAGGGTAGGCATAAGTATAAAATGCCGGCTCAGGCACATTATTATCGCCCACCCAAAAACCAGAGCTGATCACTTCATGTGAATATGCTTCCGTATTCACCTTATTAGCTCCCGGCATATCCGGCCCGCGCCTGCCGGAGAAACGGGTAACTGCCACATCAAAGCTATGCCAGAACAAATGGACAGGAGAGCATTTGCCCAGGAACCTGCCACTGAATTCTTTGAATATAGGATCAATGAAGGAAAGTATTTGCCAGTAGCGGTTAATGTATTCCTTGTTATAGCTGCAATGTTCAGTATCTTCTGCAAAAGGAATTGCCGGTTCTATCTCATATGGCTTTGCAAGTATTTTGGTATGTACGCCCAAACGGCCCAACGCCTCAAATACCTGTGCGTAAAACGCCGATACACAAAGACCGTCTTTTAGTTCTATTACTTCTATCTCGCTTTTATTGGTAGTGAATACCAGGGCATGCCTGCAGAAATCAAAATTGATCTCAATTAGTTTGTCGCTGTAGGGAACAGGGCCGGTGCCAATTCCCCTGGCATTTATATAAAGCGGAATATGCCACCAGTGGTTCTTATAGGGCATCAGCGCCAGCTTTATTTTACCGATTACCTGCGCAAACAGGTGTAAAGTTTTCTTTGTTTCTATCCATTCCGCTAAGGGCAATGGCGGCAGTGTTATCTTGCTCATGGTGTTTTACTTTATTCGTAGTCAGCAAAGAGATCATCTTTATAGCAGTATATCCATTTCTCACCCGGCTCTGCCGATATCACTACAGGGTGTCCGTCTTTATAGTAGTGTTTGGTCATGTGGGTATTGGGCGATTGATCGCAGCATAATGTAGCGCCGCAGGTTTGGCAGGTACGTAAGTGAACCCAGGTATCACCTGTTTTGATACATTCTTCGCATTCATAAGCTTTTGCTGTTTTAAGCTCTTTTATGTCTTGGATATGTGCACATACTGCCGGCTTTTTCATCGCTGTGTTTTTTACTTTATACAAATTATGCAAAAAAATGATTACGACATAGCACGATCTTCCCGCTGATCTTTTTACAAAAAACATACTAGCTTTGAATACCATCATTAATTGCCTGCAACATGGGTCCAAAGAAAGATAATAGTAAGGGGCCGGACCCGGCTAAGAAGGCTTAAGGGGAAAATGTGGATATCTTACTTTCCGCATTTTGCGCGAATCACTGATGCTGATGTAAATTGCTTTGCCTTAAACAAAGTTATGCTTGAGCTCAATTTTACTCCTTTCCCAATACTCGAAACGGAACGCCTGCTGCTAAGGCCCTTAACCTTTGACGATGCACAGGACGTATTCACGATGCGGAATGATGCAGAGCTTAATAAATACACCGGTGGCCCCAGGGCGCATGTAATTGGGGACGCAATAGCCTTTATCGAAAGGATCACCAAAAATACTTCTGAGAATGTGGCCATTTTATGGGGAATAATGCTGAAAGGCGAAAAAGGGCTCGCAGGCTCCATATGCCTTTGGAACATTCTCAAAGAAGAAGACCAGGCAGAGCTGGGTTACGGCCTTCTGCAGGCATACCAGGGAAAAGGCATCATGCAGGAAGCCTTGCAAGCTGTCTTAACTTATGGTTTTGAAACTATGAAACTGAAAATCATAGAAGCATGCACTGATGAAGAAAATGGGCCTTCCCGCAGGCTATTGGTGCGGAATGGTTTTAGCCTTGATGAAAATATGGAAGCAAAAAAAGCGGTGGCAGATGACCTGCGGGACATGCTCATCTACTTGTTAAAACCTGGTGATGTCTAGTCCGGCAAGTTCCGGGCACCTCCCTTTTTTATTGTAATTCAACCTCTTATGTCACAGGCAAAGCCCTTGGGTCCGCCTTGTATTTGCTCATGGCATGATAATTACTAACTAGCTATGTGTGAATGGGATTTGTGATCCGGTAACTTAAAACTTTATTTTATGTTGAAACAAATTCTGCTATTCTGCTTTTTCATAAGCATAGTATCCTCCTGCAAATGCAATAAGGACGGTAAACCGGTGACGGACACCACAACTACCACTGCTACTGATCAAACCACCACTACAGACGGTACGAATACAGCAGCAACCAATACCGACAGCATAGCTGCGGCAAATGCAGCTGCTAATGCAAATAACGCTGCAAATGCTTCAAACGGAAGTAGCGAGAGCAATGGCAAAAGTCTGTTCAAAAAAGGTAAAGGATCTGACCGCAGTGCCAACAATACCAAGGGCTATTTTCCTGAAGGGTCTGAAAGGGCATTAACAGATAAAGACCTTGAATTCCTGAGCGCCTGGGGCTACGACGTGATGAAGAACGAGATATATGCACGTCACGGTATGATATTCCCCGATGGTATGCTGAAAGACCATTTCGAAAGGCAACCCTGGTACCACGCCAAAAGCACCAATGTAAGGGCTAGCTTAACCAGCCTGGAAAAAAGCAATATCCGCTTTATGGAAAATTATAAGGACAAACCTATCGTCGAGAACGGCGATTAGTATAAAACGTTACCTTTTACCACATGAGATCGGAAAGAGCTGGCATTAAACCAGCTCTTTCCATGTATCCTGCATCCAGTCTTTTATCTTATAATCGGTAAGGTCAAATTTTACCGGCACTACCGATGCAAAGCCATCATGCAAGGCCTGCACATCCGTATCATCGCCTTGGTCCATATTCACAAAACGCCCAACCATCCAGAAATAGTCCTTTCCCCTTGGGTCTACACGGTGGTCAAAGTTCTCTTCCCATTTTGCATATGCCTGCCTGCACAGCTTTATTCCTTTAAATCCGGCTTCGTCTACTTTAGGTATATTGACGTTAAGCAAGAGGTGCTCCGGCATTGTTTCCTTCAGCATACGTGTAACAATATTTCGCACTACTTTCTTAGCTACGGTAAAGTCCGCATCAAAACTAAAATCAAGCAAAGAGAAGCCCGCAGAGGGTATACCCTCTATAGCAGCTTCCATGGCAGCACTCATAGTGCCCGAATAAATGAGGTTGATGGAATGATTTGCTCCGTGGTTTATACCGCTCAGGCATATATCCGGCTTCCTGTGTAGTATTTTATCCCTTGCCAGCTTCACGCAGTCGACAGGTGTGCCGCTGCATTGCCAGGATTCTATTCCTTCGAATACACTTACTTTATTCAGCCGCAGGGGAGTGCCTATCGTTATCGCATGGCCCATGCCCGATTGAGGGCTGTCCGGGGCCACCACTATTACCTGCCCCAGGTCTTTTACTGCCTCCACCAGCGCCCTGATGCCGGGAGCTGTAATGCCATCATCGTTCGTAATTAAAATAACAGGTTTCTTCTGATCCATATTTTGCCATTTACCAGTCGCTACGCAGCAACATGCTCCGGCCTGCAAAATAGTAAATCAAACACCAAACTATTGTTACAATTACGTAAGGCCACATTTCCACGGTCTGTGGGGCCATCATCTTCTTAGCCATCTGTATGAGCGGGAAGGGCAATAATTCATCACTGCTCTGCAAGGGCAGATAATTGCCTAGTTTCAGGTCCAGTTTCCAGTTAATGATGCCCTTGAGTATGTTTTCCAGTATCAGGCAATACAGCAGGAACAGGCCTATGGCCAGCCCACTGCGTTTGATCCATATGCCAATAAAAAGTGCGAAGCCCAGGTAATCTACACACAGCAGGAAGAAATAAGCCACCTGCTCAAATTTCTCAAAGATATCGCTTGCTGAGCCGCCGTTCATTAGCCCGAATACAATCCCGACAAGAAAGAGGAACAGGGTTGACAGCAGGCTAAGTAATATCACCATTCCCACTTTCGCATGGTAGAATTGCAGCCTGCTCCAGCCGTCTATCACATTTTGCCGGTGGGTGCGATAGCCAAACTCATTAGTGGTGAGGATGATGATGAGTATCGATGGAAATAGTATAAATATGCTTCCCCAGAACCCCATATTCCCCCAAACCTCCGGGAAGGTATAAGCCTGGTTCAGTATGTTTATCGATGCGTTGCCCATATTGATCATGCCATTCGATATCTCGTAGTTCCACAAGGGAAGCAGCACGATGAAGAAGGCTGTCAATATCCAGAAGGTGCGGTAACGCTTTATCTTAAGCCATTCAATGGCAAGTAGTGATCTCATCAGGATTAATTATTTGTAAGTTCCATGAATTTGGTTTCGAGGCTTTTCTTTTTCAGCAGCAGGTGGGACAGCGTAATGCCTTTGCTGATGCAGTATTCGTTTATCTGCAGGGTACTCACCGTTTCATCGCAGGATAGCTGCAGTATGCCATTTATGGGCAGTACTTTTTTGATACCCGGCATAGCGCTCATGGCGTTTTGCAATGCCTGCATATCTGTCGCCTTTACTTCCACCTGGTCTTCGCTGCGCAGCACTTCGTCCACCGGCCCACTCAGCAGCAGGTCGCCCTTTTTAAGGATCGCTACATGTGTGCAAACTTTTTCCACTTCATCCAGCAGGTGGCTGGCCATTATGATGGTGATGCCCTGGCTGTTCAGCTTGCGTATCATTTCGCGCACCTCGGCTATACCCGCAGGGTCCAGGCCATTGGTAGGCTCATCAAACACCAGCACTTTTGGATTGCCCAGCAAGGCAGCCGCAATTGCCAGCCGCTGTTTCATGCCCAGCGAAAAGGTCTGGAACTTGCTGTCCTTACGTTGCAGCAGCCCCATAGTTTCCAGCACCCTGAGCTTATCATCATGGCCGCGTTGTTTAATGGATGCATTTATATCCAGGTTATCTACAGCAGTCATGTAATGATAGAAATTGGGTGTTTCCAGCAGCGAGCCTATCTGCCGGCGCGCGGCATCCGCTTGCATACCACCAAACCATTGGTAGCTGCCGTTATCTGCCTTTAGTACATCCAGGATGGTGCCCAGCAGGGTGGTCTTGCCGCTGCCATTTGGACCCAGCACCCCGAAGATGCAGCCTTCAGGCACATCAAATGATACACCCTTCAGCGCCTGTATAGGCCCGTAGGCTTTGGAGATGTTGTTGATCGATAATATCGTTTCCAATGCAATTGGTTTTAAGATACAAACAAGTCTTTCTGTAAAGTTCCTCCCGGGTTCACTGCATAGCTGTCAAGGTCGGTAATGCCCATTTTAGCCAGTATTTCTTCATCAAGGAAGGTATTGCCCGTGCATTCACTTGATGGCTGCTGTAAAATATAATGAGCAGTGTCTGCCAGTATTGCAGGCTTGCGGCTGCGCTGTACCAGCATGTCGCCCCCCAGTATATTTTGCACTGCTGCTGTGGCAATAGTGGTTACGGGCCAAAGCGCATTTGCTGCTATTCCATCTTTTTTCAGCTCTGTTGCCCAGCCAAGCGTCAGCATGCTCATGTTATATTTAGTAATAGTATAGGCCGGTGAAAATGCGAACCATTGCGGCTTCATATCGAGCGGGGGAGACAGCGTAAGTATATGTGGGTTCGATGATTTACGCAGGAAGGGAATGCAGTGCTTGGTAACAAAGAAAGTGCCCCTTACATTGATGGCCTGCATCAGGTCAAAACGCTTAGCCTCGGTTTGTTCTGTACCGCCAAGTGTGATGGCTGATGCATTATTGACCAGCCCATCGATACCGCCAAATATGGAGATGGTCTGCTGCACGGCATTCAGTATTTGGTCTTCATCCCGTATGTCGCACTGTATGGCAAGCGCTTTGCCTCCCGCCTGCTGCACTTCCTCGGCGGCCGAGAATATCGTGCCTCCCAGCTTAGGATTTTCAGTTACCGACTTAGCCACTATGACTATATTGGCGCCATCGGCAGCCAGTTTTAATGCTATGGCTTTACCGATTCCCCTGCTGGCACCGGTTATAAAAAAGGTCTTCCCCTGCAATTGCATATTAGTATATCGCTTGAATCGGTTAAATGTTACAGCATATCTTGCAACACTACTACAAGTTAATTAAAGTTTTGTATGCAAATAAAAAAGGTTACAGTATGCACTGTAACCTTCTTAAAACTTATAAAGACTAAGATTATTGTTTCATCACCTTGATCGTGATCGGTGGTGCTTGGCTGTTAAGGTCGGATATTGATATAAAGTAAGTGCTGAGTGGTAATTTATTGTCGAAATTAAAGCGTTCTAAATTGCCTGAAGCAGTAAATGTTGTACCATAAACTACTTTACCATTAAGGCTTAATATACCCATGCGGTATTCGTGGCCTTGTGCCAGGTTTGCTTTTAATACCAGCCCGTTATTATCCAGGTGCGCATTGCCTGCTACCTCAGCCTTATTAATTTGCCTTACAGCGGTTGGTGTGTCGGTTGTGAAATAGGCCACTGTTATTTGCGTCATTGGGAACACACCCGTGCCTATTACTGAATCTACTCTCATAAGTGGGTACACATGTGAGCTATCGTACCACAGGTAAGACACAAAATCAACATGCTCCACTCCGAAACCGGTAGTATCGTCTTCGCTACGAATAGATTTTATGCGGAGTGAATTGTTGAACGTTGCCTGCGGTGTTTTTAGGGTGCCATATCCATCGGCATCAAGGGTCCAGGTTCCTGCACCGGTCGATGGTGAATTAGAAACATTGGTGAATGCACCTGCTGCATGATCAAGATAGGTCACGGGATGTGGTGCCAGCAGGATTGGTGGAGTATAAGTTATATCCGCGATCGGTAATTCAAGTTCCCCAAGTACGGTCTGTGTATCGGAAATGGTAAGGTGATATATTGTTCCGGCGTAATCGATCGTAACAGTAGATGTATCCGGGTTTACCGCTGCAAGAACATCAACGGGTACTAAAGCGCTATCGGCAATGGAAGTAAAATCCCATGACTGCATTGCACCCGCAGGCCCTGCCGCTGTTGGGCTGCAAAGCATGTAGTGAAAATGTTGTCCAACGTGGTAAAATTCTGCGCTGTCAAGCACCGGTATCTGCGCAAAGGCCGAAATAGGTAAAGCAAAAGCAATTAGTGAGTAAAATAATTTTTTCATAAAGGTAGATTTTGCGTAAATATAATTCCTTTTGGCCTTAATTGTTGCTCCGCCAGGGTCTTTTTGATACCGCAAGTCACTATCCGCTAATCCTTTACCAGCCTTATTACTGTTGGTGTGCCCGGTTCGGTAATACTGGTTATTATGACAATATAGTTGCCTGCGGGCACCTGTGCAGGTAGCTTGAACTTTTGTAGCTCGCTTTCGGCAGCAAAAGTGCAGTTGTAGAGTTCCTGCCCGGATATATTTACCAGTGCCAGCCTGTATTGTTTGCCATGGCTCAGTTGCGCATTTATCAGCAGACCTTTGTCATCCAGGTGCCCCAGTGCACTTTTGGCACCTTGGGCAATATTTTCAATGCTGGCGGGGAATATTATCTGTAAGTATTGTGCGGTAGCGGTCACCGTGGTGGCGTTTTGAAATGGGCCTGTGCCCGTCCTGTAAACCGAGTCAATCCGGAAGAGTGGCGCAGTGTGCAGGCTGTCGTACCACAGGTAAGAGACCAGGAGGTTCCTGATAGAGCCGCCGGGCACGGAATCATAGTTATCCACTGTCCTTTTGATACGCAGGGCATTATTAAAAGTGCCTACAGGGGTCTTTACCGTGCCGATACCGTCGACCAGAATATTAGAAGTACCCCCGCCACTTAAAGTATCGCCAGGAACATAAAGCTTGCTGGTAAAGCTGTTGCTGTCCGTAAAGCCATAGCTTATTGCGGCGCTCACTACAAGCGCACCGGGATCGTAAGTGTACTTAAGGGGAGCGGCGTGAAATTCGGTAAGGTAGGTTTTCGTCGCGGTTTTCATTATCCGGCTGCCATTGTCGGGAATGGGACTGGGCGATAGAATGATATCGCTATTGGCGGCTGTGCTGGTATCATCCAGCACCCATGTGGTATGCTGCCCGTTGCCCGAGTCTTGCATGGAATGGAAATTCCATATTATGGAATAGCCTGCGCTCCCCGGGCTTGCGGGCATAGTGCAAACCATGTAATGCAATTGATCGCCCGGGTTATAATTTTCAGCGTTATAGAATTGCGCCTGGCTTATTGCCGGGACCAGTAATATTAAGAGTATAAAGCAGTACCTCATTGTCGTTAAATTTCATTGTAAAAATAAGATTTTTCGTGGCAC
>APMI01004106.1_pt1 | contig 38562 bp, 30 predicted proteins | sample 667938 | NCBI WGS metagenome assembly APMI01 (sample SAMN01084076, study PRJNA167559) | wastewater metagenome | biome: Wastewater | place: Denmark: Ejby Moelle, Odense | collected 2011-11-28
GGTGGCGGTCTCGGCGACCGACACGTTGGCGACGCACCTGCTGCCGCCGCTCATCCGGCAGCTGCGTGAGCAGGAGCCCGGCATTGCGATCGACCTGTTGGCCTCCGACGCCGTCAGCGACCTGCTGCGCCGCGAGGCGGACATCGCGATCCGCCATGTCAAGCCCCAGCAGCCGGAACTGATCGCCCGCTTCATTCGCGAGGCCGAGGCCAACTTCTATGCTTCGCAGGACTGGGTGCAGGCGCACGGGCACCCGCGCACCGCACAAGAGGCCGCCCAGGCGGCCTTCGTCGGCGCCGATCGCTCAGGCCAGTTCCTGGCCTACCTGCGCCAGCATGGCCTGCCGGTCACCGAGGCGAACTTCAGCTGCTACAGCGGCCACTCGAAAGCCCAGTGGGCGCTGGTGTGCCACGGCATGGGCATCGGCGCCATGATCGACGAGATCGCCCGCAAAACCCCCGGCATGGTCCGCGTGCTGGACGAGGTGCCGCCGGTGCGCTTCCCGATCTGGCTGGTCACGCACCGGGAACTCCGCACCTCGCGGCGGATCCGCGTGGTGTTCGATGCGCTGGCGCAGGCATTGGCTTGAGGGCTCGACGACGAGACTCTGCTTCATGGCTCGATCACCCTGCAAAGCAGCAAGGACAGCATGACGTCGACGCCGCCTTTCAAGAGTGACTCGCCTGGCTTCAAGGCAGCATGTCAGGCGGAATCGGGTGGAGTTTGCTCTCAGTCATCCACACCACGCTGGCAATCCACCATCTCTGGCCATCGAAGTACAGCTCCATGCTGTTCACGCCGCGGGATCGGCGCGGGCCGGTGGGGCCGACGAGTGCTGTCTCATAGGTCGAGTCGATGTGAGCCATGTGCCCGTAAATCCGCACTCGACGGTGGATCTCGCGCTCGCTGAAACCGCGCGCGACCAAGGGTTCGCTTTCATTCACCAATTGCTGGTGGTTCCACACCTCCACGACGGGTTGGCCGTCAGCGCCGGAGGAAATGGCTATGAAGCGCACCCACGGGCTATAAAGCGTACGGTCCCGAGCCCATTGGCGGGGCGCGTCAGGCCGGACGTTCACGACTTCATAAAAGGCCCGAAGCAGGCCGTCGATGCTGCGCACGTCATCGGGCTGCGCCGGCACCGCCGGGACAGGGACCTCCGCAGTCGTGGCAGAGGCGTTGATGCCACCGGTCGCCACCAACAGTGCGAGCGAAACGCCTCGCGCCCACCGCGTCCCTTGGGCCGCAGCCAATGAAAGGAAATTGGTCATGCGGTGCATTGTGCAAATTGGCGCGAAACTCCGCTGTCAAGTTCTTGCTCGACCCGTTCCCCGCAATGCGCCGTCTGCCCACGCCCGCTGTGCACCTGAGTGACTGGCGCTGCAGTGGCCGCCAGAGCCCGTGGCAGCAAGAGAATCCGACAAACGCAACCATTGAGCTGCCGCTGACCGGCTTCGACCTCCGAGAGATCCGGGGCCGTCGGGCTTTGGTCGACATCGGCACCGTGGCCGTGCACGCGGGTGGCGAACCCTACACAGTGGCCTCCCCGTCCGCGCAACCGCGCCGAGCCACCTGCCTAACCGTTCCCATGGATGCGATTGACGACTGGGGGCCGGGGTTTAGCCCAGGCGTCGCACGCACCTCCGCCCGCACCGCCTGCCTGCACCACGCCCTGCGTCGAATCCAGGACGACTCAGCGGCGCAGCAGGACTTGAGCTGGCAATTGCTGGACAGTGCGTTGGCGGATGCTGCACGCGAAGCTGGCCGTCCAACGCACTCACCCATCACGCCGGCGTGGCGCCGCCTATCCGACCGCCTCGGCGAGCGACTGGCCCAGGATTTCGATCAGCCGCTCGACCTTGCAACCCTCGCTGCCGAGTGCGGCGTCTCCACCTTTCATGCCAGCCGCGTATTCAGTCGGGTCACAGGCATCGGTTTGCATCGGCAACTCAACCGCCTGCGGTTGCGTCATGCGCTGATGCAGTTGCCGGACATGCGGCACCGGCTGACCGATTTGGCGCTATCGCTCGGTTTCTCGTCTCACAGCCACTTCAGCAGCGCATTCCGCCGTGAATTCGGCCACCCACCTTCAGCCTGGGCCGCACATCGGCCGGCGAAACGCGCAGTCGTGTGCTGAGGACAGCCGGCCGCCGGGTGTTCATCTGCCCCAGACGGCCCGGCTGCGGGACTTGCACGTGCTGTGCCCTGACCACCTCGATGGGGCCCGAGCCCCGGTCGATCAACGCGCGCCGGACCAGCGCCCGCCCATCGTCCGTGGCGACGCCGTAACGCATGCGCATGCGCGTCGTCTTGAGCAGATCCAGTCACCCAGCGCCAAGCTCTTCGGGTTGCCCGGCCGCAGGCCCTGCAAGCTGTCGATGGTGCCGATTGCCTCAGTGCCGGACCCCATACCGTCTTGTTCGGCACTAATACTGTCGGAAACGCCGCCTGAGTCGTGACAAGGACTTAGCGACGGTCAGTCCCCGGCGGAGTGGGCAATTGTCGGAAACGATTTGCTGGGGACAGATTCGGCCGATTTTCTCAGCGCTAGCAAGCGATCCTCGCGCTCCCACCAGCTCACCATGTGAGCCAGCAAGCATCAGTCGCACCCAGAGTAAACCCTGATTAAAGCGCTTGCCGAGCACGCAAGTCCGCTTCGCATCGGTCGCTCGTTCGCGCCTGCCCAACTGCCCAGCGCTCCCGTGGCTTCGTTGCCATGGCGCCTCGGAAGCAACTGTCTGCCGTTGCAGTAACTCCCGCCGCCTCCCGCTCGCGTCCCCTAAGTCACAACGGCTGTGTTAGCTTTGATGGCATAAAACTAGGGAGGACAAGGTGAACATTGCTTGCCTGCTGCGCGGCCGGCCCGTTGGTTCGACTCGAAGTGCTCTGGTGGCTCATCTAGTGAGCTAGACCAAGTCAAGAATCGACGCGTCCATGAGCACGCAAGACACCCTCGCTCTCTACGAAGACCTACGGGCCCGGAAGGAAGAGCCCGCGTGGAAGCTTCTTGCCACGCAGCAGTCACCCGCCATCTGCGCTTGCTTGCAGTCCCTCTTCCTCACGGAGAAGTCGCTTGCCACCTCGGCTTTCCACGAGCGCCTGCATCGACAGCTTGAGATTGTTCGACGGGCCGGTGCCGACTTGCCGAAGGCCGCCAACGAATACGCTTCGGACTGGATCGACCTTGGCTGGCTAAAGCGGCATTTTCCCCAGGGAGCTACAGAAGAGGTCCTTGAGCTCACGGCACCCGCAGTCGAAGCCATCAGGTACGTTCTTCGACTGAGCCGCCCCAGAGCGACTGCTACGGAAAGCCGCCTGGCTTCGGTCGTTCTGCTTCTGCAGACCCTCGCGGAAGAGACAGACGAAAACCCGGAAACGCGATTGGCTGGCCTTCTGGACGAAAGAGAGCGGCTGAACGCGGAAATCCAAGCCGTTCGCGCAGGCAAGGTCACCCAATTGGCGCCAGAAAGCGCAAGGGAGCGGGCAAGAGAGGTCTTGGCCCAAGCGGACGAACTGTTGGGCGACTTCGTCAGAGTGCAGGAACTGCTTGCGAAGATCAACCTGCAGCTCCGGCGGGAACTGGTCGAGAACGATGGGGCCCGCGGCGACACGCTAGAAAGAATCTTTAACGGCATCGACGTCGTCAAGCAGACCGAAGCTGGTCGTGCGTTCGACGCTTTCTGGAGGCTGCTGGTGGACCCTGCGGCATCCGCGCGCTTCGAAGCTGCGCTGACGCAAGTCATGACCCGACCTTTCTTGTCCTCCTTAGAGCCCTCCGAGAGGCGCTCCCTGAGTAAGCTCAAGAACCGCATGGTCGAGCAGGCGGCCAATGTGCACTCCGTGCAGGCCAGCTTTGCTTCAGGCCTTCAGTCTTTCGTTCGCAGCCGGGAGTTCCGAGAGCAGCGGCGCCTGGTGGCCCTCCTGCGATCCGCCGTCATGTCAGCTATGTCTGCGGCTGAGGAGCTTCGGCCTAACCAAAAGATTGATTTCCACCTGATGCGAACCAGCGCTGCAATCGGCTCGGCATCCCAGTGGGCGCTGCACGACCCGACGCTGCACGCCGTTGAGGGGGGCATGACAGAGGTCGAAGCCAGCGATGCGCGGCTGGAGGACATTGAGGACTTGGTTCAACGCTCCGAAATCGACATGCGCACCTTGCGGCGAAACCTTGCTGAAGCGCTCAGCGCGGCACAGGACTACCTAAGCATCGGCCAAGTGCTCGACCGCTACCCAGCAGAGCAAGGCCTGGGTTCAGTGGTCGGATACATGCAACTGGCCACGCGATACGCAAGCCCGACTGACCGGCGAGAGACCGTTCGATGGGAAGGCGGTGATGGTGTTTGGCGTCGCGCGGACGCTCCGCTCTTCTATTTCTCCAAGGAATGCGCTGATGAGCTTCTCCAGTAATCCGGCCGCTTCCAGCTCTTTGCCCCCTGTCTCCGACGCCGGAGAGGCCGCCCAGGATGAGCCGGTAGAGCTGCCTGCAAACGTGGCGCACTGGCTTGAGTCAGCCAACGACGACGAGCCGGCCAAGCCGCCGGCTGCGCCACCCACGGTTCTTTTCAACGGCGACGGCTCGCTCCGCCTCGATACCCGCCGGTGCCTGGTAAATCTGCTCAACGGACCGAGCATCGACGGCCGCCGCCAGAGCGGCCTGTGGATGGTGCTCCTGAGAGACCGCGAAGCCATCCAAACCTACCTTCACAACATCTTCCTCGAGCTTGTCGTCGACCTTCCTCAGCAGGTCGCATTCATCCGCCAGGTGGCTGAAGACGGTGAGACGGACATTCCCATCCTTCTACGGCGGCATCAGCTCACGCTCATTCAGTCGGCGCTCGTGCTCTACCTGCGACAGCGACTCACCGAAGCGGACGCCGCAAACGAGCGTGCAGTGGTATCCACCCGCGAAATGAACGAGCACCTCATGCTGTTCGAGAAGGCGCGCAACACGGACCTGGCACGGTTCGACCGACAGTGCGAGAGCGCCATCGAGAAGTGCAAGGCCCTCAATCTCATCCGCCCCATACGATCCAGCGACGCGCGCTTTGAGGTATCACCGACGCTGAAGCTGCTCTTCACTGCAGAAGACATCCAGGCGCTAACCGCCACCTACAAGACTTTGCAGAGCGCTCCTCCGCAGTCGACCGGACTCACCATGGACGAAGCCGTTGCCCGCGGCATCTCAGAAGGTGAGGACGAGCCCAGTCCTTCAGACGAGGAGTAATGATGAGCGCCTCCCTTCCCCAGCATTCCGAATCCGATTCGGCCTCTCAGACTGGCGGCACTCCACCTCCGGTGGACCCCGTTCGACTTGCTCGGGAGCAGCACGAGCAGTTCCGGCTTGTCCGCATCCAGAGTTACAACTGGGGCACCTTCCATGGGCTGCTCAAGCTTGAAGTGTCTGAGAAGGGCATGCTCTTTATCGGCCCGTCGGGCTCAGGCAAGTCAACCATCTTTGATTCGCATGCAGCCCTGCTCACACCGCCTCGCTGGCTGCACTACAACGTGGCCGCCCGTGAGAGCGACACCAAGCAAGACCGCTCAGCCCTCACGTACATCCGCGGCGTATGGGGCGAGCAAACCGCAGCGGAAACCGGCGAAATCGCGCAACAGCAGCTTCGGCCTGGCCCTACGTGGGCAGCCATCTCGGAGGTTTATCGCAACGGTCAGGGGCAAGTCATCACCCTTGCCCACGTCTACTGGATCAAGGGAACGTCCAACCAGGTGCGGGACGTCAACAAGCGGTTCATCGTTGCCGAGCGCTTGATGGAACTCTCCGAACTGGAGTTTTTTCCCGGGTCGGGCTTCAACGTTCGTCGCTTCAAGACTGACTTGGTCGACGCCTGGGATACCGACTCGTTTCCGGAATACCAGGAGCGCATGCGGTCGCGTCTGGGCATCGAAACAGAGAACGCGCTCAAGCTACTGCACAAGACGCAGTCCGCCAAGAACCTCGGGAGCCTCACGGACTTCCTGCGTGACTTCATGCTGGACGAGCCGAAAACCCATGAGATGGCAGACCAGCTAGTCAGCCAATTCGAGCGCCTGGAAAACGCCCATAGCGAGGTGGTCGCAGCGGCCAAGCAGATTGCGACCCTTCTGCCGGCACGGGAGCTCAACCAAGAGCGCGTGGCCAAGATGGCGAAGCGAAATAGTCTGGAGGAAGCTCGAACGGGCATCGACCACGTCGCCAACGAACTCCTGCGTGAACTTCGGATCGAGCGGAAGGAGGCGCTGGAGACCCGCCTTGCCACGGAGAAAGCGCGTGAACTTGCCCGTGTCCAGGAAGTCGAGACGGCGCGAACGACTGTGGGCGGCCTAAAGGACAAGCGCGACGGCGTTGGCGGCCGGCAGTTGGCCGACCTTGAGATGCAGAAGAGAACCGCTGAGTCGGACGAAGCGGAACGCCGACAGCGACATGACAAAGTTGCGGCGGCATGTAGGCAGCTCGGCCTTACTGCGCCCGCCGACGCGGAAAAGTATGCGGAGTTCGCTCTGCAAGGGCGGCGCGAGCTGAACGAGCTCACCGACCAGGCAGGGACCTCAGAGACGCGGAACAAGCTTGCAGTGCAAAAGCACGAGCTTGAGAAGCAAGAGCAGACCGTCCAGGTGGCCTTGGCTACCCTTGCTCGCATGCCTCGCTCGAAGATGGGCCCTGAGCTCATCAACATCCGGAAGGCCATCGCGGACGGTTTGAACATTGACGAAGCAGCTCTTCCTTACGCGGGCGAGCTCATTGAGGTGGAGAAGGCCGAAAAAGGATGGCAAGGCCCTATCGAGCGCATCCTGCGGGGATTCTCCAGGTCTTTGTTGGTGCCGGAGGACCTCTATCTTTCCGTGTCCAGGTTCGTCAACCAGAACCACCTGAAGGGCCGCCTCGTGTACCTGCGGATGCTGCCGCAAACCGGGCGGTCGTTGGTGCCCAAGGCACGAGGCCTGTACCGCAAGGTCAGTGTGGCGGAGGGGCCGTTCCAAGCGTGGGTTGAGACTGAGCTACTTCAGCACTTCGATGCCGAGTGCGTCGAGACGCCCGAAGAGTTGCAGGACGTGCAATTCGGCATCACCCGCGCCGGGCTAATGAAGGCCGGGGGCAAGCGCCATGAAAAGGATGACCGCAGCGCCATCAACGACCCGAGGAGCTGGGTTCTTGGCGCAGACACGCGGGCCCAGGTCGCCTCACTCCTGGACCAAAACGACCAACTCAGCCGTGACCTTGCGAAGGTCGACGCGCAGCTAGAGCAGTTAGACAAGAAGGCACAGCAACGACTGGCCCGGGCGCTTCACTGGCAGACCATGGTCAATTTCAGCTGGGAGGAAATTGACCACGGCGCCGCGGCGCTTCGTGCAGCGCAGCTTGAGTCTCAAATCAAGGCCCTACGCGCCGCCAGCCCCGACCTGGACATCCTGGAAGCCAGCATCAGCGATGCGGAAGCCCAGCTGAAGAAGGCCGAAGATGCCAAGAAGGCACAGGACCTCAAGACCGCCGAGGTTCAGGTCAAGCTGAATCAGGTGCTCGAGAACATCGAGAAGGACTCGCTGGTTCCAGCGATTGCGCCCACACCGCTCCAGCGGACGGCCGTACTGGACCGGCTTGAGGCCGGCGCGCGCGAGCCCACTATCGAGTCGATGGCCGAGGACATGCGGTTTGTGGACAGAGAGCTTGGTAAGGAAATCGGCACCCTGGACACCGAGGCGGCCAAGTTGCTCAGCAAGATTGAGCAGAAGTTTTCCGACTACAACCGCCTTTTCGAAGCAGAGTCTGGCGGGCTCGACCCGACTATGGCCAGCTTCGATGAGTACGACGCCAAGCTGACCAGGCTGCAGGTGGACGACCTTCCCCGGTTCGAAGCCAAGTTTAAGGAGCTGTTGAACGAGCAAAGCAACCAACACGTTGCGCTCCTTTCGAACCAGCTGGAACAGGAACGCAAGGACATCTCGGACCGGATGGACACGGTCAACGACAGCTTGCTGCGCGCCGAATACAACAAGGGCACCCACCTGCAGATTGAGGTGGAAGAGAAGGCGCCACCGGAGGCGCAGGAACTCAAGGCTGAGCTTCGAGCCGCGCTCAGCCATTCGCTCAGCATGGATGACAGGGTTGCGGAAGCCCGCTTCCAGGCGATGAAGAAGTTGGTCAAGCGTCTCGCAAGCCAAGACCCGCAGCAGATCAGTTGGCGGCGCCTGGCGCTCGACGTACGCCAGCATGTTGAGTTCCTTGCACGCGAGCTCGACGAAGAGGGCAGAGAGGTGCAGGTCCATCGGAGCGGGGCTGGCAAGTCCGGTGGGCAACGGCAAAAGCTGACCGCAACTTGCCTTGCCGCTGCGCTGCGTTATCAACTCGGGGGCCCCGGCCGCGTGCTACCGACCTTTGCGACCGTCTTCCTAGACGAGGCGTTCGACAAGGCCGATGCCGACTTCACCGATGCGGCCATGAAGATTTTCAAGTCGTTCGGCTTTCAGCTCATCATCGCGACGCCGGTCAAGTCGGTTATGACCATCGAGCCCTATGTCGGTGGCGCCGTATTCATCCACATCAAGGACCGGAAGGACTCCAGGGCATTGGTGCTTCCGTACGACGACGAAACCCAGCGTATCGACTATCGCCCGATAGACGGGTCAAGCGCAAACGATGAAGAGCCCTGAAGAAGTCACGCAGTGGGTGAAGCAGCGCTACCTTCGCCAGCGGTGGCGGTGGATGGAGGGGCACGGCGGCTGGCCGCTCCTGGTCAGCCTTGGGCGACCTACACAGAGGGAAGTTTTGAAGGATTACCCGGCCGTCCAGCGATGGTCTGCGGCATGGAATACATGGCGCTCAGCACATGTGACCGCAGGCCAAGACGCTGCGTCAGTGCTCCAGCTGCGAATGTCAACCATCGCTTGGCAAGGAGTCGGTGAACAGACACTGCCAGAGACGCTGAGCTTTTCTTCCGCAGCGTGCGTCGCGGAGTTTTGCAATGACGTCAGGGCATGGCGGCTCGTCGAGACACGTCGCCACACCATGCTAGAGCGGTGGCCGGCCCTGCTAGCGACTGGCTTCGGACCGCACTACGAAACGCTCGCCACCTACGACGAAGCAGACTTCGCGAGACTCATCGTGCTGCTGAGCTGGTTCGCGGAGAACCCGAAGTCAGGCTTGTACTTGCGGCAGCTTCCCGTTCCTGGCATAGACACCAAATGGATTGACCTGAAGCGCCGCGGCTTGGTGGCGGACCTTGTCCGGCGAATAACATCCCCAACGCTGCACGCGCCATCTGGAACGGCGCCAGACGAACTCGACGCGGCGGGCAACGATGCGACCGCTGCCGCGGAGCTCGATGAGGCCAGCCTCAACTTCTACGACATCTGCGGTTTACGGCGGCCTCCAACGAAGCTTCATCTTCTTGTGCTTTGCCCAGCCCTACGGGCCGAGCTGGGCGGCATTCGCGATCTGGTCGCACCAATCGAGGAGCTAGCTCAGCTGAACTTCAAACCAGCTCGCGCGCTCATCAGTGAGAACAAAGACACTGGTCTATCGCTGCCGGACATCCCCGGGACGGTGGCATTCATCAAGCTTGGGAATGCCGTTTCACTTCTCGGACAACTTCCTTGGGTCCAAGGGCTACCCGTCCTCTACTGGGGCGACATAGACACTTACGGCTTCTCCATCCTTGCACAAGCTCGAAAGGCTTTCGGGAATGTCCGTTCAATCATGATGGACCTCGAGACCTTGGAAAGGCACAGAGACAGAGTGGTGGACGAGCGCCAGCAGGCAACCAACGTCGACCATGCGCTTCTAACAACTCAGGAACTCGAGACCTACCAAGGCTTGCTAAAGAACACATGGTGGTCGCAAAAGCGACTAGAGCAGGAGAGGCTCGATTGGCAGTATGCGCTCACCCAGATTTCGGATGCCTTGACATCTGGTCAGCCGCGGGCCCGCGCCACTTGACCAAGCAGGCGCATCTGTAGAGGAGCCTCACGATGCCGTTCGAACGGCGTTCAAAGTCAATAGAACGGTAGCTGCAGCTGCCCGCCTTGGGCCAGAATCAAGGGAACCGAGGAGAGCAACAAGCGACCGGACACATGGGTGCAGACCCGTGGCAGCGGCCCGACAGGCACATGACCTACCTCCCCTCATCGTTTTCAGGGAGGACTTCATGAAGCTTCAAGCCTATCGGCTGCAGAACTACCGCCGACTCCGCGACGTGGTCATCGAGCTCGACGAGAAGATTTCCATCTTCGTCGGCGCGAACAACAGCGGAAAGACATCAGCCGCTCAAGGCCTGCACTCGATGTTGCAGGCCAAGAAAGAGGGATTCAAACTTTTCGACTTCAGCGCTGCGCTCTGGAGCGAAATCGACGCGATTGGCGAGGCGCCAGCAGGCGATGTTGATACGCCAGTCGGGCTTCCTTCCATCAGCCTGGACCTTTGGTTCCGGGTTGGCGAGAACGACCTGGTTGCGGCGATGCCGCTGCTTCCCAGCACGGACTGGAATGGGAAGTGTGTTGGCATCCGAGTCTCGTTCGAGCCTGAAGATAAGTACGGGCTGGTCAAAAGGTTCCGTGACCTTAGGGCTGCGGCGCAAGCTGCAGCTGCCGAGGGTGTCGCGGACGATACCTACACTCCTTGGCCCGCAAGCCTGACGAAGTACCTCACGAAAGAGCTGCGGCACGAGTACGCGTTCCGCTACTACGCGCTCGATGAGCAGAAGTTCCAGGACTACAAGGAGGCTTCTTCAGACTATGAGCCGCAACCGCTCGTTGGCGACGTCAACGGCTCCACCATCCTCCAGTCGCTGCTGAAGGTGGACTTCCTGCGGGCGCAACGTCACCTGGATGACCCAGAGGGCGAAAGCGTCTCGCGAGCCGAGAGCCTCTCAAAGCACCTCAGTAAGTTCTACCAGCGGAATCTCGATAAGCGTGCCGACGACCATGCGGTGCTGAAGGCGCTGGTTCAGTCCGAGAAAGGGCTGAACGACCACCTGGAGAAAGTATTCAGCCATACCCTGGCAAGGCTCGCAAGGCTTGGCTACCCGGGGGTCGCCAATCCGCAGATTGTCATCCGCGCCGACTTGGACCCCAGCACCGTCCTGAGCCAGGACGCCAAGGTCCATTACGTCCTGCCAGGCGATGCGTCCGAGCTGCCCGACAGCTACAACGGGTTGGGGTTCAAGAACCTGGTCTACATGGTCGTCGAACTGCTCGACCTCCATGAGCGCTGGAAAGGCGAAGACGACAAGCGCGCCCCGCTGCATCTTGTCTTTGTTGAAGAGCCCGAGGCGCACCTACACGCCCAAATCCAGCAGGTCTTCATTCGAAATGTTTTAAGGCTTCTAGAGGAAGACCACGAAGGCCTGGGCGTCTTCGGAACGCAGCTCGTCATCACCACCCATTCGCCGCACATACTGTATGAGCGTGGGTTCTCCCCCATTCGCTACTTCCGGCGCGTCAGCGAGAACAAAGACCATCACACGGACGTCCGAAATCTGTCGCGCTTCAAGGGGGGCGCCGACGAAGCTCCTGGCCGCGAATTCTTGCAGCGCTACCTCAAGCTCACTCACTGTGACCTGTTCTTCTCGGACGCTGCCATCCTTGTGGAAGGAAACGTCGAGCGGCTTCTGATGCCCGCGATGATTGAGTCATCCGCGGAGCGCTTACGCTCGTGCGCGCTGACCATCCTCGAGGTTGGCGGCGCGTTCGCTCATCGCTTCAAAGAGCTAATCGAGTTCGTAGGCCTCACCACGCTCGTCGTCACAGACCTGGACAGCGTGCTTGTAAAGGGAGATGCAGCTACCGACGAAACTGACGACGAGGACGAGCTCAAGCCGTTCGAGGTCGAGGAAGACGACCCTGAGGCGCCGGAGACCCGTAAGAAGGTCAAGATGCGCGGAAGCACCTGCCACGCACACACCGATAACGCCGTCACATCAAACCAGACCCTCATCAGCTGGATACCCAGGCAGCGGACCGTCGCCGAACTTTGGGCTGCGGCACCTGCGGACAAGGTCATTGAGCTGCCAGGCGGCATAGGTGCGCGCGTTCGCGTTGCCTACCAGACCCCCGTTGTCGTCGTCTTTGATGGGAGCGCTGTGCCGCGCTGCGGCCGCACGCTAGAAGAGGCGTTCGGACTCGAGAACGCCGAGTGGTGCCAGGACGCCGCCAACCAGGCGCTGGGTCTGAGGCTGAAAAAGCGGCCAGCCACGCCTGAAGCCCTTGCCACCGCCCTACACAAGCGGGTGATTAGCAAGAGCTTCGATAAGACAAGGTTTGCACTCGAAGTTCTGGCCAGCGGACCGGAGAGCGCTTGGAAGGTTCCGAAGTACATCGCTGAAGGACTTGCCTGGCTTGAAGGCGAGGTAGCTCATGAAGCCGAAGCTGAAGCTGCGGTAGTCACTGGAGCCGCAGCCATCGCTGCCACGGACTTGGGCGCCATCGAACCAGTGAAGGATGCGGAGGCATCCCAATGAGCCGCCGCCTCAACAGTCCAGACACCGAAGCTGACGAGCAACTGAAGGCCTGCATCCGAGCGAATCCACCGCAGCCCTTCGTAGTACGGGCAGGCGCTGGCTCGGGCAAAACCACTTCGCTAATAAAGGCGCTCGACTGCGTGATGGAGGCGCACGGCCACGTTATGCGCCAGAAGAAGCAGCAGGCCGCATGCATCACCTACACCGAGCTTGCTGCAAACGAGATACGTGCCGATGTGAACGACTCTCCCCTCGTCCATGTGTCCACTATCCACAGCTTTTACTGGACCATCGCCAAGACGTTTCAGAACGACATCAGGGCGTGGCTCGCGCGCGACATCCAAAGCAAGATTGATGAACTCGCCGAAAAGGCGCAGAACTTTGGCCCGAAGGTTCGAGCCACCACTCGTGAAAACAACCTGAAAGACCAGCAGCGCTATGCATCGCACCTCGCGGCACTGGGGAAGGTCAAGACCTTTTCATACGGGGTGGGAAGTGACTATCCCAAGGGGATTCTTGGCCACGAGGACATCCTGAACTTGGCCGACTTCCTGCTGCAGGAGAAGCCGCTGTTTCGTCGTGTAGTCGCTCTGCGCTTCCCCTTCGTTTTTGTTGACGAGAGTCAGGACACGTTCGAGAGCGTGGTGAGGTCGTTCAAGCTTGTCGAGCAACAGATGCGAAGGCAGTTTTGCCTCGGCTTCTTCGGCGACCCCATGCAACGCATCTTCATGCGTGGCGTGGGAGACATATCTCTGGAGGAGAACTGGAAGGCCATCACCAAGCCAGAGAACTTTCGCAGCGCCACATCTATATTAAAAGTGGCCAACGCAATTCGCGCGAAGGGCGACGGCCTGGTGCAGGTCCGCGGCCTTCACGAACGCATCAACGACACGGACACTCCCGTCTCGGGGACGGCCAGGATGTTCGTCCTACCGAACACCATGCAACGTCAGGAAGCGTTGGCTCAGGTCCGGGCATGGAGTTCAAAGGTCGACGGCGATGAAGGCTGGACAACACCGGAGCTCGCCGTAAAGATTCTCGTCATCGTGCACAGGATGGCGGCGAATCGGCTTGGATTCGGCGGAATCTTCGCGGCATTGAATGACCGAGCCCCTGAGTCAATAAAGCAAGGCATGCTGGACGGAACGGGCTGGCCGCTTCGCCCTTTCTTAGACTTCGTCCTTCCACTGGTCACGGCGATGAATGCGAAGGACGAGTTTGAGGCGATGAATATTCTGCGGGCCAAGTGTCCGCGCTTCCAACCCGAGGCGCTGAGTCGCTCGGGCGCGGCTCAGGCTCTGAAGACGACACGCGACGCAGTGTTGAAGCTAGTCGACATGTTGGCGAGCTCCACCGCAACCATTCGAGATGTTGCCAACCTCTTGCGTGGCGAGAAGCTGTTCGCGTTTGAAGAGCGGTTCGACCGAGCGCTCGGTCTGACGGTAGACCAGGCCGCGCCTGAGGAAGCGGAGGACTCCGGCTCAGATGGCCCCATGCTGGCCTTCCTTGCTTGCCGAGCTCAGCAGCTATGGCCATACCAGAAGTACGTTCTCGATGAGTCTCCGTTCGCGACACAGCACGGGGTGAAGGGCGCGCAGTTCGACAGAGTTCTTGTGGTGCTCGACGAAGAAGAGAGTAACTATTCCTTGTACAACTACGAGAAGTTCTTCGGCATCACGCCGCTTACCGACGAAGAGAAGGGCAAGCTTGCCACCGGTGAAGATACCGGCTGGACCCGCACTTTGCGGCTGCTGTACGTCACATGCACGCGAGCGAAACGTGCCTTAGCCCTGGTCTTCTTCGTCAAAGACCCAGACTTGGCTGTCGAGAAAGTCCTAGAGAGCGGAATTCTTTCGGAGGGCCAGGTTCTCAAACGAGCAGTGCTCGATGCGACTTGACCCCATGAATTTTTCGCTAGACGGGACGTAGCCAGCGCCGCTGCCAGAGAGGCGAACAAAGGAAGTTCATCAGACCAAGCATGAACAAAAAGAACTCGAGCCCGAAAAAGCGCAAGCCGCGCAGAGACCGAAAGAAGCGCCCCAGCGCGCGAGGCCCGTTTCTCGTCCGGCATCCACTGAATGGGGTAGACCTGGACGTTCGCAGGAAGTTTGCAGCCCAGCTGGTGGCGTCAGCTACTGATCGGTTCGAGCAACATATGAAACGGCTCGTCCAGCTCTCGGCCGAGTTGAGCTCATTACATGTGTTGGCCATCCTTGCGCACTACAGCTTGATGGCCTCCTCTAAAGACGTGGCCGAGAGGGCAAGCAAAGGGCTACGCCAGACAGAACAAGTGCAACAGGGACATGTCGAGTTCATGCAGGCTTTGCTCCTGCGTCAAGCCTGGGCACAGCATGATCCTCCAAGTCCGCCACAGATGGGCGAGGTCTTCGAGACGCTTCCCGCGCTCTTCGAGGCCTACAGCAGCATGCGAATTCCGGCTGCGACAACGAGCACCGGTGACGAGGACCGCGACGCAGAGCTGAATGCCGTCGCTAGCGTGCAGGCCTTCTTGCGTGGGCATACCGCAGTCGTGCGGAACTGGGGTTACTTCAGCACAGTGAAGAGGATTGCCAGCGAAGTCCTGGGGGCCGTGGACACAGATTTTGAGGTCGCCTACGGCCTGACCTTGACCAAAGTCATCGCCATTTTCGAGCACCTGATTCGCAGCCTAGAAGGCCGCATGAGCGAGCATTGGCGGCGAATGCACACAGTCTTCCATGCAGGAACACCAGCGGAGATAGCACGCGAGCTCGGTGTGCAGTTCGGCGACGTCGGGAATATTGAATTCCTTCAGAACGCAATCCGCGCGCCTGGTATGCAGATTCGAGACGCGACTGGGCACGTCCTGATGGGCCTTGAAGCGATCCTGCCAACTTACTTCTTCGTTGACGTCGCGATGCTGGTGGCCGACTTGAGCCTTGATATGACCGCCACGTTGTCCTTGCTCAAGCAACTAAGCCTTCCATTCGGGGCGCTCCAGGATCGCAGTCCGGACAGCTTGTTGCTTGACAACCCGGTCTGGACCAAGCCTCTAGTTGAGGTGGCGGAAGGCGTGTTTTTCTGCTCGACGCCACAGACCCTGATGAGTTTTGTGTTTCCCATCGTTGAAGGGCTGATCCAGCCGCATCAGCCCTTGCGCGAGAAGCTACAGCGGACGCGCGCGAAGTATCTGGAGGATGCGACGGAGAAGTTGCTACGTCTCGCCTTTCCGGGGTGCAGCGTTGCCAGGAGCTACAAGTGGGTCGAAGATGGCGATCAATACGAGTGCGACCTGGCGCTCCGGTACGACGCCACCATCTTGCTCGTCGAATCGAAGTCAGGCGGCGTGTCTTGGCCCGCGCTCCGCGGGGCGCCGCAACGCATGCTCAAGCACATTCAAGAGCTAATCGTCTCGCCTTCCGACCAATCGGCGCGCTTGGCCGAACGCCTGAAGGCCGCTATCGCTGGGGAGCCTGGGCCGGTCGCTGATTTCCCGCTGCCGCTTAACGACGTGCACGCGGTCTCACGGCTATCGGTGACGCTGCACGACTTCGCCACCATTCAAAGCGTACCGTCCATGCTGCTGAGTGCGGGCCTCATCAAGAGCGAGCATCGCTTGGCCCCCTGCATGACGCTGGCGGACCTAGAAGTCGTCGTTGACGTGCTAGACACCCCCTATCTAAGGATGCACTACCTCAGGCGCCGCGCCGAGCTCCTCACGACCGCCATGACGTTCGGAGACGAGCTGGACACCCTTGGGATGTACCTAGACACCGGCTTCAACTTGGGAGAAGCAGAAACGGGCGGCGCGCACCTGTCGATGGTGGGCTACTCGGCCCGCCTGGATCGGTACTACGTGTCTAGAGACGAGGGCATCGCTGCGAAGAAGCCGAGGGTCAACGTGACCCCGTGGATGCGCTCGCTCTGCGATCAACTGCTGGACCGTTCCAGCATTGGCTGGTACGAGTTGGCTCATGCCCTGCTGTCCCTTGGCCATGCAGAGCAACTGAGCATCGAAAGGGATGTTCGCTCGCTGGTGAGGCGGATGAAATCAGGGAGACCAGCCAAAGATGGCCTGAACACGATCATCTTCATTCCGTACGCTCATCGGCGCCTGGCCGTCGCATTCGTGGTTCAAGGGCTCGGAGAAGCCAACCCTGCTCGTGATGTCAGGTCGCACATCGCCGGCAAGGCGTTTGAGACACCCTACATTGATGGGTGTGCCGTCTTCACGTTCAGAGCAGTCAGTGAGGACTTGTCGTATCGCAGTGCGGGGATGCTGTACCGGACAGACCGAGCCGTTGAGGCTCGGACCTTCCTGTAAGCGCAAGAAGAACCGTCACCGATCAAGGTCAACTTCGGGGAGCTTGAACCTGTGTCAGCCAAGTACATCCTGGAGCAGGACTACCTAGAGCCGCACCTTCAGCTGGAAATCACTGAGGATTTGTTCAAGAATTTCGCCCGCGCCCGAAAAGTCTTGTCCAACGCGCTGGCGTTTGAGCAGCGCTATGAGCAGGTGCTCGGCAACTTCATATCTATGGAGTTGGCGTTCAGCGAGTTCGGCCTGCGCGCCAAGGTTGAGCACCGGCACGGTTATCCTGAGTTCGCAGAGGCACTCCGTGATGCCAACCGGCACATCGCCAATCTCCTGACTGCCATGCGCAGCTATGCAGACCAGGTGGTGGGGGACTTCAAGGTTCTTGACATCGAGCCGTCATTCGGGGCGCGGGCTGAGAAGGAGCTGAACGACGCATACGATGGCAGCCTTGGCTACCGATTCATGTGCGCGCTCAGGAATCACGTTCAGCACAAAGCAACCGCAGTGCACGGGTTCGAAGGCGCCGGCAGCGACGAGTTTCCGGATTCGAATGGCTGGGTTGAAACTATCAGGTTCACCGTTCTCAAGAGCGAACTTGCCGCCGACAACAAGTTCAAGAAGAAATTGCTTTCGGAGCTGTCCGAGAAGACTGATGTCCGACGCTCCGCCAGGCAGGGAGTTCATGCTCTTGGGAAGGCTCACCTTGCCTTGAGGGTCATGGTTGCCGACGAGGTTGCTCAGGCTAGGGCTAGCGTGCAGCATGCTATTGACACCTACCTGGGTGCCGGCTCTCAGTCCGCTTCCGGACTCGTCGCGCGCAAGGTTGGAGACAAGGCAAGCACTGTCCCCCTTTTCTTGAATTGGGATGATGTGAGGCTTGAGCTTGTGGCCAAGAACGATTATCCGCCGCAGATTTGGCCGAGGAGAACGCATAGGGAGCCGACTGTTGAACAACTGGTTGAATTGAGAGTCGAGGCTTCACATTCCCAAGCGGATGCGGCGGCTCTAGTATTTGTATCGGAGGACCGCTGGCGTGAATATGAGGACGGACTCCCTATGCCTGAGGCACTATTTCATCTCTATCGCTTGCAGGTCGAGAAGCACACTATGCACAAGATGAGCCGAAATGCCCCTCCATTTAAGGGTTGATTCAGGAGTGTCTGGACGCCGAAGATCACTTCACTATTGAACTGCAGCCGATGTAGTTGTCGCCGGCTCCCGCTCGAACCTTCACACTTCGCTCGAAGTGTCTTTGCCCACTGTCGCGGCGATGCCGCCTACTATTCCCGGATGGAAGCCCGTTCGGCCACCGCTTCGTTGCTCACCAAAGCCTAGGAAACCGCGACATGCGCATCTTCCTAGACACCGAATTCGTCCAGGGTCGGCACGGCCCCATCTTTCTCAGCGCGGCGTTCCTAACCAACGCTGGTCACGCGCTGTACTCGGAGATACCTCTCGACGAAGCTCGAGCAATCCTCGCCCGTCACCCCAATCGGTTCATCCTGGAGCAAGTGATCCCCCAACTCGGCGTCAAGCTAGGCGTGCCCTGGGCCGAGCTGCCATCCCACCTTGCGCACTGGCTTGATGAGCTGGGCGTGCCGGAAGCCGAGGTCGTTTACGACTACAACCTGGATTTCCTGCTAGTTGAACAGCTGCTCAACCGCGTGGATGCTCCGCCGGCGATGCAGCTGCATCCAACCCACGTCGGCTATCTCGCGGACGACCCGGATGGAATAGCCGCTGCCGAGTCGTGCTGGCATGCGAGCAAGGTTGTTGAGGGGATTGGCAAACATCACGCGCTCGCCGATGTCTACGCGCTTCGGTCGAGGTTCGAAGCCGTGCACGGCTTTGGTGATGACGGTCCAGTCGAGACGCCATTTCCTATCGGCAAACCATTTGAGCTTACAGCGGTGGTCACCGCCGTAGTGCCAGAGTTCGAGGTGGTCCACGCGGAAACGTCCGACGGCCAATCAGTGTGCATCGGCACCAAGACGCAAGGCGTCCCGTGGCACAAGCTTGTTGAAGGGCAAGCGGTGATCTGCGAGTGCCTTGCCAATCCCTTGGTGCGCGTGCTTCGAGTGCGGTTGTCCAATCCCGACAACGTCGGTTGAAGCGCATACGCGGGTCCGCTTTCTGCTGAGCGCTACGAGGAGAGCTTGCTTTGAACCGAAACAGGTACATCGGTCGTCAACTACGGGACGCGCTCAGAAGATGCCGATGGGATGCGGGAACCATTGCGCGTCGCGCTGCCGTGTCCCGCGAAGTGATGGCAAAAGCCCTGGTTGGACATACGGATGTATCGCTCGGCGACTATGGCGCTATCGCAGACGAGCTCCGACTGACCTTGACGTTCACCAGCTGGCCTGAACCTGAGCACCGAGCTATGAGCGCTGTTGAGACAGTAGTCGACGTTGCCCTTCGAAGAATCGAAAGAGTTCCGCTGGCTCACCTGGAGCGCATGTTCAACCTGCCCGTGCGTGAGACGCCCCTGGGCATAAGGTACGTTCTCCTGTCTGACGTCGCTCCACAACTTCAAGACCAGTGCGAAACCTACGCTAGGAAGCGCCGGGCTCTTCTGAGCCTTCCGGATGGACGCCTAGCAGTGTTCGTCGAGGAATGGACTGACTGGTGGACCTCCCTGGCAGAGGACGAGTGACAGGTCGAAATCATCAGCTCGTCGCACAACGGACGTAGCGACATCACCGCACCAAGCGCCAGCTATGGGCCCTCCTTCTGCCATCTAGCCTCAAGCAGTGCCCATCGGGCGTTCGACGAGGGTAGCTGGCTGCCAGCGATGCGGCATCAACTCGCCAATGCGGCTGGCCGATTGCATCGGAAGCCTATTCATGCATTGCGACGCAGGCTCGGTATGCACGTCGTAAGCCCAGAGAGCCACGTAGGGAGTTGTCGCAGATGTCGAAGATCGTCGCGTCCATGCCCAGGGTCCTGCTACCGCCCCTCCACCGTCACCACGTACTCAGCATCGCCCACATACGGGAGCTTGTAGGGCTGGCCCCCCTCATCAATCGTGAGGCACGCGGTGATTTTGGCCTCTGGGTCAAACTTGTTAGGACGCCTCGGCGCCGGGTGCTCCAGACGAATCGAGGCCCCTGTAGGTGGAACGACCACGAGGGGATACGGCTTCTCAGACTCATCGGGCATGAAGTCCGGAGGAATGGCCGCAATGGCATGACAGAGCTTCACCCACTCGTCAGTCGCCTCAGACGGCACGACGCCCGATCCGGTGCCGTCTGAGACGGGCAGCATCTTCGAACCGATATTCCGCTCAACGACATCGGCCAGTAGCTCCGACATGCGGTACAGCCACCACCAGTGGATCAGGATGTCCCGATTGAAGCTGAACGCCGAGTTTCCGTCGTGGTGCACCGTTGGCGCCGGTCCTATGATGCCTCCGCGCTGAGGCCCATCAATGAAGTAGCCCAGCGTGAACGCAAAGCGGGACCGGAAGGCCAGAACTCGAAGTCTGGACTCACCGTGCTTCAGCAAATTCACGGTTGGTCCCAGGCTCAAGTTCTTGTACGCGATCACCTGGTCCTCGAACGCCTTTGCGCCGGGCACCTTTTGTGCGCGCACCGCCATCTGATGCCACTGCGCGGGCTTTGCCGGGGCTGGCGCGACGCACCTCATCACGGCGTAGCAAGCGTCGATGTGCTCATACAGCGCGTGCAGGAGGTTGCCGTACTTGGTTTCAACCGCGCCGACGTCAGGCGTCAGGCCGCCAAACCGAAGCTCAGCACAAAGCTGAGCCAAGGCTGGCATCACTGCCTGCCAGGCTACCGCCACCTTTGAGAACGCTCGGGTATAGGCGACGCGCGGGTGAAGCACACCGTGATCCCCATGAGTCCAGGCCTCATCTGGAACCCTACGGATGACGTCGAGAGCCCGAGGAAGAACTGAGCCGTCACGGGCAACTGTCCTTGTGATTTGCATGAACCGTCAGTCCCTACCGCTGCAACTCCACGACGTTGACCTCTGACCCGAAGACCTGACGCACGCGAGGGAGCAAGTGATCGTGGTGGCTCAGAAACAGCACTTGGGTATGCCTGGACAGGTCGCGCAGCGCCTCCAGCCCGGCTGTCGACCGCTCGTCGTCGAAGTTGATGAACAGGTCGTCGGCGATGAACGGCAATGCCTTTGCCTTGGCCAGATGCAGCTCCAGCGCCGCGAGACGCAGAGCCAGATAGAGCTGGTCGCGGGTCCCTTCACTCAAACCCGGAACCTCCACCGGCCGACCATCGGCGCGCAGTGCGGTCAAACGATACGGCGTGCTGTCGAATTCCACTGACAGCCGCGTAAATCGGCCCAGGGTCAGCTTTGCAAAGATCGCTTCGGCTCGAGCCAGCATCGGGCCTTGGTTTTGCTCCCGATAGCGTTCGATTGCCCAGCTCAGCAGCTTTGCCGCTGCAGTCACCTTGATGTACCGCTCTGAAGCATCGGCCATGCCGGCCAGAGCCTCCTGGCGACGCGCTTCGGCAACGGCGGCGTCCCGCCCACCGCCGAATCCTTCCACCGCTAGCTTTGCTTGCGTGTGTTCCGCGGCAAGCCTTGTCTGCTCGGCCTGAACCTGCTCGAGGCTGTCCTCCGTGCTCGTCAAGTCAACAGCGACCTGGGCCAGGTCACATGCAGCGACCTCCGCGAAGACGGCGTCGAGACCCAATCCATCCGAGCCTTGCATGAGTGCCCGACGCGCAGCTTCAACGTCAAGGACGAGCTTGCGCTTCGCCTCTGACCTCGCGACCAACGGAGCAGCTTCGACAAGGGACGCGACGCCGGCGGCAGCGAGCAGCGGTGCGACCTTTGCCTTCACCTGTTCCACTTGCTGCCGAGCTTCATCACGCTGCGCGATGGCTGCTTCAAGAGCCTGGTCGGCCGCGGCGCAACGAGCCTCGCCGGTTTCCGCTTCCTTGAGCTTTGGCGACAACACGCGAACCACATCCCGCGGGTCAACACCTCTGAGCTCCGCTATACCCAGTGACTCGACGACTTCCCCTGCGAGTCGCTTGAACTCGTCGATGTCGCGATTCATCGTGTCGATACGGTCACGTTTGATAGACGCTGCCTTGTCCAGGTTCTGCTTCACCACCTCGGCCGTCGCAAGAGCCTGTTCGGCGTCATCGACGGACTTGACGTAGTCGGAAAGTCCAGCAGCGGCGACCGCCACGGTCCACTTCGTCTCCCAAGCAGCGAAGGCCGTGCTCGCGGCCTCTGCGTCTGCTTGAAGGCGGCTCAGCGCGCTCGAGCTGCCATCCCGCTGCTTCATCAGTTGGGCTCGGCGTGCTTTGGCTCGATCAGACTCGGAGACCAGCTCCTCAGCCTGGGTCAGCGCCGCAGAGAGGGTGCTTTCAGGCGGGACCACCGCGCCGGCGAGCGCCAGCTGCGTGACCAACCCTGCAAGCACGCCTTGGGATGCTTCGACCTCTTGCCGAAGCGCGTCTTCTTTCTCCTCCAAGGAGGCGCGCGCGGACAGCACCAGGTCGCGCTTGGACATCCAAGCTTGAGCGTCGACCAGCGCGAGCCCTGGCAGGTCTATGGAGACCGCGAGCTCTTGCCACTCTCGGTCGAACGCTGCCAGTTCGCCCTCCTTACGGTCCTTCGCCTGGGCAGCAGCTAATGCATCCGCCGCCGCCCGCTCCACCCGCTGCCTGAGGCTCTGCAGCTCGGCCGCATCGGTTGTTGAACCCAGCTGTGTGTCGACGAGCTCGTCTGCCAGGTCGATGGCCACATCCAGGCCGGCTGCGCCGGATGCGATGGGGGTAGTTCCGTCCTTGATGGACTGCCACTCGTCATCTCGCTTCTGCCGCGCAGCGCGCACATCGGCACCGGTAACGATGTGGCGAGCCTCGGAGAACTGCTTGACCTCAAGCTGCGCACCGTCCAGTTCACGCTGAGCCTCCTCAACGCGGTCCGCTGCGGCGCTGAGTTCCGACTCCAGCCTTTGACGCTTCGCCACCAGGCCCGTCAACCGCTCAGGCGACGGGACAGACATCCGCTGCAGAGCTTCAGGCTCCCGTGCCCACTGTCCCAAGCCAGCCCGCGCAGCATCCAGCGCGCGCTGCGCGGCCGACACAGCCGACTTCAGTTTGGTCTGGGCCGCCGTGGTGTTCCGAAAGGCCTGAGCTTCCGAGAGAGCGCTGCGAAGGGCTGACGAGACCTCCGTGACAGCCATCCCTTTCAGCTCCTCCTCGGCCTCGTCCAGCTCGGCCTTCTTGTCATCGACGTTTTTCAACGTCGCAGTCTTGCTTTGCAGCAGGCCACTGTGTTCGCTGACGAGGCGCTGCACATCCCGCAGCTTCAACGGCGCCGGCAGCCGGGCACGCAACGCGGCCTCATCCTCCGAATCTGGCCATCCCAGCTCCACGGCGGCAGCCCGGGCCAACTCCAAGCTTCGCTCAACCTCCGCCTGCCTGGTTACCAACCCAGCGTAGTGGTTTCGAACGCTCTCGCCGGACGCCGCAAGGCCCTGGATGTCATCCCGTGCGGCAAGAATCTTCGCGTCGAAGACCACCTCGTCGCGCTGTTTCGTGAGGTTCTCGACGGCTTCTTCACGCAGCCGAAGCGTGGTCTCAGCCAGGGACAGCTCCCGCTCCCCAGAGCTGTGTGTCGCCGCCGCACCCGGCGGTAGCTCCAACACATCGCCCAGCTCCTCCAGCTCCGCGAGCCTTTGCTTCAGCTCCACGACTGTCGGAGCAAGCCGTCGCACTCGCTCCAACTTCAACCTGGCGACCTGTAGCGTGCCCTTGCGTTCCGTCGCTGCCGCGATCCGCGCCTCGACGTCGTCCAGAGCAGCCCGGGCGTCAGCCCAGCTTTTGGTGCGCACGGTCGCCGCCTTCAAGTCCTTGTTGGCTTGGTCGAGCTGGTCGCTGGCCAGGTAATAGACCCGACTGCTGGAATGTCGAGACGCCCAGAGCTTGTCGGCCTCTGCGAGTAGTCCATCCTTCACCTTCCCCAGTCCGGCAATGCCAGCCGCAGACTGAAACAGCACCTGGCTGACGTCCTTTGAGGCATCGAGGATCGCATCGCCACCAATGACCAGCTGGGTGTGGCTGAGCCCGAACATCGTCTCGAAGAAGCCGCGGTCCGTCTGCCCCATGAACGGCGCCAGCGCGTTGTCCGGCAGGGGAACGTCGGTTGCTGACCGCAACGTGTTCTTGTTCCCCTTCGTGCGAATGAACGAGAGGTGCTCGTCGCCTTCCGAGACCGTGGCAGCCAGTCGCAGGTCCGCTTGCGGGTGAATGAACGCCATCGAGGGATAGCGCGCTGGGAAGCCGAACAGCAAGTCGGCGATGGCACCGCGCATGGTCGACTTCCCCGCCTCGTTATGACCGATGACAAGGTGAAAGTCGTACTCGGCCTTGGGCAGCGAGATGTCGGTATCAGTGAACTTGCCGAAGCGGACTAGGTTGAGATTCTTGAGTCGCATGGCTCACTCCGCCTGAGCCAAGTGCGCCAGCAAGCCTGGTGCGACTTCGTCAATCAGTTCCTTCAGGTCGCCCTTGCGGATTTGCTCGATGAGTGGCACCAGCGGCTGCAGGTCCAACGGTGCCTTTGCCGCGAACGGCGCCAAGGCGGCCTGGAGCTGCGCGTTGAACTCAATGTCCGTGGCTGCCTCTTCGAGGATCGTCTGCAGGTCCGTGAAGGCGTCATTGCGCTCGTGAAGCTTCGCTGCGTCGACCAGGGGCTGGGTCTCGATGCGGACCTTCTCGAGCCAGAGCCGCTCGTTCCCGATGCCTGCAATCTGCGCGAGAACCTCGTGACGCAGCTGCGCCTCCAGCCCGAAAAGGTCGCCGTGGGCTTTCGACTTGCCCGTGATGGTGATCCGCGCTGCGCGAGGCACCTTGCCGTCGATGTCGAGGAGCGCCTCCAGTCCCCGCCCTGTCTTGCGCACTACCTCTTCAAGGGTGTCGCAGTCAGAGGCGTCCACTGTCAAGTGCTCCCAGCGCAGTACGTCGATGAAGATGCGCTCGACCGCTACATCTCCTTCGCCATCCACCGAGACCAGAACCGCTCCGCGCCGTCCTAGCTCTCGAACGTTGCGTCCCTGCAAGTTGCCCGGGAAGACCACCGTGGATGAGCCGGTCCACTGCTCAAACTCGTGCACATGGCCGAGCGCCCAGTATTGATAGCCCTTGGCGTGCAGCTCGTCGATGGTGCACGGCGCATAGTTGGGGTGGGACGCGTACCCTTCCAAGGCGGTGTGAAGGACACCGATGTTGAAGTACCCCGCCACCGGCGCTGGGTAGCCCGTGACCAGATTGGTTGTGATGTCGCGCTGCTTGAAACTCTGCCCGTGGAGAGCCACGGCCAAGCCGTCGACCTTGAGAGTCTCCGGCTTGTTGGCGCCGAAGGTGGATACGTTGTCGGGCAGCTCCAGCTTCTTCGTCATTTCGCTTTCGGCATCGTGGTTGCCGAACAGCAAGTAGACCGGGATGCCAGCACGCTTCAGGCGGCCCATCTCCTTGCAGAAAAAGATGCCGGTGTTGTAGTCACGCCAGCCTCCGTCGTACAGGTCTCCAGCGATGACCATGAAGTCCACAGCCTCCTCGATGGCACGGTCAACCAGCACCGTGAAGGCATCGCGCGTGGCGCTGCGAAGCTGCTCCGCCGGCGCATCCGGGTAGGCGGATAGCCCGTTCAGGGGGCTGTCCAGATGGATGTCCGCTGCGTGGATGAACTTCATCGCGCCCCTCCCTGGGCAAGCTTCTTTGGATGCGCCGAATTTCGTATGGATCGGGAATGTAGGCAAGTCCGCCCTACCCTAGCAATCGCGCAGACAGACGTCGTGCGAAGAGGTCGTGGGGGATATTGCAGCATGCAGTCGCTCGCGTCGGAGAGGTCCGGCGGATGCTGAAGAGGAGTTGCGCTGGCTTTGCAGGCGGCGCGCCGCTGGAGCGCGCCGCGCGGTGCCGTTACAGGCAGTCGCAAGCCGTTCTGGTCAACGCACCTTTGGCGTCGCCGTCACGCTGGCGTTTGCTGCGCTCGGGGCCGGAGTTGAACCGCTGGTCGGGCTCACCGAAGCGGTTGAGTCGCCGCGGGGGCAGCAGGGCCGGCTGGGGCGGTGGAGAAGCGAGCACGATGACCTGGAGGACCACGACGACGTGAGTCGGGGCGCGCGGATCGTGATGCTGGGTTGAAGAGGAGGCTGTAGCCGGAACGAGGAGTTCCAGGGTCGACGGGAACAGTTGGTGGACTGGGGTCAGGTCGCTCGTCGCGACGGTAGTTTCGTTGAACATAAATTGCCTTTAGTACAGAAAAAGTTGATGTGTTTCATGGGTTTAGAGCAGGCCTTTTGGCTTGCTTTTGATGTCAGCGAAAGAGCGGTTCGTGAGACGCGCAAATCGCTGGGCCGGCTTGCGATTCGAGCGACGCAATCGTCGGATCGGGCGGGCACACGTAGCATCCGAAGGGCGGGCATTCAACGAATGCAAGCACTGCGGGCATCGTTCACTGCGCCGCTACCGATGCGGTGAACGCGATACTGGGCTTGCTGCGAACAGGAGGCGGCAGGCCCATTGACGAAGATGTGGGCAATTGGGTTTGGGCGACCTGTTTCTTGCAGAACCTCCTCAGAGCTGGACGACCTAGTCAAGATGCTAGGCCGACGTCCCCCGGGTCCGGAAGCTGGGGCATTCGATGCCCTTGATTGAGTGGGGCTCCGCGGTTGACTGTTCGCCCCGCCCTGAGGAAGGCGCCCGCTCAGCTACCTGCTGCCAGGAAACCGGCGAGGTTTGTCGCTGTCGGCACGCCTCGGAGTAGCACCGTCTGGGGGCACAGATTTGCCAACCGCGGCCGCGTACGCGGCACCTTCAGGCAAAACGAGCGCTTCTCGATGGTAGGGAGGGGGCTCCAAGAATCGTGTAAGCTGTTGATTCATATAGCCCTTAGGGCAGCAACATGGCAATTCATGGTGCGCTCCTAACGCTATACAGGTGAGGTATCATTCCTGCCAGGGGTAGCTACCCCGCTTACGGAGAACATCGTGACCATCGCTGAACTTGAACAACGCGCCATCGCCCTGGGCGAACGGTTTGCCAGCTCGAACGAGCTAGGCGAAGCGCTGTTCGCTGCTCAGGCTGATTGTGCGAAGGACCTTCGTGGTACGGGTGGGACGAACTCGTCGACGGCACTGATCGAAAAGCTGTACGAGCAACCCTTTGCGTTGTCTCGCGCTTACGACGACTTCTAAGCCCTTAATCCTCTCGCCAAAGGCACGGTTCTCCGTGCCTTTTTTCTTGTCCGCTTCTCATGGCCACCTCCTCCCCCACCACCAGCCCGGGCACCTACCAACGGATGCTCGGGATGATCGCCAAGAACTTCTGCGATCCGAGCGACATCGTTCGCTGCTACAGCATGGTCTATCCGGACCGGGAAATCGACGACCCTGACATTGTCGGCATCACCTACTCACTCGAGGACCTGGTCATCTCGAACGTCGAGTCATATGCCGACCAAGTCCTGCTCAACAAGTCGAGTCCGTACTACCTGCTCAAGGACATGTGCCCCTTCATCGAAAAGTACCTGCGTACATTCGATGTCATCGCATACGGCCCTGACCTGATGAAGTACACGTTGGCTTTCGGAATGGGACTCGACAACTACACGCAGGACCGGGGCGAGCGCGCCATTGTGTCGAAAATCGTGCGCCTGCAGACCATTCGCCGCCTTCGTGCCGTCGCCGGACTCGCACGGGCCGACCTGGTGCCCCCTCCCGCTGTGATGGCCAGGAAGATTTTCAAGGTCTGGAACGATGACAAGCGCGAGGACCTTCTCGGTCACTACGGCACTTACATGACGTTCAAGACCTGGAGCCTGGGCTGACCTGGGCGCTTTGAACCGGCCCGGATTCGATTCAGGCCTGTTGCGGCCTCAACCCTCGGCTACATGAACAGCCGATACGGATAGACCTTGCCCGGCAGATCGGGCACGTTCGCTATCGTCCTGGCCAGCCGCTGTGAGTACCTGATGCTGACGGGCACCGGGTCGTATAGCGCATCGTTGTTCCAGTCCATCTTAGTCAGCGCTAGCGCCTCATGAGCGATGAGCTCCAGCGAGCCTTTGCCGGCATGCCTGGTGAGCTGCAAGGGCTTCGGAATGCTCTTCTTCCCCTGGTAATAGTCGCCCTTCGTGGACACCTCTGGCGCATTCCCGGCGACCCAAACCAGGGCTGAAGTGCCGGATCGAACCACCATCGTCCCGCGCGGCACTGGATAGCTGGACGGCTTGGCAGTCGGTGTTCTTCCGCCGGCGTCAATCAGCCAGACCCCGCGCCAGCACGACGCAGCGCCAACCTCGATGCATTCAATCTCAGGGACACCCGTCAAGGCATCGAAGGCCCCTTCGATTTCCTCCTGCTTGAACGCTGTGGTCTTGTGGATCACCAATCGTCTGGGCAGCGTCCCTCCGTTGCGGCTCTGGTAGAGCTCGAGGCTCCGCGCCAGAACCGCACGCATATCGTCGCGGCTTAGGAAAGGGTTGTGCCGGGCTTCGGCCACATCCTCCACGGGGTCGCGCGCCTCGAACGCAACGAACTGCATGCCACCGCCGTCCATATCGAACACCTGCGAGCAGCAGGTCACGTAGTGCGCATCGCGCGCATCGCCGCGAAGCGCATAGGCCAGGCCGATGTATGCCGTGCCCTCAGGCACACCCGCCAAGGGAGCGAGCTTCCACGGTGTGCCTGCAGCCTTCACATAAAGAGCCGTTGAGAGGCGCCACGCCATCGAGGCTGGATGGGCGAACGTGAACACACGGTCGTTCAACACCTGCGTTGGAATGTTGTACTTCGCACCCAATGCTTTGAGCGCGTCATGCGCATCGAAGAGCTTCGACCGCGTCGCCGCCGCCCAGGTATCGGGAAAGTGAACGAGCACGACGTCAAATTCGCTGCGCGCGCCGTCAAGCTGACGCAGTGCCGCGTCCATGGCCCAGAAAAGGCGCTGATAAACGTCCCCATCGCCTGGCAAGTCAGTCAGGCTGTCCGGCCACTTGATGTGGGCGGCGCCGACCTGAGCAGCCTTCAACGCGACTCTGTACAGCTTCTCGAACCCTGGGTAGGTCGGGACGTACTCGGCTCGGTCGGTTGGACGATGCTCTTTGAGGAGCGACTTCATGAGGTTGCCCCGCTGCCAGAATGACGCAGCCGGGCCCACCGTGGCGACGCGGATTTGGGCTGTGTACGCACCGAAGGACCCCTTGGAAAAGGGGCCGTAGTTCAGCAGGCCTCGCAGCGGATGAACGGAAGTCTGCTTCGGATCGGATGGCGAGAACGCAAGCAGCGGCTCGTCCAGCAGGTGAAACGGGGGCAGCAACGACGATGGGATGGTCATTACCGAGTCCTGTCGAAGTACGGGTGAGGATGACCAGGCCGGCTCCACGCAGTGACCTTGGAAACCGTGAAGACTGCATCCACCCCCTCCCCATCAGCTAAGCCGAAGGCGCGCAGGGTGCACATCTCCTCATCGCTTGCCGTCAGCAGCTTTGCCCAGGCATTGATGATGGCCCCCCACTGCTTGTTGTATTTAGTAGCCCAACGCTCTCTGCGCCAATCTCCTGCCGGATCACCGCCCTTTCGCTCGAACGGCAGCCCGAGCGCGTCCTGCTCACCAGCAGAGGTCTCGTTGGGAGCGGCCTGCTCGAAGTAATCGCGGGGAATGTCGACGAACGTATAGGGCTCGAAACCGCACCACCAACGGTCCTCGATCAGCTCCAGCTTCAAGTCGACACCCTCATGAAAAGGGAAGTCAAGCTTGGGAACATTTCCTATGAGGTTGCCTTCGTAGGCAGCACGTAGCTGTGCAAGGCTGAGCTCCCGCTCGCGAGCCTTTGAGGCGTCTTCCCCTTCGCGAGGTCCTGCGACCACCAAGGAATGGCCCACGCGCTTGTAGCGAGGCATCAGCGGGCGCTTTCTGGAGAGCGCCTTGGTCAGCGCTTCATAGAGCAGTCCCAACGCCCAGCTGTCTTGTATTGGATTGAGCTCCACCGTACCGGCCAACTGCCCTCCGACGGATGCGAGCGCAGCGACTACCTCCTCATCCTTGCCGAACACTGCCAACTCTCGACCAACGGCTGCGACGCGCGCCCTGCATTCGTTCGCTTTCAACAAAGCGCGAGCCTCTGGCGTCGACATCGCCTGAGAGAGCACGACTCTTCGCGCGACCCGCGGGAGGGAGTCGACCAGCAGAGCCGAGTAGCGCAAAACTGGAAAATCTTGGGCTTTGCCGGCAGGAAGATTCACACGCACCAACCGAGGTGCGGGCCGCCCCTTGTCAACGGCATCGAAAAGCACCTTCGGCAAGTCCACATGCTTCAAAACGTCGGAAGCAAGCTCATCGAAAGTCGGACATTCGACGATCTGGACATCCACGCCAGCATGATGCGCTGCGGTCAAGAACTCCGTCACTGCAGGGAGCAATTTCGAAGGCGTTCCGATGACCCAGTAGAGCCCGTTTGGAAACGGGGATGTGTACTTGAGGACTGCCGTCAGGGCCTGCATGACGGAGGCGTCGCGGCCGCTGTAACCGACGAAGACCAAACCGAAGCGCTTGCCAGCTTCGACGAGTACGTGCTCCATCGCGTCGTCTTGCTTTTCAAGTTCCGCCCAGGTGTTCTTCATCAGAGTCGACTGGTAGTCGCCGTGTAGCTTCGCAACGAGCGGCCAGTCGGACTCGTTCAAGCAGCGCATCGCGCGTTGGCCAGAGTCGATGGCGGCAACCGTTGGCTTGTGCTGGTCTGCGGGGGCAAGCAGCTGGTTCGCCGCCGAAGCAGCCTCTTCCATCAGAGGATCGAAGTTGGTGGTGAACACGCAGCCCACCTTGCCGGCGGCCATCATGGCGCCAAGCACCTTGTGCCCGTAGCAAGGTGTCCCGAGACTCACCTTGTCGGCGATGTACTGCCGGCGGTGGCGCTCCTGCGGATACACCATCTCGAAGGCCGCCGCGTACTCGTTGGGGTCTCCGTCAGGCGGCAGGATCGCCGTACGCCGGAAGAACTGGTCCATCCGGTCGATCCAGACCTGGTCTCCCGAGTCGATTTCGCGCTTGGAGATGTTTTCGTGCCTGGCAAAGATTTCGGTCTTGAAGTCCCGAATCATGGTGTAGCCGGTCGGGATACCTGAGGCTGCGGATGCCCCGGCACCCAGGAACCACGCTACGAGATTCGGTCGTAGGGCGAACGCGGTGGCGAACTCCCTCGCAGTCATCGTCGGGATCATTTGGCTCACAACACTCCCTTGTGTCCCAGGCGCCTCGCTCCGCACGCCGCCGGATTGGCACCTTGTGTGAAGCTTCAATATAGCGCGCCGTCGCCCTTGGCAGGACCGCATTGCCACTCAGCTAACCCCAGGGTCAACCGACTGGCGTGCGGTCGCTGCCCAGAGTCCAATGTGCTCTGCAGGGAGGCAACCAAGCATGGCCAAGAACGAACCCGACGACGACTGGGTTAAGGGACTCAAAGCTCACGTCGCGACATACTCCGTGGTCATCCTGAAGTTGACCGAGCACGAGTTGGACCGGCTCAAGGAAACGCGTGACGGCATGCGCCAGTTCTCGCTCGCTCGACTGCACGATGAAGCGAAAGGCATCAAGATGCCCTGCGTCTGCGTCTTCTTCGCTGAGAAGCCTCGCCTGTTTGGTGGCCAGGAAGACCCACCAGCAGCCTATGCCGCCATCTTCAAGAGCAAGGGAGCCGCGACAACGTTCGACTCAAGGTTGACGATCCGGCGCGGCGTCGAAATTCGGCCGAGCACGCCGCAAGGCCTCATCGAACTTTTCCAGGGCGACAGGTTTGAGCAGGACATCAAGAAGCGACTCAACACGCCAGGCACGCTCGTGCCACTGGGGCCGAAGGCGAGCGTAAAGCTCATGGACAGGCTCTTGGAAATCGAAACCAACCGCGGCCCTCTTCGTACGCTGGCAGGCGGCCTCACCAAGCCGGCGCCCGATTCCATTGAGGGTCTGCAACTGAACGCGCTCAAGATGGCCCTGCGAGCGTTTGGCCTGCCCGAAGACGCTCCTGCCTCGACCATGAACCTGGCAAGAGGCGCCAAGACCGGCCTGACCAGGCTGAACGTCCACGAGGACGGGGTCATAGAGCACGACGCTCGAACGGTCCAAGGCTACGAGTTCATCGGCAGCGACGTGCGCGGCCAAGCCACCTTCCGGAAGGGGCAGCAAACACTCGAGGTCTACACGGCCAATCGACGCAAGCTGGAAGAAGCGTTCGGGGTCGACCTCATCTACCTGAACCTCTTCCATCGAAGCGCGGTACTCGTGCAATACAAGATGCTTGAACCGAGGGGCGGCGGTGACGAGCCCTCCGACTGGGTCTACTGCGAGGACAAGCACCTGAAAAAGCAGCTCAAGACAATGCAGCTCTTCAAGTCCGCCGGCGGGACAGCCGATGGGTATCGGCTCAGCCGCGAGGCCTTCTACTTCAAGTTCGTGCGGCGCCGTGAGTCTGACAGCTCCACCAACGTGCTGCTCCCACTTGAGCACTTCGAGGAAATCCTTGCAGACAAGGCATTCCGGACTACCTCTGGAAATGTCCGCGTTGGCTACAAAGCGTTGGACGGTCGATATTTGCGCCAGACGGCGTTCATCGACCTGCTGCAGGCCGGATACATCGGCAGCGACGCATCCACGACAGAACACCTGCGCCAGCTCATAACGAGCGTCCTCTCAGGCGACGACTCGTTTGTCATCGCCGTGCAGCGCCTGACCCATCCGCTGGAGACGGAGAGCGACCATCGTCGTCGGAAGCGCGAATGGGACGTTGACGAGCCCGCTGGCTAGAAGGTAATCGCTGAGCGACCGGTGCCGACGCGGCCAAGGTGCCTGGCAGCAGCAGTGCCCGACCGGGGCCTCTCACGAACCAAGCCCTGCAACGATCCGCTGGCTCATGCTGAAGCCGAGCTGGACCGCGTTCTTGGTGCCCATGTCTGCGCGTCCGGCACACACATAGGTGTTCGCCGTCCGCAGGCAGCTCGATATAGCTGTTGCGGCCTCAGCGACCTCAGCTCGGTCGCAGTCCATGGCGATGGTCAGCCGAAGCACCTGGACGAGGCGATCCGCATCGGCAAGGTAGCCCCGCAATTGACGCTGCCAGGGCTTCGCTGCGGGCAGCGAAGTCAACAGCGCGCGGATCAACAAATCAAGGTCCTTGATGTGCTTCGCCGTCTCCTCGACTTGCGAGGCAAGCGGCTCAACGGACAGCTTTGGAGAGTGCATCTGGGCTGACTGCGCGCGCGGACAAGTCGAGGGGAGGGAAACGGGACATCCTCAGCTGGTCGTGCGATTTTTCACACGATTTGCCAATCGAGCTACGCAGATCACTAACTGATCCGTGGGATGGCATAACAGGAGGCAAGATTGAGGCTCTACAACAGCTGTAATTTGTAGCATGGCGGACATCCGGCACGCTTGGTGCCTTGAGCTAAACGACACATTTACTGCTCATCAGGCAAAGCGGGAATTCTTCGCCATGGAGCCGCGGCCCGAGAAGCTCAGCTTCTTCTGTGCCGACGAAAAATGCCGCAGCGCCAGACCGGGTGGCACCCGGGTCACCTGTGTGAACTACACGCGCCTGCCCTCGGAGGAGGCGCAGTCAATGGCCGTCCACTACAGGGAACTGGACAAGCACCAACCTGATTGCACGGCCTCCGGGCCAAAGGACGCCCCACGCCAGGTCGTCGGAGACGGCCACGCCCCAGGTGAGCGCACAGCCAAGACAAAGCGCAGTGACTCATTCCAGGTGTTTGATCCAGGTGCCGATGCTGAGCCTGCCTGGCGCCCAGGTACGCCGCGTCCAGTAGGCGGCGAGGGCAATCCTGCAGGACATGGTGGGGGCAATGGCGGCAAATCCAAAGCGGACCCAAGTTCAGAGGAGAGTGTCTCATCGACCCGCTTCGTCGAAGACCTCGCACCACTCCATTTCGACGCGCCACGAGACCCAGAGGCCAAGGAACTGCTCCAGCAGGCGATTTACGTCCGCGGCGTCGGCCGTGGACGCCTGGGTGACCTGTTCATGCCGGTCAGCAGAGCACTCGTCGGCTCGACGAACCAAATCTGGTTCGGCGGCGCCAAGTTCAAGAAGTATGGCAAGGGCTTTCGCCTCGAGTTCTACGACAAGGTCGAAGGCCTGACAGTGGTCACCTACGTGAGCCCCGACCAGGTGCGCGGCTACAGGTACCGCTCGATGCTCGAAGAGACCATCAGCGCTGCAGAAGGGTGCAGATACGTCAGGGCTTATGTCTGGGGCACGGTGACGCCGTCCGACAGGGAGGGCCAAGCATCACTCAATCCCGCTCGCCTTCAGCACCTTGCCATCATCCTCGGCCCACCTAAGGAAACGCCCCTGGACGACTGACCAGGAGTTCAGCGAGCTTCACGAGCAGGTAGTAAGCGTCGACGGAGTCGACCAGCTCACCAATCGCATCATGGATGCTCCCTTCAGGCAATCGAGACCTGCCAGTTTCGACGAACGTCAGTGAGATGCTGTCGCTGACGCCGATGACATCGAACGCCCAGAGCTTGGAGCCGTGATACCTGTAGGGCCACCACTTCACCTGCGGCCTGTGGCCGGTGACGGCGAGCACCCGATCTGCGAGCAAGTCAAGCTGGTCTGAAACCTCGTGCAGGACCGAAGGCGTTGCGTCGGGCCCGCAGGCAACGGCGTAAGGATGAATGGAAGGCATTGCCTGTATAGAGCTAATGCTGCTTCATGACCAGAGAGGATCGCCTCGACAGATGCGATCCAACCCAACGCGGCTGCGACGGCGGCATGATGCTCATCCTGCTCGACGGCTCACATCGCAAGGAAACACATGGTCATCGCTGAAGCGTTCTTCGACGAAAGCGGCACCAACGACGACGCCAAGAACTTGTGCCTCGGAGGCTATGTCTTCGAAGGGGAGGCGTCGGCCGCGTTTGCTGCAGAGTGGACAGAGATGCTTCAGAGCTTCGGCCTGGAGTATTTCCACATGCGAGAGTTCCGCCAGGACGGCAAGGGCGTGTTCAAGCACCTGACCGTCGACCAGCGGAATGCGTCCCTCGACGAGGCAATCAAGATCATCGAGAAGCACGCGACCTGCGGATTCGCCTTTTCAATCGACAAGGAACACTTCGGGTACGTCGCCGAGGGCAGTCCCTGGACCCGGGAATACTCGTTCCTAGTCAATCAAACCTTCTATGGGATCGAGGAGTCGTTTCGCGGTCGCGACACAGGTTCGGTGAACTACGTGTTCGAAAACGGGGCCGAGGGATGGGGTGAAGCAGAGAAGGTGTTCAAGGAGGCAAAGAGGAGCCCGGAGCTAGAAACGAAGTACCGCTTGGGTGAGTTCCGTCGCGAAACCAAGCAGGGTGCCGTGCAGTTGCAGGCCGCAGACCTCCTCGTGTGGTCGACGCTACGGGAGCGGCGCCGAATTGATGAAGGCCAGAAGCTGGGGAAACACCCGGAATTCAAGCGCCTGGCGGGAGTGCACCTCCATGTGCACCATTGGGACGGCGAGGCAGGAGACATGATTCGTTGGGTGCGGCAGGAAGTTGGCAACGACCCGGTATTTCTGGAGTGGCTCCAACCCTTTGCCACCCCAAAGTTCTTGACTTGGCTGAAGGCTGGCGGCCCCGCCGCGGTGAACTACTTCAGAGACGTTTTCAGGAAGAGTCGTTAGCGGCAGACCGACACGGGATGCCCCCGACGTTCATGAGGCTCGTCGAGCCCCAGGCGCTTGAGGCTCGCGCAACGCCGGGCAACGTCAAATCAAGCCGCGCACCGGTCGGCGGTGCGAGACATGCGCGCCTCACAGTAGCTGTCCAGCGTCAGGTCAAGCCGCTGCTGGTCGCCCCAGTTGAACTTGGATACGCCCTAGCCGGTGGCGAACTTCACCCGAGGGTTGGCCTTCTGCTGGCGGACAGACTCGACCGCGACGATGAAGGCCTCCGCGGCCCATTGAGACGGCGCCACCTTGACGATGCTCACTGCTGAGAAGAAGCAAATCCAAGTTCGACTGGCTGACATAGACGCACCGGAGCTAGGCCAGCCTTTTGGCCAGGCCGCAAAGCGAGAGCTCTCGACCCTGTGCTTCAACCACAGCGCCAAGGTTCAAACGAGAGCTATCGACCAGTACGGCCGCACTGTCGGTGTCGTGTCTTGCGACGGAAGGGATGCTTCCCGGCTCATGGTTGAGCACGGCATGGCCTGGGCCTACCGAACCTACCTCAAGCGCCCAGAACTGCCGCCCCTCGAAGCCACAGCGTAGAGCTCCAGTACGGGAGCTGTGGGCTGCGCCGGCCGTGCCTCCTTGGGAGTACCGTCGGGCAGCGAAGGCGGCAGCGTTACAGGCCTCCGCGGTGCCGAGCGCGCCGGCGTCCAGTTCAGCCACCGCTAACGCAGGCCAGTCCTCAGCCACCGTGCACACAGGTCCTCGCGGCGGGAAGTACATCGTCAACGCTGCGGGCCACAAGGAGTACCTGACATCGCGCCACCACTGACGAAGCACAGTGGGGTGAGTCGCTGACGTTCACCCACACGTCGGCTCGCGCACGGAGGACATGCCGTTTGACGCCTAGACTCCCGAATGCAACATCAACTGGAGTCGCTGCATGGCAAAGTCCCTTTCCAAGATCATGGGTCAAATTGAGAAGCTGCAAAAGGAAGCAGCCACGATTCAGTCCACCGTCATTGCACGCATCAAGCGTGAAATCGCGCAGCACGGACTGACGAGCGAACACCTGTTTGGATCGGCCGATAGCACTTTCGTTGGAAACGGTCGTGCAGCACCGACCAAGACGGCGAAGGCCAAAACGAGCGGTGCGGCCAAGCCGCCGAAGTTCGCTGACGACAAGGGCAATTCCTGGCACGGGATCGGCAAGCGTCCGAACTGGATTCATGAAGCGCTTGCCGCAGGGCGCTCGCTGGAGGACTTCCTCGTGGGAAGCAAGAAGGCCAGCAGCAACGCCGCGGCTTCAGAAGCGACCTCGAGCGTGGCTGTGAAGCGAAATACCCGAGCAGTGGCCAAGGCTGCGAAGAAGCCGAGGGCGGCCAAAAAGCCTTTGGCGGCGAAGAAGTCCCCGGCGGCAAAGACTGCCGTGGCCAAGAAGGCACCTGCGAAGAAGGCTGCCAAGGCGGCTGGCGCCGCGAAGCCCGCACCCAAGGTGCCGGCCAAGAAGGCAGTCAAGGCGAGTGCGGCTCCGAAGAAGGCTCCTGCCAAGAAGAGCGCTCCGGCGAAGGCCGCCGCTACCGAGGCAGTTGCTGCGCAGGCTGCAAGCTGACGCACCTCGGGCCCTGACCGTCCTTCCAAGGCTGGCATGCACACGTTTCGGACGGACCTAGTCGGCCTGGGGATAGTCAGCACATCTTGAGCCCACCATGAGCACCTTGGTGAAGCCCCTTCCGAAGGGAACCTACGTTCTCCGCTGCAAAGAGAAAAACTTGTTCTCAGCAGCGGCGAACGGGCATTCCGCGATCTGGCCCGAAGCCCGGGCCGTTTGTGATGGCGAGTGTGTGCGTGTCTTACGCGACGGCAAAGCGGTCTACGCCTGCAACGCAACGTACGCAGCGCTCAATTTCGGCGTGACGCCGGACCCACAGACGGGTGCTTGAGAGCCGGCGGTTGCTGGCCGTAGACGGGCTGCCCTTCACAGCCCGAGGGGGCGCGGACCTCCGCCACGACATAACACCACCAGCACCGACCTTGGAGGCAGCTTCATGGCGTGCTCGTCGACGTTCCGATGACTCCCTGCATCGTCGGGCTGGCCGGCGTAGTGAGCCGAGAAAGCCGCTCCCTGGCCACAAGGCCTCGCCTCAAGACTGCACCTTGGTCACACAGAGCCGGCTGGGGCTCGCGTGACAGCGGCTCCTCCATTGGATCGCCAGATGGTGCCGCACAGCGCCTAATTGGTGTGGCGGGCAGTTTCGCTGCCCTCATGACACAAAACGAGACTGCACGCAACAGTTCACGCACTCCGGCGCGGCAATTACCTAATGGCCCCCTGTATATAACAAAACGGCCCCTGCGAAACCCAAAGTCTGTTTCGAATACTTCAAGTCCGCGAAGCGCGCCGGAAATATAACTTTAATCCCTGATATTGCACGCGAGCAGCTTCACAAAGCGTTGCGTGAAACTGATATTGCACGCACGTAGCTTCACAAAAGCGTGGCGTGAAGGCCGAAAAATTTTTGGCTTGCATTCGAGCCACGAGTCCGACAAAACTCGACAGAGTCTGAGATTTTCAGAGAATTTCCGCTTTAGGCTGGAGTTATGCGTCGAGAGCCGCTGATCGCAGAGTTGAAGGACAAATATGGCCCCTTGCTGGGGCCGAGCGTCTTGGCGTCAATGCTGTACTTCAAGAACTACGACAGCTGTGAGCGCGCACTTCGCTCTGGGGCGCTAGATGTGCCGGCGTTTCGCCTGCCAGGGCGGCCAGGCCACTTCGTTTTCACCGAGGAGTTCGTCGACTGGCTCCTCGCGTCCAGACGGGGCAATCCACACCCACCTGAAATGCCAGCTGGCCAGCTGGAGGAGGAGGCTCATCCCTGAGTAAAACCAACTGCTGAATGAAAACGGCCCCAGGGGTGCAAGCCTGGGGCCGTAGTACCGGGGATTCCCGGCTTTGGGTGCCATCCAACCCAGTCTACGCCCGCCTTTCCGGCGGCGTCAATCCCCGTTCGTCAATTTTTCGCCGACCCGATGGGTTGCGAGGGATAAACATGCGGACGACGAAGAGATTTACTGGCCAGGTGCTACGCAGATTCGTGCGGCAGGGCCGTGGACAGGGTACTTTAAAACTGTACAAACCGTGGCATCTG
>APMI01001256.1_pt1 | contig 38518 bp, 26 predicted proteins | sample 667938 | NCBI WGS metagenome assembly APMI01 (sample SAMN01084076, study PRJNA167559) | wastewater metagenome | biome: Wastewater | place: Denmark: Ejby Moelle, Odense | collected 2011-11-28
TTAAAACCGAAGTAAAGCTGAAGGCCTGGAAGCGTGATAAATTCCAGGTTTATAAATGTCGCCCGGTCATCAGGCACAATTCGATCAGTGGCTCAACTACGAAGTTGTTGATTATTACCTTCCTTCAAAAAGTATACGTAGATCTAAAAGGAAGCCCGTATGAAGGATATTTTCAAAATGACCAATATGATTTTAGAGGCGGATCAACACTGATTATCGATCTGTCAAACTTCAAGATACTGTACGTAATACGAAAAGGTATTACAAGTGCTGAGAGACTAAAAGCGCATTTGGCATACGCCCTGAACCGCTCCAATGAGGAAGAAAATGCTGCACTGCTGATGCAGGATAGTGAACCTTTTGCTGCACTTCATATTCATTAAACATAAACAATAACATCATGAATACAGAGGTTAAAATACACATGTACAACCAGAACAACCTTGGCGATTGCTTTCTTTTGCAATTTAACCAGGGTGCTGATACTTCTTTCTTACTCATAGACTTTGGGAGTTATGAAAATGGTAACAAAACAAGAGAACTTGAAATTGCAAACAGTATAAAGAAAATAGTAGGTGATAACCCATTGCGCATTGTTCTTACACACCAGCATAAAGATCATCTTTCGGGATTTATATCGGCTTCTACCGTGTTTGACCAAATGAAGATTGCAGAATTATGGCTATCGTATCTTGATGATCCAAACGGGAAGGAGGCAGAATCAGTCCGGGATTTGATGAAAAAATTTTGGCTTAAGAATGAGGAAACAAAAAAGTTGGTTCGTAAGAAATTCAAATCTGTTTCGAGCGTTAAAAAAATGCTGGATGCAAAGGACAATATTGACTTATTTGCTGAAACGCAAACTGGCGGAAACGCCTACACAAACCTTTTGAGGTGGACAAAAAAACGAAAATTCCTCTTGCCTGGAAGCACTTTTGACATGCCGGGGCTTTCAGGTAAGGGCGTAAAAATTTATGTTTTAGGACCACCGCTTGATGATACGCTTCTAAAAAAAATGAACCCTTCAAAGGATGAAGCAGTTCATGGGTTAAATGCAACCATCAGCCTGTTAAACCTCGATACGTCCTCGCAGTTAATGGCAGATGCATTGAATGCACTATCACCCGAAATTGCTACCACAGCAGGAGTAGAAAATTTTCCTTTTAGTAAAGCTTTCAGTACGCCTTTAAAAGAAGACCATCCAATGAAAAGTCTTTATCATAAGGAATCCTGGCGAAAAGTAGACCACGAATGGCTTGCCGAGATCGGGCGTACATCGCTGCATATGGATAATCTTACAAACAACAGCAGCCTCGTTCTGGCTTTTGAGCTGGTAGAATCTGGCAAGGTGCTGCTTTTTGCCGCAGATGCGCAAATAGGAAACTGGAAGAGCTGGTTCGACATCAAATTCAAAGACAGCGAAACAACCAGCCGTGATCTCCTGTCCCGTACAGTTGTTTATAAAGCGGGTCACCATAGCAGTCATAATGCTACCCTTTCCGAAGGTCTTGAACTGATGAACACAGAAGAATTGGTAATCCTGATCCCGGTAAACGAAAAGGTAAGTACCGCTCGAAATTTCGCAATGTTAAAGCCAGGTATGCTGTTAGGGTACAACCGTAAAGCTGAAGGACGGGTATTAAGATCTGATACCATCTATCACCAGCCCAAATCGGTTAAGCAATTCAAATTCCCTTTCAAGAAAAAGCCTGGTGATTTTAAGCCAAAAATTGAGATTGAAAAAGATAAGACTAAAACAAATCATCTATACATTGCTTATACGGTAACAGGATAGCGACTTGTTTTTATGATACTCCCATCTATATTTATTAACAGGATGCCTGTATATTTTAAAGGGCTCATTCACCAATGAGCCCCTTTTTTGCCATACGAAACATGCCAAAAGGACTATGGGTTTAGGTGAATTCACTTGATTTAACGCAAAGCTTAAAACCAGCGATGAATAATTTTTACTATTTCAAATACCGCTGGCATTTTTTCCAATAGCTAAAAAAAGAGGAGTAATAACCTGTCACGTTTGGAAACATCCATTCCCTTTCATCTTTCCCACCGGGGTAATAATTAAAAGCCGGATGCTCTTTTGAGATAAAAGCGCTGTCTGCAAGCTCACTTTCTCTATATAAGGATTCTAAGGTAGAAACCTCGCCGCAATAGACCTGTATCCCTTCAATGTTCTTTGACAGGTTCATAATAAAAGCTATCACTTTTTCACTGACCGGGTATCTGGTGAAATGGGAAGGTTCTAATAATAACACCCGGTTCACATCTTCACTTTTTCTCCATAACGGGTCAATGTTGTAAGCATTGTAAAGCAGAGTTGTTTTTGTGATATCGATAGTCGGCATTTCTGTTACTGGTAGTGTTGTTGGCAACTGGAAAGTCCCGGTGGGTTTTAATACCTCCGGCACGGGCATTAAAGGGATTTCTTCATAAGGAATATCTAAAAAGGTATCCTGCTGATTGCTATGTGTATATTTATTGATGTTCTCCTGGTTGCAATAATATTTTTTTGAGGAAAAAGCACCGGCTACCCATTGCCAACTGCAGTTGTTGCTGGCGATATCGCCATCGAGTAAATGATAGTACAGCCATTTTGAAGGTTGCAGCCAGTGTGCTTTGGCAATGTTGCAGGCGATAGAAGCTACATACATTCTTGTATGATTGTGCATGTAACCGCTGCTGTATAGTTTATTTACCTGTTCATCAATGGCCGTAATACCTGTTGCCGCATTTTCTATGGCCGTTATCATTTGATGATGCAGGGTATCGGGCTGGGGCTGTTTTAAATCCTGCCAGATCGAATCTTTTTTTGCCTGCCAGGTTCGCTGGTAGTATTCACGCCAGGCCAATTCCTGCAAAAACTTTTCTATCTCATAAGATTTGTAGCCTTTTTCCATCACTGCTTCCTGTACCTGCTTTGTACTGATCACGCCTCTTGAAATATAGGGGGATAAATAAGTAACAGCGCCATTGATGAAATTGCGTGTTTTGGCATACTGAACAGGATCAACGTGCCGGAGTTTTTCCAGGATCAACTGGTAGTTGGTAGTAAAATCAATTTCACCAGTGGCGTTAAGATCACCAAATAAAGTTTGCATCATTTTCGCTTGCTGATTTTGTTATGTGTGATTGCCTTTTGCATACTGCACTTAAAGCGGGTGAGCTTTTCACTCCGTAGTGCAGCATGTTTGGTGGTTCTGCCATTGGTTCTTTTGCGCCACATTTTAAAACTGCTGGCTTTCATTTCCCTGCGCATCAATGCGATCACCTCTTTTTCTTTTAAGCCAAACTGTATTTCGATGGCTTCAAAACTGGTTCGGTCTTCCCAGCCCATTTCTATGATGCGATCAATGTCTGTTGCACTAAATTTCGTTGTTGCTGGCATGTAGGGTGGTTTTATTGTTCCGGCAGCGGTCGCTGCAGTATTTTACTTCGGCCCAAACTTTGGCCCACTTTTTACGATAACTGAACGGCCTGTTGCAGGTTAGGCAAATTTTGGTGGGTAGATTCTCTTTTTTTATGGTCTTCATTTGTGTAGCTGGCTGTCTAAGTGTTGTAAAAACTGTGAAGCATTTTTCAAATGCAGTTGTTGCTTTTCCGGCGCCATCTTATCAAAAGTGTTTACGAGCATCCCTAACCGTGGGTTCTTTAAAAAGAAACTGCGGTGTTCATGCATAAACCGCCAGAATAATCCATCCCAAACCTGCTGCCAATCGCCTTTTTCATAGTCACTCATCTTCATTAAATAGTTACTGCCGCTGATATAAGGCTTGGTGGTCATCAGCCCGCCGTCTGCAAATTGCGTCATCCCGTAAACATTGGGCACCATCACCCAATCGTAGGCATCTATGAATAGTTCCATGAACCAGCGATACACTTCATTGGGATCAAATTCGCACAGCAACATAAAATTGCCAAGCACCATCAATCTTTCGATATGGTGACAATACCCGGTTTGCAATATCTTTTTAACGGTGATGTCAATGGGAGCAATGCCCGTTTCACCCTTCCAGAAGCCGGGAGGTATTTTCCTGTTGAATTTCCAGTAATTGGTAGTGCGCTGTTTGGTTCCTTCCCGTTCGTACACAATGTGTATGAATTCCCGCCAACCCATGATCTGGCGGATAAATCCTTCTACAGAGTTTAGGGGAATATTGTATTCTTTTGCGGCTGTTAAGGTGCGGTCGATGATCTGTTGCGGTTGCAGCAGCCCGATGTTCAGCATTGGCGTTAGTACCGAATGATGCAATACTGTTTCTTTGGCTACGATGGCATCTTCATAAATACCAAATTTTTCAAAACGGGTCTTCAAAAAATCATCCAGCCATTTTTCCGCGTCGGCAAAGCTTACAACAAATAAACAACGGCTGTTTACAGCGCCGTAGTTGTTGGGAAAATATTCCTGCACATATTGTCTGGCTTCTTGTATATACCTGTTCTCAGCGGGTATTGTAAGCGCAGGCGGCTGTACATTTTTGGGAAAACGCTGCCTGTTGTCTGCATCAAAGCTCCATTTACCACCTGTTGGTTGTCCATCTTTTTCCAGCAGGATATTTCGTTGTTTGCGTTGCCAGGTATAAAAATCGGTTTGAAAATAGCTTTTCTTTTTACTGAAATATTCAGCAAGGTTTTGGGGATTGTTTAAAAAGCCCGGACTATCGTGTATATATAGGGTTGTGGCACTGGCATCACAAGCCGCTTGTATCCTTTTCAGTAGCCAGTTATCGGCCACCGCCGCAATATGAATCTCGTTTATTTGCTGCTTTGCAAGACTTGCTACCAGTTGCCTGCAATCATTTTCGTTAGCGCCGGATTCAATATAGTGAACCGTATAGTTGTTTTGAAGCAGCCACTCCTCATAAAATTTCATACTGGCCCGGTGCAATATTAATTTTTGCCGGTGAAAATGATATTGCCTGTAAAACAGCCATTCTTCCACTAAATGAACCTGCCGGCTTTGTTGTAATGCCGGGTGGTTGTGGAATAGTTGATGAGGAAAAATAATGGTAACTGCATTAGGCATGACAGGTTAAACAATAGGGTGGTATTTATGTTCAGGAATGTTTATCTTGCTTTCAACTTATTTGTACGATCGTCTAAAAATCCCCCGGCGAAAAAAAAGAACCCTTCAGCAGTTGTAATTTCAACAGGTTCCCTTACCTTTGCGGCCCCAAATAGTTCTTTAGGAATTTATTGTATTGGGAGCCAATGCTACAATTGCAAAGGCGCTATCACCAAAAAAATGTAACACATGGCAAAAGAGATCACTGGCTATGTTAAGCTCCAATGTAAAGGAGGACAAGCCAATCCAGCACCCCCAATCGGGCCGGCACTGGGTTCTAAAGGTATCAATATCATGGAGTTCTGTAAGCAATTCAATGCCAGGACCCAGGATAAACAAGGGAAAGTTCTTCCCGTTTTAATCACTGTTTTTTCCGACAAATCTTTTGAGTTTGTAATTAAAACTCCCCCTGCTGCTGTTCAGTTAATGGATGCTGCCAAAATCAAAGGTGGAAGTAAAGAGCCTAACCGCCAGAAAGTTGGTAAGGTTACCTGGGCTCAGGTGGAAGAAATTGCCAAAGACAAAATGCCTGACCTGAATGCATTTACCCTCAACAGTGCTATGAGCATGGTTGCCGGAACTGCAAGAAGTATGGGCCTTACTGTTGATGGAAAAGCTCCATGGGAAAATTAATTATTATCACCTCAAAAATTTTTAGACAATGATCACTAAAAAAAGAAAGTTAGCAAACGCTAAGGTTGATAGTAATAAAGCTTACACCTTAAAAGAAGCTTCTGCCTTAGTAAAAGAAATAAACGTTACCAAATTCGACAGTTCTGTTGATTTGCATATCAAATTGGGAGTAGATCCTAAAAAAGCTGACCAGGCGATCCGTGGTACGGTTTCGTTACCACACGGTACCGGTAAAACAAAGAAAGTACTGGTACTTTGCACACCTGATAAGGAAGAAGCTGCAAAAGGCGCCGGCGCTGATTTTGTAGGTCTGGATGAGTTCATCACCAAAATTGAAGGTGGCTGGACGGATGTTGATGTAATCATTGCAACACCATCTGTAATGCCTAAGATCGGTAAACTGGGTAAAGTATTAGGGCCACGTAACCTGATGCCGAATCCTAAAACCGGTACTGTTACCAACGATGTAGCGGCTGCAATCACCGAAGTAAAAGGTGGTAAGATCGCTTTTAAAGTTGATAAAGTAGGTATCATACATGCTTCAATCGGACGTGTAAGTTTCAGCGCAGAAAAAATCGCTGAAAACAGCCAGGAGCTGATCAATGCACTGGTGAAATTAAAACCATCTTCTTCTAAAGGTACCTATCTCAAAGGAGTGAGCATGGCCAGCACCATGAGCCCGGGCATTTTGATTGACACAAAATCAGTTTCAAACTAATTGATTTTGGTTTGTCACCCTGAGCTTGTCGAAGGGCGCAAAACAAAATCATACAAAATAATTTGTTATGACAAAACAGGAAAAAAACGAGGTGATCGAAGTGCTGAAAGGCAAATTCAGCCAATACAACAACTTCTACATCACCGATACAGAAAGCTTAACTGTAGCACAGGTAAGCGATTTACGCAGGCACTGTTTCAATAAGCAGGTAGAGATGAAAGTGGCTAAGAACACTTTGATCCGCAAAGCCCTGGAAGGCATTGACGCAGAAAAATATACCGGTGTATATGATTCACTGCATAAAGTAACTGCTTTATTGTTCAGCGAAAACCCTAAAGAACCAGCGTTGATTTTAGCGGGTTTCCGTAAGGCAAGCAAAGGTGAAAAACCTGAATTGAAAGCAGCATTCATCAACGGCGATGTATTTGTAGGCGACAACCAGTTGGTTGCACTTACCAAGATCAAGACCAAAAATGAATTGATCGGCGAGATCATTGGATTGCTGAACTCTCCGATACAGCGTGTATTGGGTGCTTTGCAAAACAAAGATGCAGCCAGTGGTAAGGCAGCAGAAGCAGTAGCTGAGGTTGCAGCGCCAGTTGCAGAAGCAGCTCCGGCAGTAGAAGCAGCAGCACCAGTTGCAGAAGCTCCTGCAGCTCCGGCCGCCGAAGCTCCAGCCGCTGACGCACCTGCAGCTGAATAATTTTAGATCATTTTTTGATTTATAACATAACCCGGCCGGATGGTTCAAACAAAAGGCAAGAAACAATTTTTTTAAAACTCCGCCGGAGTGTAAACAATGAAGGCGGGAAAAATTAAACATTATGGCAGACGTAAAAGTATTAGCTGAAAATTTAGTAAGCTTAACAGTTAAAGAAGTACAGGAATTAGCAGATTTCCTGAAATCAGAGTACGGTATTGAACCAGCTGCTGCTGCAGTGGTTGTAAGTGGCGGTGATGCACCTGCTGCTGTTGAAGAAAAAACTTCTTTCAATGTAATTTTGAAAGCAGGTGGTGCTAACAAATTAGCGGTTGTTAAGATCGTTAAAGAATTGACTGGCTTAGGCTTGAAAGAAGCTAAAGACTTAGTTGATGGCGCTCCAAAACCAGTTAAAGAAGGCGTTGATAAAGCAACTGCTGAAGAACTGAAAACTAAATTGACTGAAGCTGGTGCTGAAGTTGAAATAGCTTAATTACCGAATAAACAGTTTTCAATAGAGCCGGAGATTTTTCTCCGGCTTTTTTATACCCGCTCGTCCAAAATTATTTCTGTTGTAATATTTTTTATCAATATTTACAGATTAAACAAATTCTATAAAATTTTTAGCATGAAGATCTCCAGTTATTTTATTCCGTTATCGCTGCTGGCTGTTTTTTCCACAGCCTGTAACAGCAGTGAAAAAAAACAACCGGCCGAAAGAACATCTTTTTTTGACAAAGCAGGGATTGACTCCACCGTTCGTCCACAGGACAATTTTTTCGGGTATGTGAACGGCACCTGGATGAAAAATACCAGTATTCCTTCTGACCAGAGCGGGTGGGGAAGCTTTTATACCTTGTATGATGAGAACCAAAAGCACATCAAAGAAATACTGGAGAATGCCGCAGCATCAGGCGCCTCCAAAGGCAGCCCGGAGCAAAAATTAGGCGACTACTATGCCAGCGGCATGGATACAGCAGCCATTGAAAAACTTGGCGCTGCACCATTAAAACCCGGTCTTGCCAAAATTGACGCCATTAAAGACTACAAAGAATTGATGGCATACATTGCCCAGTCCAATGCAGAAGGCGATGATGATGGTTTGATCGCCGGGTACGTTGGTGCCGATGAAAAAAACAGCGCCGTAAATATTCTCAGTTTTGTTCAATCCGGTATTTCATTGCCGGAGAAAGACTACTACACCCGGCAGGACAGTGCTGCCAAAGCTGCCAGGGCCGGCCTGTTGAAATATGCCGCTGCCCTGTTCCTGCTAACCGGTGATGACCAGCTCAAAGCGGATAAAAATGCAGCCACCGTGCTGGCACTTGAAACAGAACTGGCAAAATGGAACCGTACGCCTGTTGAGCAACGGGATCCGCAGAAAAATTACAATAAGATAAGCGTGGCAGATCTTGATAAACAATGTCCCAATATCAACTGGCCGCAGTTGTTGGGTAAGCTGAATGTAAAGATCGACAGCGTGAATGTTGGCCAGCCGGAGTATTATGCTGCACTGAGCAAATTATTACCCGAACAGCCCATCGATGTTTTTAAGACAAAGTTGAAATTTGAATACATCGCCAATCATGCTTCCTTATTAAGCAAAGCTTTTTTGGATGCACGCTTTGAATACAATAAAATATTCAGTGGCAAACAAAAAGATGATCCCCGCTGGAAGAAGATCGTAAGCAGGGTTGATGCCGGCCTGGGAGAATTGCTTGGACAGGTATATGTAAAAAAATATTTTACCGAAGTTGCCAAACAGCGGATGGATGAACTGGTGAACAACCTGCAAAAAGCTTTCGAGGTAAGGATAAAAAAACTGGACTGGATGAGTGACAGTACCCGTGAGAGAGCGCTGGTTAAATTGAACAGCTTTCTTAAAAAGATCGGCTATCCATCCAAATGGAAAAACTTTGACGATGTAGTGATCAGCAAGGGTGATTTTTTTGCCAATGCAAAAAGTGTACAGGCACACCAGCAAAAAGAAAGTACAGCCAAGATCGGTAAGCCGGTGGATCGTACAGAATGGATGATGAGCCCCCCCACTGTAAATGCCTACTACAATCCCACGAATAACGAGATCGTGTTTCCGGCAGGTATCCTGCAATTTCCTTTCTTTGATGTAAATGCCGATGATGCCATCAACTATGGTGCAATTGGCATGGTGATCGGGCATGAAATGACGCATGGTTTTGATGACCAGGGCAGCCAGTATGACGAAAAAGGAAATATGCAGAACTGGTGGAGTGCAGCCGATGCAGCCAAATTCAAAGCAAAAACAGGCGGAGTTGTAAAACAGTACAATGCATTTACAGTACTCGATTCGCTCCATGTGAATGGGGAACTTACGCTGGGAGAGAACCTGGCAGATATCGGCGGATTGGCCATTGCCTATGATGCCTTCAAAATGACCAAACAGGGCCAGGGAAATGAAAAGATCGATGGCTTTACGCCAGATCAACGTTTCTTTATTGGCTATGCCCAGGTTTGGCGCCTTAAAGACAGGGATGAGAACATGCGGGTGCGTATTGGCTCTGACCCTCATTCTCCAGAAGTGTACAGGGTGAATGGTCCGGCCATGAACTTTGATCCTTTTTACAAAGCGTTCGATGTAAAAGAGGGCGATAAAATGTACCTAAAACCTGAAAACCGGGCCAGGATCTGGTAAAAGCAGGGAATTCAATGCAAGGTGCATTTCCTTTTTTTCAGACTGACAGTATAAAAAAATCCCCCGTTTTACCGGGGGATTTTTTTCGAAACTATAAGTAAACCTTATAATTAATTTCTAATGAGCCTTTGTGTAAGGCTTTCATTATTACTGCCTGTAACTTTTACTGCATAAATGCCTTTCGGAAGAAATGTATTGAGCGTAAAAGTTGATTGATTTGTTTTTTGTGCCAGCACTGTTGCTCCCTGCGCATTGATCAGTTCTAAAGCGGCAGGCAAAAATTTTGCCGGGATCGAAACATTGAACTCGCCGGATGCAGGGTTGGGGTAAACGCTGAATCCAAACTGGTTATCGTTTTTCACCAATACTGTTTCAGAATAAAGAGTATTACCCGACACTTCTGTCACTTTAATCCTGTAAAAAACTGCTCCTTTGCCGGCAACATCATTGTAGGAATAATGGTTTACCGGTAACTGGGTTCCTTTGATCGTAGCCAGGTCTGTAAAAATTCTTCCGTCACTGCTTTTCTGCACAGTATATTTTACGGTGCCTGTTTCTGAAGAAGCGGTCCATTTAAGTACAGAACTGTTGTTGGCCAGGGTTCCGGTAAAGTTGGTCAATTTTACCGGTACTACACCAATGGTGGCAATTACACAACCACCGGAAGCGCCCACAATTGCAGAAGCATACACCAGGGGCGTATTGCAGGGAACGCAGGTAAAAGCATCGCCTGTACCGCCATTGCCAAGTGTTCCCGAGATCAATGCACTGGTTATAATTGTGAGTGGCGTACCACCATAAATGTTTACGATAACACCTTCCGGCCATCCTAACAGTAACACGCCGCAACCTGAAGGGCATTGGGGATAAAGACTTTGGTAAGCAAAGGCGCCCGGAGGACATTGGGCTTTTACAGTAGTCTGGTTCAGCGCTACTACAAATAACATGAGTAATAAAAGCTTTTTCATGATTGTTTGGATTTGTTTTACTCTTCTTACAGGCACCTGCCGCTCATCGTTTAAGACTTAAAAACTACAGGCAGCGGTCAATGCTGTAAAAGAAGAACCTCTTGTAACACTTATTAACGTAACAATACTCAGTATAATTGTGTAGAGATTTATTTTATGCCGGGTTTTAACGTATTGAGCATCAAACTGGCCTTTTTGCGGTTAAAAACGAAAATTTTTTCGGAGGGAAAGTTAAAAAAGGAGCGTTGTGCAGAACCGGTGGAAAAGAATAACTGCATAATGGTGCCTGAAAAGCAACCAGTTAGGCATATTTCGCCCATTTAATCAAAAATCAAACCAAAACCTTAAAATTTCAATTGAAGTTATTCAATTTATAAATAATTATCCCTACCTTTGCAATCCTTTAATTTCGGCTTGGTGCATTTAGCTGTATCCGGCTGTGAATTAAACCCCTTCTCAGCTATAAAACGTTTTATAACAAATATGTCTGTAACAAAAACACCCGCCGCTCAGCGTATCAATTTTGGAAAAGTTGAACTCTTGGCGGAAACTCCCGATTTGCTCGGTATCCAGATCCAGTCGTTTAAAGATTTTTTCCAGTTAGAAACTACGCCTGATAAGCGTAATAACGAAGGTTTATTCCGTGTATTTAAGGAAAACTTTCCTATTACTGATACCAGGAACATTTTCGTACTGGAATTCTTAGACTACTTCGTTGATCCACCCCGTTACACCATCGATGAGTGTATCGAAAGGGGATTGACCTATGCGGTACCGTTAAAAGCTAAACTCAGGTTGAGCTGTAATGATGAAGAGCATGTGGATTTCCAGACCATCGTACAGGACGTGTTTCTTGGAAACATCCCTTACATGACCCCACGTGGTACTTTTGTAATTAACGGTGCAGAAAGGGTTGTGGTGAGCCAGCTTCACCGTTCACCCGGTGTATTTTTTGGGCAGTCTGTTCACCCGAACGGCACCAAGATCTACTCTGCAAGGGTGATTCCTTTTAAAGGTGCCTGGATGGAGTTCGCAACAGACATCAACAATGTAATGTATGCTTACATCGACCGTAAGAAAAAATTCCCTGTAACTACCCTGTTGCGTTCTATCGGCTTTGAAACGGATAAGGACATCCTGGAATTATTCGGAATGGCTGATGAAGTGAAGGTTGATAAAAAACACCTGGAAAAATTTGTTGGTAAACGCCTTGCTGCACGTGTACTCCGTACCTGGGTAGAAGACTTTGTGGATGAGGATACCGGTGAAGTGGTGAGCATTGAACGTAATGAGATTGTTTTGGAGCGTGACACGGTTCTTGACCAGAGCAATATCGAAATGATTGCTGACATGGATGTGAAGAGTGTGTTTATACAAAAAGAAGAAGTAAGTGGTGATTACGCTATCATTTACAACACGTTAAATAAAGATACTTCAAACAGTGAACTGGAAGCTGTTCAGCATATCTATCGCCAGTTGCGTGGTGCTGATGCTCCTGATAACGAAACTGCCCGTGGTATCATCGACAAATTGTTCTTTAGCGACAAGCGTTATGACCTGGGTGAAGTAGGCCGTTATAAAATTAACCGCCGTCTTGGTTTGAATTTCCCGATCGAGAAAAAAGTATTGACTAAAGATGATATCATCGCCATCATCAAAACCCTGGTACAATTAACCAATGGTAAAAGTGAAGTAGATGATATTGATCACTTAAGTAACCGTCGTGTTCGTACTGTAGGTGAGCAGTTATACGCCCAGTTTGGTGTAGGTCTGGCACGTATGGCCCGTACGATCCGTGAAAGGATGAATGTACGTGACAACGAGGTATTTACCCCGGTTGACCTGATAAATGCAAGAACCCTGTCATCTGTGATCAATTCCTTCTTTGGTACATCACAGTTGTCGCAGTTCCTGGATCAAACCAATCCATTGTCTGAAATTACTCACAAACGTCGTATCTCAGCGCTCGGACCCGGCGGTCTAAGCAGGGAAAGAGCAGGCTTTGAGGTTCGTGACGTTCACTATTCTCACTATGGCCGTTTGTGTACCATCGAAACACCGGAAGGTCCAAACATTGGTTTGATATCTACACTTTGTGTACATGCCAAGATCAATGAAATGGGCTTCATCGAAACGCCTTATCATAAAGTAACTGATGGAAGGGCTGATCTTAAAAAGATCACATTCTTAAGTGCTGAAGAAGAAGATACCGCTAAGATTGCCCAGGCAAACATCCCGATGGATGAAAAAGGCAATTTTGTTGAAGATAAGATCAAGAGCCGTCAGACAGGTGATTTCCCGATTTTAGATAAAGGCGAAGTTGAGTTCATGGACGTTGCTCCAAACCAGATTGTTGGTTTGAGTGCTTCAATGATTCCTTTCCTTGAGCATGATGATGCTAACCGTGCGTTGATGGGATCGAACATGCAACGCCAGGCTGTACCGTTGATCCGTTTGGATCCACCAATTGTTGGTACCGGCCTGGAAGGTAAAGCTGCCCGTGATGCAAGGATCCAGTTGCATGCAGAAGGAAACGGTGTGGTTGAATACGTAGATGCCAATGAAATCCATGTTCGCTACAACAGGAGCGAAATGCAGCAGTTGGTAAGCTTTGAAGATGATTTGAAAATATACAAGATCACCAAGTTTATCCGCACCAACCAGGAAACCTGTATCAACCTTCGTCCTGCGGTTACAAAAGGACAGAAAGTGGTAGAAGGCGATTTCTTAACGGAAGGTTATGCTACCAAAGGTGGTGAACTGGCACTCGGCCGTAACCTGAAAGTGGCGTTCATGCCATGGAAAGGGTACAACTTCGAGGATGCGATCGTGATCTCAGAAAAAGTGGTAAAAGAAGATCTGTTTACGTCTATTCATATCAGTGAGTTTGAAACCGAGGTTCGTGATACCAAACTGGGTGAAGAAGAATTGACGCCGGATATTCCGAACGTAAGTGAAGAAGCTACCAAAGATCTTGATCAGAACGGTATCATCCGTATCGGTGCTCACATTAAAGAAGGCGATATCATCATTGGTAAGATCACTCCAAAAGGTGAAAGCGACCCAACTCCTGAAGAGAAGTTGTTGCGTGCCATCTTTGGTGACAAGGCTGGTGATGCAAAAGATGCCTCTCTGAAAGCTCCAAGTGGAACTGAAGGTGTGGTGATCAACAAGAAATTGTTCCAGCGTGCCAAGAAAGATAAGAATGCTAAAGTAAGAGAAAAAGCAAGCCTGGAGAAGATCGAGAAAACGCATGAGAAGAATGAAGCAGATGTGCTGGAAATGCTTATCAACAAATTGCAGACCTTATTGAAAGATAAAACTTCAGTAGGTGTTAGCAACAATTTCGGTGAAGTATTGATCGGTAAGGGTGCTAAGTTCAATCCGAAGAATCTTTCCAACATCGACTTCCTGAATGTTAATCCTTTGGGATGGACAGGGGATGCCAAAACTGATGAGCAGATCAACGTATTGTTGCACAACTATACCATCCGTTACAACGAAGAACTGGGTCGTTATAAGAGAGAGAAGTTCAACATCAGCATCGGTGATGAATTGCCTGCAGGTGTGTTGAAACTGGCTAAGGTATACCTCGCTGTTAAGCGTAAGCTGAAAGTGGGAGATAAGATGGCGGGTCGTCACGGTAACAAGGGTATCGTTGCAAAAATTGTACGTGCAGAAGATATGCCATTCCTGGAAGATGGAACACCGGTTGATATCGTGTTGAATCCATTGGGTGTACCGAGTCGTATGAACCTCGGACAGATCTATGAAACCGTTCTGGGATGGGCTGGTGAAAAATTAGGTTTGAAATTCGCCACCCCGATCTTTGATGGTGCAAGTACAGATGAAATAGCTGGTTATATCGAGCAGGCTGGTTTACCAACCTTCGGTCATACCTACTTATACGATGGTGAAACAGGTGACCGCTTTGATCAGAAAGCAACTGTTGGTATCATCTATGTAATTAAACTTCACCACATGGTGGATGATAAGATGCATGCCCGTTCAATCGGACCATACAGTTTGATCACACAGCAACCATTGGGTGGTAAAGCCCAGTTCGGTGGACAGCGTTTTGGTGAGATGGAGGTTTGGGCACTGGAAGCATACGGCGCATCTAACATATTGCAGGAATTGTTGACGCTTAAATCTGATGATATCATCGGAAGGGCCAAAACATACGAGGCGATTGTAAAAGGTGAGAACATTCCAAAACCAGGCATACCGGAATCATTCAATGTATTGGTGCATGAATTGAGAGGTTTGGGATTGGATCTGAACTTTGAATAATATTTGTGAATTGTGAATAGTGAATGGTCAATACGGGCTTCATTCACTATTCACAATTGACTATTCACAAATCAATTTTAAAAATTATCAATTTAAATAAATATGGCATTCAAAAAAGAAAATCGTCCCAGGCCAACTTTTTCTCAAATCACCATCGGTTTAGCTTCCCCGGATAGTATCCTGGAAAAAAGCTTTGGTGAAGTGTTGAAGCCTGAGACCATTAACTATCGTACCTACAAACCTGAAAGAGATGGTTTGTTTTGCGAAAGGATTTTTGGACCGGTAAAAGATTACGAATGTGCCTGCGGAAAGTATAAGCGTATCCGTTATAAAGGTATTGTTTGCGACAGGTGCGGTGTGGAAGTAACAGAGAAGAAAGTACGTCGTGAAAGAATGGGCCACATCAAACTGGTGGTGCCTGTTGTACATATCTGGTATTTTAAATCATTGCCAAATAAAATTGGTTACCTCCTGGGTATGAGCTCTAAGAAATTAGAGACCATCGTTTATTACGAACGTTTTGTAGTGATCCAGTCTGGTATCAGGGCTGATAAAGGTCAGAACTTTGGTGACCTGTTAACAGAAGAAGAATACCTGGATATTTTGGATGCATTGCCAAAAGACAACCAGCATCTGGCGGATGAGGATCCAAATAAATTCATTGCCAAGATGGGTGCAGAAGCGGTACATGACCTGTTACAGCGCATCGATCTTGACCAGTTGAGTTTCGACCTCCGTAATGCAGCAGCAAGTGAAACATCGCAGCAGCGTAAAGCAGACGCCTTAAAGCGTTTGAGCGTGGTAGAAAGTTTCCGTGATGCCAATACAAGGATCAACAACCGTCCTGAATGGATGGTAATGCAATACATTCCTGTTATTCCACCAGAACTGCGTCCGTTGGTTCCATTGGATGGCGGCCGTTTTGCTTCTTCTGATCTGAATGACTTGTACCGTCGTGTGATCATTCGCAATAACCGTTTGAAAAGATTGTTAGAGATCAAAGCACCTGAAGTGATCTTACGTAATGAAAAACGTATGCTCCAGGAAGCGATCGATTCATTGTTTGATAACAGCCGTAAATCAAATGCTGTAAAAGCAGAAGGTGGACGTGCGTTGAAATCATTGAGCGATGTATTGAAAGGTAAACAGGGACGTTTCCGCCAGAACCTGCTCGGTAAACGTGTTGACTACTCTGGTCGTTCTGTTATCGTGGTAGGTCCTGAATTGAAAATGCACGAGTGCGGTTTACCAAAAGATATGGCTGCTGAATTGTTCAAGCCATTTATCATCCGCAAGCTCATCGAAAGAGGCATTGTAAAAACAGTAAAGAGCGCCCGTAAACTGGTAGATAAAAAAGAAGCCATCATCTGGGATATCCTGGAAAATATATTGAAAGGTCACCCGATCATGCTGAACAGGGCCCCAACACTTCACCGTTTGTCAATCCAGGCATTCCAGCCAAAGTTGATCGAAGGTAAAGCGATCCAGTTGCATCCGTTGGTAACAACAGCGTTCAACGCGGATTTCGATGGTGACCAGATGGCGGTTCACGTTCCGTTGAGCAATGCAGCCATTTTGGAAGCCCAGTTACTGATGCTTTCTTCCCACAACATTTTGAACCCGCAGAACGGTACACCAATCACCCTTCCTTCACAGGACATGGTACTTGGTCTGTACTACATCACCAAGGGTAAAAAATCAACACCGGAAGTAAAAGTAAAAGGTGAAGGAAAAGCATTCTATTCTGCTGAAGAAGTGATCATCGCTTTGAACGAACAGCAGATCGATCTGCATGCACACATTAAAGTAAAGGCAAACTTCAGGAATGAAGATGGAAGCCTCACGTATAAATTAATTGAAACAACTGTAGGACGTGTACTGTTTAACCAGCATGTTCCAAAAACCGTAGGTTTCATCAATGCTTTGTTGACCAAAAAATCTTTAAGAGAGATCATTGGCGACATCATTAAATGGACCAACGTTCCTACTACAGCTAAATTCCTGGATGATATTAAAACCCTCGGATACCGCATGGCATTCCGTGGTGGTCTGTCGTTCAGTATCAATGACCTGATCATTCCTGATATCAAACAGGAACTGATCGACAATGCAACCGGTGAAGTAGATGAGGTTTGGGATAACTACAATATGGGATTGATCACCAATAACGAACGTTATAACCAAACGGTAGATATCTGGAGTCGTGTGGATACCAAGATCACCGAAACACTGATCCGTGAACTGGCAGCAGATAAACAAGGGTTCAACTCTGTTTACATGATGCTCGACTCGGGAGCGAGGGGTAGTAAACAGCAGATCAAACAGCTGGCCGGTATCAGGGGATTGATGGCTAAGCCACGTAAATCTGGTTCAAGCGGAAGTGAGATCATTGAAAACCCGATCTTGTCTAACTTTAAAGACGGGTTGAATGTATTGGAATACTTTATCTCTACCCACGGTGCCCGTAAAGGTCTGGCGGATACGGCTTTGAAAACAGCGGATGCCGGTTACTTAACAAGAAGGCTGGTTGACGTTGCACAGGATGTGGTGATCAATGATGAAGATTGCGGAACACTTCGTGGTATTGCAACTTCAGCGTTGAAGGATAATGAAGATGTGATTGAACCATTGAGCGACAGGATCGAAGGACGTACTTCATTGCATGATGTATTCCACCCGGTAACGGATGAGTTGCTGGTAGGTGCCGGTGAAGAGATTTCACAGGACATGTCCAAAAAGATCGAAGAAAGCGGAATTGAGTTTGTTGAAATACGTTCTGTATTGACCTGCGAAAGCAAGCGTGGTGTTTGCGTAAAATGTTACGGTAAAAACCTTGCTACCGGTTATATGGCACAAAGAGGTGATGCTGTTGGTATCATCGCTGCACAGTCAATCGGTGAACCGGGTACACAGTTAACCCTGCGTACCTTCCACGTGGGTGGTGTGGCAGGCTCTGCATCAGTAGAATCTACCATGGGTGCTAAGTTTGACGGTACCATCCAGTTCGATGGTTTGCGTACGGTACAAACAGAAGACAACGAAGGAAAGAAAGTACAGATTGTAATCGGTCGTACCGGTGAGGTTCGTATCATGGATGTGAAGAATGACCGTTTGCTGATCACCAACAACGTTCCTTACGGTGCTACACTGAATGTAAAAGATGGTCAGAAAGTTACCAAAGGTGACACGATCTGTACATGGGATCCGTTCAACAATGTAATTGTTTCTGAAATTGTTGGTAAAGTGAAGTTTGATGCGGTGATCGAAGGTGTAACTGTTCGTGAAGAAGCGGATGAACAAACCGGTCACAGGGAAAAAGTGGTAATTGAAACCAAAGATAAAACCAAGTTGCCTGCATTGATCATTGAAGGCAAGGAGCACAAATCTTACAACTTGCCGGTAGGCAGTCACATTGTGATTGAAGAAGGAGATGAGGTAAGAAGTGGCCAGGTACTGGTGAAAATTCCAAGGGTATTGAGCAAACTGAAAGATATCACCGGGGGTCTTCCTCGTGTTACTGAATTGTTTGAAGCAAGAAATCCTGGTAACCCAGCGGTGGTTTGTGAAATTGATGGTGTGGTTACTTTTGGAAACATCAAGCGTGGTAACAGGGAGATAGTGGTGGAAGCAAAAGATGGTGTGGTAAGAAAATACTTAGTTCCATTGACACGCCAGATCCTGGTGCAGGATGGTGACTTTGTAAAGGCCGGTGCAGCATTGAGTGATGGACAGATCGCACCTGCAGATATTCTTTCTATTAAAGGTCCGTTTGCAGTACAGGAGTATGTAGTGAATGAGATACAGGAAGTATATCGCTTACAGGGTGTAAGGATCAATGACAAGCACATTGAAGTGATCGTTCGCCAGATGATGCGTAAGGTAACCATTGAAGATGCTGGCGATACCATTTTCTTAGAAGGAGATGTAGAAGATAAACTGGACTTTAACCATGAGAATGATAATATCTTCGATAAGAAGGTAGTAACAGAAGCTGGTGAAAGCACCAAGTTGAAATCGGGCCAGATCGTTACCCTGCGTGACGTGAGGGAAGAAAATTCTATCCTTAGAAGAGCAGATAAAAAACTGGTTGAGTTCCGTGATGCTAAACCTGCAACCTCTTCACCGTTGTTGCTCGGTATTACCAAAGCATCATTGGGTACACAAAGCTGGATATCTGCGGCATCGTTCCAGGAAACAACCAAGGTGTTGAGTTCTGCTGCGATACAGGGTAAAACAGATCTGATGATGGGCTTGAAAGAGAACGTGATCACTGGTCACCCGATCCCGGCTGGTACAGGTTTACGTGATTTTGACAACATGGTGGTAGGAAGTAAGGAAGAATACGAATTGCTGATGACTACGAAAGAAGCAATGAGTTTCGACGAAGAAGAGTAATCACATTAGGTTAAATACATTAATGAAGGAGCAGGCTAACACCTGCTCCTTTTTTATTGGTACCCATCAACTGCGATATCATTTGTGTGAAAAGATTCTTAAAAATGGCCCGCTCAATACCCCTGCTAATTTTTTTTAATTTATCCCTGCTATTTTCGCAACACTTTTTACAAAAACTTGTTATACGTCGTGAAAAGTAACAGCAGCAAGTGCTGTTCTATTGGAACTCTCTTTGAAAGTTTATTAAACCACATTGACTATGGCAGCTACTGCTACACAGTATATTTTTGCTAATCCTGTAAGAAGAATATTGCAGGTAATTGAACTGGAGAAGAATGAAATTTCTTCTGTTTATTTCTATGCCATACTCAATGGACTAATACAACTTTCTTTGCCCCTTGGTATCCAGTCTATCATCAGTTTTGTTTTGGGAGGCACTATTTCTACTTCCCTTGTCATCATGATTACCCTCGTGGTTACAGGCGTTTTTTTGAATGGTATGCTGCAGGTGAACCAGATGCGGTTAATAGAAAAAGTGCAGCAGAAAATATTCGTACGCTATTCTTTTGAATTTGCCGAACGTATTCCACGGCTGAACCTCCAGTCAGTTGACGGCTATTACCTGCCTGAACTTGTAAATCGTTTCTTTGATACGGTTGTTTTACAAAAAGGTATTTCCAAATTAATGCTCGATATCCCGGCAGCATCCATCCAGATTTTGTTTGGATTGCTGCTCCTGTCTTTTTATCATCCTGTATTTATTTTGTTCGGACTGGTGTTGATACTGATCATTTATATCATCCTCCGCTTTACCAGTGCCAAAGGGATGGAGTCAAGCTTAAAGGAAAGTGACTACAAATATGCAATTGCAGGATGGCTGGAAGAGATGGCGAGGGTGATCAAATCATTTAAATTCTCCCGGAACAACTCGTTGAATATACAGCGCACAGATAAACTTGTTACAGGCTATCTCACACAGCGTACCATTCATTTTAAAGTACTGCAGTTCCAGTACTGGAGCCTGATCAGTTTTAAAGTGATCATTACTGCAGCCATGCTGATCGTAGGAAGTGTATTGTTGGTAAACCAGCAATTAAATATTGGACAGTTCATAGCAGCCGAGATCATCATCATTACCATCATTAATTCTGTAGAAAAATTAATGATCAATCTTGATACAGTTTATGATGTGCTCACCTCGGTAGAAAAATTGGGTAAGATCACCGACAAGCCCCTTGAGTTAGATGGAAATATAGAATTGCCGAGAGAGAACAAGGGATTGGGTATTGAACTAAACAATGTACAGTTTGCCTATAGTACAGCAGTAGATAAGCCAGTATTGAGCCATATCAACTTTACTGTTAACTCCAATGAAAAAGTATGTATTATGGGGGCTACAGGATCGGGCAAGTCAACACTGTTGCGATTATTAAGCGGTGCCTACAATGATTATGGCGGAAATATTTTCATCAACAATCTGCCACTTTCCAACTACCGGCAGGATACACTTCGTATGCAAACCGGCATTTTGCTGAGCCAGCAGGATATCTTTCTTGGTACCCTCATGGAAAATATTACCATGGGCAATGAAGCCATCTCTGCCCAGCACATTATCAGGCTCGCAGAAAAAATCGGGTTGCGTACATTTTTGAATGAACTGGATGATGGGTTGAATACCACCATAGATCCTGTCGGGAAGAAATTATCGAGAAACATTATTCAAAAGATATTGCTGTTGAGAGCCCTGGTAAACAATCCCAGGCTGGTGCTGCTGGAAGATCCATTCGATGGATTGAGTGAAGCGGTAAAACCTTCTATCATTCATTATTTATTAAAAGAAACACCGCTGCAAACCACACTGATCAGTTGTAACAATGAAGCTTTTGCTGCACAATGTGATAAGGTGATTTACCTGGAAAGGGGAGCTGTAAAAGCTGTTGGCAAGTGGGATGAAATTAAAAATAAAATAAAAGGTCAGTCATGAATTTTATTGAAACAAGGATAGAAGATGAGGTTAACAACATCCACATCCGCTCTTTTGCTAATATTTACCGCATTCATAAAAAGAGCCGGGTAAAGTATTGGGCATTGGGGATATTGTTATTGCTGCTGATCATACTCTTTATCCCATGGACGCAGAATATTTCAGCAAGGGGTAATGTAACTACGTTGAGGCAGGAGCAACGGCCGCAGCAACTGAACAGCATTATTCCCGGCAAGGTAGTGAGGTGGTTTGTGAAAGAAGGCGATCATGTTAAAAAAGGAGATACCATCATGCAGTTGTCTGAGATCAAAGAAGATTACTTTGACCCTAATTTACTTGGAAGAACAAAAGAACAGTTATCTGCCAAAACACTTTCTGTAGAAAATTACAAAGGAAAAGCAGGTACTGCCGACAGGCAGATGGAAGCGCTGGCGCAGGCAAGAGTATTAAAAATAGCACAGGTACAAAATAAAATAAGCCAGCAGCGGATGAAAGTTCAGGCAGATAGCATGGATTTGATTGCTGCGATGAATGATTATTCCATTGTCGCAAAACAATTCACCCGTCAGCAAAATATGTACGACAGCGGGTTGGTTTCACTAACACAATTGGAGCAACGTAATATGGGCTATCAAAATGCAGTCGCCAAAAAGGCAAGTGCCGAAATAAAATTCCTCAATGCCAAACAGGAACTGGGCGTATTGCAACTGGAACTCAATGGTGCCATCCAGGATTACAATGAGAAAATATCTAAAGCCAGTGGAGATAAGTATCAATCCCTCTCACAGGTAGCCGCCGGGCAGGCAGACATTGCCAAGCTGCAAAATCAATACATGAATTACGATATCCGCAGCAGTCTTTATTATATCACTGCTCCGCAGGATGGACAGGTGGTGAAAGCAAAAAAAGCCGGTATCGGTGAGATCGTAAAAGATGGTGAAATGATTGTTGAGATCGTGCCGGACAACGTGCAGTATGCCGTGGAAATATACGTACGTCCCGTTGATCTTCCGCTGCTGGATACTGGCCAGACCGTACGGTTTATGTTTGACGGTTTTCCTGCGATTGTTTTTAGTGGGTGGCCACAGTCTTCTTATGGCACATTTGGCGGACGGGTAACTGCCATCGAAAATTCAGTTAGTGAAAATGGCAAATTTCGTGTACTCGTTGCCGAAGACCATACAGACAGGAAATGGCCGTTGCAGTTGAAAATGGGTACGGGTGCATCTGGGTTTGCTTTGCTCAGGGATGTTCCTGTTTGGTATGAACTATGGCGTAATATCAATGGTTTTCCGCCCGAGTATTATCAAACTGCAGGGGACACAAAAAAGGAAAAGAAAAAGTAAGAATAGCCATGAAAAAAATGACTGTCATACGCTGGAGTGTATTGTTATTTGTCTTCCTGTTTTTAGTTGTGGCCAATGCAGTTGCGCAGGACAAAGTGCTCTCAGAAGCTGAATTTATTGCTGTGGTTAAAAAATTTCATCCTGTTGTGAAACAGGCTGAAATCACAGTTCAGCGGGCAGGCGCCGGCATCACTGTTGCCAGGGCTGGTTTTGATCCTTCACTATACCTGTCCAACGATCAAAAAATATTTGATGGTAAAAATTATTACAACTACACCAACCCGGAATTAAAGATCCCAACCTGGTATGGCATTGATATAAAGGCTGGGTTTGAAAATAACAGTGGTCAGTACCTCAATAGTGAATCAACCAGTGGGCAGACTGGTTATATCGGAATATCACTGCCACTTGCCAAAAATCTTTTAATGGACAAGCGAAGGGCCGCTTTGCAACAGGCGAAAATTTATTTGTCACGATCAGAAGCAGAACGCATCAACAGCATCAATGATCTTTTATATGATGCTTACACTGCCTACTGGAATTGGGTAAAAGAATACCAGCAGAACGAAGTGATAAATAATACCGTGAAGAATAACGAAGCAAGATTTGAATTGGTAAAGATAGCCTTTCGGCAAGGCGACAGGCCGGCAATAGATACTATCGAAGCTTTGACACAACTACAGAATTTTCAATATCTGCAAAGTGAGAGCAACGTTCGGCTAAAGAATGCAGCCGTAGAATTATCCAATTTTTTGTGGATGGATAACAATGTTTTTTACCAGTTGGGAGAAGATGTGAAGCCGGTCCAAAATGACCAAGAGGTCAATGGTGAACATCCCTTGCCAATACTGGATGAACTGCTGTATAGTTCAAAGCTGATGCATCCCAAGCTTTCTATCTATGCATCTAAATTGCAAATACTTGAGGTAGAAAGGAAGCTGAAATTCCAAAGTCTTTTGCCAACGGTAAACATAAAGGCAAACCTGTTGAACAGGGGATACAATGTATTTAATGGTATAGGTAAGACGGATTTTTTCCGTGACAATAATAAGTTTGGAATTGATATTGGATTGCCATTGCGTTTAAGCGAAGGAAGGGGCGGATACCGGCAAGCCAAACTAAAAATAAAAGAAACCAGGTACGAGCTTGTATTGCAGCAACAGGCCATAGAAAATAAGATCAGAACTTATTACAATGAAATGCTGGGGTTGCAGCAGCAGGTGAAAATTTATGAAGCGGCGTATAAAAACTATCAACTACTGTTTCGTGGAGAGGATACCCGGTTTAGGTCCGGCGAGAGCAGCCTGTTCCTGCTAAACAGCCGGGAAAGCAAGCAACTGGAAGCCATGCAGAAATTGGTTGAATTAAAAGCAAAATTCAATAAAACAAAAAAAGCCGTATTGTGGGCGGCCGGTCAACTGCGTTGATCATTCTTTTTAAGCAGCAATTGCCGGCACAATTTATTGACAGGCTTTTCAAACAATAGGTACAGTACTATTGAAATCAGCCAGAGTAGAATATAATTCCTGTCTCCAAAAAGTTTCCATTCTTTCAGCCGGAGGTTTACGTAACTGATATGCACCAGGTAAAAGGCGAAGGACGCATTGCCCAGCAGCACGAGTGGTTTCCAGGCAAAGAACCTGCGCAGGTAAGTATCTTCTTTTATTAATCCATACATCCACAGTATGGCGAAAAATGGGATAAGGCTGTATTGCAGCAAAGCGCCCCAAATGGTATCATTGCCGTGGTGAAAGATATCGGGCTGTAAAAAGCCGATCAGGAAAAGGCTGGTAAAAATTCCTGCAAAACCGATGGCAGTCGTATGCCTGGTTTTTGCAAAAGGGTCTTTGTGCTGCCCGTGCAAAATACCGGCCAGCCAAACACCAGCAATGAATTCCGGGAAACGCCCAAAGAAAGTGGAGTGCAACACAAACTGGAAGGGATAGAAGAATTCCTGTTTATTGCCATTTATTTTATGCCATATCAACCCGGTTGCTGTTGCCGCAGCAAGGAGCAATAGCAAAAACAACAGGGCTTTTACAAAATGCCTGTTCCACAGGATGAAGAGCAGGGGAGCGATTATATAAAAGCTACACTCTACCGTTAGTGACCAGGCCTGGGCCAGGCCATCTAAATTGTGGGTGTTTGAAAAGCCGTGCGCCAGCGTAAAGGTAAGTGCCGTTTGGTAAGTGGTTTTTGGCCAGCCCCAGTCGATATAACTCATCAGCAGTATCAGCCAGTAGAGTGGCAATATTCTTGCCATCCGCAGCCAGAGGTAACTTTTGTAGCCTGACCGTTTGTTGTTTGGGTCATTGTATTTGTAAGCGATCAAAAAGCCACTGAGTACAAAGAACAATGAAACGCCGATGTGTAATTCGTTGAAGAATTGCAGTACATATTTATTGAGATCATTTCGCCAGTATTTGCGGTTGTGGTACACAAATACAAGGGAGGCAAATAACCATCGGGCACCGGTGAGTGCATCAAATCTTTTTATGTTGGCAGTTTGCAAGAATGGTTGATTGTAGTAAGTGCAGCAGTCAAAAATAATAAATATGGCTTAGAGCAGGAGACCGGCGATCTCTTTCCAGGACTGCACTCTTATATGGCCTTTATCATCGTGGCCAGCATTGTGCGGTTGGGTAAACAGGATGCTGCGGCCTTTGAAATGATCAAGGTTTTTGTAGTGATCATCGATCATGATATCACCCTGCACCACAGTTTTGGAACCGCAAAAAACGATCTGCTGCCAGGTTATAAAAGGAAAATGTTCGGCCAGCCAGGCATGCTTTTCAACCAGGCTGGTAGGGAATTCCATTGCTGCAGACACAATGAAGAGTTCATATTTTTCATTCAACGATTTCACCACCGCTACGCAATCATGCATAAGCGGGGCAAGCCGGAAGAAGCCAGGTAAACACACGTGTTTGCGACCATTTTTAAAGGCCAGGTATTCTTCTTTGCCAAGGAGCGATTCTTTTGAAACAAGTACGCCAGATTCTTTTTCTTCAAAAGATATGAACTGGCTGTACACGTCTGCCAATACTCCATCCATGTCAATGAGCAATCTTTTTCTTTGGCCTTCCATTTTAATAATTGTTGTTGTGCTTAGGTGAAGGGTCAAATTTACTGATTTGCAGCTAAAAGAACAGGTAGGCTGATTAAACCTTTCGTTTTACCAGGGTAGTTTTTTGACAGGTTATTTTGTTACATCAACTTCAATCCATCGGTCTTATCATAATAATGGCGGCTATCTCATATTCTTCCGGAATGCGCAGGAATTGAAGACTGCACCAACTTTGCATTTTGCCCTGGAAAAGTAAAAGGATGTGATAGTTAACGCATCACAGCCTTTTTTTAAACAGTTTTTTTATCATGAGAATAAAGAAAACAACAGTTATGAAAGAAAATAAAAGATATACCGGAATGGACTGTTGCAATATCACGACGCCACTTGTTTCGTCAAAATAGCGCCCGTTCTCGTAGGGTAATTGCAAGCGCATGATTGCGATGGAGAATAAAATAATGGCCAGCATCAACAGTAAAACAGGAGCAGCGTATTTAAAAGCTTTTATCATTGTGTTGCGACGGGAAGATAGAATATAACTGAATAACTAAATGAAAAGTACGCTGGTTAGTATCGGGATCTTTTGTTTTCATCAAACCGCCGTCAGCGTTTGCAACGGCTGACGGGGTTAGCGCCTGTAACAACGTGCAAAAAATCAAAAGTAAAATGCTCAACCCATAAACCGTAACCCGTAACTCAACTCACAATTCATAACTCACAATTCATAACTCATAATTCATAACTCATAATTCCCAACTCACAATTCTCAATGAATCCTGTCACCCCGCACTGCCAGTGTTACCACCATCGCCCTTTCAAATTCCAGCCATTCTTTCCAGCGTTTTCTTACTTTCTCTTTCGGTAAATAATGTTCAGCCATGGTGATGAACAGGGTATAATGCCCTGCCTCACTCTCCATGAACCTGCGGTAAAAAGTACGCATGTACCCGTCGTCTAAATGTTCACTAAGCCGCTTGAAACGTTCACAGCTTCTTGCTTCAATAAGCGCCATGGTAAGCAGGCGGTCGAGAAAACGATCTTCTACGCTGCCGTCTTTCTTTTGAAATTCGAGCAGGTTGTTTACGTATTCATCCTTTCGTTGTTTGCCGAGCGGCAGGTTACGTCTTTTTAATTCTGCCAGCACGGCACGGAAATGGCCCCATTCCTCTGTTACAATCGGCGCCAGTTCTTCTACCAGTTCCACCCTGTCGGGGTATCGCTGTATCAATGAAATACAGGTAGTGGCTGCTTTTTGCTCACAATAAGCGTGGTCGGTAAGTATTTCATCCAGTTGCATACCGGCAAGGTTTACCCAGCGTGGATCGGTAGGCAACTGCAGGCCAAGGATGTTTTTTACGTCGATACTTTCTGTTTCCATACAGCAAAAATAAACCATCTGTTTTGTTTTGTGCCGATGCTTTTACCTAAATTACGGCCACAATCTTTGTTATGAGAATCTTGCCGCTAATACTATCTGCCGCTGTTACAACGGGGCTTGTAATTACTTTGAATACCAGTTTAAAGATCGGCGGTGCCAGTGCGCCGGCTTTCGGAAAATTTTTAAGTCCTCAACATGGCTTCTGGCAGAATGCAGAAAATAGCAGCACTGATTTTGGTGGGCAATTATCTTTCCCTCAATTAAAAGGTAAAACCGATGTGTATTTTGATGAGCGCCTGGTGCCGCATGTTTTTGCGGAGCAGGAGAATGATGCCTATTTTGTGCAGGGATATCTGCATGCAAAATTCAGGCTGTGGCAGATGGAATTGCAAACGCATGTGGCCGGCGGAAGGGCTGCCGAAATTTTTGGTGACATTGCGTTGAAGCATGACCGTGAGTTCAGGCGCATGGGTATGGGGTATGCAGCGGAACAATCTTTAAAAGAAATGGAGGCTGACACCAGTACCAAAGCCATGTGCGATGCTTATACCGCCGGCGTGAATTCTTACATCAGCTCCCTCACCGACGCCCGGTTGCCGCTGGAGTATAAACTGCTGGGTTATAAACCCGAGCCATGGACAAATTTAAAGACTGCCCTGTTTCTAAAATTCATGAGTTATGACCTATCGGGGCACGACAATGATTTTGAAATGACCAACAGCAAAACTCTTTTTACCAAAGAAGACTTTGACCTGCTGTTTCCATCAAAGCAGGATTCGGCCGATCCCATCATTCCAAAGGGAACCGTGTACACGGCACCGAAAGTTGTAGTGAAAAAACCTGCAGCAGCCGATTCGCTTTACTTCAATAGTAAAGACCTGCTGGCTCTGAGCCGTGAAAAACCAGACCCGGAGAACGGCAGTAACAACTGGGCGGTGAGCGGTAAGAAAACAAAAAGTGGAGCACCCATTTTATGCAATGATCCGCACCTTGGCCTCAACCTTCCTTCGCTGTGGTTTGAGATGCAGTTGAGTACGCCTTCTTTTAATGCCTATGGAGTGAGCTTTCCCGGGGCACCGGCCATCATCATTGGCTACAATGATTCCTGTGCATTTGGTTTTACAAATGGCGGCAGGGATGTAAAGGATTATTATAAAATACAGTTTAAAGATGCCAGCAGGAAAGAATACTTTTTTAACAATGAATGGAAAGAGACAAGCTTTCGCATTGAAAAGATAAAAGTAAGGGACAGCGCTGATTATATTGATACCGTTGCTTACACATTGTTTGGCCCGGTGATGTATGATAAAAGTTTTAGCGGCAATGAAAAAACAAACAATGAGTACTATGCGCTCCGGTGGACGGCGCATGACCCCAGCAACGAACTGAAACTTTTTTACCAGCTTGACAGGGCTAAGAACTATGCTGACTACAACGAAGCCATTCAATACCTCCACACGCCCGGGCAAAACGGTGCTTTTGCCTGTAAGAACGGTGATATTGCCATTCGCACACAGGGCAACTGGCCAGCCAAATGGAAGGGGCAGGGAGATTTTGTAATGCCGGGAACAGACAGCACCTTCATGTGGCAGGGAATGATACCGTCAGATGAAACACCTTTCCAGTACAACCCGGAAAGAGGTTTTATCAGCAGCGCCAACCAGCATCCTGCAGACTCGACTTATCCTTACTATATCGGTAACGACTACCCGATTTACAGGGGGCTGCTCATCAACAAAAAGTTGACTACGATGCAGGGAATTACACCTGAAGATATGATGGCCCTGCAAACAAACAATTACAACATATTTGCTGAAGAGGTAGGCCCGGTGTTATTAAAAAATACCAGGATCGCAGAGTTGAATACGGATGAAGCCCGGTATTTTGAAATGATGCGGAACTGGAATTTAAATGACGATGCAGCTGAAAAAGGTGCCACAGTGTTTGAATTATTCTGGGATGACTTTTATAATGAGGTATATGCCGATGAATTTAAAAATGCCCCGGCTTCATTTTACAAACATCCCTGGCAAAGTACACTGGTAGAAGCCGTGATCAGGGATTCTGCCTACAAGTTTATCGACAACATTGAAACAACACAGAGAGAAACCCTGGCGGATATTGCTACTGCTGCATTTAAGAAAGCTGCTGTTGAAATAAAAAAGGCGGAAACAGAGGGCAGGTTAGAGTGGGCGAAGTTTAAAGGTACCGGCATCAATCATATCATCAAGCAATTAAAACCGTTGAGCCGGTTGAACCTGCCGGTTGGCGGCGGCACCTGGTGCATCAATGCTGCAAGAAGTGATCACGGCCCCAGTTGGCGCATGGTGATCAGTTTAACGCCCGAAACAGAAGCCTATGGCGTTTATCCCGGCGGACAAAGCGGCAACCCCGGCAGTAAATTTTACGACAATTTTGTTGACGAGTGGGCAGCAGGAAAATACTACAGTCTTTGGATGATGAAGAAGGAAGAAACAACTGATAAAAGAGTGAAATGGAAAATGAGTTTTAAAAAGGGATAATTGATAGTTGATAAATGAAAATGCCCCTTGGTTGACGGAGTAGTCTGTCAATGCAATTACTCCAAGTACTACAATTAAGCAATACAACAATTAAACAATAATACAATCGAACACTAAAATAATTCTTCCATGAAATTCATCGTTTCCCTTGTGCTGATCGCATTGCTGAGTGTAGCAGCCTGTTTGTATTTGCCCTGGTGGAGCATTGCGATTACTGCATTTATTGTAGCGGTTGCCATTCCTCAAAAGCCCATACTGTCTTTTGCAGCCGGCTTTATTGCCCTGTTCTTATTATGGGGTGGTCTTGCCTGGGATATCAGCAGCAATAACAATCATTTATTGGCGCACAAAGTATCGCTGCTGCTGTTGAAGATGGATAGTCCCAATATTCTCATACTCGCTACAGCCCTCATTGGTGCATTGGTAGCAGGCTTCGCCGCATTAACAGGAAGTTTTGTGAGAAAAGCCTGACGCATAACACATCATTATTTTTCGTTACACGATTTCACAAGTTCGTAACAATTTCGGTGTTACTTTCGCCGGGATCAACCATTTGTATGAGAAAACTTTTACTACTGCTTTTAATCTTTACTGCTTTTCGTTCTGTTGCCCAGCAAATCCATGGTACCGTTGTTTCCGACAAAGGAGAATTACTGCCTTATTCGTCTGTAACCATCAAAGGTTCTACCGTTGGTGCCAGTGCCAATAACAGGGCCAGGTATTCGATCAATGTAAAACCGGGAACCTACATATTGGTTTGCCAGCACATCGGCTATGCAGCGCTTGAAAAAAAGGTGACGGTTGGTGCAGCAGATGAAGAGATCATATTTACGTTGAGTGAACAAAAACTTGCGTTGAAGGAAGTTGTGATCAAGAATGGTGAAGATCCAGCCTATGCCATCATCAGGGCTGCCATAAAAAAGCGGCCGGAATACGATAAAGAGACGAAAGCTTTTACCTGCGATCTGTATACCAAGGATATCATTAAGCTGAGGCGATTGCCCAAAAGAATTTTGGGTCAAAAAGTTCCTGATGAAGACAGGAAGGATATGGGCCTTGATACTACTGGCGTAGGCATCATTTATTTGTCGGAGTCGGTGGCATCTGTTGCATCACAAAAACCGGATAAATTCAAACTGGAAGTAAAGAGCAGCAGGGTAAGCGGCAGTGATGGCTTTGGGTTTACTTTTCCAACCTTTATCAGCATGTATCAAAATAACGTGATACTGTTTACGCAAAAATTAAACCCCCGTGGTTTTATTTCTCCTATTGCAGATGCTGCGCTCAACTATTACAAATACAAATACCTGGGAAGTTTTTGGGAAGATGGAAAAGAGATCAACAGCATCCGTGTTACGCCCCGCAGAACGTATGAACCCCTGTTCTCCGGCATCATCAATATTACCGAAAACGACTGGCGTATCCACAGCCTTGATCTCACCCTGAGCAAAAGTTCACAACTGGAACTGATCGACACGCTGCAGATCACACAATTTCATGTGCCGGTGAATCGGGATACCTGGCGTGCAAAAAATCAGCTCATTCATTTTAACTTCAGTCAATTTGGGATAGATGCGGTAGGCAACTTTGTAAGTGTGTATTCCAATTATAATCTTCAGCCGGTTTTTGATAAAAATTTCTTCGACAACGTAGTGATCAAATATGACACCGGTGTAAATAAAAAACCGAAAGCCTACTGGGATACCATCCGGCCCGTGCCGCTGGAAAAGGAAGAAGCCAGGGACTATGTTGTTAAAGATAGTTTGTTTGAAGTGCACAAAGATTCCGCCAAGAGCCAACTGGCCGTAGATGTATTGAATGCAAAACAGGGAAAGATCAGTGTGCCGGATGTTTTTTGGGGCGGTATTAGAAGAACCCATTATACAAAGGAAGGATCATACACCTGGACATTCAATCCCCTCATCAAAGAGCTTGAATACAACCTCGCCGAGGGACTGGTGGTAAATGCGGTAGGTACCTACAGCAAATACCTTAAAGAGGCAAAGTCCAATTTATCAATTACCCCTAACCTGCGGTACGGTTTCAGCAACAAACATTTCAACGGCGGGCTGGAAGTGAATTTAAGAACAAGGGATTTTGAATCGCAGGGAAAATTAAAACGCCGCAGCTGGACATTTGCCGCCGGAAGAAGGGTAACCCAGTTTAACAGGGAAAGCCCGATATCGCCGCTGATCAACAGTATCTCTACTTTGTTTTATGGCGATAATTTTATGAAGACCTACGAGAACAGCTTTGGCAGTATTGGTTTCAGCAAGCGGTATGAAAATGGCTTACGGTTAAGTGTAAACGCTTTATATGAAGACAGGAAACCACTGGACAATACCACTAAGTTTACATTCTTTAAAAAAGACAGTATACACATTAAGCCGAACTATCCTTACGACAGGATCCCCACCCAGTTTACACCACACCAGGCCCTGCAATTAAGTGTTGATATTAGTTTTAAACCCGGCCAGAAGTACATCCAGTTCCCGGATAGTAAGATGCCCCTCAGTTCAAAGTACCCAACTTTTACGCTCAATTATACCAAGGGTATTGATAAACTCTTTGGCAGCGATGTGAATTTCGATAAATGGAAATTCAGTGTGTATGATGATGTCAACTTCAGGATAGCCGGCTTGCTGAAATACCGCATCGGCATCGGCGGGTTTATCAATAACAAATCGGTGTTCATACAGGACTACCAGCATTTCAATGGCAACCTTACTGCTGCGGCCAGTGATTATGTGAACAGCTTCCAGTTGGTGAGTTATTATGCTTTCAGCAATACGGAACCGTTTTTTGTGCAGGCGCATTTGGAGCATCATTTCAATGGCTTGCTCACCAATAAAATTCCTTATTTCCGTCGGCTGAACTGGTTCCTGGTAGCGGGTACCAACACTTTTTACGTGAATGAAAATAATAACCACGTAGAGCTGTTTGCCGGCATCGAGAACATTCTCAAATTGTTCAGGGTAGATGTGGTGGCGGGCATCGATAAGGGAAGTCCTAACCGCCTTGCCATCCGCATTGGCTATGGCGGATTGATCGGTGGCAACATGAACATAAATAAAAAAGACGGAACGGTGTCCATCGGGTTTTAGAGTTGTTTGTACCGGTATTTTTTAAATTGAATGAGCCGGTTGAATGTGCCGATCCCGTATCGGCCATATCCTGTTACCCGTGCGTTTGAGCACTGATTCGCTCTTTTCATTTCTTATAGTATATTTGCAGCCGAAATTTGGTTTGCCCTGCAAGCATCCAATCTCTCCGCGGTCGGTACCGAAGGTCAGACCGCATTAAAGATTTCACGTCAAAGCGTGATCAAATTTAACACTATGGCAGTACTACACAACCGGGTTTCCCAGGCGGAACTCAAACAGCAGTTATACGCAGAAACGGAAAAGCGTATCACCATTTCCTTTTACCAATATTTCCCCATAAGTGATCCTCAGCAATTCAGGGATGATCTGTACAAAGCATTCAATGCACTAAAAGTGTTCGGGCGAATCTATGTGGCTCAGGAAGGGATCAATGCACAGATCAGTGTTCCTGAAAGCAATCTTCAGGCGTTGAAAGATCATTTGTATGCTATTGAACCATTGAATGGGTTGAGGTTAAACATCGCAGTGGATGATGATGGAAAATCTTTTTGGGTTCTAAAAATAAAAGTAAGGGAAAAGATAGTGGCTGATGGCATTAACGATCCTGCGTTTAGTATGGAGAATAAGGGCCGCTATGTAAATGCTGCAGAGATGAACCAATTGCTGCAGGATGAACAAACCGTAGTGATCGATATGCGAAATCATTACGAATACGAAGTGGGGCATTTTGAAAAAGCCATCGAAATTCCCAGCGACACATTCCGGGAGCAATTACCCATGGCAGTGGATATGATGAAAGAGCAAAAAGACAAGAATATCATCATGTACTGCACCGGCGGCATTCGTTGTGAAAAGGCCAGCGCCTATATGCTTCACAACGGATTTAAGAATGTATTTCATTTAGAAGGTGGCATTATCAACTATGCCAAACAGGCAAAGGAAGCAGGGATGGAGAGCAAATTCATAGGCAAGAATTTTGTATTCGACGACAGGCTGGGGGAGCGCATTACGCCCGATATCATTGCCAAATGCCATCAATGCGGAAAGCCTGCTGATACGCATACCAATTGCAACAACGATGGTTGTCATTTGCTTTTTATCCAGTGTGAAGATTGCGCTGCAAAATTTGATGGTTGCTGCAGTGAAGAATGTGCGACGGTTTACCACCTGCCGCTGGAAGAACAGCAGGAGTTAAGGAAAGGAATTGAAAAAGGGAGGATGGTATTTAATAAAAGTAAACAACGGCTGCGGCCCAGGTTGAATTCCTGACCCGGCAATATTTTTAAACCTGGTTAAATCATTGCACCCATATTATACAAACCGGGTTCGGTACATTTATCCTCTTCCCTGTATCCGTTAGCAATCCTGTTTCATGATTTACCGAAAACACGGTAATGCTGTCACTTTCCTGGTTCGCCACCAGTAAAAAATTACCTGATGGATCAAAGTTGAAATTACGTGGCTTGATACCGAGTGTTGACTGGTGGCCTGCTACCGTTAAAATACCGGTAGCGGTGTCGATGGTAAAAATCACCAGGTCATTTAGTTCACCCCGGTTAGAAGCGTACAAAAATTTTCCATCTGCAGAAACATGGATATCAGCACCGCCCAAACTGCCTTTGTAATTTTCAGGCACTGCACTGATGGTTTGAAATAATTTTAATTTCCCTTCTGCATCAACACTAAATGCCGCAATCGTGCCGCTTAATTCTTCCGTGAGATAAACAAATTTTTGTGATGAATGAATGGCAATATGCCTTGGCCCCGACCCTCCACTAACGGTAACGGATGCCTTTTCATTGAGCTTCGCTGCTCCTGAAACGGCATCAAAATCGTACACCTGCAGTTTATCAATGCCAAGATCCGCCACCAATAAATGTTTATTGTCTTCTGTGAGAACGGTTGTATGCACATGGGCTTTCTCCTGCCTGTCTTTATTGATGCTTTTGCCGGTATGCTGTGTCACTTTCTTGTCTGCAGATAATCCACCTTCTGCATCTACCGGGGTTATGGAAAAAGAACCGCCGGTATAATTGGCGGCGATCACCCATTTACCGGTCTTGTCAACCGTTACATAACAGGGATGGTTGCCACCGCTGGTTTGCTGATTGATAAAACTCAAATGTTTTTTCTTTTTGTCGAATTTGTAAGCGCTGATCATCCCTCCATTATTAAGAGAGTCAGCATCTTCATTTACGGCATACAAGTATTTCTTATCAGGAGATAGCGCCAAAAAAGAAGGGTTGGAACTTTTGATGGAACTGACAAACTTGTTATCGCCGGTACTTGTATTGAAATCATACACATAAATACCCTCGCTTTTGCCACTGGTGTAAGTACCAATCACAAGTTTACTCCTTTGAGCAATTATCGCATTTGAAAAAAGCACGGCAATTACAATCAATAATTTTCTCATCCTTTTTGTTTTTTTAACCTTTATTTTTTGGGTTTTACTTTTTTGAATTTTCACCAGTAACTGCATGAGCCGCCTCTTTTTCTCTGGTCACGCCAAAGGCGGGATTGAAAAAATGCGAAGCAAATTTTTTCAAAGGAGAAAAAGCAGCGGCGGTGCAGTTACGCATTCCGATAGCTATCGGAACGGCTGTGGAGGCAAATGCTGTTATCAAAAAGAGTTTACAAAAATTAAAGACTACTTCTTTTCATCGGTTTTCTTCCTTCCAAACTTCTTCCTGATCACATCCTGCACCGGCACATTCTCCAGTTTGCTTTCCAGCCAGGAGATGATGTCAAGATAAACAAATGCCCTTGTTTCAAACCGGTTGTCTTCCAGTTTTTTTAATTTGATCAGTAATTTCTCTAATTCGGGTTTGATATTTCTTACGGTTACAGAAAATGAACGCCGGATAAATTTAAAGATCTCTTCTTCCACCACGCTGAGGTTTTGCATTTTCGACATAAAGCGATACACCGATTTTACCAGGTGATCCAGTATCTCATCGTTGCCCAGTTCATAATGTGCGATCAGGTGCAGCAGGCGGCTGTAGCACTGGAGATCTGTCCGCAGGTCAACCTTCCAGTTGATGATCTTATTCAAATAATCGATCGCTTTTTCATAATCACCGCTTCCAAAATACAGGCAGGCGATCTTGTAATAAAATACGAGGATGCGGTGCCTGTCTAAATAAAGTTCATAATTGCTGATCTGCCGCTCAATTTCCGGTATCGATTGTAAACCCTCCGTAAAACTGCCTTCGAGGAAATGCTTGTTGAAAAAGGAGATCGTTCTGTACACAAAACATTGGATGCGGTTGTTGGCATTGCTGCTAACGATATCACTGGCACAGAATTCATCAAATCGGGCGAGCGTCTCTTGCAATTTATGATGATTGGCAAGGTTGAAATGAGCGCCCATCAGGTTGTGCATGCCCTTGATATAATGCGCTGTTTCAATCGCCAGCATTTGGGGCTGTTGTTCAAAAAGGTACACCCATTTTTGAGTGTACCGGTAATACGTTAAAAAATCCTGCCTGATGAAAGCATACCAGCAGTAAGTTTGGTACAGGAACAACCTTTCGTAAAAACTCCTGCACAGTGCAGGATCAAAGTTGAACTTGCTGTTAAAGAACTCGTTGATCTCCGCTTCCTCTTCCTTATTACGGCAGGGTCCGTTCTTGATATACCAACTGTACAATTGCAGGGAAAGGTTTGATAGCCTCGACACCAGTACAAGGCTGTCATTTACGGTATCCGCTTCCTGGCTCAGGCTATCAGCCCGGTCCTTCATGCTCCGGGTAATGTACAGGGCTTCAATATTCTTTTCAAAAAACAATGCCTGCTGCAGGTGGGTGAGCTGGTTGTTCTTCTTTGCCAGCTCTTTCACTTTGTCAAGCACTTTCAGGCTTTGCAGGTAAAGGCCTTTGTTGTAGAGGATCCGGGCATAATCCATTTGCTCGTGCAGGGCAATATCAATATTCTTTTCATCGATCAGGCGCAGGCTACTTAAAATTTGTTTGTATAAGTGTGCCTTCAGGTTGCTGAGTTGCTGTTTTTTTATACCATCATTCTTTTTAAGCAAAGCGGCCTCATCATAAGTATCCATCCGGTCAAGCGCATCAAACAATAGAACCGTCTTTAACTCCTCCGTTCCCGAATTGCGGTTGGCATAAAGCTTGAAATTGCGCTTTTCGCTTTTCTCCAGCGTTTTAATCAGTTGAAATAAGCTGTCTGTGCTTCGGTTGGGCATCGTAATTTGGTTTCTTTAAAATCCTTATCTGTTCTGCTTTTTAGGGCTTTTTAAGCCTTTTATATGCCGTAATAAGCGCCATATTTTGATCCATTTTCGGTGCTTTATCTGTCTACATTCGTAAGCGTGTTTTAATACTGTTGTATACTTACGATTGCACTCGTACAAAAGTAATTAACCACCGTTACAAAAAATCAATTTCTATGTCAGCAAACAAGGTACATATTTTTGACACTACCCTCCGGGATGGAGAGCAGGTGCCGGGCTGTAAATTAAACACCAAAGAAAAAGTAGCGCTGGCGCTCAAACTGGAAGCGTTGGGTGTAGATATCATTGAAGCCGGCTTCCCCATCTCAAGTCCGGGCGATTTTGAATCTGTTGCACAGATAAGTGCTGTGGTAAAAACAGCCACCGTTTGCGGTCTCACCCGGGCGGTGCAAAAAGATATTGAAGTGGCTGCAGAAGCCTTAAAAGGAGCCGTTCGTCCACGCATACATACGGGCATCGGGTCATCCGACAATCACATCAAATACAAATTCAATTCAACCAGGGAAGAGATACTGGAACGTGCCGTGGCCGCGGTAAAACTCGCCAGGAATTTTGTGCCTGATGTAGAGTTCTATGCAGAAGATGCCGGGCGTGCCGACCTGGAATTTTTGGCCCGGTTGTCAGAAGCCGTTATTGCTGCCGGTGCTACCGTAGTGAATGTGCCGGATACAACCGGTTTTTGCCTGCCGCACCAGTATGCTGAAAAGATGGCTTACTTAATGAACAATGTAAAAAATATTGATAAGGCGATCCTTTCCTGTCATTGTCACAACGATCTCGGCCTCGCTACTGCCAACTCCATTGCAGGCGCTATCGCCGGCGCAAGGCAGATTGAATGTACCATCAATGGTATTGGTGAAAGGGCCGGCAATACATCGCTCGAAGAAGTGGTAATGACCATCAAAAAACATCCTGAACTGAACCTGTATACCGGCATTGATGCAACACAGTTGTTGCCGATGAGCCGCCTCGTCAGCGAAACCATGCGGATGGTGGTGCAGCCCAATAAAGCCGTGGTAGGTGATAATGCTTTTTCGCATTCATCAGGCATTCACCAGGATGGATTTTTGAAAGAAGCCACCACCTACGAGATCATCGCTCCTGAGGAAGTAGGAGCAGATACATCAAGAATTGTATTGACAGCCAGGAGCGGCAGAAGCGCCCTTGCATATCGGTTTAAAAACCTTGGATATGAGTTTAACAGGGACGATGTGGATACATTGTACGGGTGTTTTTTAAAAATAGCCGATAGCAAAAAGGAAGTGCAGGACGAAGATCTGAAAGCAATGGCTGAAGACCATTTGCAGGTGCATGCATAATGGCCTCCCCAAACCCCTCCCACGGAGGGACTTAATCATCTAATAATTAAGAAAATCTTTTAAATAATAAGAATGGGACTTCAGG